>Ga0194119_10000265_pt1 | contig 102111 bp, 80 predicted proteins | sample TA2MahC100mmetaG_FD_148620 | JGI IMG/M metagenome (GOLD analysis project Ga0194119, IMG submission 148620) | Freshwater microbial communities from Lake Tanganyika, Tanzania - TA2015018 Mahale Deep Cast 100m | ecosystem: Environmental > Aquatic > Freshwater > Lake | place: Tanzania: Lake... | reverse complement strand
CGCCACCGAACAGCGGCTGCGCGCCCTGGGGTATGTCGGCGGCAGCAGCGCGCGCAACCTCGAAGAACGCCCGCGCCGGGATCCCAAAGATACGATCGCGCTCTACAACCTGCTGCTCCAGGCGGGCGGCGATTCCGAGGCCGGCCGCTACGACGCGGCCATCAGCAAGGTGCGCGAAGCGCTTGCGGCCGACCCGGAGATCATCGAGGGCTACTCGCGCTTGGGCAACATCGAAACCAAGGCCGGACGGCACACCAACGCGATCGCCGCCTACCAGCGGGCGCTGGCGCTGGATCCGGAGCACCTGCTCTCCGCCTTCAACCTCGCGCTTGCCTACCGCGCCGCCGGCAAGGTCGACGATGCCATCGTGGGCTTCGAGCGCACGCAGCAACTCGATCCACGCAGCGGACGTGCCCACTTCCAGCTGGGCGACATCTACCTGCAGCGGGGGGAGGCGGCCAGGGCCGTCGAGGTGCTGACAAGCGGTCTGAACCTCGAAGTGGATCGGGCGCCGTTTCTGGTGAAGCTCGGCGAAGCGCACCTGGAACTCAAGCAGTACGACGCGGCGGAAAAGGTGCTGCGGGAGGCGGTGGCCCTCCGGGCCGACGTGCCACGCGGCCAGTACAACCTGGCGCTGGTGGCCGAGCAGCGCGGCAACGCCGGCGCCGCGCGCGCGGCCTACGAGGCCGAGATCGCCGCCAACCCGAAGAACTACGGCGCGCAGTTCAACCTCGGCAAGCTCTTGCAGAAGGAAGGCCGGCTGGCCGATGCCACGAGCCGGTTCCGGGCCGCCGTCGACGCACGGCCGGAGTTTGCGGAGGGTTACCTGTACCTGGCCAAGGCTCTGCTCGACGCCGGCAACCTGGCGGGCGCCGAACAGGCGGCGCGCAACGGCCTCGACCGGCGGCCCGAGACCGGCATTGCACCGCTCGGCCACTACGTACTGGCAGACGTCTACTCGCGGCTGGGCCGTGAGAACGAGGCAGCGCGTCAGGTGGCGCTGGCCCGTCGCCTGGAGCAGCGCCGATGACGGCAGGCGCGCTCAAGGGCGCGGCCGCGGCCCTTGCCCTCGCGGCCCTCGCCGGCTGCGGACGCGAGTCAGCGGCGCCTCCCGTCACGGCCGCCACGGCGCGGCATCTCGTGATTGTCACGCTGGATACCCTGCGCGCCGACCGCCTCGGCGCCTACGGCAGCACCACCGTGCCCACGCCCCACTTCGACCGGCTGGCCCGCGAAGGGGTGCGCGCCCTCGACGCCACGACCCATGTGCCGATTACGCGGCCATCACACACGACGATGTTCACGGCACGGTACCCGGCAGAACACGGCGTCCGCGACAACATCTCGCTGCCGCTCGCCGGTGACGTGCCCACACTCGCCGCGTCGCTGAAGGCGGCCGGCTTCACCACCGCGGCATTCGTGTCGAGCTTCGTGCTGGCCTCGTCATCGGGCCTCGATCGCGGCTTCGACCACTACGACGACGACGTCGACGTGGCCGGCGCCAACGGCACACCCTCGATCGCCCAGGCGCAACGCCGCGGCGACCTCACACTGAGCCGGCTCGAACAGTGGCTCGATGCGCGCTCCGCCGCCGCGCAGGCATCGCGCACAGCCCTCTGGGTGCATCTCTACGATCCGCATGATCCGTACGATCCGCCGGAGCCATTCGCGTCCCAGTACGCGGATCGCCCCTACGACGGCGAGGTCGCGTGGACCGATACCCTGCTCGGGCGACTGCGCAGCAGTCTGGAAGCCCGCGGACTGTGGAACGACGCCCTGGTGCTCATCACGGCCGATCACGGCGAGGCACTGGGCGAGCACGGGGAAACGGGCCACGGCTTCTTTGCCTACGAAACCACGCTGCGCGTGCCGCTCGTGGTGCGCGGCCCGGGTGTTGGGGCTGGTCAGACGCTGGCGCCCACCTTCCGCCTCGTCGATGTCACGCCCACGGTGCTGGAACTGCTGGGACTGCCGGGTATGGCCGGCGTCACCGGCCGCAGCCTGGCGGCGGCTCTCACGCAAGGAACGGCGCCGGCACCAGCCACGACCTACGCCGAGTCGCTCACGCCGCTCGTGCATTACCAGTGGAGCGACCTGCGCGTCCTGCGCGATGGCCCGTGGAAATACATCCTGGCGCCGCGGCCCGAACTCTACGACCTTGGCTCCGACCCCGGCGAGACGCGGGATCTCTCCACCAGTAACACCGCCACGGCCCGGCGTCTCAGGGCCTCGCTCGAGGGCCTGCTCAAGGCCGAACGGGAGCGCACCATCGACCCCGCCAGCCGGCCCGCGGTGTCGGCCGAGACGTTGCAGAAGCTCGGCGCGCTCGGGTATGTGAGCCCCGGCGCGCCGAAGGACTCGGTGGCGCAGGGCGCCGATCCGAAGGACAAGATCGCGGAGTTCAGCCTGCTGAGCGGCCTGATGCGCGAAGGCCTGACGCTGCTGCAGGAAAAGCGGTTTGCCGAGAGCGCGGCGCGCTTCCAGCGCCTGCGCCAGGAAGGCGCCGACTCCTTCCAGCTCCACTTCTATCGCGGCGAGGCCCTCGCCGGCCTCGGCCGGCAGCGGGAGGCCGAAGCCAGCTTCAGCCGCAGCCTGGCGATCATGCCGGCCTTCACCGCCGCGCACGTGAGCCTGGCCAACGCGCGGATCGCGCGCAAGGACCTCCCCGGGGCAATCGCCGCGCTCCAGCAGGGACAGAAGGATGCCCCCAACGAGCCCCTGCTCTACGACCGCGAAGGACAGGTGTGGCAGACACTCGGGGACGCGACGCGCGCGATGGCGGCGTTCGAACGTGTCGCGGCCCTTGCACCCGCCGACGCGCTCGTGCGCTGGCGGATGGGCGAGTTGCTGATCACGGCCGGCCAGCCCGACGCCGCGCTCGGCCGCTTCCGCGAGGCGACCACGCTCGATCCGAGCGTGGCCGACTTCTGGAACTCACTCGGCATGGTGCTTGGCGGCGGCGGGCAGAACGGCGAAGCCGCGCAGGCCTTTCGTGAAGCGGTGAAACGGGACGCGGCCAACGCCCGCTACACCTACAACCTCGGGCTCGTGCTGCAACGCAGCGGACAGTCGGAGGCGGCCGAGTGGTTCCGCCGCACGCTCACGCTGGATCCCGCCTTCCGGCCCGCCCGCGACAGGCTGGCCGAGCTCGCCCGATGACGCGAGCGTTTGCGCTCGTCGTCGTGGTGGCGGCCACCGTCGTCACGTTCCAGTCAGTAACGGGATTCGGGTTCCTCAACTGGGACGATCACGACGCGCTCGCCAGCAATCAGGCGCTGGCGGCGTCATGGCCCGAGGTGGTGCGCTGGGCGTTCACGACCACGCACATGGACCACTACCAGCCGCTGTCATGGCTGGCCTTCAGGGCCACCGGCGTGCCGCTGGCGGCGAGCCGCGTGCACGCGCTGGCGCTCGTCCTGCACGCGCTCAACGCCGGCTTCCTGTTGTGGGTGACGGCCCGGCTGATCCATGCCGAGCGCGACCGCGATCGCTGGTGGCTCGCCGCGGCCACGACGCTGCTCTTCGCCGTCCATCCCCTGCGGGTCGAACCCGTGGCCTGGGCCAGCGCACTTCCCTACCTGCTCTCGTACGGGCCGCTCATCGTGGCCGTCGGCTGCTGGCTGCGGTGGGTACGCGAAGGCGACGAACACCAACGCTGGCTCGCCGTCGGCTTGTATGCCGTGTCGCAGTTGGCGCGCCCGACGGCGCCGCTCCTCCCGATCGTGTTGGGTGTCGTAGCGCTCGCTGAGCGCCGCGCGCCGCCGCGCCACCCGGCGGAGGTCTGGCGGGCCACGTGGCCGTTTGCCGCGATCGCGCTGCCCCTGGCCGCGATCGAAGCCTCGGCGCGCCAGGCCGAGACACTCGCCGATATCGGCCTGGCACCGAGACTGGCCTGGACCCTCACGCACCCCGCGCTCTATCTCTGGCGCTCGATCGCACCGGCTGCCGCGTCTCCGCTCGACGTGCTGCCGCGCGTGGCTGAGGCCAACTGGGGCGTGGCGCTCGTGGCCGCGATTGCCGCGGCCGTTGTCGTCACCGCCACCGGCACCCTGTGGTCTCGGCGTGTGTCGGTGGCCGTGTGGGGCAGCTATCTCGCCCTGCTGATGCCGGTCGTGGGCCTGCTGCCGTCGGGCCTGCAGGTCACGGCCGACCGCTATACCTACGGCCCGGCCCTGGTGCTGTCGATGGGTCTGGCCGCCGCCCTCGCCCCCTCCGGACCACTCGTGCGGCGCTGGGCGTTCGTGGCCGCCGGCGGCGCGGCCGTGTTCTTCGCCCAGGCGAGTATGCTCCGCGCCGGCGACTGGCGCGATTCGCTCACGCTGTGGTCAACGGCGGTCAGGTTCGACGCCGGTAACGACGTGGCGCTCTACAACCTCGCGTTGGCGCGAATCGAGGCCGGCCAGCCGGAGGCCGCCATTCCGGAGTTGGAACGCCTGCTCGTGCTCGTGCCGGATCACGGCCCCGGCCGCGCCCGGCACAATGCGATCGTCGCCGATCGCGAGGAAGCCGCAGGCAACGCCGCCGCCGGCGAGCGGCGCCTCTTTTCGGCCATAGCGGCCTACTCGCGCGCGCTCGAGTCAGATGCCACACGAGTCCGAGTCCGTCGCAAGCGCGGCATGGCGCTCATGGAAACCGGACGGCTGGACGAGGCCGCCGCGGATCTCGCCGCGGCCCGGGCGGCCGGGGACCGCGATCCGGCGGTGGCCGGCGCGCTGGCCTACGCCTGGAGCAGCCAGGGCCAACACGCCGCCGCACTGGTTCTCCTGCGTGAGAGTCTGCGCCTCGCCCCCGGCGATCTCGCGCTCACGGGGAATCTGGCGCGGCTGCTCGTCACCGCCGAGCCTGCCACGCTCCGCAACCCCGAGGAGGCACTCGCCCTGGCCGCCCAGTTGAACGATCGCACGGGCGGAGGTGATGTGCGGGTGCTCGACACACTGGCGCTGGCGCTGGCCGCGACCGGACGCACGCGTGACGCGGCCGAGGCACTCGGCGTCGCCGCCACGCTCGCCCGCGACGGCGGTGATGCGGCGCTGGCCGCGGCCTTCGAGCAACGCCGCGCCGCACTGCGGCGCTGAGCGCCGGCGCACCGCGACGCCTGGCAGCGTTGGGCCACTCGTCAAACGCGCTCGTACGCACGATGGGGCGGCTCACACGAGCCGCCCCATCGCACAAATACCGTATTGGCCGGGACCCGAGCCCCGGATCCCGAGTCCCGGTGCTAGAAGCGGAACTTCGCGCCGAGCATCAGGCGGCGCGGCAGCACGAACGCCGAGCCGAAACCGAAGTTGGCGCTGGTCGAACGGCGGTCGAGCACGCTCTGCGCCGCGTCGTTGTTGAACACGTTCAGCAGGTCACCAAAGACGGCCCCTTCGACCTTGCCGCCAGAGAAGCTGAGCGCCTTCTCGAGCCGCAGATCCAGCTGGTTGAGGGGATCGACGCGGCGGTCACCACTGAGCGGCTCATACAGCACACGAGTGGCACCAGGCACGAGGCCCGTGAACCTGATTTCGCGGCCCCACGGGCGGCCCGACTGGAAGCCGTAGTTGCCGGCGATGGTCGTCCCCCACCCGATCTCGTAGACACCGCTGGCCTTGAAGACGACCGGGCGGTCGCCGAGCAGCAGGCCGTCAGAGTTGACGTAGTCGTTCGGATTCTGACCGAATGTCCCCGCCGTGCTGTTGGCATTGGTCGTCGCCGAGCTGCGCGCGTTGGTCGAGCCGAGCCGGCCTTCGCTGCGCGAGAGCGTGACGCCGACCGTCGCCTGCCACCGGTTCGACATGCGCTTGTTCACCTGGAAGTGCACGCCGCGATAGGTGCTCGACATGTCGCCCGGATTGGTGAGCTGGAAGATACGGCTGGCACCGCCGCTCGTGAGCTGCTGAAGGTCGAACGTCTTGCCTTCGGCCGTGCGCTGCACTCGCGCGTAGGTGCCGCCGATGTCACGCCACCCCGACTGGTTGTCGCTGTTCTTGTAGACGCCACTCACGGCCACACCGACCCGGCTCGTCAGCTGATGTTCGAAGCTGACGATGAACTGGTCGGTGTAGGGGTTCTCGAAGCCCGGGTCGATCCGGAGGTTCGAGTTGTCGCTGACGAGCGTTTGCCCGAGCGGCACGCCCGCCGCCGAGTACAAGCCACTGAACTCGAAGCGCGGCGAGACGGACGGCGTGGCGTTGTCGAACTCGCTCGTGACGACGCCGCGGTAGTAGCGCCCCACACTGCCCTTGAGCAGGGTCCTGCCATCGTCGTTGAGCTTGATCGTGGCGCCCACCCGCGGCGAGATCACGTTCCAGTCGAACAGCTTGTCAACGGCCTGCGAGCGGCCGATCTTGTTCTCGTTGCGATCGAGCAGGTCGAAGGCATTGAAGTAGCCCTTGTTGTAGTCGTAACGCACGCCGAGGTTCAGCGTCAGACGTCCCACCCGGACGGTGTCATCGACGTAGACGCCCAGTCCGCGCATGCGGCCGCCCTGCCAGTAGGGGTTCTGCGTGTAGCCGTAGGCCGGCGTGCTCCCGTAGGTGTAGATGTAGTCGTTCGGGCCGTTGAGGTTCTCGCCTCCGCCGCTGTTGTATTGCACGCCCACCTTGAAGTCGTGCTGGGCGCCCAGGAAGTTGTCGGCATATTTGGTGACCTTGCCGGCAAACGCCGTCTTGAAGCTGTTACCCTCATACCAGTAGGAAATGCCGCCGGTGATGTTCCCGGTGTCGAGGTCCTGGAAGCGCCGGGCAATCTTCGGCCCGCCGTTGAGAGGCAGCGTGTCGGCGGTGCCGTAGAAGCCGGAGTAGCGGGCTTCGAAGACCGTCGTGGGATTGAGGACGGCGGTGTAGAGCACGCCGGGCGAGGGGTTGTGGCCGCTGTTGAGCGCGATCGAGCTCGGCGCGCTCCGCCCGGTCGCTCGCTCCGGAATCTCATAGAAGTCGTCGTGCGTCTGCACCTGCAGGCGGTGGTTCTGGTTGATGCTGTAGTTCAGCTTCCAGAAGTAGCGCTTGGCGTTCGACTTGGCCGGGAACTCCTTGGGCGTGCCGGGCTGGGATTCCCAGTCTTCCTGGTACTGGAACGAGCCGAAGAACCACAGTTTGTCCTGCAGGATGGGGCCACCGAGCTGCGTCGTGGAATCGCCGAACCGAGCGCGGTTGTAGGGCGACTTATCTGTCTGCGACGCCGGGAAACTCTTGTCGTTGGTATTGATCCCGGTCAGGCCCGAATTCTGGTAGTAGAAGTTCGTGTCGCCGTGGAACTGGTTGCTGCCCTGGCGCGTGACGATGTTGAAGACCGCGCCCGCCACGTTGCCGTACTCGGCACTGGCGCCGAGCGACAGCACCTGCACTTCTTCGATGGCGTCGGTGTTGGGCCAGGGCCAGGCAGCGCCGGTGTAGGGCGCGGTGAAGTCGGTGCCGTCGAGCAGGTAGAGATTCTCGTTGGCGGCCGAGCCGAAGGCCTGCGACCGCGAACTGGTCTGCGTGGACTGCGACACGCCGGGCGAGGCGTTGATGAGGTCGAAGAACGTGAAGCGGCGGACCGGGATGTTCTCGACCCACTCGCGCGTGTAGTTGGTCGCCACCTGCGTAGAAGCCGAGTCGACCACGGGTGCTTCCGCCGTGACCGTGATGGTTTCCTGCTGGGTGCTGACGGACATCTGCACCGGCACCTCCTGCGTGGCCCCGAGCGCGACGGGAATACCCGTCTGCGTCTTGGTCGCGAAGCCGGCGAGCTCTGCGGTGACTTCATAGGTGCCCGGGGCGAGGTTCGGGAAGCGGTAGACACCCGACTCGTTTGTGACCGCGATTGGCGTGCCCTGCACGGACGCGCCGCGCAGGGTCACGGTGACGCCCGGCAGGACAGCACCGGATGCGTCGGTGACGACCCCGCGGATGTCACCTGTGGTGCGCTGCGCCGCGGCGTCGGACACGCCGACTGCCACGAGACACGCCACCGCCACTGCCACTGCCCACCAGATTCGTCGCATGCTCACCTCCACGGTGGCGCTTCACTGCCGTTGTGACTTCCGGAAAACACCGGCACGCCCGGACGCCCCGGGATGGTGCGCCAGTTGCGGCGGGATTATGAGATGCAAGTCACGCTGCTGTCAATGCCGATCTTCCGATGCGTGCCCCGCCGGCTGCCGGTGGAAGAGCCACAGACCCAGCCCCAGCATGCCGCCGACACCGCCCAGCATCTTGAGTTCGAACACCACGACGTTGCCCACGTCACCCGTCGGCAGGAACACCGCCGCAATGCCACAGACGGTCACCACCAGCCCGACGGCGGCCGACACACGCACCGGCGCAGACAGATCGCGCAGCTGCAGCACCGCAAGAAACACGTAGACGAAGGGCACGAGATTGATGACGACCGCAGCACGCAGCAGCACCTGATACGCCTCGGCCACCGTGGAGCCGGCCAGCGAGATGACCGTCAACACCGCCGACACCACGGCACACACCAGCAGTGCCACATAGGGCGAACCCCAGCGCGGATGCTGGCGGCCCAGCACCTCGGGCAAGGCGTGATCGAGACCGGCGACGAAGGGAATGCGGGCCGGGCCGGCAAACCATGCCGAGGCTGATCCGGCGACGGCGATCGCCATCAGCACCGCCACTGGCGCCACGACCCAGGGCAGGCCGGCCAGCGTCGCACCCTGTTCGATGGCCTGCATCACTCCCTGCAGGCTGCCCATCTCGCCGGAGGGCACCATGACCAGCAAGGCATCGGCCACCAGCAGATATGCCACCAGCGCCGTGAGTCCCGTCAGCGCCACGGCTCTCGGCACATCGCGTGCGGGATGCCTGATCTCATCGGCCATCGTGCTGGCCAACTCGATCCCGATAAAGGCGAAGCACATCACCCCCAGGGCCCCCAGCATGTCGGTCGGGGTGCCCGTCGCCGTCGGCACCTCGACCGCCACACCCCGGCGTCGTGCCTCGGCGGCCACGGCCGCCACCACCAGCACGGTCGCCAGACCGCCGATGCCTCCGATGTTGTTGAGCCACTTGCCCACCGACAGGCCGCGGATGTTGGCGACGGTGATGCAGGCCAGCCACGTCATCGACACGCCACCGATGAACACACGGCTGTCGATCAGGGCCCGCATGGCGGGACCGCCGGCGTAGGTCAGCACACCGGCCACATAGACAAGCAGCACCGGCACGTAGAGCAGGCTGTTGGTCCAGTAGCACCATCCGGCGATGAATCCCTGCCTCGCCCCGAAGTGGGCGCGGCACCAGCGATAGACGCCGCCCTCCCCGGGATAGCGCCGCGACAGTACGAGCACCGCGATCGCTTCGGGAACAAAGAAGGCCAGCCACGCCAGCAGCCACAGGCCGAGTGTCGCCCGGCCGAACCCGCTGACCGGGGGCACGACGTTGACATTGACGATGGCCACCGTGCCGAGCAGCACCAGATCCGTCAGGCCGAGCGTGCGCCGGGGGCCCCCGACGCCGTCAGGTGCACTCATGCCGCACGTTCCCCGTCGACCGCGAGGCGCCGCCGCGTCACGCCCGCGCCAGCAGGTCGCGCACGGCGCGGCGTCCGTGGTCGATGGCGGCGTCGGTGTACGCGTATGCCGCCGCATCGGAGTTGGCAACGGCGATGCGGCCATGCGGCTGCCGCGCCCGCACACAGGGCGGTTCGGTGCCCTTCAGCCAGAACTCGTCATCGAGCGAGTTGTACTGGTAGGCGTAGCCGTGCGGCCAGCGGTTGACGGTGATGCCCAGCACATCGCGCGCTGACTCGAATCCGCCCGGACCCAGCACGCGCTGCAGCTGATCGCGGATGTCACGCTCGATCGTGTCGAACGGGGTCGCCAGCAGTTCGCGTCGACCGGCCCGGTGCTGCTCGCGTACGCCCAGCCCCGGCTGACAGGCGGCACGCGTCATGTGCAGCACGATGGGCTGCGCCGGATCGGTCTGGTGACGATACGTGCCGATGCTCACGGGGAAGTCGAGATTCACCGATCGATGCCAGAACCGCGGACTGGTGAAGCGTTGCACGCCCAGCGCACGGAATGCCGTCCACTGCCGAATCAGCACGCTCGTGTAGGCCAGGGGCACCTTGATGGCGTAGTCGAGCGCCTCTTTCTGCGCCGCCGGCAGTTCGGGGCAGATCGCCGGGATCACCGAGTGCCAGCAGGCCAGCACGACCGCCCGGGCCCGCACCGTCGACAGCGCGAGGCCCCGCGCCGACCCGGCACCTGCGGGAGCATAGGTGACCTCCACACGCTGGTCACCTCCGGCCGGCCCGGTGTGCCGCACACGCAGCACCGCGCTGTTCAGCCGCAGGCGGCACGGGCGACCGGCGACGTCGAGCTGCGCGTAGTCCGCGCGGGCCGTCACACAGTCTTCCACGGTCGTCCCGGGCAGGACCTGCGGCATGAGCCGGCGCACCATCAGCCGCGCGAGCGTGGCATTGCCATCGGGGAAATGGAAGTAGTAGTCGTCGGCCTCGGGATACCGGATGGCATCGTGGTTCTGCCCCGGACCCGCTGCCGGGTCGAGCCCCATCCCCTGGAACCCGGGCAGGCCAAGACCGAACGCATCCTGCGCAGGGACCGCATCGAGGCCAACCCCGAAGAGTCCGTGCGTGCGGGTCTGGAACGGCCACAGCACGCCAGCGTCCAGCTTCCAGTGATCCGTCAGGAACTGCAGATATGTCATGCGCGCCAGCCGAGCCTTCTTCTCGGCCGACGACAGCCCCGGCATCGGATCGGGCGTCTCGGTATAGAGCCGGCCCAGGTCACGCCTGACGGCGGGTGAGAAGGGCGCGGCCTCGCGGAACGCCGGATCACGCACATCGCCAATGACCAGCTGATCCTTCCCGAAGGTCTCGCGGTCGAAGAACATGCCGCCGCGCAGGCCCATCGACGAGTAGAGCGTGCTGTCGAGGGCACGGCGATAGCTCGACACGTCCACACCAAGCCCGGCCACAAAGGCCTTCGCCTCGGCGCTGTAGGGCGCCGGGCTGTCAATCGACTGCGTGCCGCCGTAGCCGATGATGCGTCGACCGCCGACGGTGAATTCGTTGCGCCGCGCGTGGCCGCCGAAGTCGTCGTGATTCTCAATCAGCAGAATGCGCGCATCCGGCCGCGCCTCGCGGTAGGTGACGGCCGCTGTCAGCCCGCTGAGGCCCGCACCCACGATCACGAGGTCGTACTCTTCGCCCGTGGACACCGGCGTGCCGGCGGCCTCCCAGAAGCGTCCGTCGCGCAGCGCATGCAGTGTCTCGAACGAGCCGGCGTGAGAGCCCCGCAGCCCGGTGCGCGCGGGCGGGTACGGCGCATCCTGCGCCAGCAGGTCGGCCATGCCGGGCGGCAGCGAGAGCGACGCCGCCGTCGCCCCGACGCCAACCGCCATGCCATTGATGAAGTCGCGACGTGTCACGGGCACGTGCATGCCGAGTCGGCGATCGTCGGAGGTGGCCATGGCCGGAAGTATAGACCGCGCAGCGACTCCGATGGCAACCGGTCGGGTCAGAGCGACCCGATCGACACCAGCTTGGTCTCGAGATACTCGGACAGGCCCTCGGCCCCGCTCTCGTGCCCCAGTCCGCTCTGCTTCCATCCGCCAAACGGGGCCTCGGTCGCATGCGGCGCCCATTCGTTGACGCCGACGATGCCGAATTCGAGCCGTTCCGAGAGCAGCGTCGCGTGCCGCAGATCGCGCGTCCACACGTAGGCGGCCAGCCCATACGGCGTCGCATTGGCGAGAGCCAGGGCTTCGTCGACCTCGTCGAACACGGTCAGGGGCAGCACCGGGCCGAAAATCTCCTCGCCGAACGCGGGCGTGCCGGGGCGGACGTTCCAGAGCACCGTGGGCTCGAAAAAGAACCCGCGATCGCGGTCGGCAGGACGATGACCGCCGGTCAGCACCTCGGCCCCTGCCGACGTCGATGCCCGCACGAGGGTGTCCACGCGGTCTCGCTGCTGGGCATTGATGAGCGGGCCGACCTGCACGTCGGGCTCGAGGCCATCGCCGAGACGCAGGGCCCGCGCGCGCTGTGCCAGCTGCGCGGCGAGGGCGTCGGCGACCGATCGATGCACGAGAAACCGCTGCGGGGCGACACACACCTGTCCGTTGTTCCGGAACTTGCTGGTGATGGCCCCGGCGGCCACCGCCTCGAGGTCGACATCAGGCATCACGATGACCGGCGCGTTGCCGCCCAGTTCCAGCGACAGCCGTGTCACCGTGCGCGAGGCACCGTCCATCAGCAGCTTGCCCACCCGCACGCTGCCCGTGAAGTGCATCTTCCGCACGGCAGGGGCATCGAGCATGGCCTGCCCCATCGGGCCGGGGTCGCCGTTGACGAGGTTGAGGACACCGGCCGGCAGGCCAGCCTCGTGCAGCAGGCCCGCCATGGCCATCGCCGTCAGCGGCGTGTACTCGGATGGACGCGCCACCACCGTGCAGCCGGCCGCGAGCGCCGCCGCCCACGCGCGCGCCGGGTTGTAGGCGGGAAAGTTCCAGGCCGTAATCACACCCACGACACCGACGGGCTGGCGCAGCACGGTCATCCGCTTGCCCGGCACCCGCGAGGGAATCGTGCGCCCGTACGCGCGCTTGCCCTCTTCCGCAAACCACTCGAAGAGGTCGGCCGACACGAGCCACTCGCCTCGCGCCTGCGCCAGCGGTTTACCCGATTCGGCGACCGTGAGGCGCGCGAGGGCCTCGGCATCGGCGCGCATGCGGTCGGCCGCTCGCTTCAGCAGCGCGCCGCGCTCATACGGCGTCAGTCGTGCCCACGGGTCCCCCGCGGTCGTCGCCGCCGCAATCGCCGCCTCGGCATCGGCGCGTCCCCCGAAAGGCACGCGCGCCACGATCGCTTCGGTCGCCGGGTTCATCACGTCCCAGGTCGCGCCGCCGATCGCGTCCGTCCAGACCCCATCCACCAGCTGTCGGTACGTCACGATGTCCTGCTCTCTTCGGAATGGCGTGGAGGGGTCACGCGGCGAACACGCAGCGGCCACCCACCCAGGTCTGCCGGATGCGATACGACTCGAGGGTCGTCGTGTCCCAGCGGGTCGCATCTCCTTCGACGAGCACCAGGTCAGCCCGCCAGCCTTCGCGCAGCTGGCCCTGCTCGTGCGCATCGCCTGAGGCCATCGCACCGCCGTGGGTATAGGCCACGAGGGCCTCGTCGAGCGTCACCGCCTCCGGAGGCGTCAGCACGACGCCGTCGGCATCACACCGCCCGATCGCCGCCTGCATGCCGGCCAGCGGGGCATCGTTGACGACCACCGGAGCATCGGATGACAGCGCCACGGTGAGCCCGGCGTCCATCATGCTGCGCACCGGATAGGTGCGTGGCAGAAAGTCGTCCGGCAGATACTGTCGGAAGTTGCGACCGAGTTCATGCAGGAAAATCGTCTGCGGCACGACGATGATGCCGAGCCGTGCCGCGTCGCGCAGCTGCGCGGGCCCCGGCAGGCCGAAGTGCTCGATACGATGGCGCACCGGCCCCGGCCCCAGCGAGGCGTACACGCGCAGCACCTGATCGATGGCCACGTCCCCGATGGCGTGTGTTGCCAGGCGCAGGCCGGCCGCGTGCGCCTCGTGCGCCAGTGTCAGGAACTCGTCATCCGTCATCCGCAGGACGCCGTGGGACGGCGCATGCCGATACGGCTGACTCAGCGCCGCCGTGGCGCTGCTCAGCCCGCCATCGGCAAAGAACTTGACCGTGTCGATGCGCAGGCACTCGGTCCGGCAGATGTCGGGCAGCGGAGCCACGCCCTCGCCCTCGACAGTGCGCAGGGCCATCACGTTGACCCGCAGTGGCAACCGTCCCTGGGCGTCGAGCCGACGATAGACGGTCAGCAGGTCAGGGGCGACGCCGGCATCCGACGTCGATGTGATGCCACGTGATGCCTGATGCGCCAGCGCCGCCACAATCATGGCTTCGTAGTCGGCGCCGGTCGGTGCGGGCATCTTCGTCAGCACCAGACCCAGGGCACGCTCCGACAGCACGCCGGTCAGTCGTCCCTGTGCATCGCGCCCGATCTCACCCCCGGGCGGGTCGGGCGTCGTGTCGTCGAGGCCGGCCCGCTGCAGGGCCAGGCTGTTGCACACGATGATGTGGGCGCACGTGCGCATCAGGACCACGGGACGATCGGACGCCACCGCATCGAGGTCGTCGCGCGTGGGGACACGGCGATCCGGAAACCGGGTCTCGTTGAACCCGCGGCCATACAGCCAGGTGCCCTCGCCGAGCACGTCCGCGCGCATCCGCACGCGCACGCCGAGATCGTCGACGCTCGAGGCCTCGCGCAGGTCGAGCAGCGTGGTCAGCAGGTGCCCGATTTTCCAGATGTGCGCATGCGCATCGACGAAGCCCGGCAGCAGCGTCGCCCCGTCGGCCCGCACGACCTCCGTCTGCGGCCCCCGCAGCGCCGCCACTTCATCGTCGGTGCCGATGGCACTGATGCGACCGCCCGTCACGGCGAGGGCGGTCGCCCCTCGCGACTCCGGCGTGCCGGTCCAGAGAGTGGCGCCGAGAAACAGCGTATCGGCAGGTCGCATGCGATGCCTCACACACGCGGGGGCACACGGCACAGGCACCGGTGCCCGTGCGCCTCAGGCCGGCTGCAGACTGAGTCCGGCACGTGCTTCCACCTCGGTCAGGGCCGCTTCGATCACCGCCAGCCCCTCGGCCAGCTGATCATCGGTGATCGTCAGAGGCGGCAGGAAGCGGATGCCGTTGGTGAACAGGCCCGCACGCATCGCGATGACGCCGCGCTGGCAGGCACCGCGGATGATGGCCAGCGTTTCGTCCGGGGCAGGCTCGCGCGTCTGCCGGTCCTTCACCAGTTCGATGAGCATCATCGACCCGAGGCCGCGCACGTCACCGATCAGCGGATGCCGCGACTGCCACTCGGTGAGAGTGGCGCGCAGGTGCGCCCCGATCTCGGTCGCCCGCGCGAGGAAGGCCGGCTGCCGCATCATCTCGATGGCCACAATCGCCGCCTCGCAGGTGAGCGGATTACCGCCGTAGGTGCCGCCCATGCCACCCGTATGCGTGGCGTCCATGATGTCGGCCCGGCCCGTCGTGGCACTGATCGGCATGCCCGCGCCGAGCGACTTGGCCGTGACAATGATGTCGGCCTCGATGCCGTAGTGCTCGAGCGCGAACAGGCGTCCCGTCCGGGCGAATCCGCACTGCACCTCGTCGGCAATCATGACGATGCCGTGCGCCGTGCAGAGCTCGCGGATGCGCTGCAGGAACCGCGGAGGCACCGGCACAAACCCGCCTTCGCCCTGCACCGGCTCGATGATGATGGCGGCAACTTCACTCGCATCGACCTGCGCGGTAAACGCCTGTTCGAGTTGCATCAGCCCGAATTCGAGGGCCTGCTCGGCGGTCATGCCCGCCGGCCGGCGGTACGCATTCGGCATCGGCAGCCGGTACACATCCGAGGCGAACGGCCCCATCGTCTTCTTGAAAAGGCTGTACTTACTGCTCAGCGTCAGCGTGAGCAGCGTACGCCCGTGATAGCCGCCCTCGAAGCAGATCACGCCCGGCCGCCGTGTGAAGGCCCGCGCGGCCTTGACCGCATTTTCGATGGCTTCCGCCCCGGTGTTGGCCAGCAGGGTCTTCTTGGGGAAGGTGCCGGGGGTGACCTCGTTCAGCAGCTCGCACAGGCGCACATACGAGTCGTAGGTGCCGACGAGCGACCCGAGATGGATCAGCGACGCCGCCTGCCGCTGGATCGCCTCGACGACCGGCGTCGGGCAGTGGCCCACCGCCAGGGTCCCGATGCCGCCGACAAAATCGATGAAGGTGTTGCCGTCGAGGTCGTGCACCAGAGCGCCTTCCGCACGTGCGGCGACGACGTCGGTGGCGCGGCCGAGGCCACTTGGAACCGCCGCGGCGCGGCGGGCCAGCCACTCCTGGCTGCGGGGCCCGGGCACCGGGCTCACAAGGCGAATGGAACCCATGACGTCGCTCCTCCAGTAATCAGGTGCGCTGCCCGGCCGCACCGCCCCGGACACCGGGGTGGACGCATCGAGGACGATCAGCACACTGTAGTTGTCGCAGACCGGATCGTTCAGGTAATCCTTGAGCAGTCCCCTGAACTCGAATCCGACGCTGCGCTGCATCGACAGGGTCGGATCCGTGAGGCGCCCTGCACACAGCTCCTCATAATACTGCTCGGCCGACATCCGGTGCCGCACGGCCCCATAGCCGCTGAGCATCCCGGCGGTCACCTGCCCCCGCAGACCGAGTCGCCACACCAGCTCCTGCCGCGCCGCATACAGCGCCTGGGCCAGACCGCGGCGGCGGTAGGACGGATGCACGCCGAGGTCGGCCCCGTAAAGCCACGTCCCCTCGGGCTCGTGAGACGTGAGCCACCCGCCCTGAATGATGTCGGAAAAGGTGTGCGTGACGTGCGCAAAGTCGAACGTGAGGCGGATGGTGGCCGTGGCCGCGACGACACGGTCGCCGTCGAGCACCACCAGCTGTCCTTCCGGGAACAGCTCAAGATGCCCGCGATAGTGACGCGCCTTGAAGCGTTCCTCGTCTGCTAGGGTCGGAAACACCACGCACTGCAGGGCCTCGAGGGCGGGCGCGTGTTCGGGTCGGGCACTGGTCACGATGAGCCCGTCTGCAAGCACGCGCCGATACACGGCCCTAGCCGCTGGTATCACTCCTGTCGTCATGTGCGCGGGCATTGTAATGCACGCCCTCGGCGCCTCGGGTTCGGGCTAGCATAGGGCGCTCGCCGGGGAGGAGGCCCCCAGCACATGACCCGCACACACCTGACCCCCACCCGTCATCTCGTCCGCCGGCTGACCACGGCGCTGGCCGGCGTGGTGGCACTGAGCGCCTGCACCCCTGCACCGCCAGCCGAGCCACCGGCCGACCTGCTGATCATCAATGGCCGGGTGTTCACCGGTGATGCCGACCGCGGCCCGTCCACGGCCGTCGCAGTGCGGGGCAGCACGATCGCCGCGGTGGGCCCGACCGCCGAGCTCAGCCGCCTGCAAGGCCCGGCCACTACGGTCATTGATGCCCGCGGCGGTGTCGTGGCTCCGGGCTTCAACGATGCGCACCTCCATCTGCTGTCGGGCGGCTTCACACTCGGGCAGGTCGACTTGGCCGGCCTGGCCAGTCTCGAGGCGATTCAGCAGAGCATCCGTACATTCGCCGCCGCACATCCCGACGCACCGTGGGTCGAGGGATTCGGTTGGCCGTATGCGCCGTTTCCTGACAGTTCGCCCACAGCTGCGCAGCTCGACGCCGCCGTGGCCGACCGGCCCGCCGTGATGAACTGCTACGACGGCCACAGCCTGTGGGTCAACACCCGTGCGCTCGAGGCCGCCGGCATCACGGCACAGACTCCCAATCCTCCCAATGGGGAAATCGTGCGCGACCCGCGCACGGGTCGACCGACAGGTCACCTCAAGGAAGCTGCCGCCGACCTGGTGCGACGGGCCATGCCGCCGCCGACTGACGACCAGCGCCGGGCTGCCCTCCGGGCCGCTGTCACCCACGCACACCGGCTGGGTGTGACCAGCGTGCAGAACGCCGGTACGTCGCTCAGCGATATGGCGCTTCTCGAAGCCACCCGCGACAGCGGCGACCTCGCGCTGCGGACGTATGCAGCGTTCCGCGCGAATGGTGCCACCACCGAGGCGGATGCCGACGCCATGGTCGCGACCTGGCAGCGGATCGGCGACGAGCGGCCCACGCTGAAAACAGGGATTGTGAAGATGTTCGCCGATGGCGTCATTGAGAGCCGCACCGCTGCCCTGATCGATCCGTATCCGGGTTCGGGCGATCGCGGTACTCCGCAGCTGTCCCCCGACGACCTGACTCGCGTCGTCGCGCTGCTCGATCGACGGGGCCTGCAGGTGCAGATTCATGCGACGGGCGACCGCGGGGTGCAGATGGCCCTTGATGCCTTTGCCCATGCCGCTCAGGTCAACCCTGCACCGGCGCGCGGACGTCGCCACCGCATCGAGCACGTCGAAACCATCAGTGAGCCTGACATTGCGCGCTTCCAGACCCTGGGCGTCGTCGCCTCGATGCAGCCGATGCACGTGGTGCTGGGCGACATGAACAGCCCGACACCATCCGGGCCGTGGCCCGACAACGTCGGCCCCGAGCGGCAGCAGAGGGCGTGGGCCTGGCGGCGTATCGCCCGGCTGGGCGCGCGCGTCGTGTTCGGCAGCGACTGGCCCGTGGCGACACTCGACCCGGGTCCCGCGCTCTGGCTCGCCACGACCCGCACCGGAACAGCCGGCGATGTGCCCCAGGCGATGCCGATGGCCGACGTGCTCCGTGCCTACACGTCCGAGGCCGCATGGGCATCGTTCGATGAGAGCCGCAAGGGCCGCCTCGCCCCCGGGCAGCTGGCCGATGTGGTCGTGCTGACCAGTGATGTGCTCTCCACGCCGCCGGCCACAGCTGATGCCGTCTCCGTCGCGGCCACAGTCTTCGACGGCCGCGTCGTTTTCAGAAAGCCTTAGCGTGCCGGAAGGCCCGGAGGATGCCTGCTATTTCTTCTTCCGGGCCGTCATCCGACCGGCATCACCGGCGGTGACGCGCACCTGCACCAGCGTGCCGACCGCCCCGAGCGCCAGAAACGCCCACAGCACCCACGATTCCCCCGGGGCAGGATTCATCGGATAGGCCACCCAGACATCGCCCTCGGCTGCCGCCTTCATCGCTTCGGGGGCTCCGCGCAGGGCCGCCGCGCCCACGACCATCGTCCATGCGCCTCCGAGCGCCGTGCTGATGATGATCACGTAGCGCTGCAGCCACGTGGCGAGCAGCGCTCCTCCCACTGCGGCCAGCACCACGAGAAACGGGTGCGGATCGCCGGGCAGTTGCGAGTAGATCAGGTGCACCGCGCCGGCTCCGAGTCCCGCCCCGACCAGCGCCACGCCCACAAAGTAGGCCGCCAGCATGATGAGGGCCCCGACCACGGCACCACCAATGGCGGCACCGACCATGAGGGCCGGCGTGCTTTCGCCGATGAGCGACGATGCGGCGAGGCCGCCGAGGATCGCTCCGAACACCGCCAGCACCGCCTTGAACAGGCGATAGCCGGCCAGACACGCCAGCGCGCCGCCGGCCAGCAGCACACCCGCCGCGATGGTCTGATACGACGCAGGCAGCATCACAGGGACACGCAGAGGCGAGTCAGTCGCATCGGCTACAGCTCGCGGCGCCCTTCCAGTGCGCGTGACATGGTGAGGTCGTCGGCATACTCGAGGTCGCTGCCGACCGGAATGCCCATGGCAATGCGCGTCACTCTGACGCCCAGCGGCTTGAGCAGCCGCGCGAGATAGATGGCCGTGGCCTCGCCCTCGACAGTGGGGTTGGTGGCGAGAATCACTTCCTCGACGCCCCCGGCCTCGATGCGCGCCAGCAGGCCCCTGATTTTGAGGTCATCAGGCCCGATACCCGACAGCGGTGAAATGGCCCCCATCAGCACGTGATAGAGCCCGCGGTGCCCGCCGGTCTTCTCGATCACCTGCACGTTCGGCGGTTCTTCCACCACGCAGATGCGCCGGCGATCGCGCGTGTGATCGGCACAGATGGCACACGGGTTGGTGTCGGTGAAGTTGTGGCACACCGTGCAGTACGTCACGCGATCCTTCACCTGACGAATCGCCTCGCACAGCCGCTCGGCATCCTCGCGCGGCGATCGCAGCACATGGAACGCCAGGCGCTGGGCACTCTTGCCCCCGATACCGGGCAGGCGCCGGAACTGTTCAATCAACTGCTGTAACGTCTCGGGCAGCATCGTCGTGTCGTCTAGGAACCGGCGTCGATTCGCGTCTTCTCGACGGGAAACATCTCGAGGATCGACTTGACGGTGTCGTGTTCAAGCGGCGACGGAGCGGGGGCCCCTGCGCCCGGGGCGCTTGTCGTGAGTGCGCCGCTCGACGCGGCGGGTGTCGGCGCCGCTGAGGCAGGTGCCGCCGCCTGCGCGGCATCGGCCACCACCACCGTCACGGCAAGCCGTCGGCCTGTCAGCCGCTCAACCAGGTCCTGCACCCACGCGCGATTGTCCTCGGCCTGCTGCCGGGGCACCTTCTGGTTCGGCTGGAACGTGAAGGTCACGCCGTCAGCCGTCGCATCGATGCGGAACGCCTGTGCCACCACGAGGTTGTAGAAGATGGGCTTGGCCGACTTAATCTCGGCCAGCAGCGCATCGCGATACTGGTCGGCCCCCGCGACACCCGCCTGACCACCCGTGGGCATCGCCGATGAGGCGGACGGAGAGGCCGCCGCCTGTGCGGCAGCGCGCGGACCGGGTACCGACGCCCTGGGCGGCACGGCCCGCGATGGTCCGCTGCTCTGCGCCGACGCCGCGGCGGGACCCGACATCGTGGCCCGCGGCGGGGCCTGAGGCAGGCGCCCGCCCGCCAGCAGATCGGTCAGCGGCACCAGCTTGCGCAGGTGCATCAGGCGCAGCAGCGCCATTTCCATGCTGAACCGCGGCTGCTCCGACTGCCTGATTTCCTGTTCGGCGCGCGTCAGCAGATCGAATCCACGCAGCAGGTCTTCGCGCGACCACTGATCGACCAGGGCCACCAGCCGATCGCGATCGGCCTCACCCGCGATATCGGGGTCGGAGGCGCGCCCGGGATCGACCGACAGGATCAGCAGATCGCGCAGGGCTCGTGACAGCTCGCGGCACAGCAGACGCAGATCGTAGCCGCGCGCCATGGCCACCTCGGTCAGCGTGAAGGCCGCCGGTGCGTTTTCGGCGACCACGGCCTCGAGCATCTCGAGCACCAGGTCGCGCGCAATCAGCCCGAGCACGGCCGCGACGTCGTCAGCCCTGACTTTCTCACCGGCAAACGCCAGCACCTGATCGAAGGCGCTCAGCGAATCGCGCATGCTGCCCTCGCCGGCGCGCGCCAGCATCATGAGGGCATCATCATCGACGTCAATCGCCTCGGCCGTCGCAATGTGGCGCAGGCGATCGGCCACGGTGCGCGCGGGAATCGTGCGGAACTCGTACACCTGCGACCGCGACAGCACGGTGTCGGGAATCTTGTGCAGCTCGGTCGTCGCCATCATGAACACGACATGCGGCGGCGGTTCCTCGATCGACTTGAGCAGGGCGTTGAAGGACGACGCCGACAGCATGTGCACTTCGTCGATCAGAAACACCTTGTAGCGGTTGCGGACCGGAGTAATCGACAGCCCCTCGATGATGACCTCGCGCACATTGTCGACGCCGGTGTGGGTCGCCGCGTCGATTTCAAGCATGTCCATGTCGCGGCCGGCCGCGATTTCGAGGCACGGCGCGCACTGCCCGCAGGGTTGTGTGGTCGGCGCCGTCAGCGGTTCGTCGGCGATGCCGAGGCAGTTGAGGGCGCGCGCGAGGATGCGGGCACTGGTGGTCTTGCCGCAGCCGCGGGGACCGGCGAATACAAACGACTGCGCCAGGCGCTTGCGGCTCTTCAACGCATTGAGCAGCGTGCGGGTCACCGCCTGCTGACCCAGCACATCGTCGAAGGTCTGGGGACGGTATTTGCGGGCGAGTACGCGGTGCTGGCTCTGGTCGGCCATGAGGTCGTCGGGGTAGAGGTGCGCACGGGCCCCACCGCGACCTGGGATGACTGCACACATCGCAGAGACGTCTGAGCGCTGCTGCCTTCCGGCCCTGACGCGGTTCGTCGTCCCGGTGATTGCACAGGTCCCAGGCCGCGGTGCGGCCCGCCCCCGCCCGGTGAACCCGGACGGGGAGGACACGAGCCCTTAGTGTAACAGGTGCGCGACCGCCGTGACGCCTCAGGGCACCACGATGGAATACGTGGTCGCCGGGACACTCGTGCCGCAGGCATTCACCGCTTGCACGGTGATGTCGTAGGTGCCGGGCCCAAGGTCTCCACTCACACGCCGCATGCCTCCGGTGGTGCCACTGCCGATGCCGGATGCCGTCACGAGGTAATCGCTCGGCGCCGGGCCGCCACCGTACTCCCAGAGCACGGTGACGCGTCGACCCGCGACTCCAGCCGCCAGCCACTGAGGCACGGCGGGCGCCGAGACGCACCGGGAGGCATAGAGCTTTCCGCCGTGCATCGCCAGCGTCCAGACGCTGAGTCCCGACCGATTGGCCGTCCAGGGAAGGAGGACCCCGGTGGTGGCATCAACGGCCGCGACACCATCGCGCGCCTGTCCACCGACCTGGCTGAACCATCCGCCGAGGAAGATGCGGCTGCCGTCCCGCACGATCGACCAGACCCGTTCATTGGCCTCGGGAGCCCACGCAGACACGGTGCCGTCCGCCCGAATGTGTGCGGCATTCTTTCGGGGAAACCCTCCGACCCCGGTAAAGTCGCCTCCAATGTAGACACCACCGTCACCGTCGGGATAGACCACACGCACGTCACCGTCGACGGTCGGCATCTGGAGATTCAGGACCCCGGTCGAGCGCTCCGCCTGGGCAAATCCGCCAGTCAAGGTCCCGTATTTGGAGAAGAATCCGGCATATGTGACCCTTTATGAGATCACAATTGAATCGTACACCTCGCCGTCGAGGCCCTGAGTGATCGGCGTGCGCGTCGGGGCACCAGAGCTGGCCTGTCCATAGACCTGCTGGCTCCACAGGATGGACAATACAACCGCCAGTAAGGCGCTTAGGCAAACTTTATAGAACACGAACGCCACTCAAGACAGTGGAGTGTAAATGAACAACCTCCCTGTCTATCGGGCGAGATCATGCAGGTCTATAGATGCTGTGATGCTTTGTGCAGGAACGTCTAATGAACTGACTTACACGTCACATCGCTGCTAGTTCGACAGCCACCCATCCGCCTGCATCAGCTCGGCGTTGAGGATGGCGGCGCCCGCGGCGCCACGCACCGTGTTGTGCCCCAGCACCACGAAACGGGTCGTCAGCACGCCGCAGGGCCGGATGCGCCCGACGCACACCGTCATGCCCTGGCCCCGCTCGACATCGAGCCTCGGCTGCGGGCGGTTCGGTTCATCCATCACCAGCAGGGCAGGGATCGGTGCCGTCGGCAGCCCGAGGACCTGAGGGCGTCCCGAAAATGTCCGCATCGCCTCGCCGACCTCAGCAGGATCGGGGCGACTGTCGAGCGCCACCGACACCGTCAGCGTATGACCGTCCACGACGGGCACCCGGTTACAGTGGGCGCTGACGGTGACCCCGTGGGGTGTCCGACCGCCGTCCTCGCCCAGAATCTTCCGGGTCTCCACTTCCATTTTCTCTTCCTCACCCCCGATGAACGGGACCAGGTTGCCCAGAATATCGAGTGACGGCACCCCCGGATATCCCGCGCCACTCACGGCCTGCATCGTCGAAACGATCACCGAACGCACCCCGAAGCGACGCAGCGGAGCCAGTGCCATCGCGAGCATGACGGTCGAGCAGTTGGGATTGGTGACAATGGCCCCTGACCAGCCGCGGGCCTGGCGCTGTTCGGCGACGAGGGACAGATGGTCGGCGTTCACCTCGGGAATGAGCAGGGGCACCAGCGGATCCATCCGGAAGTTCCGCGCGTTGCTGACGACGATATGCCCCGCAGCGGCGAAGGCCGCTTCGACATCACCGGCGACAGAGGCGTCGAGCCCGGAAAACACCACCCGCGGCCCACGGCCGGGCACACATGCCTCGACGAGGCGCGAGGCCGCATCGGCGGGGATGGGCGTCGACAGACGCCACGGGGCGGCGTCGGCATAGCGGCGGCCTTCCGAGCGTTCGCTGGCGGCCAGCCAGGTCAGGGAAAACCAGGGGTGCGCGGCCAGACGGGCCACAAACTGCTGGCCGACCATGCCGGTGGCACCCAGAACGCCGACGTCGATTTTCGTGTGCACGTGACTAGGGTAACGGATCGCCTTCGGGGCTGCGAGCGGTGGCCAGACGCCCGGCCTGAGGCGTGTGGGCGGCGACTCCGAGAATGAAAAACCGCTCTGGGAGCAGTCACGGATGCGACCACCCCCAGAGCGGCAATGCTACACTGACGCTCCACACACTCGTGCGGAGAGATGGCCGAGTGGTTTAAGGCGCACGCTTGGAAAGCGTGTGTACGGGAAACCGTACCGTGGGTTCGAATCCCACTCTCTCCGCCACTCCGGCGCGACTCGGCCTACTTCGTCCGGCGCAGATACTTCACGTAGGACACACCGGTCATCTTGCCGGCCTTGTCCACGCGCACGTAGTAGTTGTCGATGGTGTTGTTGTCGGCAGACAGGGTGTTGATGACCACCTGATAGACGACCCCATCGCGCTTGTTGTAGATGCGGATGCTCTTGTCATTGATGATCTCGACCGCCGTCTCTGACCCGGGCTGGCCGGCCACCGGACGGAACACGCCGTCGAACAGCGTCACATACGACCACTCGTCGCCGGGCTTGCTCGGGTTGCTGACCGTGAGCTTGCTGCCGTCTTTCTCGTGGGCCTCGTAGGTCATCACGTTGTTCGGGTTGGTGGCGTTATCCCACACGCCAAAGCGGGCGGTGCGGGGATTGGTCTGCGCCGTGCTGGCGGACGCGGACAGGAGCAGAGCCGCCACAACGGCCGACAACACAACACTGGGTCTGAATCGCATGGGTCGTAGTCCTCACAGTGGGCAGAAAGCGCCCGTTCACCGTGGCAGAGCATAACCGATGCCCTGCCACGATGTCAGGCCTCATCATCTCAAGCCAGGTCGAACCGGTCGAGGTGCATCACCTTCGACCAGGCCGCCGCAAAGTCGCGCACGAACGCCGCCGTGCCGTCCGACGCGGCATACACCTCGGCCAGGGCGCGCAGCTGCGAGTTCGACCCGAACGCCAGGTCGACCCGCGTACCGGTCCACACCACCTGCCCGGTGGTGCGGTGACGGCCTTCGTAGACGCCGGGCTCGGCCGACGGCCCCCACTGCTGCTGCATGTCGAGCAGGTGCACGAAGAAGTCGGTCGTCAGCACCTCGGGCCGCGTGGTGAACACGCCGTGGCGGCTGCCTCCCGCGTTGGCCCCGAGCACCCGCAGGCCGCCGACCAGCACCGTCATTTCGGGAGCCGTCAGCTGCAGCAGCTGCGCCTTGTCGATGAGCAGCGCCTCGGCTGGCGTCGTGATGCCTGGCGCCACATAGTTGCGGAAGCCATCGGCCTTCGGCTCGAGCACGGCAAACGACTCGACGTCGGTCTGCGCCTGCGTCGCATCGGTGCGCCCGGGCGTGAAGTCAACCGACACGGGGTGCCCTCCGAGTCGGGCCGCCTTCTCGACCGCCGCACATCCGCCGAGGACGATGAGGTCCGCGAGCGAGATCTGCGTGCCGTCGGTCTGCGCGGCATTGAACGAGGCGCGCACCTGTTCGAGTACCGTCAGTACCGCCGCCAGATCGGCCGGGTCGTTCACCGCCCAGGTACTCTGCGGGGCCAGACGGATGCGGGCCCCGTTGGCTCCACCGCGCTTGTCCGATCCACGGAACGTCGACGCCGAGGCCCACGCCGTGCGCACCAGCTGCGCAATCGACAGGCCCGATCCCAGCAGCTGCGCCTTGAGCGCCTCGACGCGGGGGGCGTCCACGAGCGGATGCGACACGGCCGGCACCGGGTCCTGCCAGATGAGCGTTTCCGACGGCACCAGCGGGCCCAGGTAGCGGGCCACCGGTCCCATGTCGCGGTGCGTCAGCTTGAACCATGCGCGCGCAAACGCATCGGCAAACGCCTCGGGATTCGCGAAGAAGTGCCGCGAAATCTTCTCGTACGCCGGATCCATGCGGAGCGCCATGTCGGCCGTCGACATCATCGGCGCATGCCGCGTCGAGGCATCATGCGCGTCGACGACCGTGTCGGCCCCCGCACCGCCGGCCGGCCGCCACTGCTGGGCACCAGCCGGGCTCTTCGTCAGTTCCCACTCGTACGTGAACAGCGTTTCGAAGTAGCCGTTGTCCCACTGCGTCGGGTTCGGCTTCCAGGCCCCTTCGAGGCCGCTGGTGATGGTGTCACCGCCGCGGCCGGTACCGTGGGTGCTCAGCCATCCCAGGCCCTGCGCCTCGAGCGGCGCGCCTTCGGGCTCGGGACCGACATGCGTCGGCGACCCCGCGCCGTGCGCCTTGCCGAAGGTGTGTCCACCGGCGACAAGGGCCACGGTCTCTTCGTCATTCATCGCCATCCGGCGGAACGTCTCGCGGATGTCGCGCGCCGAGGCCAGCGGATCGGGGTTGCCGTTAGGACCTTCAGGGTTCACGTAGATGAGCCCCATCTGCACGGCCGCCAGCGGATTCTGCAGGTCGCGGTCGCCGCTGTAGCGCTGGTCGCCCAGCCACGTGCCTTCGGGGCCCCAGTAAATGTCTTCCTCGGGTTCCCAGATGTCGGCGCGGCCGCCGGCGAAGCCGAACGTCCTGAAGCCCATCGATTCCAGCGCCACGTTGCCGGCCAGAATCATCAGGTCGGCCCACGAGAGGTGGCGCCCGTACTTGGCCTTGATGGGCCACAGCAGCCGACGCGCCTTGTCGAGGTTGCCGTTGTCGGGCCAGCTGTTGAGCGGCGCAAAACGCTGCGCCCCGGTGCCGCCGCCGCCACGTCCGTCGGAGATGCGGTAGGTGCCGGCGGCATGCCAGGCCATGCGGATGAACAGCGGGCCATAGTGGCCATAGTCGGCGGGCCACCACGACTGCGAGTCGGTCATCAGCGCGTGCAGGTCACGGACGACCGCGTGCAGGTCGAGCGCCTTGAAGGCCTCGGCATAGTCGAAGTCCGGTTCCATCGGGTTCGACTTGTCGGAATGCTGATGAAGAATCCTGAGGTTCAGCTGATTCGGCCACCAGTCGGCGTTGGTGCGGCCGCCCGCCATCGTCGAGGCCGCTGCGACCCCGTGCATCGGACATTTCGAATGAGTAGACATGCAGTGCGTTCCTCGCGTGAACTACAGAAGGAAATATCCAACGATTCTACATCGCCGGGGGCGGCCACCTGTCAGGGCCGCGCACGCGCGCGGACCAGGGCGAGCAGCGCGTCGACGGCCCGGGGCGCCTCGCCGGCGCGCCACACCGCCGAAATGGCGATGCTGGCCCGCGGCAAGCTCCTGTACACCACATCCGGCCACGACATCCGCTGCACCGCCACCGGCACAATCGTCACACCGACCCCGGCCCCGACCAGCCCGATCGTGGTCGACACCTCGCGGCTTTCCTGCACCACGCGCGGCGTGAAACCGGCCTCGCCGCAAAGCCGCAGCACCTGCGCATGCAGCTGCGGGGCGATGGCCCGTGGAAACAGAACCCAGGGCTCGTCGGCCAGGGCCCGCAGCGGCACCTGGGCCCTCCGCGCCAGTCGGTGATCGCGCGGCAGCGCCATGCGCAGCGGTTCGCGCGCCACCTCTACGCACTCCAGGCGCGGATCGGGGTCGACCCCTCGCACAAAGCCGATGTCGAGGTCGTCGCGCAGCAGGGCCGCCACCTGATCCGCTGTCACCATTTCACGCAGATCGACCTTCACACCCGGCGCACGCGTCCGGAAGGCCCGCACCACCGGCGCCAGGGTGGACAGCATCATCGTCGGTCCAAAACCCACCCGGAGGGTGCCCCCCTGACCGCGCGCCACGGCCCGCGCGGCCTCGACCATGAGATCGACGTCGCGCAGCAGACGACGGGCCGACTCGTCGAGCACACGCCCGGCGGCCGTGGTGAGGACAGGGCGGTTATGCCGATCGAAGAGCGGCGTGCCGACCAGCCGTTCCAGCTGACGAATCTGGACGCTCAGCGCCGGTTGCGACACCGCCAGGCGCTCGGCCGCCCGGCCAAAGTGCAGTTCGTCGGCCACCATGACGAAGGCCCGCAGGTGCCGCAGTTCCGGACGATCGTGCTCATTCATTTGTGTAGTTTATCAATGCACGTCGATGTTTTTATTGGACGGATGAATCAGCCAGCCATAGTCTGGAAGGCATGGAGCCGCAGGCACCAGCGCAGCCGCACCGCTCGCCGATGGACGGCGTCATCGACTATGCGGGACTGTTTCCTCCCGCGGCCCTGCCGATGGCGGCCGCCCTCGACGAATATGCCGCCGCCGCACGCGGCGCCGATGCGCACATGCTGGGCCGGTTTGTCGTGACGGCCGCGCACCTGCCCGAACTCGCGGGCCTGCTGCACACCCGCGCCGGACTGCCGACCCCGCTGCCGCTGAGCGTCATCGTCCGCGATCGCTCCATCGATGACCACCAGGCAGTCACGACCTTCGACACCTCACCCGTCGCCCAACGGGCCCCCATCGCGTCACTCGAAGCACGCCCCTCGTCGCCCGAGGGAATCGCGTGGCTGGCACACACCTACGGCGTCGCGCGCGACCTGTATGTGGAAGTCGACCTGACGGCAGATCTCGGGCCGTGGCTCGACGCTATCGCCCGCCACGGGCTGCGTGCGAAGGTGCGCACCGGGGGCCTCACGCCCGAGGCCTTCCCGGCCCCGGAGGTCCTGCTGCAGGCCCTCGAGGCCTTCGTCACGCGCCGCATGCCGTTCAAGGCCACGGCCGGACTGCACCACGCCGTGCGGGGCACCTATCCGCTCACCTATGCGCCCGACTCGGCGCGGGCGACCATGTACGGCTACCTCAACGTGCTGCTGGCGACAGCGGCCCTGCACGCCGGTCGGCCTCGCGCACAGGCGCTGGCCCTGCTGCTGCAGCCGGATGGCCTGGTCGTCGGCGCCGACGGAGCCACCTGGGGATCGCTGCACCTGTCGCCCGCCGTCATGGCCGTCACGCGTCGCGATGGCTTTACCAGTTTCGGGTCGTGCTCGTTCCGTGAGCCGGCCGGCGAGTTCCACACACACGCGGCGCACTGACGCGCCACGATCCGGAGGCCGACCATGGGTCCTTTTCCACACGACGCACCGCCACCCGTCATCAGCCCCGACAATCCGATGGGCACTGATGGCTTTGAGTTTGTCGAGTTCTGCCATCCGCAACCCGCCGAGCTCGATGCGCTCTTCCGCCGGGTCGGCTTCCTGCCGGTCGCGCGGCATCGACGCAAGCAGGTGACGCTGTATCGCCAGGGCAGCATCAACCTCATCCTCAACGCCGAACCGAGCTCGTTTGCCGCGGGCTTCGCCGAGGCCCACGGCCCCTCGGCTCCGGCCATGGCGTTCCGCGTGGTCGACGCCGACTACGCCTTCCGGCGTGCGGTGTCGCTCGGCGCGCGGCCCATCGAGACGGCCGCCGGCCCGGGCGAGCTTCCCATTCCCGCCATCGAGGGCATCGGTGGCCTCCACATCTACCTCGTCGACCGCTACGGCGCGCGCGGCAGCATCTACGACGTCGACTTCGAGTGGCTGGGCGAGACCAACGCGCAGCCGCAGGGCCACGGCCTCTACTACATCGATCACCTGACCCACAACGTGCACCGGGGCCGTCTCCATGCATGGGCCGGCTTCTACGAGACGATGTTCAACTTCCGGCAGATTCGCTACTTTGACATCGAAGGCCGCATGACGGGACTCCACTCGCGCGCGATGACCAGCCCCGACGGCAAGATTCGCATTCCCATCAACGAGGACGCCGGGGCGCAGGGCCAGATCGAAGAGTACCTGCAGCAGTATCGCGGCGAGGGCATCCAGCACATCGCCTTCGGGTCGCACGACCTGCACGCATCCATCGAAGGATTGACCGGCGCTGGCGTGTCGTTCATGCCGCCGCCGAACGCGATCTACTACGAGCGCATCGAGGCGCGATTGCCCGGGCACGGCGAGGACGTGGCACGACTGCAGCACAACGGCATCCTCATCGACGGCGAAGGCGTGGTCTCCGGCGGCTTCACCAAGGTGCTGCTGCAGCGGTTCAGCAACACGGTCATCGGGCCCATCTTCTTCGAGTTCATCCAGCGGAAGGGCGACGAGGGCTTCGGCGAAGGCAACTTCAAGGCCCTGTTCGAATCGATCGAGGCCGATCAGATCAGGCGCGGCGTGCTGAAGGGCGACGCATGAGCGTCTGCCCGGGCAGACGGCCTGTCATGATGTACACCCGAGTGACGGAAGGAGTGTGATCGCATGACGCCCGAACATCTGCACGGCTACATGTCCGGCTTCGGCAACGGGTTTGAAACCGAAGCGCTGCCCGGCGCGCTGCCCGTGGGTCGCAACTCACCGCAGCGGTGCGCCTATGGGCTCTATGCGGAACAGCTGAGCGGGTCGCCGTTCACCGCCCCGCGCGCCAGCAACGAGCGCTCGTGGCTATACCGCATCCGTCCGACGGTCTGCCACTTCGGCGACTTCCGCGCCGCCGACATCGGCCTGTGGCGCACGGCACCGTGCCTCGAAGTCGACGTGCCCATCGCGCCGATGCGCTGGGGCGCCCTGCCGCTGCCCGAGACGCCGCAGACATTCGTCCAGGGCGTGTACACCATCACCACGGCCGGCGACGCCGGCAGCCAGTCGGGCATGGGCGCGCATGTCTATCTCGTCACGCGCTCGATGGTCGACGAGTACTTCTACAACGCCGACGGCGAACTGCTGTGTGTGCCCCAGTCGGGCGCCCTGCGCCTCGCCACCGAGTTCGGGCGCATCGACGTCGCCCCCGGCGAGATCGCCGTCATTCCGCGCGGCGTCAAGCTGCGCGTCGAGCTCATCGACGGCCCGGCACGTGGCTATCTCTGCGAAAACTATGGCGGGGCCTTCACGCTGCCCGAACGCGGGCCGATCGGCGCCAACTGCCTGGCCAATCCCCGCGATTTCCTCACGCCGCACGCCGCCTACGAAGACCGCGACACCCCGTCGACCATGTATGTGAAATGGGGCGGTCGCCTGTGGATGGCCGACATCGGGCACTCACCGCTCGACGTTGTGGCCTGGCACGGCAACTATGCGCCGTACAAATACGACCTGCGGCGCTACTCGGCCGTGGGCCCGGTGCTGTTCGATCACGCCGATCCGTCGATCTTCACGGTGCTGACCTCGCCGTCAGACACGCCCGGTACGGCCAACATCGACTTTGTGATTTTCCCCGACCGATGGACGGTGGCCGAAGACACGTTCCGTCCGCCCTGGTATCACATGAACGTGATGAGCGAGTTCATGGGCCTCATCTACGGGCAGTACGACGCCAAGCCGCACGGCTTTGTGCCCGGCGGGTTCTCGCTGCACAACATGATGCTGCCGCACGGGCCCGACGTCGACGCGTTTGAACATGCCAGCACCGTGGCGCTGCAGCCGAAAAAGCTGGAAGGCACGATGGCATTCATGTTTGAAACCCGCTTCCCGCAGCGCGTCACCGCCTTCGCCGCCGGAAGCCCGGCCCTGCAGCGCGAATATGCGCACTACGGCCGTGCGCTCCGCAAGCACTTCACCCCACACCAGCGCTGACCCGGTCTGCACGAGGCACCGATGATCGATCGCACACACGAGGCACGCCGGACAAGCTGGGTCGCGTCGGCGCAGGGACACGCGGATTTCCCCCTGCAGAACCTGCCGCTCGGCGTCTTCTCGACGCCGCGCGATCGGCGTCCGCGCCCCGGGGTGGCCATCGGCGACGAGGTGCTCGACCTGTCGGCCCTGGCCCTCAGCGGTCTGCTCGACACCGCACTGGCCGATGCCGCGCCGCTGCTGACGGCCGACACGCTCAATCCGCTGCTGGCCCAGCCTGCCTCCGTGCGCCTTGCGCTGCGTCACGCGCTGTTCGATCTGCTGGCCGACGACGCCCCCCATCGCGCGCGCGTGGCTGAGATGCTGTCTGCGGCCTCGCACGTTACCCTGCACCTGCCGGCCCGCATCGGTGATTACACCGATTTCTACGCCGGCATTCACCACGCACTGAATGTCGGGCGGCAGTTCAGGCCCGATCAGCCGCTGCTGCCCAACTACAAATGGGTGCCCATCGGTTACCACGGTCGCGCCTCCTCCATCGTCGTGTCTGGAACGCCGGTCGTGCGCCCGAACGGTCAGCGCCGTGCCCCGGGGCAGGACACCGCGGCACCCGATGCCGGACCATCGCGCCGCCTCGACTACGAACTGGAACTCGGCATCTGGATGGGCCCCGGTTCGTCACTGGGCACGCCGGTGCCCATCGCGCAGGCCGAGGCGCACATCGCCGGGCTGTGTCTGCTGAACGACTGGTCGGCGCGCGACCTGCAGGCGTGGGAATATCAGCCCCTGGGGCCGTTTCTGGCCAAGAACTTCGCCACAAGCATTTCTCCGTGGATCGTCACCACCGAGGCACTGGCGCCCTTCCGCATGCGTCAGCCTGCGCGGCCCGAGGGTGATCCCGCACCGCTGCCCTATCTGTGGGATGCCGACGATCAGGCGCACGGCGCCTTCGATCTGGAACTGGATGTGTATCTCTCGACGCCGGCGATGCGTGCGCGCGGGGCGGCGGCCCATCGCCTCGCCCGGGGCCACGCCTCGCATCTCTACTGGACCGTGGCCCAGCTGCTGGCACATCACACCGTGAACGGCTGCAACCTGCAGGCCGGCGATCTGCTGGGCACCGGCACCATTTCGACCCCCACACCCGAGGGCCTCGGCAGCCTGCTCGAACTGAGCGAGGGCGGGCGGCGGCCGGTGGATCTCGGTGAGGGCGAGACGCGCACATTTCTCGAAGACGGCGATGAAGTCATCATGCGCGCGAGGGCGCGCCGCGACGGCTTCGCCAGCATCGGGCTCGGTGAGGTCCGGGGTATCGTCCAACCCGCCCCGAGCCTTCACGTACCCCTCTCATGACTGCTCTGTCACTGTCCACACGCGAGCGCGCCGCCCTGAAGGCGCGTGCGCATGCCCTCGATCCCTCACTGTTCCTCGGCAAGGCCGGGCTGTCGCCAGCCGTCATCGCCGAGGCCGAGCGTGTGCTGACCGCACGCGAGCTCATCAAGGTGAAAATCGCCGACGACGACCGCGAGGCCCGCGAAGCCACGGGCGCCGCGCTGGCCGAGACGACCGGCGCGGCCATCGTCGCGCGTGTCGGCAAGGTGCTGATTCTGTGGCGCCCGCGACCGGCCGAGCTGGCCGACTGATCACGAGCGGCGCGCGGCAGCGGCGATCCTGAGCTGTTCGAGCGCGTCCCAGCGCGCGTATGCCGCATCGAGTTCCAGCGGAATCGCGTCGACGCGCTGCATGACCTCGGCAATGGCCGCCGTGCCTCGCGTGTAGAAGTCGGGCGCATGCAGCTCGGTGGTGAGCCGGGCCAGTTCGGCATCGAGTGCCTCGATGCGCGTCGGCAGCCCGTCGAGTTCGCGCTGCTCGTTGAACGTGAGCTTGCGCACACGCGTCCGCTCGGGTGCCGATCCCGGCGCCGCATCGTCTCGTGATCGGGTCGCGTCGGCCGCTCCTGCGGCACCGGCACTCACAGGTGGCGACGGTGGTGTCGTGGCGCGCGCGTCTCGAGTCGCGGCCATCGCCTGGGTCTGGCGCTTCCAGTCGTCATAGCCTCCCACCAGCTCGATGACCTGCCCATCGGCACCGAACGACAGCGTGCTGGTGATCACATGGTCGAGGAAGCGCCGATCGTGGCTCACCACGAGCAGCGTGCCGGTCCAGTCGACCAGCAGGGCTTCGAGCAGCTCGAGCGTGTCGAGGTCGAGATCGTTGGTCGGTTCGTCGAGCACCAGCACATTGGCCGGGCGCGTCATGAGGCGCGCCAGCAGCAGGCGGTTGCGTTCGCCGCCCGACAGCGCGCGCACCGGCGACCGGGCACGCTCGGCTGTGAACAGAAAATCTTCCAGATAGCCGTACACATGCCGGTGCTGGCCGTTGACCTCGACCGTGTCGTTGCCGTCGGCGAGCGTGTCGACCACGGTCCGATCGGGGTCGAGCTGCTCGCGCTGCTGATCGAAGTAGGCCACCTGCACGTTGGTGCCTCGGGTGACCGTGCCGCTGTCGGGCGGCAGTTCGCCCAGCAGCAGCCGCAGCAGCGTGGTCTTGCCGGCCCCGTTGGGGCCGATGAGGCCGATGCGGTCACCGCGCATGATGCGCGTCGTAAAGTCGCTGACGATGACACGGGATCCGAAGGCCAGTGACAGGTGCTGCACATCGAACACCACCTTGCCGCTGCCGTCGGCCTCGCTGGCCTGCAGGCGTACCTGCCCGAGACGTTCGCGCCGCTCGGCGCGCTCGGCACGCATCGCCATCAGGCGCTTGACGCGGCCTTCGTCGCGTGTGCGGCGTGCCTTGATGCCGCGTCTGATCCAGGCTTCCTCCTGCGCCAGCTTGCGATCGAACGCAGCCTGCTGCAGGGCCTCGTTCGCCAGCCATTCCTCCTTCTTCCGCTGGAAGGTGGCATAGTCGCCGGGCCACGAGGTCAGGCGCCCGCGGTCAAGCTCGACGATGCGGGTGGCGAGGCGTTCGAGGAAGGCGCGATCGTGCGTCACGAACAGCACGGCCCCGGTGTACTCGATGAGTGCCTGCTCGAGCCACTCGATGGCCTCGACGTCGAGGTGGTTCGTGGGCTCGTCGAGCAGCAGCACATCGGGCTGGGCGACGAGCGCCCGTACGAGCAGCACCCGGCGCTTCCATCCCCCCGAGAGTGTGTCGACACGTGCCTCACCGTCGAGTGACAGCCGTGTCAGTACCAGCTGCACGCGCTGTTCGACGCGCCAGCCGTCGTGCTCGTCCAGCGCCTGCTGGCACCGTCCGAGGCGTGCCAGAGCCGCCTCGCTGTGATCGGTGGCCACGGCCTGTGTCGCCTCGTGATAGTCGCGGACGAGCCCGGCCAGCGGCCCCAGGCCCTCGGCGACCGCATCGAACACCGTGCCGGCCCTCGACAGCGGCACGTCCTGCTCGAGACGGGCGAGGGTGGCGCCGGGCTGGCACCACACCGTGCCCGCGTCGGGCGGCAGTTCGCCCGACACGATGCGCAGCAGCGTCGACTTGCCGGTGCCGTTGCGGCCGATGATGGCCACGCGCTCGCCTGCCTCAATCTGCAGGGTGGCGTCGCTCAGCAGCGGCAGGTGTCCGTACGCGTGTGTGATGTGATCGAGCGCGACGAGCGGCACAGCCCTCTACGGTACCACTGACGGGCCTGCGTCGGCGACCGCCTCGAGCACATGGCGCCTGAGCGCCGCGGCCACGCCGGCCTCGTCCTGACTGCCCGTCTCGGTGAAACCGCGCCCGCGGAGGCCTTGGACGGCATTGCCCATGATGACCGGCAGCCCGGCGTAGTCGAGCATCGGCAGATCGTTGAGGTTGTCGCCGATGGCCATGACCTCGGCGGCGGTAAGGCCGAGGGCCGATGCACGGGCCGCGAGCGCGACGCCCTTGGTGGCCGCCTGGGCCATGACGTCGACCAGCGCGAAATCACGGTGTTCGTATTCGGTCTGGAAGATGCTGACACCCTCGACGCCCGACACGAGCGCATGCACGGCCCGCATCTCGCTGACCGTGCCGTTGAACATGACCTGCACGGGATCTTCGGTGAGGGCTGTCTCGAGGGGTGTGGCCCGGGCGATGAGATGCTGCCGGGCGCGCCAGTAGCTCAGCCGCTGCGGGTGGGACCAGTCCATCGACTCGGCCACGACGTGCGCGTGCGTGTCACGGTCGAAGATGAGGGCGCTGGTCGAGCGGAACCGCTGCGTGTGCTGCAGCACTGCCTGCGCCCGCTCGCGACTCAGCAGCCGCTGGGCGACTCCCACGCCGTCGAGGGTCCGTTCCACGGCGCCGTTCGAGGCGATGATGGTGACCGACGCCGGCAGCACTCCGGCGACGTCGCGCGCGAACGGATAGCTGCGCCCGGTCACCAGCGCCACATGCACGCCGGCGGCGACCACGGCGGCAATGGCGTCCCGGTTGGCTTCGGGCAGACGGCCGCGGCTGTCGACGAGGGTGCCGTCAATGTCGATGGCGACGAGGCGAACCGGCATCGGACGATGCTAGCGCACGGCACAGCACGGCGGTCCCGCGCTACCATGGAAGGTCGCTTCCATGATTGCCCTCGCCAACATCAACAAGCAGTACGGCCGCCAGCTCATCTTCGTCGACGCTTCGTTTCAGCTGAATCCCGGGGACAAAGTCGGCCTCGTGGGTCCGAACGGGGCCGGCAAGACCACGCTCTTCCGGATGATTGTCGGCGAAGAACAGCCGGATGAGGGCGAGGTGTCGGTGCCGCGCAAGCTCACGGTCGGCTACTTCCGCCAGGATGTCGGTGAGATGCGCGGACGGCCGGTGATTGACGAGGCCATCGCCGGCAGCGGACGCGTCGGCGACCTGCACCACGAGCTGTCGTCGCTGCAGGCGGCCATGGACGATCCGGCGCAGATGGACGACCTCGACCGCATCCTCGCGCGCTTCGGCGAGGTGCAGGAAGAGTACGAGCATCTCGGCGGCTACACGCTCGAAGCCCAGGCCCGCGAGGTGCTGCACGGGCTCGGGCTGGCCGACGACCAGATCGACGGCGACGTCGGGGCCCTGTCGGGCGGGTGGAAGATGCGAGTGGCCCTGGCGCGCGTGCTGCTCGGCAAGCCCGACGTGCTGCTGATGGACGAGCCGACGAACCACCTCGACATCGAGTCGATCATCTGGCTGGAACAGTTCCTCCGTACCCTGCCCTCAGCCCTGCTGATGACCTCGCACGACCGCGAGTTCATGAACCGCATCGTCACGAAGATTGCCGAGATCGACAGCGGCGAAATCACGGTCTACTCGGGCAACTACGACTTCTACGAACGCGAGCGGGCGATTCGCGAAACCAATCAGCAGGCGGCCTATGCGCGGCAGCAGGCGATGCTGGCCAAAGAGCAGCGGTTCATCGAGCGCTTCAAGACGCACGCCGCCAAGGCGGCACAGGTGCAGAGCCGCATCAAGGCCCTCGACAAGATCGAGAAGATCGAGCTGCCGAAGAAGCGCCAGATCGTCAAGTTCGAGTTCCGCACGCCGCCGCGATCGGGCGACCAGGTCGCGGTCATCGAGAACCTTCACAAGCGCTTCGGCCCGCGCATCATCTACGACGGGCTCAGCCTCACGATCAGGCGCGGCGAGCGCTGGGCGGTGATGGGCCGCAACGGTGCGGGCAAGACGACGCTGCTGAAGATGCTGGCGGGCGTGCTGACGCCCGACACCGGTGACGTGCGGCTGGGGGCGAGCCTGCGCATGGGCTACTTTGCGCAGCAGTCGCTGGACGTGCTCGATGCCGACCTGACGATCATCGAGCAGCTGCAGCAGGATTTTCCGCAGGACGGCCTCGGCGCGCTGCGCACGCTGGCCGGGGCCTTCCAGTTCTCGGGCGACGATATCGACAAGCGCATCCGCGCGCTGTCAGGCGGTGAGAAATCGCGGCTGGCCATGGCCCGCATGCTGTACAACCCGCCGAACTTCCTCGTGCTCGACGAACCGACCAACCACCTCGACCTGGCGACCAAGGAAATGCTCGTCGATGCGCTGAAGGACTTCGACGGCACGATGATCTTCGTGTCGCACGACCGCATGTTCCTGCGCGGACTCGGGTCGCGCGTGCTTGAGCTTGGCGGCGACGGCGGCGACAGCCGCGACCCGCTGGTGTATCCCGGCAGCTACGTCGAGTATGTGGAAAAGACCGGCCACGAGGCGCCGGGCACCCACTCCTGAGGGGGCCCCCTTGGCTGGCCGAGGCCGGGCCGTTTTTTTGCTTGCCTCCCGCCGCAAAAGAGGCCACTCTATCGAGTCGCATTCGGTTTTCTGAACGTGTCTGCAGTGGCCCCGTCTGCACCGGGGCCCGCCTGAGGAGGCGCCCATGCATCGGCCGCTCGTCGTGTTCACCGCCGCACTCATCGTCTTCGCTGCCGCCACCGCCCGCGCGCAGTCTGCGCCGGCGCCAGTGCCGACCTACTCGAAGGATGTCGCTCCCATCCTCAACAAGCACTGCGTCAGCTGCCATCGCCCCGGCGAAATCGGCCCGATGGCCTTCGAGAGCTATGCGCAGACCCGCCCGTGGGCACGGAGCATCCGCAGCAAGGTCATGCGCCGCGAGATGCCGCCCTGGGGCGCCGATAATGCCTCAAGCATGAAGATCGGCAACGACCGCACGCTGTCGTCGCACGAGCTCGACACCATCGTGGCGTGGGTGAACGGTGGCGCGCCCGAAGGCAACCCCGCCGACCTGCCCGCACGGCCCAGCTTCCCGACAGGCTGGCAGCTGGGTGAGCCCGACTTCGTGTTCGAGCAGCCGGTGGCCTGGACCGTCAAGCCCGACGCGCAGGAACCCTATCTCTACTTCTACGAGAAGATTCCGTTCGCTGAAGATCGCTGGGCCGCAGGCGTTGAAATCCGTCCCAGCAACTTCAGCGTCGTCCATCACTCGGGCGTGTACATCATCGACATTCCCGACGGCTACACCGTGAAGGACGGCTACCTGTACGATGCGGCCGGCACGCAGGTGCCCCCCAGCGTGCCGATGGGCAAGCGCGCCACGCTGGCCGACGGCAGCCTTCTGGCCGGGGCCGACAAGGTGATCAGCTATGTGCCCGGGCGCGGCTACGAGAAGCATCCCGAGGGTTATGCCAAGCGCATTCCCGCCGGCAAGTACGTGCGCTGGGTAATGCACTACAACCCGACCGGGCAGCCCGAGACCGACCGCAGCAAGCTCGGCCTCTGGTGGGCCAAGGGCCCGGTCCGTCGCGAGGTGCTCAACCTGCAGGCGGGTGACCCCATCCCCGGCAGCGGCAATCGCGGCCTCTACTTTGCCAACGGCAAGGAAGTGCTCTACGAGTCGGATGACACCACGGGCCGCCGCGGCAAGACCCCGACGATTCCCCCGTATGTGGCCGACTTTAAGATGATGGGGATCACACCGGTCAACGAGGACATCACGCTCTACGCCCTCACCCCGCACATGCACCTGCGCGGCAAGAGCATGAAGTGGTGGGTGACCTATCCCGATGGCCGAGAGGAAGTCATTCTCAACGTGCCCAACTTCGACTTCAACTGGCAGATCCAGTACGAACTCGCCACGCCGCTCAAGGTGCCGGCCGGCAGCAAGATTACCAACATCGCCATCTTCGACAATTCGGTGAACAACAAGTGGAATCCGGCGCCCGAGAAGGAAGTCTACTGGTCGGAGCAGAGCTGGGACGAGATGTACCAGCCCACGACCCAGTTCTCAATCGACCGCCAGGATCTGACGCGGCCCGCCGCACGGGGCACCCGCGAACAGCAGCGCCAGCAGCAGCACCAGCAGCAGTAACGCCGATGCGGCCGGTTACGTCACCACACGCTCATCGCCGTCGCGCGGCTCGCCGCGCGGCGGTCGCGGTGGCCCTCGCGTTGCTGGCGGTCGCGGGCACCACCGACACACACGGCTCCGTTCAGGCACAGCAGGAGCGGCCGACCAGTCAGGTGCCGACGCTGGGACGGCCGACACGGCCAGACGACCCGGCACCGCTGCTCGACTTCGGCCGCTACTTCAACGGCACGTGGAATGTCAGCTGGGAATATCCGGAAAGCCCCCTCGGGCCGGCCGATGTCGTCGACGGCACCACCACCTTTCGCCAGGTGGGGCCCTCGACCTTCGAAGCATCGAGTGCGCTGACCAGCGCAGCCGGGGCCTTCACGGTGAAGGAAACCTTCGAGTATCAGCGGGCCGAGCAGACCATCACACGCACGGTCGTCGACAGCCGGGGCTTCACCTACACACAGACGGGCAGCGTCACCGGTGACCTCGGCGGGCAGTTCACCATCAGACTCGACGGCAAGCCCTTCACCCATCAGGGACAGACGGTCCGCATCAATGCCGTGATGCGACTGCTGTCGCCCTTCAACTTCCGGGTGCAGTTCACCCTGTCCACCGGCAACGGCCCGTTCACCAATTTCGGTAATCCCTGGTGGCGGAAGGAGACGGCACCGCGATGAGACGACTGTCCTGCCTTGTCCTTCTGCTCGCCGGCACCATCGGTGCGGCCGCCGCCCAGGAACCTGCGTCGAGCCGCGTACCCGTCGTGGCCGTGGCGGGGTGTGTCACGCAGCAGGGCGCCGCCTATGGCCTGCGATCGGCCACCGAGCCCACTCCGAGCATCGCCAACGGACTGCCGACCGGCGACGTCTACAAGGGACCAACCGTCGGCCCGAACACGTTCCAGCTCATCGGCACCTCCGAGTTCGACATGCCCGCGCACGTCGGCCACACCGTGCTGATCAAGGGGCTGCTCATCAAAGCCTCGCCGACCAGCCGGCTCAATGTCACGTCAGTGAGCCGTCTGTCGACATCGTGTGCCCCGGCGCCGAAGTGACCTGAGCGGCCGGGCCCTGGGCCTGCCGGCGGGCCTGACCCTGCTGGCGACGCTGGCGACACTGCCCCTCTCGACCGGCCTTCAGGCCCACGACTTCGAGCGGACCACCGTTCATCTCACCATCGCCCGTGACGGGCGCTTCGAGCTCAGGCTGGCGCACGACCCTCAGTGGCTGCTGCTGCGCATGGACTCGCTCGCAGGCCAGCCCGGCCGCCCCGCCGACTCGGCCGAGGCACGCGATGCCCGCCTGACGGCGCTGGCACCCGACGCCATCGATCGGGTCGTGCTCTTCATCGACGGTCGCGAAGTCCGTCCCGAGTCGAGCACCTATGCGCCACCCCCCGACACCGTCCCGGCTGGTGAATTCGCCCTGGCATCGTACACACTGCGCGGGCAGCTGCCGGCCTCGAGTACAACCCTTCGCTGGTACTACGGGCTCGTGGCCGATCCGTATCCGTTCACGCTCACCCTCGCGGATGGAACGACCGTGACCGAATGGGTGCAAGGTGATGCCTGGAGCACGGCGCTCGCCCTCGGCACGGCTCCTCAGCCGACCCTCACCGATGATCTGGTTCGATACGTGTGGCTCGGCATCACGCACATCGTCCCGGGTGGTCTCGATCACATGCTGTTCATTGCAGGGCTGTTCCTGCTGACGGCGGCATGGCGGTCGCTGCTGTGGCAGGTGTCGGCATTCACGGTGGCGCACACCCTCACGCTGGGCCTGGCACTGACGGGTGTCATCGCGCTGCCATCGGCCGTGGTCGAGCCGCTCATTGCCCTGTCGATCAGTTATGTGGGCCTCGAGAATGTGCGGACGCGCGAGCTGACGCGCACGCGCGTGGGGCTGGTGTTCGTCTTCGGCCTGCTGCACGGCCTCGGATTCGCCGGCGTGATGCAGGGCCTGCGCCTGCCGGCGTCGCAGCTGGTCCCCGGACTGCTGGGCTTCAATCTCGGCGTGGAACTCGGACAGCTGGCCGTGCTGGGCAGCCTCGCGCTGCTCACGTGGCCTCTGAGGCACCGCGTCTGGTATCACCAGCGGATGGTGACGCCGGCCTCGCTGGGCATCGCCCTCATCGGTCTCTACTGGGCAGTGACCCGACTGATGCAGGGATGACTCCGCCGGCTGCGGCCGGCGGAGCCTCCCTGTCTGCGTCATGCACGGACGCCGTGTGCCTTACCGCGCGCTGCCGGTCGCAGGCACAAACTTCTGGATGCGCTGCCCGTAGGTATCGGCGGCATACACCGCGCCTTTCGAGTCGACGACGATGCCGTGAACCCAGTCGAACTGGGAGGGCCCGAGCCCCTGCGAACCCCAGGTGGCGAGCAGCGTGCCGTCTGCCAGCGAGAACTTGTGCACGCGCTCGCGCAGGTGATCGGCCATGTAGCCGACACCTTCGGTGCCCTTCCGCGAGATGTGCACATCCCACGGATTCCAGTCGTTCCTGAGCTCGCGCTTGTAGGTCAGGTTGCGGTCGAAAATCTGCAGGCGCTTGTTCTCGCGGTCGATGATGTAGAGGTTCTCCTCGGCATCCACGGCCAGCTTGTGCGGCAGATGCCACTCGCCGGGGCCAGTACCGCGGTCGGCCGGCCCACCTGCGCCACGCGCCACCTGGCGGATGACCTTGCCCTGGCGGTCGTAGAGAATCACGCGGTTGTTGCCGTAACCATCGGTGACGACCATGTTGCCGTTCTTCAGGATCGCAATGCCAGACGGCAAATCAAGATGCGTCGCGTCGTTGCCCTTCTCGAGCGTGGTGCCGATCTGGAGCAGCAGCCGATCCATCGACGGGTTGAGCTTCACGATGCGATGGGCATCGCGCTCGATGATGTAGACGTTGCCCTCCCAGTCGACACCGCCCGAATGCTGCCAGTCGGAGTTGATCTTCTTCCCGTTGTATTCGCCGTCGCCGCCGGTCTGAATCAGCGTGCCTGCGGTGTCGAACACCATGACGGGCTTGGGCCCGCGATTGAAGACGAAGATGCGGTCCTGCTGATCGATGGCCAGACCGGAGATGCCGGGCTGATTGGTCGGCGGACCTGAGGGGCCACTGGCACCGCGGGCACGTCGGGCCGCTGCCTGCGCCTCGCGCTCGGCCGGAGGTGGTGGCGCCTCGCGCAAGCCGAACCACATTCCCGAAGGCAACGTGGGCCAGTTGGGCACCAGACGATATGCCTCTCCCTGTGCCTCGACGCGTGACGCCGGCCACGCCAGCGCCAGAATCACCGCTGCTGCACACGCTGCCACTCTGATGGGTCGCATTGACGTTCTCCCTGCATCCTCGCAGGCGCGTGGCCTCATCGCCCGTGCCGCCTGGTTGATCCGCCGGCACGCCGCCTGCCTCGACTCGACGGCGCTGAGTGTAGCGCAGTCGACCTGGTGGCGTGGAGGTCAGGCGCTGAACGCAGCCGTGAACCGTGCTACCGTCTGCGCCATGCGACTGCTGCGTCCTGCATCCGCTGCCCTGGCTACGCTGCTGCTGGCCACCTCACTCGCCGCCCAGAACCCTGCCACGCTGCCGCCCGAGGAGCGTGCGGCCTTCGAGGCGCAGAACCGGGCACTCGACGAGACCGTCCGTTCGGCCCCGCGACTGCCGCTGGTGGCTGCGCCGCTGCCCCTCACCCCCCCGAAGCACCCCGACTGGGCGCTCGGCATGGTGTCGTGGGTCGCCGCCGGCGCCGATGGGCTCACCTATCTGCTGCAGCGCGGCGCGCAAGCCGACCCGGTGCTGGTCGTCGACCGCGGCGGCCGCATCGTCCGATCGTGGGGACGCGGACTTTATACGATGCCGCACGCCATCCGGGTCGATCCGCAGGGCGCTGTGTGGACCACCGATGCCGCCAGTTCGAAGGTGTTCAAGTTCAGCCCGACCGGCACACTGCTGATGACCATCGAGGTGGGTGGGCAGCCGTCGCCGTGCGGCGGGTTCTGCAGCACCACCGACATTGCCTTTGCGGCCGACGGCCACCTGCTCATCGCCGACGGGTATCGCAACGCACGCATCCTCGAGTACACCGCGGAGGGGCAGAAGGTGCGCGAGTGGGGACGCGCGGGCACAGGCCCCGGCGAATTCCGCCTGCCGCATTCCATTCAGATTGACGCCCGCGGCACCATCTATGTGGCCGATCGCGAGAACGGCCGCATCCAGCGCTTCACGCGCGAGGGCACCTTCATCGGCGAGTGGAGGAATCTCGGCAAGACGTTCGGGCTGACGCTGGCCGGACCGACGCTGTGGCTCTCGACCATCCCCCGCGGTCCCAACACCGCGCCCGGCTGGCTGATGGCGGTCGACCCGGTCACGGGACGCGTCACAGGGCTCGTCGAGTCATCGGGGAATCACGGCATGGCGGTGACGCCCGACGGCGACCTGCTGCTCGGCCCCGGGCCCGATCAGATACCGCAGCGGTACTCGCCCCGTCGCTAGGCGGGGGGACGCGGGGCTGCTGCGAGTGCGCGCAGCACGGCCTCAGCCTCGGGCTGGCCTGCGCGTGCCGGTGCGCGACCCGGCTGGGCCGGGCGGGGCAGCGTCAGCGACAGCGGCGTCTGCCCCTGCGCATCCTGCGCGTCAATCACTGCGCCTTGAGCCACGAGCGCACGAATCACCCCGACATGACCATCAGCCGCCGCCAGATGCAGCGGCGTCTGCCCTCCGGGTCCGGCATCGCGGGGAGACGCTCCGGCATCGAGCAGCGCCTGCACCACCGCCTCGACATCGCGGCGGTCGCGGGGAATCAGCGGCGTGTCGGCGTCGGTGACATTCCATCGCACGAGATCAGACGGACGCGCTTCCCGTTCGACCATGGCACCGGCCGCCATCGTGAGCGGCGTGTGTCCGTCGGCGAGCCCCAGCGATGGATCAGCGCCTGCCGCGAGCAGCGTACGCACCAGCGTGACTTCGAGATAGGCCACCGCAAGCATGAGCGGGGTGGCCCCGCGCAGCGTGTGCGACAGGGCCCACTGCGACCCGAAACGCCGCACCGGGCTGCCCTGCCGCAGACGCGCATGCACATTGGCCCCGCGGGCCAGCAGCGCACGCACAGAGTCGTTATCGCCGCGCAGCACGGCCGCGTGCAGTGCGGTATAGCCGGCCCCATCGGCCTGCACGTCGGCACCGGCCTCGATCAGGCGACGAGCCGCCGTTCCGTGACCGTCAAACGCGGCCAGCACGAGGGCCGAACGTCCGTCGGCGGCCACATCGTTGGACGGCGCGCCATGCGCCAGCAGCACCTCGAGGGTCGGCACATCACCTGACAGGGCCGCAAAGAGCAGCGGTGTCAGGCCGCCGGCGGTGACGCGGTGCGCATCTTGCCCCGACGTCTTCACGCTGCGGCTCGGGCCGCGGTCGAACATGACCACCAGCGGCCGCGTGAGCGAACGGGCGTGCACGGCGGCTCCCCTGGCGAGCAGGGCCTCGGCGGCTGCGCGGTGTCCACCGGAGGCCGCCCACATGAGGGCGGTCTGTCCACGCACCGGCTCGGTACGGCGCGGATCGGCACCGGCGTCGAGCAGCGCCCGCACGGCTGCGGCATCGCCGACGCGGGCGGCTTCCATGAGGGGATCGATGCCGGCCTCCGTCAGGGCGGTCGCCGATGCGCCGGCGTTCAGCAGGGTCTGCACAATCGCCGCATGGCCCGCCGCCGCGGCCAGGTGCAGCGGCGCCACGCCGAGATCGGTCACCGCACCCGCATCGGCGCCGGCGGCCAGCAGGCGCGAGACGATGGCGGTGTGGCCGGCGTGCGCGGCCCAGTGCAGCGCGGTGCTGCCGTCGGGCGCGGCAGCGCGCACCGACACGCCCTCGTTGAGCAGGCGCGTCACCGCGGCCGCATCGCCGTCGCGCGCGGCCGCCATCATCGGCGGCAGCGCAGGCGGTGCCGCGGCCCCGAGACCCACGGCCAGTGTCAGGACCAGAGCCGGCAGCATCAGTCGAACGACAGCGGCCCGGTGCTGTTGCCGTGTACGTCGATGCGTACGCCGAGGGTATCGAGCAGGCCGAGGTGCATATTGGCGAGCGGTGTGCCCTCGGCGTAGCGGACATGGCGGCCACCGCGAATCGTGCCGCTGCCCCCGCCCACGAGCAGCAGCGGCAGGTTGCGTGGCACGTGCCCATTGCCCTCGCTCATGCCCGCGCCGTACAGCAGCGTCACGTGATCGAGCAGCGACCCGTCGCCGTCAGGTGTGTCGCGCAACCGGTTCACATACTCGGCGAAGAGCGACACGTGATAGTGGTTGATGCGCGCGCACTTGTCCATGCGCACCGGGTCGCGCTGGTGATGCGAAATGGGATGGTGCGCATCGGGCACGCCGATTTCCGGATAGGTGCGGCCGCTGAACTCGCGCCCCAGCATGAAGGTCGTCACGCGCGTCACGTCACCCTGGTAGGCCAGCAGCTGCAGGTCGAACATGAGCCGCGCATGCTCGGCAAAGCTCTCGGGCACACCCGCCGGGCGATCGAATCGCGGCAGTGTGATGTTCTCGGTCATCGTCCGCTGGATGCGGCGCTCGACGTCGCGCACACTGTCGAGATAGGTGCCGAGCGTGACGCGATCGGCCGCAGCGACGCGGCTGCGCAGCCCGGAGATCTCGCCCACGAGCGAGTCGAGCAGGCTGCCCTTGAGCTGCAGGCGCGTGGCCTGATCGGCCGCGCCGTCGCCGAACATGCGCGCAAACACCACGCCGGGGTCTCGCTCCATCGGCAGCGGCGCCGTCGGGCCGGCCCACGCAATCGTGCCGGTGTACACGCAGCTGCGGCCGAAATCGCACGACATCCCTGAGTCGACCGACTCGAGCGCCAGCTCGAGCGACGGCAGCAGCGCGTCGGCGCTGAGCGTGCGGGCGGCCACCTGATCAATCGAGACACCCGCGCGCAGCGTACGGCTCGGGGTGACATCGGTCAGGAACCGCGTGCTGGCGTCGGCGTGATTGTTGAACTGGCGCTCGCCCGGCGGCGCCGGCGGCAGACTGTCGAGTCCGCTCAACACCAGCAGGCGATCGCGGACCGGCGCCAGGGGCATCAGCGTGGGTGACAGTGTGAAGCTGCTGCCCGTGTCTGCCGGAAACCACTGTCCCGGAATGACCCCGTTCGGCACATACACCACACCGAAGCGGCGCCGGGGCGAAGCCACCGTCTGCGCCAGCGGGGTCAATGCCGGCACCATGGCATCGAGCAGCGGCAGCGGCAAGGCGGCCCCGAGGCTGCGCAGCAGCGTGCGACGCGAAAGTGCTTTCTTCATGATCATGATGACGCCCGGCTCCTCATCTGAAATGGCACGCTGCTCACCACGGCCCGCACCAGGGCCGACCATCGATCGCCCCCGGCGAGCGTGGCCTCGGCAATGGCCCGCACCGCCGGCTGATCGTGCACCGTCAACTGGCGCCCGATGGCATAGGTCAGCATGCGTGCGGCCAGTGTCATGCGCAGCCCGTCGGCGCGTGACAGCACGAATCGCCGCAGTCCGACTACGCCGCTGATCGGCGTGCCATCGGCAAACACCGCCGAGGCATCGACCGGCTGCCCCAGCGTGTGCGTGCGCACACGCCCGATGGCGTCGAACTGCTCGAGGGAAAACCCGAGCGGATCCATCCGCGCATGACACGACGCACAGGCCGGGTTGCGGCGATGCTGTTCCATCTGCGCCCGCATCGTCAGGGGACGTCCGTCCTCGTCGGTCGCCGCCAGATCGGGAATGTCGGGCGGCGGTGGAGGCGGAGGCATGCCGAGCAACGTGTCGAGAATCCAGGTGCCGCGCAGCACCGGTGTAGTGCGATCGGGATACGACGTCGCCAGCAGCATCGCGCCGAGCCCGAGTACGCCGCCGCGCACCCCGTCGGTGAACGTGTGCCGGCGATACAGGTCGGTGTGCATGCCGCTGATGCCGTAGTGGTCCGCGAGGCGTGCATTGATGAACGAATAGTCGGCCGACACCAGCTCGGTGACGGGCCGGTCATCACGCAGCTGGCTGCCGAGGAAGCGCCGGGCTTCCTCGAGCAGCGCCCGTCTGAGGTTTTCGTCGAACTCGGGGAAGACATTCGCATCAGGCAGCGCGGCCTCGACCTTCCGAAGCCCGAGCCACTGAAATGCAAAGTTGGTGACGAGCGCCTCGGCCTTCGGATCGGCCAGCATCCGCCGCACCTGCGCATCGAGAGTGGCGGGCGTCGACAGCTGCCCGCGCTCGACGAGCCGCAGCAATGACTCGTCCGGCACGCTGCTCCAGAGGAAGAACGACAGCCGCGAGGCGAGATCGCCGTCGCTCAGCCGATAAGCGGCGGTTGCCTCGCCGCCGACCGGATCGTGCTCGAGGCGGAAGAGGAAGGGCACGCTCACCAGCAGCCGCTCGAGCGCGGCCTGCACGCCGGCCTCGAACCCGCCGCGGGTGGCGCCCTGCTCATAGAACGCCAGCAGGGGTGCCAGATCATCGGCGCCCACGCGACGCCGGTATGCGCGCCGCGCCACCTGCGAAAGAATGCGCTCGGCGCAGGCGCGCGCCGGCAGCGTCGGCGACGGTCGGCACACAAACAGGGTGCGCCGGCTCGGCGTGTCACCCGCCGGGCCCGGGCGCTGCGGACCAATCACGGTCACGGCATCCACAGCGGCCAGTCCGTCGTACTGCTCGTCAGACCCGCGACCGAAGTCGACGGCCAGCGGCTGCGCAACGCTGTCAGACACCCACGGCGTGTCGACGAAGGTCACCGACACCTCGTGCGGACCGGCCCCGACTGCCGTGCTCACCGCCAGGTCGCGGTCGGCGGCGTGCATGTAGAGCTCCCACGGCGTCTCGCCGACAATTTCACCGTTCCACGTCAGCGGACCGGGCAGACCCGGCGCCGCACCACCGACCCGCAGGCGTCCGACGCGGCGCCTGTCGATGCGCACGTCGAGTGTCTGCGGCGTCCCCAGGCCGATGATGTAGTCGTACACCTGCCGTCGCAGACGCACCGCGATGCGATAGTCGCCATCCGCGGGAAAATGATGCGTGACCGTCGCTCCTCCGCGCGAGCCAAACGGCTGCGCCGCATCGACGCGGCTGTCCTGCTCGAGCAGCCTGGGCACGCGATACGACACCGCGGCCGGTGTCGCCGACAGTGATGCATCACCCACCGCCAGGCGGCTGATGTCGCGCGCGGCGGTCAGGTAGCGTTCGAGATGTGCGGGCGACAGGGTGAGGCTGGCCGCCACGTTGTCAAAGCCCTCGTCGGCCTCGTCGGGCAGCAGCAGCGCCCGCGTGTCGACCTCGAGGCCGAACACATCGCGCACCGCGTTCGCGTATTCCGCACGATTGAGGCGGTGGGCGCCGGTGCGGCCCGGCCTCGGGTGCTGCCGGGCCTGCGCATCGAGCGCATCGGTTAGGGTGCGCTGCACCTCGACCGTCCACCCGGCATCGGGCCGCGGGCGTGACGGCGGGGGCATCTGCCCCGTGCGCAGCTTGTGCAGCACGGGTTCCCAGAGTTCCGGGTGCTGCGCGGCCTCGCTGGCACGCGCGCCGGTCAGGCTGAACCCACCCACGCGGGCGCGATCGTTGTGACACGACAGGCAGTGGTCCTGCACATAGCCGTCGGCGGTTCGAGGCGCAGCGGCAGGCAACGGTGGCGTCAGCGCCTGCCCGCGCGTGGCCGCGTGCGTGAGCGACAGCACCAGCCCGACGACCAGGGCGCCCGGAATGAGAGAATCGCGGGCTCTCATGGGCCGCGAGTGTAGCAGAAGACTCAGGCCGGCAGGCGCGCGACGAGCACCTTGTCGATGCGCCGGCCATCCATGTCGACCACCTCGAAGCGGTGGCCTTCCCATTCGCAGAGATCCGCTGTGTGCGGCACATGCCCGAGCCGCGCCATGATAAATCCACCGAGTGTGTGGTACGCGCCGGTTTCATCCTCAGGCAGCGCATCGAGCCCGAGGCGGTCGAGCACCTGTTCGATGGGGGCCGACCCGTCGATGAGCCACGAGCCGTCGGCGCGCTGCACGAAGAACCCGGCCGCCTCGCTGACGTCGGCCGGCATGTGCCCCACCAGCGCCTCGAGCATGTCGGTCACGGTGACGAGGCCTTCCACGGCCCCGAACTCGTCCATCACGAGACCGAGGTGCGTGTGCGACTTGCGGAACGCCTCGAGCAGCTGCACCGCCGGCATCGAGTCGGGCACAAACAGCGCATCGCGTGTCAGGGCCCGCAGGTTGATGTCTTCGCCCCGCATCGCCCGCGGCAGCAGCTCGGCCGCGCGCACAAACCCGAGCACATTGTCGAGCCCGCCCTGACAGACGACAAAGTGCGTGTGCGCATGACTCGCCAGAAATGCACGCAGTTCGTCGGACGTGGCGTCAACATCAATCCATTCGATGTCGGGCCGCGGCGTCATGATGGCCGCCACCCGCTGGTCGCCGAGCTGCAGCACGCGCTGCACAATCGACTCTTCCTCGGCCTCGAGCACGCCGCTTTCAGCCCCCTGGCTGATCACAGCCTTGATCTCTTCTTCCGTGAGGTGAGACTCGGCCTGCTCTCTCACGCCAATCAGGCGCAGCACCAGCCGCGTGGTGCCGGTCAGCAGCGAGACAAACGGGCCGCCGAGCGTCGCGAGGCCGCCCATGGGCCTCGCCACCCACGACGCGATGGTCTCAGGCCAGGTCAGCGCAATGTTCTTCGGCACCAGCTCGCCGATGACCAGCGACAGGAAGGCGATGACGGTCACCACCAGCGTCAGCGCGATGCCTTCGGCATAGGGGGCCAGCTGGGGAACCGCGCCGATTTCCAGGGCAAGGGGCTCGGCCAGCTCGGCGCCGCCGTAGGCACCCGCCAGAATACCCACCAGCGTGATGCCGACCTGCACGGTCGACAGGAACTGCGCCGGATGCGTCGCCAGCGCCAGCGCGGCTTTCGCACGCGCATCGCCTTCGTCAGCGCGCTGCTGCAGGCGCACCTTGCGCGCCGCGACGACCGCCATCTCGGACATGGCGAACACCCCGTTGGCGAGGATGAGCACGAGGATGACGATCAGTTCGAACGCGATGCCCGATTTTACCGCATCGCTCCGCCTATACTGCCGACATGGTTCGAGCCCGACTGCTTGCCTGCGTTTTCACACTGGCGTCCGCCTCCGCCCTGCACGCGCAGGCCCTCACGCCGTGGACCTCTGCCGATCACCGCGCCCTGCAGTCGGTCGCCGACGTCCAGCTCTCGCCCACAGGCACCGAGGTGGCCTACGCGCTCGTCTCGAACGATGCGCCCGGACGTCCCACCAGGCGCACCCTCATCCGTGACCTCGCCACCGGACAGACACGCACCCTGACCGGGGCCTCCGGCGCACGTTGGTCGCCCGACGGCCAGCAGCTGGCCTATATCGGCCGCACCGACGAAGGGGCCGGACTCGTCGTGATCGATCGCCTCGGCACCCGGCCGCGCCTGCTGGCACCGGTCGGCGGCACCAACCATCCGCTGCCCTCGTCCGGCGAGCGCCTGTCGTGGTCGCCCGACGGGCGACGCCTCGTGTTTGTCTCGGCCGTCGACGGTCCCGAGGGCGCAGCGGCACCGGATCAGGATCCGATGGTCATCACGCGCTATCTCTACAAGCCCACCGCCAGCGAAGGGCTGACGCGCTTCAACGACAACCGCCGCACCCATCTCTTCATCGTCGACGTGGCAACCCGTGCCGTGCGGCAGATTACCGACGGACCGCACTACGAGCACTCGGTGCAGTGGTCGCCGACCGGCACACGCATTCTGTTTGTGTCGAACCGCGAGCCGGATGCCGATCGGGTCTTCAACTACGACATCTTCACGGTCGACGCCGACACGGGTGCCACCGAGCGCCTGACGCAGACCAGAAGCGCCGAGTACGCCCCCTCGTGGTCGCCCGACGGCACGCGCATCGCATTCTCGGGAACGACGCGCGCGCTCACCTCGTCGGAAACGACGAAGGAAGACACCCATGTGTGGGTGATGCGTGCCGACGGCACAGAACGCCTCGAACTGGGCCGCGCCATCGACAATCGGCAAGGTGTGCCGCAGTGGTCGCCCGACGGACGCCGGCTGTACTTCACGCTGCAGGAACACGGGCGCGTGCACCTGATGGCCCTCGATGCCACCGCCACCGCACCGCCCGCCTCGGCCACGATGATCGTACGGGCCGAGGGCACGGTGACCAGCGTGTCGGTGGGACGCACGCAACTGCTGCTGGCGATGAGCACCCCGCAGAGCCCGGCCGAACTCTATGCCGCCCCCGTTCCCTCGACGGCGGCGGCCCGTAACACGGCGGCGTCACCGGCCAGTCAGCAGGCTGACGCCGATCGCCCTCGCGCACTCACCTCGGTCAATGCCGCACTGCTGCAGGCACACCCCCTCGCGCGCGTCGAGTCGCTGACCTTCATCAACGAGGGTCTGCAGGTGGAAGCCTTCCTGACGCGTCCCGCACAGACCATCGACACCGCACCGGCCAGTGTGCCGCTGGTCGTGATGATTCACGGCGGACCGCACGGGCAGCAGGGCCCGGCCTTCAACCACAAGGCACAGGTCTATGCCGCGCAGGGCTGGGCCACGCTGATGGTCAACTATCGCGGATCGACGGGCTATGGCCAGGCCTTTGCCGATGCGATCTTCCGTGACCAGAACGGCGCCGAAGCCCGCGACGTGCTGGCCGGCCTCGACGCGGCCCTGGCGCGGCATCCGTGGCTCGACGCATCGCGGCTGGCCGTCGAAGGCGGCAGCTATGGCGGGCAACTCACCAACTGGCTGGTCACCCAGACCGAGCGCTTCCGTGCGGCCGTGCCGAGCGCCGGCATCTCGAACCTCGTCACGCAGAACTATCTCGCCTATTACCACGACTATCTTGCAGTCGAGTACGGCGACTTTCCCCACAAGGACGGCATCATCGACATGCTGTGGGAACGCTCACCGATTCGCCTTGCCCATCGCGTCAAAACGCCGGTGCTTTTCCTGCACGGCGAGTACGACAACGATGTCCCGATCGAAGAAGCCGAACAGTTCTATATCGCGCTACACGATGTCGGCACGCGCACCGTCATGGTGCGGTACCCGCGCGAGGGGCACGGGCTGCAGGAAGCCCGCCACATCATTGATGCCCTCGACCGGTCAATCGCGTGGTATCGCGAACACTTCCGGCCCGCCTCGTCTCCACTGCACTAAACTCGAACGACGATGCTGAGGCGACAGCGGGAAGGATCGGTCATCTGCACCTCATGCGGGGTGCTGGTGGGGGTGAACGACGACACCTGCTACGCGTGCGGCCGGTGGAATCCGGGCTTATGGGGCTATGGTCCCGCCCTCCGGCGTCTGGGGAATGACCTCGGCTTCGTGCCGCTCGTCATCGGCGGCACGGTCACGCTCTACGTAGTGTCTCTCCTGCTGTCGGGGCTGAACATGCGGGGCATGTTCGCGCCGAGTTCGCAGGTGCTGTTCCTGCTCGGCGCCTCGGGCGCGCTGCCCGTGTTCGAATACGGCCGCTGGTGGACCGTGCTGACGGCCGGCTGGCTGCACGCCGGCGTGCTGCATGTCTTCTTCAACGTCATGTGGATTCGGCAGCTGGCGCCGGCCATTGCAGAGCTCTATGGGCCAGGGCGCATGGTGATCATCTACACTGTGTCGGGCGTCACGGGCTTTGTCGCCAGTTCCGTGGCCGGTCTCTATCTGGCCGGTCTGCCGGTCATCGGCGGGGCGAATTTCTCGGTCGGCGCCTCGGCCCCGATCTTCGGGCTGCTCGGGGCCTTGGTGCACTATGGCCGCGCGACGGGCCACAGCCATGCCCGCGACGCGGGCCTGCAGTATGCGCTGTTCATGGGCGTCTTCGGACTCATCTTCCCAGGCATCGACAACTGGGCCCATGCCGGCGGCTTCGCCGGGGGCTATCTCGCCAGCCTGGGCCTCAATCCCCTGCGGCGCGAACGCATCGACCACCTCGCCATCGGCGCCGTGTGCCTCGCGGCGACCGTCATCGCCCTGCTGGCCTCGATCGTCACGGCCTGGCCCCTGTTGCGGAACTGACCGCCGCGGCCAGCGGCCCGCGCCGACCGATTGTCGGGTATAGACTCTGATGTCACACGTGTGACACGTCAGCCCTTCCGACGTCCATTACTACCTTGGCAAGCAGATGCGGGGCGCTCTGGTGGAGAGTGCTCCCGCCTGATGCCTTCCGGCCGTTCGACACCGGCCGGGGGTTTCGTGTGCCCGTTCGGGGAGTGGAGGAACTCCATGACAATTCTGTTCAGAACTGCCCTGCTCGCAGCGCTGCTGGCCGTGGGGGCGGCCAGCGCGTGGGCCCAGCAGCAAACGGGTGAAATCTATGGCCGCGCCACCGACAGTTCGGGGGCCGTGCTTCCTGGGGCCACGGTCACCGTGTCTGGCCCGACACTGCTGCAGCCCCGCATCTCGGTCACTTCGGAGACCGGGTCGTATCGCGTGCCCGAACTGCCCGTGGGCACCTACGCGGTCACCTTCGAGCTGACCGGATTCCGCACCGTGCAGTCGACCGGCGTTCGCATCACGATCGGCTTCTCGGCGCAGGTCAATGCCGAGATGGCGATCTCGACGGTGCAGGAGTCGATCACCGTGACGGGGGCCACGCCGCTCATCGACACCAAGGCCGTCGGCACGCGTACCTCGTTCGACCTCGAGACGCTGCAGAACCTGCCGTCGGCGCGCGACCCGTGGGTCATGCTCGAGCGCTCGCCTTCGATTGCCATGGACCGCGTGAATGTCGGCGGCAGCCAGTCGGGACAGCAGTCAAACTATGTCGCACGCGGTGCGGCCACGGGCAACAACAAGTGGTCGATTGACGGTGTCGACATCACCGACATGTCGGCGACAGGCGCTTCGCCCATCTACTACGACTTCGACATGCTCGAGGAAATGCAGGTCACCACAGGCGGCGCCGACGTCACGCAGCAGACAGGCGGCGTCGGCATCAACCTGGTCACCAAGGGCGGCACCGATCGGCTGCGCGGCTCGGCCCGCGGCTATCTGACCGACGAGAAGTTCCAGGCCGACAACATCGACGATGAGGTGCGGGCGGCGGGTGCGGGCTCGGGTGCGCCGATCCAGAACATCAAAGACTATGGCTTTGAAATCGGCGGTCCCATCCGCAAGGGCAAGGCGTGGTACTGGGGCAGCTATGGAACCCAGGACATCCGGGTCGGTGTCGTCGGCTTCTACAAGAACACGTCCGCGTGCCGGCCGACGCCGCCCACCGATACGCAGGGCCTGCGCGACTGCCTTGAAAGCGACCTGACCACGCTCAACAACTACAACTGGAAGCTCACGTTTGCCCCGTTCAAGGGCAACCGCCTGGGCCTGCAGAACACCTGGGCCGAGAAGGTGCGCAACGTGCGCGATGCGTCCGACACGCGCCCCATCGAGACAACATACAGGCAGCGGGCCGTCAGCGAAGAGTTCGGCCGCTTCGGCTGGCTGACCGGGCCGTCGCCCTTCTGGAAGCTCAGCGACCAGCACGTGTTCAGTGATCGCTTCCTCGTCGACGTGCTGGCGGCGCACCTGGGCAACAACTTCGCGCTCGACTTCAACAAGGACGAGCTGACCAGTGTGCAGCCGCTGCTTGAAACCACGACCGGCGCATATTCGCGCTCGTTCCAGCAGTCGATCTTCCTGCGACCGACCAACAGCGTCGACGTGATGGCCAACTACTTCCAGCCCAACGTGCTGGGCGGCGACCATGCATTCAAGTTCGGCGGCCGCTGGCGCACGGCCCATTCGATCAGCCGCAATCACGTGGGCGGCAACGCCATCGCCCGCCTGACCAACGGCGTCGCCAACTCGGTCGACGTCTATCGCGATGGCAACTCGGAATCGCACCTCGACACCTGGGCCGCGTTTGCGCAGGATACCTACACGGCAAAGCGGGTGACGCTCACCGTCGGGTTCCGTATCGACCGCCAGACCGACCGCGCTGAGGCCGCCCTCGTGCCCGCCAGCCCCTTGGCACCCACGCAGCTGCCGGCCATCGACTTCCCGGGCTTGTCCGCAGGAGTCATCTGGACCAACATCTCGCCCCGCATCGGTCTCAACTATGACCTGTCGGGCAAGGGACGCACGGTGGCCAAGGTGTCGTACTCGATGTACTTCGGCCAGATGGCCCCGGGCCAGCTGTCGAACCAGCTCACCACCACCGGCGCCACGCTCATCCGCTTTCCCTGGACCGACACAAACGGCGACCGCTTTGTGCAGACCGGCGAAATCAACTATGCCTCGATTCTCGCGGCCTCCTCGACCTACAACGCTGCCAACCCCAGTAACTTCCGCTCACCCGGCTCGATCGATCCGAACGTGAAGAACGACCGCACGCAGGAAGCCATCGTCGGGTTCGATCACGAGCTGTTCGAGGGCGTGGGTGTGAGTGCCAGCTACATCTGGCGCAAGTATGACCAGTTCGCCTGGCAGGACCGCATCGGGCTGACCAGCGCCAACTACTCTCCGGTGAGCTTCACGCCCACCAACTGTCCCACCGGGGCGCGCTGCCAGGCCGTCACCTACTTCCAGCCGAACATCCAGCTGGCCGGGCTGCCGTTTGTCTACACCAACGTGCCCGACCGCTATCGTGACTACAACGGCGTCGAACTGGTCGTCAGCCGCCGCATGGCCAACCGCTGGTCGGCGACGGCGAGCTACGCCTACAACAACGCCGTCGACCATTGGGATTCAGTCAACGCCTACGAAGACCCGACCAACATCGACAAGCTCGACGGGTCGCAGTACGCCCCCGAGCAGACGGGCAGCGGCATCTCGGGCATCTTCACCAACGCCAAGTGGCTGGTGAAGGCGAGCGGCGTGTACCAGATTCCCTTCCTGGAAGCCAACCTGTCGGCGTTCTTCAACGCGCGCCAGGGCTTCCCCTTCCCCCAGGGCATCCTGTCACCCAACCGCATCAACGGAGCCGGTCAGGCGACCGTGCTGCTCGACCCGCTCGGTGACGTGCGCAACGAACGGCTGCAGACCGTCGACCTGCGCCTCGACCGGCCCGTCACCCTGGGGCGTGTGCGGCTGATTCCCTCGCTCGAGGCCTTCAACCTCAGCAACATCAACACGGTGCTGTCTCGCCAGCGCAATCAGGCGGCCGCCAACGCCAACCGCATCAGCGGTATCGTGGCGCCGCGCGTGCTGCGCTTCGGCCTGCGCCTGACGTTCTGACGCGTCATCCGACCGGAGGCGGGCGCATCCCCGCCTGCCTCCGGCGGCTCTCTGCCCTCCACCACGCGGCGCGCCCGCCGCGTGTACCGCTCACCGTACGCCGCTCACCGCGCGGCACGGGTCTTCCTCACCGCACGCCGCTCACCCCACGCCGGTCACCGTGTCCCTCGGACGATCGCCTCGGGCTCCAGCAGCAGCATGGCCAGCGGCGGCACGCGCAACACCAGCCGCTGCGCGAAGCCGTGCATCGCGTGCGGTTCCGTTTCGACGTAGCCGCCATGCCCGACGCCACTGCCGCCGTACTCGACGGCATCACTGTTCAGGCACTCGCGATAGCGGCCCGCCACCGGCACCCCGATCGCGTATGCGTCACGCACCACGGGTGTGACATTGAGCACCGCCACCATCACCGCACCACCCGCCGGGTCACGGCGCATCAGCGCCACCACACCCTGCTCGGCATCGTCACAGGTGATCCACTGGAAACCCTCGGGCCGATCGTCGGCCGCCCACAGGGCCGTAGAGCCGCGATAGACATGCGTCAGGTCGCGCACCCAACGGTGCAGCCCCCGATGTGCGGCGTCTTCGAGCAGCGCCCAGTCGAGCGCCCCCTCGTGCGCCCATTCGCGCCGCTGTCCCAGCTCGGCCCCCATGAAGAAGAGCGGGCGCCCCGGGTGCACATACAGCAGCGCCAGCAGCAGGCGCAGCGAGGCCCGCTGCTGCCACGCATCACCCGGCATGCGGCTCAGCAGCGACCGCTTGCCGTGCACGACCTCGTCGTGCGAGAGCGGCAGCACAAAGCGCTCGGTGTAGGCATACAGCATCGGAAAGGTCAGCTGCCGGTGATGCCACCGCCGATGCATCGGATCACGCGCCAGATAGTCGAGCACATCGTGCATCCAGCCCATGTTCCATTTGCACATGAAGCCGAGGCCGCCCTCGTCAACGGTGCGGGTCACGCCCGGCCAGGCGGTCGATTCCTCGGCGCACGTGATCACATCCGGATGTTCGTGCTGCAGCACGCGGTGCAGCTGCTGCAGAAAGGCCACCGCCTCGAGGTTCTCGCGGCCACCCTCGCGATTGGGAATCCACTGCCCGGGTGCGCGCGAGTAATCGAGATAGAGCATCGACGCTACGGCATCGACGCGCAGCCCGTCGATATGAAACTCCTCGATCCAGTAGAGCGCGTTCGAGAGCAGGAACGACTGCACCTCCGAGCGGCCATAGTTGAAGATGCGCGTGCCCCAGTCGGGATGCTCGCCCTGCCGCGGATCGGCGTGCTCGTAGAGCGCCGTCCCATCGAAGCGGGCCAGCGCATGATCGTCCGCAGGAAAATGCGCCGGCACCCAGTCGAGCAGCACCCCCAGCCCCGCCTGATGACACGCATCGATGAAGGCCCGCAGATCATCCGGGGCCCCGTAGCGCGCCGTCGGCGCATAGAAGCCGGTGACCTGATAACCCCACGATCCGTAGAAGGGATGCTCCATCACCGGCAGCAGTTCGAGGTGCGTGACGCCGAGGTCTCGGGCATAGGGCACCAGTTGCTCAGCCAGTTCCCGATACGTCAGCCAGTGTCCATCGACGGTGCGCCGCCAGCTGCCGAGGTGCACCTCATAAATGCACAGGGGCTGGGGATCCCGGTGCCGCGCCCGGCGAGTCGCCATCCAGGCCGCATCGTTCCAGACATACGGTGCCCGCACGGGCACACGCGAGGCAGTGCGAGGCGGCGGTTCGGTCTGCCGCGCCATGGGATCGGCCCTCAGGGTTACCGCTCCGTCGACACCCGTCACGTGGAACTTGTAGGCCTGGCCCTCACGCACATCCGGGACGACGCCTTCCCAGACACCGCCGTCGTGCATGGCGAGCGGATGCCACGCCGGATTCCAGTCGTTGAAGTCACCGACGACCGACACTCCCCGGGCGTTGGGCGCCCACACGGCAAACCGCACCGAGGGCGTCCCGGCGTCCTCGACCCACACCGGGCCCAGGTGTCGCCACGCCCTGAGCTCGGTGCCGCTGCCCCAGCGGACACGCGCGGCCTCTTCCAGCTGCCACGACGAGGAGGACATGCGCCGATTGTAGCGGCACGGGGCAGACGAACTCTGCCGGCATCGGGCACAATGAAGGCATGTCTTCCACTGCTGCTCTGCTGACCCGCCTGGGCCTGCGCGACGTGAATGCCGGGGCCTGCACCGGTCCCGACGGCTGGCTCACCGACCCGGCCAGTCACACCCTGACCTCGTTCAACCCCACCACCGGCGACGCCATCGCCCGCGTGCAGCTGGCGACCCCGGCGCTCTACGACCAGGTGGTCTCGGCGGCCGTCTCGGCCTTTGCGGCGTGGCGCCACGTGCCGGCCCCGAAGCGCGGCGACGTGGTGCGCGACCTCGGCCAGGCCCTGCGCGTTGCACGCGAGCCGCTTGGCGATCTGGTGTCGCTCGAGATGGGCAAGATTCGGGCAGAAGGCCACGGCGAAGTGCAGGAGATGATTGATATCTGCGACTTCGGCACGGGTCTGTCACGCCAGCTCTACGGCCTGACCATCGCGTCAGAACGGCCCGGCCACCGCATGATGGAACAGTGGCATCCGCTCGGGGCCATCGGCGTCATCACCGCGTTCAACTTTCCCGTCGCCGTCTGGTCGTGGAACGCCGCTCTGGCCGCAGTGTGCGGCGACACGGTCGTCTGGAAGCCGGCCGAACCCACACCGCTCACCGCCGTCGCGGTGCAGCACATCGCCAACCGTGTGATGGCCGATCACTCGCTGTCGGGCATCTTCACGCTGGCCGTCGGCACCGGTCAGCAGGTCGGGGCCGCGATGGTCGGCGATGCCCGTCTGCCCCTCATCTCGTTCACGGGCTCGACCGCCGTCGGGCGGCAGGTGGCCTCGGCCGTGGCCGGACGCTTCGGCAAGACCATTCTCGAACTCGGCGGCAACAACGCCATCATCGTCGCGCCCGATGCCAACCTCGACATGGCGGTGCGGGCCATTCTCTTCGGCGCGGTCGGCACCGCAGGTCAGCGCTGCACCTCGACGCGGCGCATCATCGCGCACCGGTCGATCGTCGACGCCCTGACCGAGCGGCTGGTGCACGCCTACGCGCAGGTGCGCATCGGCGACCCGCTTGCCGAGGGCACCCTGATGGGCCCGCTGGTCTCGGCGCAGGCCGTGGCGCAGATGGAGGCCGCCATTGCCCAGGCGGTGGCGCAGGGCGGCACCGTGCTGACCGGGGGCGGACGCCGGCCCGAGTTCGGGCCGCACTTTGTCGAACCGACCATCATCCGCATGCCCGAACAGACCGATGTGGTGTGTCACGAAACGTTCGCACCGATTCTCTACGTGCTCGACTATGAACACATGGACGAAGCCATCGCCCTGCACAACGGCGTGCCCCAGGGCCTGTCGAGTGCCATCTTCACCGAGAGCATGCGCACGGCCGAGGCCTTCCTGTCGGCCGGCGGGTCCGACTGCGGCATCGCGAATGTGAACATCGGCACCTCGGGTGCCGAAATCGGTGGTGCCTTCGGCGGCGAGAAGGAAACAGGCGGGGGCCGCGAGTCGGGCTCTGACGCCTGGAAGGGCTACATGCGACGCCAGACCAACACCGTCAACTGGTCAACCAGTCTGCCCCTCGCACAGGGCATCACGTTCGGATAGCGCGGGCGGGAGCGCCGGCAGGCGGGGTAACATGGCCGCATGACTCACGCGACCTTTACGACCTCTGCCGGCACCTTCAAAGTGCGGCTGTTCGACGAGCAGGCCCCGAAGACCGTGGCCAATTTTGTTGGACTGGCCACCGGCACCAAGGAGTGGAAAGACCCGAAGACCGGCACCATGGTGACGCGTCCGTTTTACGACGGCCTCATCTTCCACCGGGTCATCGACGGTTTCATGATTCAGGGCGGCTGCCCTGAGGGCAACGGCCGCGGCGGCCCTGGCTATCGCTTCGACGACGAATTCGGACCCGGACTCCGCCATGACCGGCCGGGACTGCTGTCGATGGCCAATGCGGGCCCCAACACCAACGGCTCGCAGTTCTTCATCACGCTGGCCCCCACCGACTGGCTCGACAATCGCCACGCCATCTTCGGAGAGGTCGTCGAGGGGATGGACATCATCTCGGCCATCGGTAAGACCCCGACCCGCCCCGGCGACCGTCCCGCCACCGACATCGTCATCGAGAAGGTCGCGATCGAAACCACCTAGGCATGTCTCGGGGGCGACTCAGTCGCCCTCGAGCAGCGGCACCCCGGACGAAGCCGACCCGATCAGGCCAGTCTCGGTGTAGATGCGCAGCTTGTCGCGCGTATCAATGATGTCGAGGTTGCGCATCGTCAGTTGCCCGATGCGATCCTGCGGTGTGAAGAATGCCTCGCCCTTCTCCATGGTGAGGCGCTCCGGCTTGTACGTGAGGTTCGGGCTGCTGGTGTCGAGAATCGAGTAATCGTTTCCGCGCCGTAGCTCGAGCGACACCTCGCCGGTCACGGCGCGGGCCACCCAGCGCTGCGCCGTCTCGCGCAGCATCATCGACTGCGGGTCGAACCAGCGTCCCTGATAGAGCAGGCGGCCCAGACGGCGGCCATTGAGGCGGTACTGCTCAATCGTGTCCTCGTTGTGGATGCCGGTGACCAGGCGCTCGTAGGCGAGATGCAACAAGGCCATGCCCGGCGCCTCGTAGATGCCGCGGCTCTTCGCCTCGATGATGCGGTTCTCGATCTGGTCGCACATGCCCAGGCCGTGACGACCGCCGATGGCATTGGCCTCGGTGAACATCGCCAGCGCATCGCTGAAGGTGCGTCCATTGAGGGCCACCGGGTGCCCGTCCTCGAAGCGCACCGTCACCTCTTCCGGCTTCACGGCCACGTCGTCACGCCAGAAGGCCACGCCCATGATGGGCTGCACGATCCTGATGCCCTCGTTGAGGAACTCGAGGTCCTTGGCTTCATGCGTGGCGCCGAGGATGTTCGAGTCGGTCGAGTACGCCTTCTCGACACTCATCTTGTATTCGAAGCCGTTGGCGATCATGTAATTCGACATCTCGGTGCGGCCGCCGAGTTCGTCGATGAAGCGCTGATCGAGCCACGGCTTGTAGATGCGCAGCTGCGGATTCGCCAGTAGGCCGTAGCGGTAGAACCGTTCAATATCGTTGCCCTTGAAGGTTGACCCGTCACCCCAGATGTTCACCTCGTCCTCGCGCATGGCGACAACAAGCATGGTGCCGGTGACGGCGCGACCGAGCGGGGTGGTGTTGAAGTAGGTGGCGCCGCCGGTGGAGATATGGAAGGCCCCGCACTGAATGGCGGCCAGTCCCTCGGCCACCAGTTGCGGCCGGCATTCAATCAGTCGGGCCTGCTCCGCCCCATAGGCCATCGCCTTGCGGGGAATATCGTCGTAGTCCTTTTCGTCCGGCTGGCCGAGGTTGGCCGTGTACGCGTAGGGAATCGCGCCGTGCGCCCGCATCCAGTGAAGGGCGGCGCTGGTGTCCAGGCCCCCGGAAAATGCAATGCCGACCTTGTCGCCGGCGGGAAGATGCTGAAGAATCGTCGCCACGTCACACTCCCGAAAACGCCATCATACGCGACGGCGCCGGGTGTGGCTCAGGGCGCCGACGGACGACGGTCGAGCAGCTGGCCAGTCGAGGCCTCGAGGCTGACGAGCGCCTTCTGATAGTCGGCACGGGCCCGCGCCTCTCGGAGCCGGGCATCAGCAGCCGCCAGCTCGCGCAGGTTCACGAGAAACTGGGTCGAATCTCCCAGCTGGAAACGATCGCGCTCGAGTCCCTCGAGTTCCATGGCCACCGCCACTTCCTGCTGCAGAAGCACGAGACTGCCACGCGCCGCGTCGACGGCGCTGATCGCGTCCTGCACATCGGCGCTGATCTGGTCGGCGACCCACTGCCACTCGAGCTGCAGCGTGGTCAGCTTTGCCTCGACCTGCCGGGCCTTGCCGATGGCTTGGCGGCGCTGGAACGGCAGCGAGAAGGTCACGCCGAATTGCGCGTGCTGGCCCTGTCGACTGGTCGGTCCATCCTCGGTGCCCTGCCACGTCTCCCCGAAGAAATCGAGCGACGCCAGCCGCTGGTTCCGTGCGAGGCGCAGCGCCACTTCCTGCTGCGCGCGCTTGGCCTGCACGCTCAGCAGCTCGGGGCGTCGTGTCCCTGCCACATTGATGAGGTCCTGCTCGGTAGCGGTCATGGCGTCTGCAGCGGAGGGCAGCGGGGGCAACTGATCCGTCGTCGAACGCACGGGTGAGCCATCTCACGTCTGAGAAATAGCGACAGGTCGACCGCGCGTAGCCGACATAGCCTTCATAATATACGACAATAAAGTCGCGTCAATTTATTCGTGCTATGCAAATCATGATTTTTATGTCTATACTGAGGTCATGACGTCGTCGAGCGAACCCACACGGTGGACGTTCCTCACCAATCACGCGCACGTATTGCTGTGCCTCGCCCGCGAGCCCGAGCTGCGCCTGCGCGATGTCGCCGAGCGCGTCGGTGTCACCGAGCGCGCTGTGCAGCGCATCGTGGCCGACCTCGAGGAAGGCGGCTACCTGATCCGGCACCGTACAGGCCGGCAGAATGAATACGAGATTGCCGGAGAAGGCCCCATGCGCCATCCGGTGGAATCGCACCGGACCGTGCAGGCCCTCATCGATCTGGTCAAGCCGACGCGACGCCGCTGAGCCTCGACCGATACCAGTCCATCGCCGCGGCGATGCCCTCGGCAACTCGGTGCGTCGGGGCATACCCGAGCAACCGACGTGCCTTGCCGATATCGGCCTGCGAATGACGCACGTCTCCGGCGCGGAATTCGCGATAGGCGGGTAGACGTCCAGTCAGGTTCGGACGGTGCGGCACCAGCGCATCGCGAATGGCCGCGTAGAGATCGGTGAGCGTCGTACGGTCACCGAGTGCGATGTTGTAGACTTGGTTGATGGCGGCCGGGTCCTCGGTGGTGGCGGCCAGCAGGTTCGCCTGCACGACGTTGGCCACATAACAGAAGTCGCGGCTGGTCTCGCCGTCGCCATTCACCCACACCGTGTCACCGCGCAGCAGCGCCGCCGTCCACGCGGGAATCACCGCGGCGTAGGCACCCTGCGGATCCTGCCGGGGGCCGAAGACGTTGAAATAGCGCAGCCCGATGGCGCGTGTGCCATACGTACGGGCAAAGACTTCGGCATACAGTTCGTCGACCAGCTTGGTCAGCGCGTAGGGCGACATCGGACGACCGATGGCGTCTTCGACCTTGGGCAGCCCCGGGTGGTCGCCATAGGTGGAACTCGACGCCGCATACACCACCTGCCGTACCCCGGCGTCGCGCGCTGCGACCAGCAGATGCAGAAAGCCGGTGATGTTCGACGCGTGGGTCGCCACGGGATCTTCGATGGACCTGGGCACACTGCCTAGGGCCGCCTGATGCAGCACATAGTCGACCCCCGCGACGGCCACACGGCAGTCGTCCAGCGCGCAGACGTCGCCGTGCCGCATCGTGAAGCGGGCCCACTGGGCTGGCGTCACCTGGGCGCACACTTCGTCAAGATTCCGCTGATGGCCCGTGGAAAAATTATCGAGGCCCACCACCCGCTGGTCGAGGCGCAGCAGGGTTTCCAGCAGATGGCTGCCGATAAAGCCGGCGACCCCGGTCACCAGCCACGTGCGTGGCGCCCCGGGCAGGGCGCGGGTCAGGTCGTCGTAAGCACTCATAGGGGGCTTTCAGCGTAACATCGCCGCCCGTCTGGGGCATTTCGTCGCAGGCGGCTGACACGCGGCAGGGGTGATCGTAGACTAGCCGCCATGATGCATCGCCTCGCTGCCGTCACCGTCGCCGTTGCCCTCGCCGGCACGGTCGTGTTCGCCCATCTCGCGGTTCGGAAGAGCCTGCCCGAAAAAGGAGCCTCGCTGACCTCGAGCCCTTCGTCGATGCAGGTGTGGTTCACGCAGGAACCCGAAATGGAAAAGAGCGGCCTGACCCTGACCGGACCGCAGGGCGCCGTCGCGCTGGGACCGGTCAAGACCGGCCCCGAACGGTCGCTGGTCGCCAGTGTCTCGGGAAAGCTAGCCGCCGGGGCCTACACCCTCGAGTGGAAGACCGCCGGCGACGATGGGCATGTGCTGACGGGGAAGATTCCGTTCAGCGTGGCGGCGACGGCCAAGTAGCCGTCACCGCACGACGGGCGGGCACCGCTGATTAGCGGCCGCCCGCCTTCCGCCCGAGGTCGATAGCCTTGAGCCCGGGCTCGCCCCAGCCCATGACAAACACGCTGAAGCCCTGCGTCATGCGCGTCTCGATATCGTTGGCACTGGCAGGGTATCCGCACGCCACCTTGAACTCCTTGCACGCGGCCAGTACCTGCTGGATGGCGGCTTCCCAGCCGGCCTCGTCGAACACGCGCTTGCCGCTGTCATCGGTCGTCGAGAACACCTGCCGCAGCGTGCCAGCGCCGGGCCACAGCACACCGATGCCGGGCACGGCGGCAATCTCCCGCACCCGCGCGAGACCTTCACGGCTCTCCACGATGGTCCAGTTGATCAGCTCGCCCTGGGGGTTCAGCGGCCACAGATCGGCCTTGGCCTTGTAGTCGGCCTCGCTGAGGCCCCACACCGCGGGCGCCGAGCCGACGCTGTCAGGGCGTGTGCCGCCCTTCGAGGCAAAGCGCATCGCCGCCAGGCCTGTCTTCACTTCCTGGGCACTTTCCGCAGACACGAACATCACGCCGCTGACTCCGAGGTCAAGCTGGCGGCTAATCTGACTGGCGGCGAGCGTGGGATTCGGCGCGATCTCAGGCGCCTTCACGATGAGGGGATGATGCAGTCGGTGCGTCGGCGTGCGGGTGAAGAGGCCCGACTGCGCAATCCCCTTCACGAATTCGCCGTAGGCCGCGTAGCCGCGGTCGAAGTTCCCCTCCATCGACCCGTCAAAAATGAAGTCACTGGTGGCCACGCCCAGCGCGTCCTGCGCCAGCTCTGCGGGGGTGCGCGGAGGCAACTGCACGGCAGGCGCGACGGTGCCAGGGGCGGTCGGCGGCCGGCGGTTGGACGGGGCGTAGAGGCCGAAGACCGGCTTCTTCTGCAGCAGCAGGTCGATCATCGGGTTGAGGTGCGTGGCCGTTGCCTGCGCGCCCACGAGCGCCGCGAATCCTCCCACACCCATGCTCAGCAACATCAGTGACAGCAACGGTCGTCTCACGCACGCCTCCTCGGGAAATGTCCGTGCGGCGAGTATACGTGCAGGTGACAGCCCGCCGCACGATCGGCATACTCGGCAGATGCTGCTGTCCCGCTCAGGCACCGCACGACGTCCGACACCCGCCCCCGCAGCGGCCCTGCTGCGGACCAGCGCACTGGCGCTGGCCCTGCTGCTGCCACGGCCAACCCTTGTCGAGGCACAGGCCACGGTCGACACGCAGGTCTGGGTCATGGGCCTGGCCACGGTGCCCGTGCGCGACGACTGGCGCATCCATCTCGAACTGCAGCCGCGGGTCTCGGTGGAAGACGGCATGACGACGGAAGTGCTGACCCGCGTGGCCCTCGGTCGTCGAATCGCGGCGCGCGCGACCCTGTGGGCGGGCTATGCCTGGATTGCCAAGCCGCCGGGGCCGGGGGTGACACACGAGCACCGGGCCTGGCAGCAGCTGTCGGTCGGCTTCCCGACCGTGGCGCGTGTCACGCCGTCGCTCAGGCTGCGCGTGGAACAGCGCTCACAGGCCGGCTGGGACGGGCTGTCGCACCGCGTGCGCGCCATGAGCCGGCTGGTGCGGCCAGTGACTGCGAGCCGGCGCTGGTCGGCCGTGGCGTGGCACGAAGGCTTTGTGACGCTCGATCGCACGGCCAGTGGACCTGCCCGCGGCATCGATCAGCATCGGGTGTTCGGCGGCGTCCTTCATCAGGTGACACCAGCCCTCGGCATTGAAGCCGGCTATCTGTGGCGCACGGCCCAACGACCTGCGGCCGCGCGCACGCACGTGCACAGCGCGTTTCTCTGGCTCAACCTGACGCCGTGATATCGTGGCGCCGAGCGTGCGGCCGTCATCACGGCGGCCGTGCGGCGGTAGTGAGTCTGCAGTCGAAAGAGTCTGGATATGACGACGTTCCGTTCCGCCTTCCCTGTGCTTGTGCTGTCACTGACACTGGCCACCGTGGGGCTGGTGCTGCATGCCGAACAGGCGCCCCGCACACCCGGTGCCCCGACCTTCCGCATCGACGCCACCTGGCCACCCGAGTTCCCAAACAGCTGGGTGATGGGATCGGTGACCGGCGTGTTCGTTGACACCACCGACCATGTGTGGATCACGCACCTGCCCGAGACGCTGACCGAAGAGGAAACCTCGATGGAACAGAAGCCTCCCATCGCGACCTGCTGCGCGGCGGCTCCGACGGTCATCGAGCTCGACGCGCAGGGAAAGGTCGTGCAGGCCTGGGGCACGGGCACCCCCGAGACCGGGGCCGAGTGGCCGCGGAATCCGCACGGCATCTTCGTCGACCATAACAACTTTGTCTGGATCGGCACCCACATGCATCACCGGGTGCAGAAGTTCACGCGCGACGGCAAGCTGGTCATGACCATCGGCGTGCATGACAAGACCGCGGGCAGCAATGACACCGCCACGCTCGGCGGCCCGGCCGGCATCTGGGTCGACCCGAAAACCAACGAGGTCTTCATTGCCGACGGCTACCGCAACCGCCGCGTCATCGTATTCGAGGGCGCCACCGGGAAGTATCTGCGGCACTGGGGCGCCTACGGCGAGCGCCCGGACGACACCGAGAAGTTCGACCCGAAGACCATGGTCAGCGGCGCGCTGCCGAAGCAGTTCTCGACCGTGCACGGGCTGACCGGGTCGGCGGACGGCAAAATTTATGTGGCCGACCGCCGGGGCAACCGCATTCAGGTCTTCGACCAGTCGGGCAAGTTCCTGTCCGAGAAGGTCATCGCTCCCGCCACGCTGGCGTCGGGCTCGTCGTTTGTGATCGTGCTGTCGAAAGACCCGCAGCAGCAGTGGCTCTACCTGGCCGACGGCACCAACCACAAGGTGTGGGTCATGCGCCGTAGCGACATGACCGTCGTCGGTGAGTTCGGCCGCGGCGGGCGCCAACTCGGGCAGTTCCTCCGCCCCCACGGCATGAGCATCGACTCGAAGGGCCACTTGTACGTCGGCGAGGCCTCGACCGGCCGCCGTGTCCAGCGCTTCCTCGTCTCGGGGCGCTAGCCCGAGCCGACGATCGTCACCACGCCCCACCCGTCCGCGAACCGGCGGGGTGGGGCGTCGCGCCGTTACATCACGTTGACTCGCGCCGTCTTTCGCCGTACCATTTGAAGGGTCGACGGTGATTCTCTCGACGCGATGTCTCCCACCACTGCCCCGCAACGCGACCCGGTCACACAAGTCGCATCCTCACGCCTCCCGACCGAGTACGGCGAGTTCGAGATTCACGTCTACGAAAACCGCCGCGGCACCGAAACCCATGTCGCCCTGGTCAGGGGCGACATCAGCAGCGGCGACGATGTGCTCATCCGTGTGCACTCGAGCTGCGTCACCGGCGACATTTTCCACTCGGCCCGGTGCGACTGCGGACCGCAGCTGCACGCCGCCATGGAACGGATTGCCGAGGAAGGCCGTGGCGTCCTGATCTATCTCAATCAGGAAGGCCGCGGCATCGGTCTGGCCAACAAGATTCGCGCCTACGCCCTGCAGGACGGAGGCGCCGACACGGTCGAAGCCAACGAACGCCTCGGCTTCCCCGCCGACATGCGCAGTTACGAGCCGGCCCTCGAGATGCTGCGCGACCTCGGCATCAAGTCGGTGCGCCTGATGAGCAACAACCCCAAGAAGCTCGAAGGCCTCACCGGCGAGGGCATCGCCGTTAACGAACGGCTGCCCCACGAAATCATCGCCACGTCAAACACCCATCACTATCTGAAGACCAAGAAGACGAAGATGGGTCACTTCCTCTCGTCGGTCTGACCGGGTCGACGGCTCCCGTTCCGCACGACCGCATGTCCCCGACTGCCCGCGCGTTCTGGGTGCTGCGCCCCGGCGTGGGTGCTCTTCAGAACGAAACGCTGCCCGCCCCGGGCCCCGACGAGGTGCTCGTGCGCACCCGCTTCAGCGGCATCAGCCGCGGTACCGAGACTCTCGTGTTCACCGGGCAGGTGCCTCCCGCCGAATATCAGCGCATGCGCGCCCCGTTTCAGCAAGGCAACTTTCCGGGCCCGGTCAAGTACGGCTATATCGCGGTCGGCGACGTCGAGGTCGGCCCCGCGTCGTTGGCGGGTCGCCCGGTCTTCGTGCTGCACCCGCACCAGACACGCTTTGTCGTCCCCGCGTCGTCGGTCACCGTCATCCCCGACGCCGTGCCTCCGGCGCGAGCCGTGCTGACGGCCAATATGGAAACGGCCCTCAACGTGGTCTGGGACGCATGCCCGCGCCCGGGCGATCGCGTGGCGGTGGTGGGCGCCGGGGTCGTCGGCTGTCTGGTGGCCTATCTCATCGGGCGCATCCCCGGATGCACGGTCGAACTCATCGACCCGCTGCCGTCACGCGCCGCCGTGGCCCGCGCGCTCGGTGTGCAGAGCGCCACCCCCGAGTCGGCCACGCCCGATGCCGACCTTGTCATTCACGCCAGCGGTTCGCCCGCCGGTCTGACCCGGGCACTGCAGCTCGCCGGACTCGAGGCCACGGTCGTCGAGGCCAGCTGGTACGGCACACGCCGCGTCGAGGTGCCGCTCGGCGAGGCCTTCCACTCACGCCGGCTGCGCCTCGTCTCGTCGCAGGTGGGCATGATCGCCCCCGCGCAGCGGACCCGGTGGAGCTATGCCCGTCGACTGTCGCTGGCCCTGGCGCTGCTGGCCGATGCCACCCTCGATGTGCTGATCTCCGGCGAATCACCGTTCGACGCACTACCCGATACACTCGTACAGCTGAGTGCCGCGCCCGGCGCCCTCTGTCATCGGGTGCGGTACGACTGACGCCGTCACGACACGGCAGGGAGCAGGTTCGATGTATACGGTCATGGTTCGCGAGCATGTGATGATTGCCCACAGTTTTCAGGGCGCGGTCTTCGGCCCCGCCCAGCAACTGCACGGCGCCACCTACGTCGTCGATGTCGAGTTCAAGCGCCCCGACGTGGACGCCGATGGCATCGTTGTCGACATCGGCCGCGCCGGTGAGACGCTGAAGCGCATACTCGGCGAGATCAATTTCCGGAATCTCGATGAGGTGCCGGCGTTTCACGGCCGCAACACGACGACCGAGTTTCTCGCGCGCTGGGTGTTCGGGCAGGTGACGACCGCGATTGCGGCGGGCGACCTCGGCCCGGGCGGCCGCGATTTGCACGCCCTGCGCATCACCCTCCACGAATCGCACGTGGCCAGTGCCTCATTCGAAGGTCCTGTCCGGATCGACTGAGTCGGCCGTGCCCGCCTTTTCCGCCGACGACATTCGCGACTACTACGACCGACAGACCGGGGGCTTTCTGTCGCTCGGCGAGGGCGGTGCCGTCGATGCGATTCACCGGGCGGTGTGGGCACCCGATGCGCAGACGGCCGACGAGGCCTTTCACTTTACGGAACGGCGGCTGCTCGAGTGGCTCGCCGCGCGTGCCCCGGCGCAGCACGACTGGTGGCCCCACATCGTCGACCTGGGTTGCGGTGTGGGCGGCAGCCTGCGGTATCTGGCGAGGCACCGGCCCATCGAGGGCAAGGGCGTGACCCTGAGCCCGGTGCAGGCCGCCATCGGCACGGCCCGGTGCGAGGAAGACGGGCTGGCCGACACGGTGCGGTGCCTGTGCGGTGACTTCAACGACGTGCCGCTACCCGACCAGTCGGCCGATGCCGTGATCGCCATCGAAGCGTTTGTGCATGGCCCCACGCCGGCCCGGTTCTTTGCCGAGGCTGCACGACTGCTGACGCCAGGGGGGCGCCTGTTTCTCTGCGACGATTTCCGAAGCGGCGAGGCCCCAGCGGCCGCCCGGCGCAGCCTCGCACGGTTCGAGCGGGGATGGCACCTGAACGCACTGCTGCCCCCCGAGGCCGTGACAGCTCTGGCCGGGAACGCCGGCCTCCACCTGGTCGGGCGTCGGTCACTTACCGGATGGTTGAGGCTCGGGCGCCCGCGTGATCGCCTGATTGCGGCGGGGGTGGCCCTGTTCGGCTGGCTGCCGCTGGAACGCACGCCCGTGGCCCACCTCGTGGGCGGGGCCGCGCTGCAGCGTTGCCTGACCCGGGGCTGGGTCACCTACGAACTTTTCGAGTTCTCGCGCATCGGCCGCTGATTTTTCAGACAATCGGGCGCAGTTCAATTCTGCATGCCCAACATCCTGCTCGTCGGAGACGCCGCGGGGTCTGTATACGCGCTGTCCGCAGCCATTCCCGCGACGCACACAGTAGGTGTCGTGACCTCAGGGCAAGCGGCCCTGATGGACGCGGCTGAGGGCTTTGTCCCGGCGCTGGTGGTGCTTGCGGCCACGGCACCCATGGACCTGACGTTGCCGGAATTCCTGTCGCTGCTCGCCGCCGGGCCAGCCACCGCACAGGTGCCAGTCGCCCGGATGGTACTGCGCGGCGACGGTCCCGCCGCTCCACGGGTGGAGTGGCTGACGCCTCGCATCGCGGTCGCGGCCGATGTGGCGGCGGAGGCGCTGCGCGTCTATGCGGCGCGCGCCTCCCAGAGGTATCAGGCGATCGTCGCGCTGCGGCAGCGGATGACCGACCTGTCATAGCAGGCCAACCGCGCCCTGATTCAGCGGCAGATGGCTCAGGAAGTCGGACGGTGGCTTGAAGCGCCTCCGCGTGTCGCCGACCTGGTGGCGCAGGTGATGGAAGGGTCGGAAGACCCGGCGGAGACCCTGCGTCAGGTGCGCGAAGGGCTCACCGAAGACCCGGGACATGTGATCGACGCGGCCGAAGTCGAGCGTGTGCTCGACAGGCTGTCGGGCATGCTCGAACGACGATGGCGGTGAGGGAGGGATTCGAACCCCCGATACGGTTCCCCGTATACACGCTTTCGAGGCGCGCGCCTTCAACCACTCGGCCACCTCACCGCGGAGCTCTGAATTATAGCACCGGGCGTGCGCTGTCGTCCCGACTGGCGTCGCTCGAGGCCGGTCACTCGGGCGGGGCATCCGGTCGCTGTCGCCGCGCACGGAAAAACGCCTGCATCAGCGCGCGGCACTCTTGTTCGCGCACGCCGGCCTGCACCAGCAGGCGGTGATTGAGCCACGGCGCCTCGTGGGCGCACTGTGTCGACCGCAACGCACCCGCCTTGGGTTCAGTCGCCCCGAACACCACACGCGCCACGCGCGCATGAATGAGTGCGCCGACGCACATCAGGCACGGCTCGACGGTGACATAGAGCGTCGTGCCCGTGAGGCGATAGTTGTGCTGACGCCGGGCGGCATCGCGCAGGGCGACAATTTCCGCATGGGCTGTCGGGTCGTGTGTGCTGATGGGACAGTTGGCGCCGCGGCCGATGATGCGTCCGTCGAGCACAACCACCGCTCCGACGGGCACCTCGCCAGCGGCGGCTGCCCGGGCGGCCTCGTCGAGGGCGGCATCCATGCCGTCGTCGTCAGCGGTGATGAACCGGTCGTGTGCCGCGTCGGTCATGCGTGTCTCGCAGTGTAGCCGACTCGCAGCACTCCCTCTCACGACCGCTGGGTGATACGGGCGCATCTCTGTAGGGGCATCACGGGATGGTAGGCGCGCGTGGGAGTGTGTGACCGCAGGCGCACAGTACACTGCCCGCCATGGCCCTGACCTCGACGATGTATGTGTGTGCGATTGAGCTGGCGGATATGGATCGGGACGTGTACGAATCGCTCGAGGTGCGCCTGGCCATGCATCCGTCCGAGTCACCCGAATATCTGGTCACACGGCTCCTGGCCTACGCGTGCGAATACACCGAGGGTCTTGAGTTTTCCCGGGGGATTTCAACGCCTGACGAGCCCGCCCTCTGTGTGCGCGACCTGACGGGCCGGATGCAGACCTGGATTGACATCGGCGCACCTGACGCCGCACGCCTGCACCGGGCCAGCAAGGTGGCCGACCGGGTGGTGGTCTACAGCCACCGCGACATGACGCAGCTGCTGCCGCAGTGGTCCGGTCAACGGATTCACCGGGCCGAGGCCGTCGAGGTATATGCCCTCAACCGGTCGCTGGTCGACGCGCTGGCCGCGAGGCTTGAGCGTCGGATGGCATTTGCCCTGACCATCACCGAGCGGCAGCTCTATGCCGCACTGGAAACGGTTACGCTGGAAGGCGCGCTCACCCGGCATCCACTGCCGTCGTAGCGGGGACGCGGGGTGCGTCGTCCCCCGTCAGGTCAGCGGGTCGAGCAGCAGACCTCGCAGCCCTGGACGACCGAGATTGATCACAATCATCAGGACCATCGCGAACAGCAGCACCGTGCCTGCCACACCCCACCGGTACGGTGCATAGTGGTCGCGGACAGCCATGATATAGCCCACTAGGAAGAATGACACCAGGTAGTACACGCTCTGCATCGAGAGCACCGTCACGGGAATCCGCCCGCGTGCAGCCACGACGAGGTCGCGGTCGGCTTTCGACAGCGCCTTCAGCGTATCCATGAGCTGATCGGCACCACGCACCGCACCGGCCCCATCCACGGCAACCACGAACGCCCTCAGATTGGCGAGTGCGACTGTGGTGTGAGCCGCATCTGAGTCTGAAGCCGTCGCGGCATACCGGTCGGCAGCTGCCGCGTACGCATCGGTCGTGGTCTGATAGCCCTCGCGCAGATGCGCAGGCACCAGCACCTGCAGGCTCTGGAGCTGCCGCACCACCTCGCGCTGCTCGTCCCGCGCGTTGCCCCGGGCATCGTTCAACTGCAAGGCGCTGCCGAGCGTGAAGGCCATCACCAGCGCAAAGAGCCCGAGCACAGGCGCAATGACCGTCTCGAATATCACGTCGCTGTCTGCGTTCCGCCCGCCGGCGCTTCGCTCGCGCACCCGGACCGCCACCGAGGCGCCCACTTCGGCCATCGCGAGGCCCGACACGACAATCACGATAAACGCGAGCCCCATGCTGATGTCGATCAGCTGCTCAATGAACATACGACGCGAGTGTAATGCGGAACGTCAGCCCTCGGTTCCCCGTGGCCATGGCCGCGGACGACGATAGTGATTTCAATGAGAGCCTACGCACATAACCTCACAATTCACGACTGCCTCGCAAGACCGTGATACCGTGTCGGCGCCGCAGACGGCTCACTGTCTGGACGTCTGGTGCATTCACGAAAGGATTCTCACACATGAACATTGCGCGTCTTCAGCGGCCTCTTGCGTGCGCCGCTCTGCTGGCACTGTGCTGCGGCACGGCACACGCCGGCGACCTGTCCTTCAAATTCAATCTTGGCGGCAACATGCTGGCGTCGGTTCCGGCCGTGACTGGTGCCGACGTCACGCCGACAGGCGCGTCAATCCAGCCCGGCGCCGGCGTCGCCGTCGAGGTTGGTCGTGGGCGACTGAGTCTCGACCTGGGTGTCAGCCGGCTGACCCGGCGAGGCTCGCTGGAATACGATTTTCGCCGTCTCGGAGGCGGAACGATCGAGGACACCACCGAGTTCAGCTACGTGGAAATGCCCGTACTGGTCCGGTTCCACCTCGGCCGTGTGAGCCTCGGCGCGGGGGGCTATGTCGACAAGGCCGTCGGCACCTTCCAGTCGGCGCTCTCCCGGAACCTGGCGTTTGACGATGTCTCGGCCTCCGGATTGAAGAGTACGTCCATGGGCCTCATGACGAGTCTGGCCGTCAACCTGCCGGTCCACTCCCGTGTCAGCGTCGTGCTCGACTCACGCTATGCGCACGGCCTGAGTGACCTGTCGATGACACGCAGCGCGTCTTGGAAGACGCGCGACCTGCAGGCGTTTGTCGGCCTCCGCCTGCACCGTTAGTCCGTAATCGCCACACAAGGAGACCCATGGAGCGACTGAAGGCATTCAGCGACGGAGTCATTGCGATCATTCTGACGATCATGGTGCTGGAACTGCGGGCACCAGAAGAGGCGGAACCCGCCGCCTTGCAGCCCTTGCTGCCGATCGCGCTGAGCTATCTAATCAGCTTCTTCAGCGTCGGAGTGTACTGGCTCAACCATCGTCGTCACCTCCAGCTCGCCATCCACGGTTCTCACGCGGTGCAGTGGTGGAACCTGTTGCTGCTGTTCTGGCTGTCGCTCTTTCCCTTTTTCACCGACTGGATGAACGAGAACCACTACGAACCGTGGCCTGTGGCGCTGTTTGGCGTCATCAACCTGATCACCGGACTGTTCAATAGCATTCTGGTGCACGCGCTGGTCTCGGCCAATGGCCCGGATTCGCCGATCGCACACGCCCTGACCCGCGAGCGCCCGCGCGCGATGGCGACGGTCGCGGTCTACGCCGCAGGCATCGGCGTGTCCTTTGTTGAACCGATGCTGGGCTTCGCCTGTTACGTGCTGGCGGTATGCCTGTGGGCCATCCCGCTCACCGAGGCCGCGGGCGAGTAGTCAGCGCGGCACCGCGCCGGCATCATGAGTCCCTGCAGAAAATCACCTAGTGCTCCCAAGTAATTTCTGATACTTTCGAAAGAGTAAACGTCCGCGTCATCTAGACGGTCTCCGCCAGCGAATCGCGCACGTCCCGCGGTCGTTCGGTCCCCCACCAACCGCGGGATGCGGACACGCAGACGCTGCGGATGCGACCTCCTCGACAGGCCACTGCCCATGTCCATGCCTCCTCCACACCGTCCGTCATACGTCATCGATGTCGCTGTGGTCGGGTCTTCACCTGAACAGCTTCGTCTCTTGGGCCGACATCTGGCCGCCGCAGGCTTTCGTCCACACCTGCTGATGTCTGACGAACTGGAGGAGTGTCTCGACTCCACCTCCTGCCGCATCGTCATCGTGGATCTCGAGCAGATCACCGAGGCCATCACCCTGGTGACGCAGGTCAGCGCCCGCCACAACGTGTATGTGGTCCTGCTGGGAGCGGACCCCGGGGCGGCATGGCGCCGCGAGGGCTATGACGCCAACGCGGATTACTGTCTCGACAAACCTGTCGCGCTACCCGAACTCGTCGCTGTTCTGTCCCGCATTGACCGTCGCACGGCGCACGCGGCCTCATCCTCGACCTGGTGGCTAGCACGCCACCTGCGGCGCCTGACCGAGCCCTCAGGCGAGGTGATTCCCCTGACCGAACTCGAAGTGCGGTTCCTGAGCCTGCTCGGTCAGGCACCGGACCGCAGCCTCGTCCGCGAGGCGCTGCAACTCGGCATGTGGCAGGACACCGGTCCGCATCTCGTGCGTCGCCTGGAGGTAATGATTCACCGCTTCCGCCAGAAGCTGTCGCGCTACGGCATTACGGACGACCCCATCCAGACGCGGTGGCGGACGGGATATAGTTTCGGTCCCACGATGGTCATGGACGGCGGACGGGTCGTCCCAGCGGATGAGGCCAAGGCCGACGAGCTGCCCTCAACCGCCGAGGCCCCTCGCAGGCCTCAGGCATCCAGAGCAACCGCAGCTCCCAGGGGCCTGCGTTAGTCGTCGGCCCGGCATCCGCCGGGCGGGCGTCGTGCCCCGCCTGCTTCCCACCATTCCGCCAGAGGCCCTTCCGTCGTGAGTTTTGAATACTGGTACACGTTCCCTTACGCCGTTGCCGTGGCATCGGTCGCCAGTGCCTCCGGCTTTTCCGGTGCGGTGCTGTTTCAGCCGTTCTACTACTTCGTTCTGCAACTGCCCGTGCAAGCGTCCATTGCCACAGGCATCGCCACGGAGACCATTGGCATGTCCGGGGCCGCGTATCGCTATCAGGTGATGCGCTTCCACCGGTGGGATGTCTGGCGGGCCCTCGTGCCCTGGGTGATGCTCGGCGTGGTGGCCGGGTTTACGGTGTTCGTGAAAGCTCCGCCCGTATGGCTCAAAGGGCTCGTCGGGCTGACGATGCTGCTGGTCGCGGCGATTCAGATGTACGCCCTGCGCAGCCCGTTTGGCGCGCCTCGTCCCGGGGCGCTCAGCCGCTGGGCGCCCCTTGGCCTCGTCGCCGGTGCGTTTTCGGCGAGCACGGGCACGGGTGTGGCTGAAATGATGCAGCCGCTGGTCGAGCACACGGGAGCGGTAGAGACGCGACGCGCCAATGCCACAGCGATTCTGCTCGAGGCCTGCGCCGACATCGGGATCTCCCTGCTGAACCTGTCGGTTGGTGCCATCCGGTGGGACATTCTGGTCTTCACCGCCTCAGGCGTGCTGGTGGGCAGCCAGATCGGGCCACGCATCGCCCCGCGACTGCCGGCAGCGCTGGTGAAAACCGTGTTCGCGGCCGGCATTGCCGGCATCGGCGCCTTCTATGTGTGGAGCGTCATCCCGACACTGCTGCCGTAACGGGCGGGCGCCGGGACGCCCGCCCGCACCAGAGCGATTCGGGTGACCTACGCGGCCGTGGATGACTGCAGCACGCCCACGGGCGAGGTCTTGCGTTCCGAGAGCGTCGCCCAGAGGTTCGACGCTCCCAGATACAGGCCCCTCAGGCCACAGACCAGAGCCACGCTGTAGAACATCGTGTACTGGACCTGCAGGACTAGTAGCACCGCGTAGGCCACAGCGATGCTGCTGCCGTATAGCAACTGGCTCTTTGGCGCGGAAGGTGAGGTCTGGGGATCGGTAATCATGTAGAAAGTGAACAGCACCATCGGAATCCCGGTGAGCGTCACCATCTCCGCCGCCCAAGGGCTGCCCAGCATCCAGGCACGGAATGCGCCGATGGCGGTGAAGCTGAGGAGCCAGGCGGCAATGGTCGGCAGTCGCGAGGTGAACAGCAGATTCAGGCGGGTGCCGAGCCCGACAATGACCAACGGCACGATCCAGTCGGCTGCGCCTGACAGGTTCGTGGTGAAGCTCCACGGCAGCACGCTGGACCACTGGAACAGCGCGAACGTGATCGCCACGCCGAAGTTCGAGGGGTTCATGAAGTGCTGCAGGCGTCCGCGCTGACGCACGCGCAGTACGTGCTTGGCCCCGAGCGACAGCGCCACCGTGAAGGCAGTGATCCAGAGCTCGGTGTAGGTGTAGAGCAGAAACGAGAGCGTAATCGAGGTCATGTGCGCAGGCAGTAGGAAATCGATCAGCTTGCGGGCGCCTCCTCCCATGAAATTCGGCACGCCCCCACAGGCCCAGGCATCCACCCATTCAAACAGCAGGGCTGACGCATACCCCGTCGCGAGCGCCACGCCGACCGTGGCCCAGCTCTGCTCGAAGCCGAAGACGGTGTGCCCCAGCAGCGTGAAGACGGTGGCGAGGGTGGCCGACGTTCGGAGTCCGTTGCGGGGATCGCGGACTTTCTTGGCAGCGTTCGGGGCAGGCATCGTCGTCAACGGGTCTCTCCGGGCTCTCCCAGGACCACCGTGTGGTAACCGGGAGTGAGCGTCAGCGTCTGGTGGCGCATCTTACCATTCCAATCTCGCCAGGTGATCCGCACAGGCACCGCGCCCGGTGCCGAACGGCCGAGGCCGAAGCGCACCTCCGCGCTGCGCTGGCCGGAATGACCATTTCCGCCGTCCACCTGACGCATCTGCGCCGGGGCACCAGCGGGTGTGATCTCGACCATCGCACCCACGGCCGGTACACCTTCGCGCCAGCGCGGGTGTCCGTCGTGCACGATCAGGCCTGCCTCGCTCGGGGCGTCCGCGGCGGGCAGCAGGAGGTGCAGCCCCAGAAACGCACCGGGCTCCGAGGCATTGCGAATGAATTGCGACGATTCCCAGAAGTTGGCGAACGCCATGTCGACCCGCCCATCCCCATCAACGTCACCGACGGCAATGCCGCGCGTGGCCGGTGTCAGACCAGGGAAGACCTCGGTTGAGACATCCACGTATCGGTCGCCGGCACCGCGCACCCAGAACGGATTGGGAAACGACCCGTCCACTTCGGCGCCCTCAAGAAACTTCGGCCAGGACGACTGATACCGCACGAAGGTGTCATTGGATGCGCCGACCTGGGCGAGGTCGGGCCACTTGTTGTCGCGGCCCTTCACCAGGCCCGTGGCCTGCACCAGTTCGAGCGTGCCATCGTTGTCAAAATCCTCAAACCGCGTGTCCCATCCCCATGCGCTGTGCGCGACGCCGCGTTCGAGGCCACGCTCGATGTAGGGAGCCCGGCCCTCGCGCATCTCCGCCGCCTGTCCTGCACTCTCCCACAGGAAGTGGCTTTCGCCGAGCGCGAAGGGCGACCCGATGTTGCTGACGGAGATATCGAACGCCCCGTCGCCGTTGATGTCGCCAAAATCCGCGCTCATCCCCTTGAAGGAATCGAGCCCCAGCACGGCCGACTCCGGCGTCGCCGCCGACTGGCGTCCCGTCAGCTCGCGAAGTTTCACGGAACCGGGCGTGGACTCGTTCAGCAGCAGCTGATCCGGACCGAAGTCGTTGGCGATATACAACTCGCTCAGGCCATCGCGGTTCAGATCCGCCGCCCCGATCGCCAGCGTCCACGCGCGCGCGCCGTCACCGGGAAAGACATTCCCCGCGTCGGTATATCGCTGCGGCCCGGACGTATGCAGGAAGATCCGGTTCAGCCCGCCGTTCCGTGCACGCGAAAAATCGGCATTCATCTCGAACGGCACGGCCGAGTCGGGGTTGGTGATCTCGGCCCCATCCGGGTAGTAGTTACCGACGATAAGGTCCTGGTGCCCATCGCCGTCGACATCGCTGAACGCCGCGGTCGCCGTCCACCAGCGCTCGGCCTGTCCGCTCGGGATCAGTTCTTCCGTGGCATACAGCCCCTGCGTCAGCGGTGCCGGTCCGTCAGCTGGTTGGCGCAGCAGCAGCAGCGGGGCCCGGCCATAGAAAGCGACCAGCACGTCGGTGAGTCCGTCTTCGTTGATGTCGGCCAGCCGGCACACGGACGGATGCACGGTCCGGCGGTCGACGCGCGGTCCGAAATCGACCACGAACGGGGCATAGCGGTCCCCGGTCCCCGGGACCGGACGAATCTCGAGCGCCTTGCTCTTGACGTTCGTCCGGCAGAGGTCGTTGGGCAGGCCATCTCCATCAAGGTCGCCGAAGGCCACCGACTCGCCCACCTGATAGAAGTAGAACTGCATGTGACGGGCCGTCTGGTTCACGGGATGCTCGACGCCGCCTGCCGGCACAGGCACGTCAGGCAGCGTCTGCACATCCATACGGAATCGGCTGGCCAGCATACGGGTTTCCTCAGGCGTCGCGGTCGGCAGCGCCGCCATGGCGCCGAGGGTGCCGGTCACCAGCGCCACCACCAGAATCACCGGCAGGTTGTGGCGACGATAGCTGCCCGGCGGTGGGCCGGGCGCGTGTGTTCCGCTCATCTCAGCGTCACCCTTCTCCGTCTGTGTCCGTTGTGAGGCTGGCGAGTCGGCTTACCGACTCGCCAGTTTCGCCGGCGGGCATCCCGCGACGGGGTCCACTTCCGGCAGATTGTCCCCGGGGGTCGGCAGCTGCTTGAGGAATTCCAGCAGATCGAGCCGCTCCTCGTGGGTGAGCGTCGTGCCGTATTCGTGGCCCGCATTCGAGTTGCCCGGCAGGCGGGTGTCGAACTTGAAGGCCCCCTGGAACGGCGTCGATACGCGACCGACGCGGACGGGATCGAATTCGAGGTTCCCCGTGTAGAACTCGCGGGGACGCTCGCTCGCCGGCAGCAGCAGGTCGTACATGGTCGGCACCGACCCGTTGTGGAGGAACGGCCCGGCGGCCCAGTAGCCGGCCAGCGGCCGAGCCGGATACGCTTCACAGGCGCGCAGCAGGTTGGCCCGGTTGCCAATCCACTCGTCCTTCTGCTGCTGCGTCAGGCCCGCATCCGTGAGACCTCGCTGGACGATGCCGTTCAGCACCAGCCCGATGACCGAGGCCCCGGGCTCGTCGGTCCGCATCCCGATGCGCGAGGCATCAAGCGTACGTGTCGCAAAGTTGCGTGCATCGGTCGGGTCGGTACCCACTTCGTCGACGGGATACAGCGGGATCATGAGGTAGCGCTTGTTCTGGCGGACGGCCACCTCGTCTGCGGCCAGCGGTGTCCGTTCGCGGCGGGGCGCATGGCAGGACGCGCACTGTGCGGCATAGAGGGCCTCACCACGAGTGACGCGCGCCTGGTCGAGGGCGCCGAACATGTGGTCGGGCCATCGCGGAATCGCGAATGACTTCATCAACTCCTCGAGCTCGACCATGTTCTTGAGGCGTGCGCTGGAAATGAACTGGTCCCCCTTGGCGGGATCGCCGGGGAACACCAGACTGGCATTCACGGCCAGTGCCTCGATGACATTGCGGTGCAGGGGCGAGCGAATCGATCCGTTCGTCTGCACCCAGTCGTATTCGTGGGCATTCCACAGCGGGAGGGCCTTCACCGGCGCGTTCAGCGCCCGCAGGTTCTCCTTGCCCAGCATGCGGTACAACCGGTTGCCACCGGCCCCCAGCGCGTCGATACGACCGAAGCCGCCCTCGGTGTTCTGCTCCTTGCGGCGACGGTTGCTGAGGGCTTCCTGGGCCTTGTCGGCCGCCGATCGCTCAATGAACGCCTGCACCTCGACCCAGAGCTTCGCGGCATTGGCGACGCTGAACTTGTCCTTCAGCACAGCCTTGGCAAACCGGTCGGCTTTGATCGGAGAGTTCGCCGTAATCGCCAGGCTGGAATACAGCGCGACGACGAACCGGTCGAAGTCAATCATGCCCGGGCCCCCGCGCACGAGCAGGCTCTGGCCCTTGTAGATGATCTGGCCCACGTGACAGGCGGCGCACGTCACGCCCATATGCACCTGACCAGTGAGTGGGTCGGGATCGTCCTTGGCAAACCCGATCTGCAGCTTGTCCGGGTTTTCGGCGCTGCGGCGCGACGGAATGAACCGGAAGCGTGACATGAACTCGTCGTCAATCAGCTTCGCGGTGCTGTCACCCTGCTCGAGATTGATGAACCACTCGTAGGGCATCACCTGGGAGCCCTGCGACAGGTGGTAGAACCGGTCCAGTTGCTCGTCGGTGAGCGGCACGGCGTCTGGCGCCACCTCCTCCTGCACCTGTACCGGGGCTGCCAGATCGCGCAGCGAGAATTCGTACACTCCCGTCAGCATCAATCCGATCGCGCCGGCGCCAATCACGCCGACCACGACGAGCGCGGTGATTGCCAGCGTTCGCTTCTGTGCCATGTCGCTACCTCTCCGTCCCGGGGCGGCCGTGCCCGCCCATCGCCTGTGCGGCGGAATCCGTTCCTCTGCGGCTTGCACGGAAGCGCGCAATGTCTGCGTAAATCGACTGACGCACGCGATTGACCCATCCCAGTGGGCGGTGATCGGGCAGGGTCCGCCACGGGTTGAAACTCAGGTCCTCGCCGATGGTGTGCGGCCCAGGGCGAGCGACCGGCTGTGCTGGAATCCTCAGCGTCGCCACGGTCTGCGGAAACGACAGCGCATCGCTCCACTCGACAGAACTGTCCTCGATCGGCATCCGCACCGGATCGGTCTGGAAGTGCACCTGCAGGTCGAACCACGCGTCCTGGGTGGCGAGATCGTCGCGCAGACGTCCGTTCAGGTAGTTCGGAGGCGCGTCTGGTCCCGGGACCCTGCTGGTGGGTGCCTTGCGCGGTATCGCCCTGAATTGGACGGTGCGGTCACCGAAGCGATACGGCGTCTCGCTGAAATACGGCAGTTCGAGCAGATTGGCACACGGAATCTGTGACCGCATGACCCGACGGGCCGTGCTCGGGTGCCGGAGAAAAAACGCCACCAACCGCACGGCGCCCAACACAGGCTCGGTGGTCGTGCGACGCAGGCAGTCCTGCAGGTCAATGAACTCCGCGAGCGTGGGTGTCATGAAGCTCTTGGCGCTCATGAGCAGCAGATCGAGCGTGCCTTGCCCATCGTCGCCCCAGACGCGGGGGCCGGGCACACCGGTCAGCTTGATCGACATGGCCCGCATGTCGGCGACGCGGTCATGATGGGGCGTGGGGTCCGTGTTGGAAAACCGGATCACGCCCGCGTAGGTCGCCGGCTGGGCAAATAGACCGACGCGGAGGTGCTCAGGCAGATTCGCCGGCACGATCAGTTCCGCCGACACGACGGCGAGTCCCTTCGCGTGGGTATCGCGCAGCTGCGGTCCGCACAGATAACGGGCCTCCAGCGTCCGGAGGGTTACGTCCAGCAGACGCGCCGTCTCGCGCCCTTCGTCGTCCCGGGGATACTCCTTGTGCAGTTCAGGGGGCATCGTTGGTTACTCCTGCGTCACGTTTTGCTGGCGGAACAGTCGCCGTAGCCGCTCGGCAATGCCCAGCAGATTGGTCAGCATCCACCAGGTACCGATGGCCAGCGCACAGGCGGCAACGAAGGCATGCGGCTCGCCTTCGGTCATTTCCCTGGCCAGCCGCCCGGGCAGGTCGATGAGCCGCTCGCCCGCGCGATACGAGTCGCGGTCGTAGAGATAGAGATACCGCCGCCACGAGTACGACACCAGCCAGAGGGACGAGGCCGTGGCGAACATCGTGACGCCCAGTGTCCAGAACTCGCGCAGCACGCCGACCACGAAATCGATCGAGGCGTCCAGCCGGATATCGGGCTCGTTCAGGAACTTCTCGGCGCGGTAGAGCACCCGCCGGGCCACCCGACCCACCTGATACGTGCGGTCCACAACGGCGTCGTCCGGGCCCAGCGCGAGCTGTCTGAAGGCCGCCGTCCTGATGGCGCGACGCCGACGTTTGGCGGCAGCCTTGGTGAATTTCAGAAACTCACGGAAGACGTTGATGTCGGGATCAAGCTGCGCGGCGACCGTATCGTAGAGAAGCGTGGCGCGCACCAGCTTCAGCATGCGTGACGGCAGCGGGATATCGAACTGTCGAAGCGTCACCATCAGCACTGTCCACAGGCGGAAGGAGGTGCGCTCATGCCACTCGGCATGGCGGCTGATGATGCCGTAGTATCCGCGCCACCACTCACGCTCGAGGGCAGCCGTCAGCGCATTGGTATCGATACGCGGCAGCGGCTCCATGATCCCGGTGACGCACTGCACCATGCCGACGACATCACCTTCGAAGAAGCGCTGATTCATCTCCATCAGCAGACGGCGGTCGCGTTCCGGCATCACACCGCACGCCCCGAAGTCGAGGAACACTAGCTGCCCGCCCGGCTGTACGACGATGTTCCCCGGATGGGGATCGGCATGGAAGAACGGGCACTCGTGTATCTGAAAATTCAGACCCCGGACCAGCCGTCGAGCGATGTTCCTGGGGTCGATCCCAAGCGCGGTCAACTGCTGTCGATACGGCTCGCCTTCGGTTCTGAGGCGGACCAGCATTTCCTTGAGCGAGACCCCCCTCACATACTCGCTGACCATCACCTCGGTATCCGACAGGTCGTAGTAGCCGTGGGGAGACGTGATGCGTACCGCCTTCCAGTGACGGAACGCCCGCCTGAACAGGTCCTGGTACCGCAGTTCCGAGCGGAAATCGAGCTCTTCCTGCAGCACCTGTCTGAGTTCCTCGATCATGGCCACCGACAGACCCAGCGTGGGGGCGCCCAGCAACTGCATCATCCGCAGCAGCCGCTCCATCACCGACAGGTCCAGCGCAAAGCTGGCGGCAATCCCCGGCCGACGGACCTTCACCGCCACGTCGGTCCCGTCACACAGCTCCGCCCGGTAGACGCATCCCACCGACGCACTCCCGATGGGCTCGGGGTTGATCGTCCGCACCACCGACGCCAGAGGCCGCCCCCATTGCCGCTCGAGGATCTCCTGCACCGTATGGAAGGACATGGGGGCGACGGCATCCTGCAGCCCGTCGAGAGCGTCACAGTAGGCCTCAGGCAACACATCGCGCCTGATGGAGGCCTGCTGCGCGAGCTTGACGAACGTGCCGCCGAGCGCGGTGGCGCTCTCGCGAATCCACTGCCCTTCGCGCTGCAGCACCTCCTGCTCGGTGGCCCGCGTCACGCGCAGGAGGCGCGAACGCACCAGGAAGCCCGTCACGTGACGGACAATGGCGCCGACGCGCCGCAACTGTGCCCAGACGCCGACCGACGCGGCGTCGACGCGCCCCCAAGGGGCGCTCACGGTCTCGGACGACGATGAGCGGGGTGGGGCGGTGTGCGGGACGTCCCCAGCAGCCAGGCTGCCAGGGTGCCGTGTGGTGGTGGTGACGGTCATCGCCTCACGCTCAGGAGCCGATGACGGGCGTCATGAACCCGTGAGGCCACTGCCTAACGAAGCATGCTGAGCGGCGAAAAGGGGAACTTCGTCTTCTTGTGCTTGCGCTCGACAAACATGACGACAGGCACCAGCGACTTCTGGCGGTCGGCCGGCGGCAACTGCGCCCGCACTTCCTCCAGCACATGCTCGACTTCGGCGAGCATCTTGCCCGAGCCTTCCTTCATCCGGCGGATCGCCTTCTTCGTCTTCTTGCCGAGGTCCACGACAATCGGGGCGTGGGCCTGCGGGGTCGCGGGGGTGTCCTGCTGCGCCATGGGGGTCTCTCGAATCGTGTGAACGCGGGTCGTCGCCGGGTGGCGCGCCTACGAAAAATACGGAATGGAGGGCAACGCCCGCATCATGCGGCGGACGGCCTTGCGGTTGCGGCGGCTGTAGACCAGCTTGGACACATCGCCGAGTGCAGGCGTCGCGTCTGCCACCCCTTTCGCCGCGGCCCGAAGCATGTTCTCCGGCATGTCCATCAGGGCGCCGTCTTTCCGCTTCAGGTCGGAGGCGTCCCGGCGGCTCATATATCGAGACATCCCCTTGTCGACCGCTGCACTGACGCGGGACAAGGCCTTGGTGGTCCTGAATTCAATGCGCGTAGCGAGTCGAGTGGCACCAGTCGATGCACGCTTCTTCTGAGGCGCTGTGGGTTCCTGTGCCGCAGCCGTGACCGGGGCGCCAACGGTTGTGGCCGTGGCGGTGCGCTTGTCCGTGGTGTCCATCTCTGTCTCCTTCGCCAAGGGTCGGCACGACGCCGTACTCCCGCTGATCGCTCCGGACTATACTCCACCAGAGGCGCATGCGGTTCGATATTTTCTAGTCGAGCGGCGACGATCGCAGGCGGACGGCCGCACGCGTCTCATGCCTCACACGAATTAGTCAGCATTGGTGATTTCATGAGAGCGACGGCATATTTAGCCCTACTTTTACTGGCAGGTGTGCTGAGTCGCATGCCTGATCCAAATGCGTCGACTCCCAACGCCGAGCAGGTCGACCGGGCGCTGGCGACTGTCATCATGTCATCGGCCGCGGTGCCCTCCGAGGGCGGCCGCTGCGACGTGCAGACTCGTGCGCGCATTACGAATCTCGGTGAGTATTCGTTCGTGCTTGTTGACCTGGCCGTGACCATGAGTACGCACGGGACGCTCGAGGCCGCCTGGGCGCAGAACTCGCTGCTGGGCGCCGACGAGCACCCGCTGTCGCTGGGCCTGCCCCCGCTCGCCCTGGCGCCGGAGACGCGGAGCGATCGCGCGCGGTTTGCGATGGACACCGCGCGTCAGACATGGCATCTGATGGAACCGGGCCGCACGGCGGACGTGACCTTCATTCAACCGGTGACGGGTATTGGTCGACTGGCAACGGTGGTCGACCTGGCGGCGCAACCCGTGGAGTTCGAACGCCTGTCGACCCTCACCAGTGTCCTATCCCAGTTCCGGGGGCGGACGTGGTCAGCCATGCCCGAATGGGGCGAGGGCATCCTGTCCGAGTTGACGGTCTTCCCCTATCAGGCCTCGGAAATCCTGACGGTCCCCGGCGACTGCCGGAGTGCATCGACGGGTCAGTGATCCCGAGCGGTGTGACCGGATGCGGGCGCGGGCACCGGGGCCGCATCCGCTGACCGACGCTGCCGTTCGTCCTCGGAGGGAACGTGCACCTGGCGGGCCAGGCCCAGGGTGCGAAGCAGGACGATAGCGTACCACGCCGGGTCCCACTGATACCACCGCAGGCCCTGACGTGCCGAACGCGGGAACGCGTGGTGATTGTTGTGCCAGCCCTCACCGAAGATGAGGGCGGCGACCCAGGCGTTGTTCACGGAGGTGTCGGCCCCGTGTGTCCGGTACGGGCGCGACCCATAGGTGTGGCACACCGAGTTAATCAGCCCAAAGGCGTGCAGCACCGCCACGCGGTTCAGGAGCCCTACCCAGACGAGGAAGCACCACGCATTCCGGAGGTCGAAGCGCAGGGACGGGTGCCCCGCGGCACCCACCAGCCCACCGACGGTCCAGGAGGCCAGTAGCAGCCCCACATAGGCCAGATAGTCACGGGACTCGCTGTCGAGCCAGCGGTAGAACGGATCGGTGCGCAAGTCGGGCACCCACCGGTGATAGAGCTCACGCGTCCAAACATCAGCCCGCCGGCGCTGCATCCAGCCGAAGTGCACGTGCAGCCATCCCTCCTGAGGGGTGTGCGGGTCGCGACCGGGAATGTCGGTATGGCGGTGATGCATCCGGTGCATGGCGACCCAGAACAGCGGTCCGCGCTGAATGGCGAGGTAGCCGCAGACCGCAATCGTCCGTTCCAGCCACAGCGGCACGCGGAAGGCGCGATGCGCGAACAGCCGGTGATACCCGAGCGTCAGTCCCAGACCGGTGACGGTGTAGAACACAACGAATGCCGTGACAGCTGACGCCGAGGAGAACCAGAACGGCAGCACGCACGACAGTATCGTGGTCACCAGGTTCACGACGGTGAAGGGGACATCCAGTCGCGTCTCTGCATGCGCAACCTCGTCGGGGGACACCGGGGCCTCCGCGTCAGTCATGGGTCCACTCCGTCCTGAGGTGAGCGCGCATGGCGAGATAGCACGTCGACCGGCACACCCCGGGGTCTGCCATGTCCGGCAGGGCGAGCACCTTCGACCGCACGCGCCCGACCACCGCGGCGGCATCGTCTTCCGACAACCCCAGCACAGCATGACAGGCCTGCTCGGTCCACTCGGCGGCATTGCCACCGCGTCGCCGCATGAACGCCGCCAGCCCCACGCCCACGCGCAGGTCCGCGCGATACGCGCCTGCGGCATCCCGCAGGCGGCGCATCGCCGCGGGGGACACACCGCCGGCGTAGGCGAGAGCGGTGCCCAATCCCTCCCACATCGCGCCCTGGCGGTCAGGGGCCTGACGGGCGACCACACGGACCAGGTCTGCCTCGTCGGCCCCATACACCCACCAGAATGCGCGACCCACGCCAGCGTCAAACAACTGGCGATGCTGCGGAGAGAACCCTGCCGGCGCGATCGCACCCGCCACGTGGCGACGCCACTGGAAGAAGCCGGCATGAAAGCCGTAGCCGTCGGCGACGCACCAGGCCGTCAACGGATCGAGGCGCGCCTGGAATCGCGTCATCCACCGAGCGCCGAATGGTAACCGGGCGACGGCGAAGCCTGCACCGACCATGGCGATGAAGTCGTGCTCGGGAGCGACGGTAGACGTCAGGTGGTGCAGGTCGCTTGCGCGCAACGGGCGCACGATGTCCTGCAGCGCGTAATAGAACCCGGCCCCCTCGAAGGCGAAGCCTTCGAACGCGGCAGGGACGACCGATCGGAGCGCGCCGCTCGCCTCGTCCGGGGACGGGTGACGGGCGGCCGTGTTGAATCCGGACACAAACGCCTGCAGCACCGTTTCGAGATGCGGTGTGGCGGGGGTGTCATGCCCGGGACACCCCGACACACGTAGCGAGGCCAGCGACGTCGGCAGCGTCAGCCATGCGCGGCCGGTGCGGGGTTGTGCGGCCTCCTGGGGCATGGGCGTCTCCGTCTGGGCTGGCTACCAGCCCTGCGACGAAATGCCTCCGTCCAGCACGAGCACGCTGCCCGTGAAGAGCTTCACCGGTTCGCTCAGGAGATAGGCGATGAAGTGCGATACATCGCGTGATTCACACAGCCGCGAATACGCCGTGTTGTCTTCCCACTGGCGAATCAGTCGCTCACTCTCGGGCCACTTCTGGAGCAGCTCTCCGTAGATCGGGCCCGGCGACACGCAGTTCACCTGGATGTTGTCGGGCGCAAATTCAATCGCCATGCTTTTGGTCAGCGACTCGACGGCGGCCTTCACGGTGCCCATGCATCCGAAGTAGTCGACATACCCATGGGCGGCGGGCGACGACAGCGTGATGATCTTGCCGCCGCCCCGCGTGCGCATCAGGGGCACCGCCCGCAGGGCGCACTGATGCAGCCCGACGACGTTGGTCCGATAGGCCTTCTCCCAGTCCTTGGCCGTGATGTCCTTCAGCCGGGCCAGCATGCCGTTCGAGGCATTGGCTACCAGGAAGTCGAGCCCGTGATAGCGCGCCTCGATCTCATCGAAGATCCGGTCGACGTGCTCGGGATTGGCCATCGAGCCCCACAGGTGCAGGGCATCGCCGCCACGGTCACGAATCTCCTGCGCGGTCTGCTCGCCCTGGGGACGCGAGTGAAACGAATTCACGACGACCGATGCGCCGAGGTCGGCCAGGTAGGTCGCGATGTCGTGCCCGAGGCCGCGGCCCGATCCCGACACAAACAGCACCTTGCCCTCGAACGGCCGATGCGGCGGCGGTGCCGCGGCCGTGCGCGTGGCCGGCGAGACTGCCGTGGCCGGCCGCGGTGCCACCGGAGCCAGCGTGTCCGCGCGCTCCCCGGGGAGCCGCATATAGGGCTGCAGCACGCGCGCCACGTCGCGCAGCGTGCGCATCTCCGACCGTGGCGTGTCGAGGGTCGTCGGCACGCCATAGCGTTCGCGCACGACCGAGAACACTTCGCCCAGCTTCACGGAATCGATGCCGAGGTCTTCTTCGAGATCGGCGACCGGGTCGAGCACATCGACGGGATACCGCGTGACTTCTGCCACCAGCGCGATGAGCTGGCTCTCGGTATCGCCCGACAGCAGGGTCGCCCCCGTCGCGGCCTGGCCTGACGCGGGCGCGACGGTCGCGGGCGGGGCGGCAGTGACCGGCGCAGGGATCGGCGCGGCCACAGGTGCCACCACCGATGCCGATCCGCCCTTGCCGGTGACGCTGGCAATGGCGGCCGTCACGGCGGCAATGGACGTCAGTTGCTCGCGGGGCACGCCCAGTTCCGCCGGCAGGCTGAACCGCTCGCGCAGCACGGAGAAGACCTCGCCCAGTTTGACGGAATCGATCCCGAGGTCTTCCTCCAGATGCGCATTCGGGTCGAGCACGTCCAGCGGATAGCGTGTCACTTCCGCGAAAATTCCCTGCACTTCGGCCTGTGCCTGCGTCATGGCTGTCCTGTTCCTCGGTACTCGGCCGGGGCGTGCGCGCCCTCCGGCATCTGCAATCCCACCGCCAGCAGGTCGGCCTGCCGCCTCACGTGCAGGTGGACGGTCTCCGTCCGTCCGGGGCCCTGCACCCGCAGCGTGGTCGACACCCCGCACGCCGCGATCCAGCCGGACGCGATGCTCGCCGGAGCCAGCCCCGGGGTCATCGTCCACTGCCCGAACGACCACACGCTGACCGCTTCGTCACTCGCCTTCAAGTAGGCTTCCTTGGCGCACCAGAGGAGCGTGAACCACGCCTCAGGTGCGACGTCGGTGTCGCGCGCGGCATCGACCACCCAGCGCTGCTCGGCCGACGAAAACATCTGCCGGTAGAACTCGGGGCGCTTCGGGGCAATGGCCTCGAGGTCAGCCCCGACCCGCTGCTGGCCGACCATGACGAGCGTGAACGCGCCACTGTGCGCAAACGAGACACCGCAGTGTTCGACCGGTATGCCGGCGCGACAGATGCGCGGACGCTGCCGGTGCCGACGATGACCACTCAGAATTTCCGTGGTGACGTCGTCCGCGGGCACCGCGTGGCCCGCGTCCACGGGCCAGGCGGAACACCAACCCGCCACCGCATGCGGTGCGAGGAGCTGACGTGCCACCACCCGCGCCAGCGTCGCCCGGGGCTGCCGCTGCGCGTGATACGACTGCACCTCGGCCGACTCGCGGGACGTCAGCTGACGGGACATCTCCGGCAGCGGCCATTCCGTGCGATCCACCACCGCGGCGCGCCACGGCGTCTCAGGCCAGGGCGACGGCATCCAGCTCACCGAACTTCCGGCAGAGACCACCTTCCACCCGCAGCAGCGGACGGCCGGCCTCATCGAACGCGGTAATGGGACCGACGTGCAGCACCTCGCCGTCGTGCCTCGGGTTCGCACCGGCCAGCGTGATCGGCCCAACGAGCGCCGCGTCCGCGTACGACGACCAGTCGAAGTACACCTTCATGACGTCACAGCGTTCCGGCACATACACACCTAGGCGATCGCCCGTGCACTGCCGCACCGTCCCGAAGCGCCAGAACGCATCCACCAGCACCATCGTGGGCAACAGTGCGTCGTGCGCCGACTGGTAGCGCGTGATCCCCGGCCACTGGTAGGGCGCACGGCGATTGGGCTCCCCAACGTCCACATGCGCCATCGCCCGGAACATGCCGTCCAGCTGCACAGGCGACCCGGGCAGCACATACGGATCAGGCAGGCGCCGCAGCCGCCCTTCCGGCTCGGGCATCGTCAGGCTGGCATCGGTGAGCCAGGTGGGACCGAGGCGCACGAAAATTTCCGTATGCAGCAGATTGGCCCCGAGCACACGACCCGACTTGTGCACGAAGTCCATCAACACCTGCACCTGCACCGTCGCGGCGGTGTCGCTCGATTCGACGACCGTGGCCACGACGCGCGCAGGCGTTGGTGACACGCCCGAGGCCCGCACCAGACGCACGAATCGCGTGCGCTCGAACTGCTGAATCTTTAGATGCGGGCAGACGGCCTGCGCCGCATCACCCGCCATCGTGATCAGCAGCGCCCCGGGCACCGTCGGGACGCCGCGCACCGCATGGTCGGCCAGAAACGGCATCGCCTCGGGATCAATCGCCCACTCGCGCACCAGGGTCGGCGCGTCAGACGCGGGGGCTGGCGAAGGCGCAGACGAGGACGCGGCGGATGCGGCTACCGATGGCTCCACCGTCTCCGGTGCAGCCGGCGACGGGCGCTCGACTATACGCGGCTGATAGAAGGCCACCTCGCCGTCGGCGAGGATGACATTTACGGGGTCGGCAGGCGGCCCGGCCATCGCATCGGCGAAGAGCGACTGCCCCTCTTCCCGTGTGACCCCGCGCAAGCGCCGATTGGCAGCCAGCGCGGCGTACTCGCTCCCGCGCGTCATGCCGATACCGGCCCAGCCCAGCCAGGCGAACGACGACCAGTAGGCCCCGCCGCTGCCGTTCATGCACGACGCGAGACGATTGAGTGTTTCGTTCGCGGCGCCGTAATCCGGCTGTCCATCATTCCCGAGGTAGCTGAAGGCCGAGGTCAGCAGGTGCATGTGCACCCGACCGGACAGCCCATGCCGGGCACAGGCCTGGTACAGATGGCTCAGACTGTCGAGCTTCGTCGAGACAATCCGCTGGAAATCGCCGAGCGACTTCCGCGGCAGCATCTTCGAGACCTGGACACCCGCGCCATGCAGGACCATGTCGACGCGGCCATACTCGGCCATCACACGGTCGACCAGCCGCCCCACGGCGGCAGCATCACTGATATCGCACTGTTCGTAGCGGTATGTGCCCGGGGCGCGTCTCGTACGCGCCAGCACGCTGGCCACTTCATGCGAGGCCTGGTACCGCTCGTACAGTCGCTTGAGTTCAGGCATCTTCTTCATGGCATCCCGCGCGCGCTCGCGCACGTAGAACGCCGTCTCGCCCGCGAGAAATTCGTCGGGCGTCAGATGCCGCAGTTCCTCTGGCAGATCCTCGGGGTCGGTGCGGCCCAGCGCAATCACGGTGCATGGCCCCTGCTGCACCATCCACTCCGCCAGCACCGCGGTCACACCGCGTCCGCCGCCGGTGGCGATTACGACCGCGCCGGGCGTCAGCCACGGCGTTCCCGGGCGATGCAGCGGCTCGCTCTTCCGCAGCGCAAACGCATGACGCTGCCCATCGCGATAGACAATCTCCGGAAGCCCATCATGCGTCGCCCCCTCGCGAAGCACCAGGGGCAGGACGAACGCCGGGTCAGTGACATCCGTCGCAATGGCACGGCACAGGCCGGTGGGACGTTCGCGCGCGACGGACTTCATCAGGCCGGCCGCCATGCCGGTCCACGGATCGAGGTGCGCACCTTTCCAGGCGCCCAGGCACAGCGTCACGAAGGCACAGGTGCCCTGGCCAATCGGCTCGTAGCGATCACGAGCCAGGGCAAACACCACGTCCAGCCAGCGTCGATGCGCGTCGAACGACCCGTGCAGCAGCGCATCGGGTGCCGCGGCTGACACATCGCGCAGTCCCACAATCGCATCATAGGACCGGGATGCCAGTGCGGTGAGGCTGCGGGCCAGTGTCTCTTCCGACGTCGTGTCCACCACCAGCGCAGCGTCCATCGCGATGCCTGACGGGACGACCACGTCGCACGACAGATGCGCCAGCACACCACTTTGCTGCCACCGGCGCCACACCTCGGGCTGGTCGACGATCACGAGGCATCGCTGCCACGCCGCAGGGGCGCCGCTGGCCATCGCCGCAGGCTCGAGCACCGGGGTGTAGTTGGTGATCGGTGTGTCCTGTACGTACGCGTGGGTCTCTTTCGCCGCCGCCGGGGGCACCACCGTCAGCGGTGGGGCCGACGCGGGCGCAGGGACCACCGCTGGCGGAGGCACCGGGGCGGCGGCCGTTCCAGCGGCCTTCACCGGACCGAGCCCGAATCGCGATTCGCCACCAGCGGTCAGCTGATAGACGGCCGGATGGGCCTCGAACCCCAGCAGCATCTGATGCAGCGCCGCAGCGCCGGTCGCGCCCCGGCACTCGGCATCCGTGTCGAGCGCTGTGACCACGGCCGACGGGTCGTGTCCATCCGTGAGTCGCGCCAGTTGTGGCAGTCCCAACCGTTCAGCCGTCGCCACCGTGGCGAGACCCACCAACACCGCGGCCTCACGCGACTCGTGCGCGTGCCCCGTCCACGCATGCACAGCCCCGGCCAGCACGACATCACAATCGCCGGCGCGCACAAACGCGGCGCCCGTGGCCATCGCCTGCGTCAGCGACGTGGTGCCCTGGTCGATGACGATGTTGGGGCCGCGCCAGTTGAAGGTGTGGGTAATGCGGCTGGCTGCCACGTTCGGCATCAGGCCCGGGAGCGAGTACGGGCCCGACGGAATCACGCGGTGCGCAATCGCGTCCCGAATCTGCTGCACCACCGCGGCCGATGCCCCTGTCGTCTTCGCAATGCGGCTGAGCCGGTCGAGGAAGATCCGCTCGTTGGCGCGGATGCCGCGCTCGGTCTTCGATTCCAGTCCCAAGGCAACACCGATGCGCACCATCCCCGCGCCCGTGACGTCTGCCGGCCAGTGCTGTGTCAGCTGCTCCGCAGCCATGGTCGCCAGATACTGCGACGCGTCCATGTGCTCGGCAACATCGGGCAGCACCATCCGCTTCCGTGGCATGCGCAGCGCCGACCGATCGAAGGCGCGTCCACGTTCGGGGAACAGGCCGGCCACACCCACGACCACCAGCGGGGCGGGCGGCGAAGGCGCCTGACCGCCGAAATGCGCGGCCAGTGTGCGGTGATACGGCTCGACGTATTCCTCGAGGACCACGTGCGCATTGGTGCCCCCGAACCCGAAGCTGTTGATGGCCGCACGACGGGGCCAGCCACTGTCGTTGTCCGGCCAGGCTTCGTGTCGTGTGGGAATGGCAAAACCCGACCCGTCAAGGGCAATCTGCGGATTCGGCGCGGTGTAACCATACTGCTTCGGAATCTGCCGGTGCGCGAGTGCCTGGCAAATCTTGATGACCGACGCCACACCTGAGGTCCACCCGGTGTGGCCAATGAGCGATTTGACGCTACCCAGCCAGCGGGGCGCACCGGAACTTCGTGGGGGGAAGGCGCGGCACAGCGCCTTGAATTCGACCGCATCACCCACAGGCGTCGCCGTCGCGTGGGCCTCGACATACTGCACCGAATCGGCATCGACGCCCGCGCCCCGATAGGCCGCCTGCATGGCCACGGCCTGGCCCTCGGCCTGCGGCACATTGATCGATGGGCTCTTGCCGTCGCTGGAGGCACCATCGGTTCTGAGCACTGCCAGAATCCGCTGTCCGGACGCAATGGCCGCCGAGAGGCGCCTGAGCACCACCACACCCGCGCCATCTCCGAAGACCACCCCGTCAGCCGAGGCATCGAGCGGCCGGCTGCCGGTGGGTGTCAAGCCGCGAAACTGGGCAAACAGATTATTGTTCGCCGGTCCGGGCGCGAAGACGCCGCCGGCGTAGACGACATCGACCGCCCCGCTCCGCAGCGCCCTGGCCCCCAGCGTGATGGAGTAGAGCGACGAGGAGCAGGCCGAGTCGACCAGATAGGTCTGCGAGACCGGGACGCCGGCCAGCGTCTGTGCCACGGCGGCGTAGAGGTCGTAGGGACGCAGGCGATCCGAGGCGGCCGACCATCCGCAGAGCCCTTGCACCATGCGATCGGCAAACGCCTCGGCGTCAGCGGACGTCAGCGACAGGCCCGCCATGGTTTCGCGGACGCTCTCGGCAAAGTGCGCTTCGTCGAGTTCGCCCACGCCATCGGCGGTGGACCCGAGGATGCACTGCATCCGCTGTCCGGGGACGGCGGGTGCTCCACGCAGCGCCTGCGCCAACGCGGTGGCCAGCAACTGCTGGCCCTTCGTCAGGCGCGCAAATGCCTCGGCCGAGTACGCGCCGCCGAGCAGCGCGGCATCGTAACCGACGCGCGGAATGCTGCCGTTCAGCAGGGTGTAGGTCTTGTCCGACACGATCTGCACGGGATCGTGCGAGGCATCCCCCGCCACAAAATCTTCCCGGGCATGGGGATCACCGACCGTCAGGTCGACAATCCCGTTCACGCCGTCGCGCAGGTGCTGCCAGAACACGTCAGGGTCGGTCGCCGCGCCGGGCAGGACGCAACCCATGCCCACAATCGCAATCGGCTCGACCGCCGCATCAACCGCGGGCATCGCCACCACACGTCCTGAGGACATCGCAGGGCTGACCGCCGTCGCCTGCGGCGCCTCGGTCGTTCGTCCCTCGCGCGGCGCGGGCTCGCCAGAGACCAGCGCGTGCTGGGCCGCCGCCAGCGCTGCCGCTGGAGCCATACCGGCCGGAAACGTCGCCACCACCGACAGCGTGCGTCCCGACTCGCGCAGCACGCGAGTCGCGATCTTCGAGACGATGTCCCCGGCGCCGCACTCGAGAATATGCGTGATGTCAGGGACTAGTGCCGCCGTCAGCTGGGCGGGAAAGTCGAGCGGTGCCGTCAACTGGCGCGCCATGACATCGGCCAGGTCCATGTCGGCGGTGAGCCAGCGTAGGTCGGTGCCCACCATCACAGGGATGGATGGGGCATGCACGCGATGTCCGCGGAGGGCGATACGGAAGGCGCGACTCGCCACGTCCAGCAGGGGCGAGTGGAAGGGATAGCGGCTTTGCAGGGGCGCCGTGGAAATCCGCTGTGCCGTCGCGGCGGCGATGATGGCCTTCAGTTCGGCATGCGGTGCCGACACGACGGTCTGCCGGCTGTGGTTGACCACGGCAATGACGGCAGACGGTGCGACGGCGGCGATAATCCGCGCCGTCTCGGCGGCGCCGGTGAGCACGGCCAGCATGCCTCCGGGCCGTGCGGCTTCACGCAGGCTGAGGACGCGCTGGCACACGACGCGTGCGCCAACCGCTTCGTCGTAGACACCCGCGACGGTGAACGCTGCCAGTTCGCCGAAACTGTGGCCGGCGAGGGCCGCGGGTACATACCCGCGGTCGCGCCACAACCGTGCCGCGGCCACGTTGGCCAGGTAGATGCCCAGCTGATCAAGGTCAGCATCGGGCAGCGGCGGCTCGGCCGGATCGAGAATCGAGGGCAGCAGCGGCGCCCCAAGGGCCTCTCCTGCCGCCTCGTCGACGGCATAGAACAGCGGCCGCAGCTCGCGGTGCGAGACGTACAGCTGCCGCAGCAGCGCCCGGTCAAATGAACCCTGCCCGGGAAATACCCAGAGAGCCGTGCCTGTCATGCCTGCCTCGAGTGTCGGCACGCGGGGGTACCGACCCTCCGTCAGCTCGCCCTGGACGCCTTCCAGTCCATGTTCCAGGCCTTGAACACATCCCGTGTGTAGAACGACCGGCGCCGGCGGGCCAGGCGGTTACTCTTGAGCACGGCCTTCAGGATGTAGCGGTAGGCCGTGAGCGAGTTCCAGTCAAACAGCGGCTGCCGCAGGTGTTTGGGGCAGAACAGCTGGAACCAGAAGTACATCTTCGTCATGCCCCACAGCGTGAACGCGGGGGTCGTGCGCACCTCGGGGTCGGACCAGCGCCAGTAGCTCGGCACATACGGCAGGTCCTTGAACAGGCCCCGAATCTGCTGCGCCCCCTGCTTGGGGTCGAGCTGTCCGTCACGCACCTGATCCATCGTCGCCAGCGCCACCTTGAAGAGCTTCTGGAACTCGGGGTATCGGCCACCGAGAATCATGTCGTTCGGCTCGGTGATGGAGTTATCGAGCACATCCTGCCGGCCCGTCTCGACGTATCTCAGATAAATCGTGGCGTTGACGGCCGTGCCAATGAACAGGCCGACGACCCACACGCGGAACCAGGCGTCCCACAGGTCGTAGTCGCGGAACGAGACAAACGACGAACTCACCATCTGATCGGCGTATGTGATGTTCCGGTCGAAGAAGCCGTTGAGTTTCTCGAAAGCCTCCGGCGAGAAGTCGCCGGTGCGGAACGACTTCAGCAGCTGCGCGCTGAGCAGGTCGACCATCGCCGTGGTGAGCGCGAGCCCGGTCGAGTACAGGGGATCGATAAAGAATCCGGCGTGGGCTAGCAGGCAGAACCGCGGTCCGGTAATGGTCTTCGAGCCGTACTGCAGGCGACCGGTCGACGTCCAGTTACGGACGGCTCTGGCGCCCTCGAAGTGCCGCATCATGTCCGGGAACCGGCGCACGTGCGACCAGAATTCTTCCTCGGGATCCGTGCCGGTTTCCGGGTGCACGTTCCGGTTCAGCACCAGTCCGACGCTGCACAGCGGATTGGTGGCATCGGCGTGGTTGTTGAATGGAATCACCCAGAACCAGCCGCCCTCGAACACGTGATGTAGGGTGCTCTGCGACAGCGGGTACTTGTGCTGGTGCTCGCTGCGGCTGCCGCCCACCATGTCGTAGGGCTTCACGCCCACCATGTGGGTGTAGATGGCGCGGCTGTTGGTGCGGAAGCGTTCCGGTCCCACACGCAGGTCGAACCGGTTGGCCAGCACCGAGCGCATGCCGGTGCCGTCGACCAGATAGCGCGCCCGGAAGGTCTCCTGGCGGTCGGACGTGACGGTGACGCCCTCGTCATCGATCTGGATGTCCTGCACACGGGTCTGCTGCCGCACCGTGGCGCCGTAGCCCACGGCGCTCGCCATCATGAAGGCGTCGGTGTCCTGACGGAAGAAGTGGGCGTCCGGGCCCATCGGCGGGGCAAGGGTCGGATACTGGTGCGATTCCTTCGCGCGCTGGTCCTGCCCGTCGCGCTGATAGAGGAAGCTGAACGCCCGCTTGATCCCCGAGCTGGGGCCCACGGTGTCGCGCAAATCGTGGAACGCGCTGAGGTTGGCAATCTCCGGCACGCCGTATTTGGTGCCGAGCAGCTTCAGGCGGAAGTTGGTGTCGGGCGTCGTCGCCTCGCCGATCGTGAAGCGCGGATGGGTGTCTGAATCGATCATCAGCACCTTGAGGTCGTGCTTGGCGAGAATCGAGCCCAGCATGCCGCCCCCGAGGCCCGTGCCCAGAATGATGACGTCATACGGCCGCGTAGAGGCGGGAGTCTGATGCAGGTCTGAAGCCATAATCATCCTTCGTCGTCTGATACCGGAACGGTCCGCTACAGCAAGTACTCTCTCAGGGATTCGTCGATGAGACGGGGATACGCGTCGTGCCGGTCGGCGCAGGCGATACGCACGCCGATCTGGCGGACTTCGTCGGGGAAAATGCGCTTCATCTCTGCGCCGCCTGCCTTCACCCGCTCGGCGAACGACGGACCCGTCAGGCGCTCCACCAGATTTTTTTCGGTCGAGACATCGAGATACTGCGTCAGCAACGGTGGTGCCGTCACCAGTTCGTGCGTGTCCTTGTGCACGAGCACCATCACCTGATAGCCGCACGACACCGGACGCCCTGACTGATCCATCACCCGGAAGCACAGCCGCACCGTGCTGCGGGTGGCTTCTTCATACGTCATCAGAATCGCGACCTTGCCGCCGAGCGGCACGGGTTCGAGGTTGAGGCTGTGCGATTCGCGCGTCAGCATTACGATGTCGCGCAGCTGTTCCACCCACGCGCCTTCCACATTGGAATTGCTCCAGAATAGGAGGGTCTCGCGCGCGATGTTCTGGAACTTGACGTTGACGGTGTGATGATGGGTGCCGTAGGCCATCGTGTCGTGGAACAGCACCTGATACTGCATTGCGAAGTAGGCCATACGGGGTGACGGGTGACGGTCAGTGACTGCCGGTCGTCTGCGGCCCAATGACTATACATGCCGTGACGTGCGGTTCGCATTGTGAGACATCGAGATAATCGATGCGAATCTCATTCGAAATCCCTTCAGCGGGACATTGTGGACACGTGCGAGTACACATCCAGAGGTTCGGGCCCTCCGGCCGCCAGACGCACGACTACTGAACGCGGTCGTAGACGCGGCGCAGGGTGCGCCCGGTCTTCTCGTCGCTGTAGCGGGGCGGCGGTAGCTGCAGCGTGACCACGAGCTGCCTGGTGGCGGCATCGATGGCATAGGTCTCGGTGATGCGCCCGGGTCCGAGGCCAGAGAGTTCGGTGGTGAGCCGTGCCTCCTGCCAGCGCGTGCGGCGCTCGACGCCGGTCGACTCGTCTTTCACTCGGGAATGGTCGGGCACGAGGCGCGTGGTGGCGCCGTCATCGGTGACGATGATGACCATGGTGGGGGTGTGCGAGATGGTGAGGCGCACGGCTGGACGGACGATGTCGCGCAGGGCCTCGAGGCGTCGGACCATCTGATCACGATCGGCGCCGCCGCGACCACCGCCCCGTCCTGCCCCGCCGCCGAACCCGCCACGGCCGCCACCACGCCCGGCGCCGCCGCCGCGTCCTGCGCCCCGTCCTGCCCCGCGACCCGGTTCCGGTGATCCCTCGGGGTCGTCCTGCCCTGCGCGCCCCAGCCCGTCGCTGGCCTCGGTGTTGAGCGACCAGGCACCATCGAGCGGCGCTGCCCTGTCGGCCTGCGCCTCCAGCAGCGGCACCACCGGAGATGCCACGAGTGCCGTGGCGAGGCACAACCGAACCAGCAGGGTGCGCATGCGGGAATTATCACCAGCGCTGGCGCGGACAGGCGTGACAAAACCATGGCGGGGGCGCAGGGGGAGGCGTGGCGGTGCGGGGGGCACGATGGACCCACTGTGCCGCAACACTCACTCACGAACTGGTCTCAACAACCCGAAGCCCCCGCCGCTTCGTGGAAGGCCAACGCCCGACCGACGACGTTCACGGGTATCTCACGATACCGAACGTCTTTCCTCAGATGAGGCATGTTCTGGAGGAAATATCCCGAGCACAGCGCGATCAACGCCGGCGGCCTCAGCAGCTGACGTACCGTATAGAATAGTTTTTTTGGCGGCGGCCCCGTTACCGCCGTCGTTCGGCCATTCCAACCATCAAGTTCCAAAGGAGAGTACCTAGTGACAAACGTTACGAAGAGTGTTGAGCAACAACTTGATCGCTGGTTCGCAGCCTTGAAAACCTGCGATCCAGACCAAGTGGTGGCGCTGTACGCACCAGATTCGATTTTGCTTTCCACGCTCAAGGGTGACGTCAAGAAGGGGCACCGAAAGATCCGGGCTTACTTCGCGAAGGATTTCCTTCCAAAGAACCCGATTGGTACGGCGGTTGAGCCGTATACAAGGCTTTTCGGAGGGGTTGCTGTCAATTCCGGAATCTACAAATTTCAAGTTGATAGCAAGGACTCTGGACGGGTAACGGTCGTAGCTCGCTACACGTTTGTATACCAGTGGCTGGGTAACGATTGGAAAATTGTCGAACACCACTCGTCGTTGGATCCAGAGAGCTCGCCGACGACAGCAAAACCTGAAACAGGAAAGCGGTCTAGTAAATCCGGATCAAAGAACCAATAGTGCCGAACAAAGCGGTGAACGGGAGCCGCCGATGACGCGGGTTTTGAAATCATAGTTTTTTTGGCGGCGGCCCCGTTACCGCCGTCGTTAGACCGCATTCAGCAGGAAACTTTATGCTCGCTGTCTCACCACGCCCACTTCTCGCGGAGCCACAATGGAAGCTCTAATTATTGCTGTTGTCGTCTGACGTCCACCCCGTTTGAGTAGCACTCGGCTTTAGAGTCCGGCGGTTACTTTCGCCGTCTTCTGACGTCCACCCCGTTTGAGTAGCACTCGGCTTTAGAGTCCGGCGGTTACTTTCGCCGTCTTCGTCCGTGCTGTCAACTGCTGGGCGTAGGCGGCGGGCGTCAGCCCGCCGAGTCCCTTCTTCGGCCGCTCCTCGTTGTACTCACGCCGCCAGGCTTCGATGATCACCTGCGCGTGCGCCAAGCTGGTGAACCAGTGCTCGTTCAGGCACTCGTCGCGGAAGCGGCCGTTGAACGACTCGATGTAGGCGTTCTGGGTCGGCTTGCCCGGTTCGATCAGCCGCAGCGTCACGCCGCGGTCGTGCGCCCAGGTCAGCATGGCGCGCCCGCAGAACTCCGATCCGTTGTCCGTACGCAGCACCTGGGGCAAGCCGCGCGTGACGGCGAGCGAATCCAAGACGCGGGTGACGGGCAGGCCGCCCAGCGCCCGTGCGGGCACGACGGCCACCGCTTCCGTGGTCGCGTCGTCGACGATCGTCAGGCACTTCAACACGCGCCCCTCGGCCGTGCGATCGAAGACGAAGTCGGCCGACCACACCTCGTTCGGCGCCTGCGGCCGGGCCAGCGGCTGTCGATCGGCCAGCGGCACCTTCTTGCGCCGCCGCCGCCGGACCTGCAGCCGCGCTTCCGCGTAGAGCCGATCGACGCGCTTGTGATTGACCCGCCGGCCTTCTTGCCGCAGCTTTAGGTAGATCATGCCGGCGCCGTACCGACGGTGACGGTGCGCCAACGCGACGATGCGATCGCGCAGACCGGGGTCGGGATCCGGCCGCGGCACGTATCGGAACGCCGTCGCGCTCATCCGCACGACCTGCAGGCCGTGCCGCTCGCTGAGCCCCCGCGTCACCATCTCCCGCACCACCTCGCGACGAGCTGGTGCGGTCACCACTTTTTTCGCAACACCTCACGGGTCACCTCGTTCTCCAGGAGGGCGTCCGCGAGCAGCTTCTTCAGCCGACCGTTCTCGATCTCGAGCTCCTTCAGCCGCTTCGCGTCCGACACGCTCATGCCGCCGAACTTGCTCCGCCAGAGGTCGTAGCTCGCGTCGGAGAACCCGTGCTTCCGGCAGAGGTCTTTGACCGGGACCCCGGCATCGGCCTCGCGCAGGAATCCCACGATCTGTGCTTCCGTGAACCGCTTCTTCATCGTCCGACCCTTTCGCTGGGCCGGACTCTAAACCGAAACGCTACTCAGATTCGGGGGGACGTCATGGCGAGTGAACGAGTCGATCCGTCTGCTGGGCGAGATTAATGACAAGTTGGGCCAACTTCTCAATCAGAGGCCTGATGTCTAATGCGGTCTAACCAGCCGCTCCACCGCGACGCACATGGCGCGCGGGTGAGCGCCGTCGTTAGACAGACAAACAGGGATGAGGACTCTCACTAGGCTTGGGCTCGGACTTAGCGTGGTCTGGCCTCCGCAGGCGCTCATTGCCATCATCGCGGTGACGGCAATGGCGGCGTTCGCCCACGCAGAAACCTAGTCGTTTTCGCGGACCGCGACTCCCGCCTTCGCGCCGTCGTCGCTCCGGCGCTGCACGTCCATCTCACCGCTCCAACGTTC
>Ga0194119_10000264_pt1 | contig 102197 bp, 91 predicted proteins | sample TA2MahC100mmetaG_FD_148620 | JGI IMG/M metagenome (GOLD analysis project Ga0194119, IMG submission 148620) | Freshwater microbial communities from Lake Tanganyika, Tanzania - TA2015018 Mahale Deep Cast 100m | ecosystem: Environmental > Aquatic > Freshwater > Lake | place: Tanzania: Lake... | reverse complement strand
CCTCATCTTCCTCACCGCGCCCGATCAGGTTCAGGGCGCGGCCCCTGATCCCTTGCAGCCCCAGCGCATGGATCAGTGCATCTTCGCGCCCATGCGTTACCCATACTTCCTGCGCGCCGGTCTCTGCGCAGGTGGCCAGCAGCTCATCCCAATCGGCGTGATCGGAAATCACCAACGGCAATTCCACGCCCCCCTGGCGCGCGCGTTGCCGCACACCCATCCAACCCGAGGCATTCGCGACCACAGGTTCCACGAGCCGCCGCGCCCAGCGATCAGCAATGGCGGAAGGCGGTGCCAACACAATCGCGCCCTTCAGCGCGTCCTTGCGCGCCACCGTTGCCGGCAGCAGTGGGCCAAGGGCGATGCCCAGTTCCTCATAGACATCGCAAAGCGCCTGTTGCGCGCCATGCAGATGGATCGGGCGATCATAGCCCGCCTGGCGCAACATGCGGATCAGGCGCTGGCATTTGCCAAGCGCATAGCAGCCAATCACATGGGTGCGTTCCGGGAATAGCGCTGCCGATCGCAACAAACGCGCAATTTCCCCCAGTGCATCAGGGTGGCGGAATACCGGCAACGCGAAGGTCGCCTCCGTGATGAAAACATCGCAGCGCTCAACTTCAAAAGCCACGCAGCTTGGATCTGCGCAGCGCTTGTAATCGCCGGAAACCACCACGCGGCTGCCCTGCCATTCCAGCGCAATCTGCGCCGAGCCCAGCACATGCCCCGCCGGGCGCGGCCAAAGCTTCACGCCATTGATGGTAATTACCTCCCCATAGCGCAGCGCCTGTTGCGTGGTGCCTGCGCGGCCTTCACCCAAGCGCGCGGTCATGATGGCGAGTGTCTCGGGCGTCGCCAGCACGGCTGCATGGCCAGGGCGCGCATGGTCCGAATGGCCATGGCTGATCACAGCACGATCCACGGCGTACAGAGGGACGCATCGGGCCATTTAAGCATGAGGATCGCGAAGTCCTTTGATTGTCCCCCGTGCAAGCACCAGCGCCTCGCCCAGCACCGCCACATCCACAAGCTTATTGGCCAAAATCAACACCAGGGCTGCATTCAAATCAGCGCTTTGGCTCTCTGTCAGTCCACGATGTGCCTCAATAATCGCCCGATAGGCCGCGTCGGGATCAGTGAAACACGCCCTGGTCTCAAGCCCTGTCATGCAGCATATGCCTTATTGAGTGCCACAGCCAAAGCGGCGGGCCTCAGATTCTGAAACCGCGCCGCCACATGGCGGTCTGGGCGAATGAGATAGCCAGCCCCGGGCGTGAGCCCGAAACGCGCAATCAAGGCTTCGTCCTTGTCTGATACATCAACAACCCTAAGCGCCTCAGCAGTCGCAGCACTAGCACGCCAATGCAGCAGGGCGAAACCGTCCCCAAGCTTTTCACTCAGATAGCCATTGCCCAAGGGCGCATCCGGGATCGGCGCGCCCGGTGGTGGCCCGGCAGACCACGGCGCAGCGTCCTTTGTTGATAATGGGCTATCGGCGTAGTTGGTTGGTGTTGAAAGCCTGCCGGAATTGACAAAACGCTTGCCAAATTCAGTCTGCCGCGCCAACGCCAGCGCCGCATTGCGAAAACGCGCTTCTGCCTTGTGGCGGGGCGCGATGAAATGAGTGGCGCGAGTGGAATTCAGGATATTCTCATCTGCGGCTTGCGAACGTTCCTGATCATAGCTTTCGATGAGCCCTGCGTTGCCCCGCAACGCAGCAGCGAGTTTCCAGCCGAGATTATCAGCGTCCTGCACACCGGAATTAGCACCGCGCGCCCCAAAGGGTGAGACCTGATGCGCGGCATCACCCGCGAAAATCACCGCGCCATGCACAAAGCGTTCAAGCCGGCGGCATTGAAAGCGATAGACGGAAATCCATTCCAATTCGAATTCACCATGGCCCAACATGCGTGCAATGCGCGGGCGCACCACTTCGGGCTGCCTTTCATGTTCCGTATCCGTATCCGGTGAAAGCTGCAGATCAATGCGCCAGACATCATCGGGCTGCTTGTGCAAAAGGCAGGATTGGCCACCATGAAAGGGCGGATCGAACCAAAACCAGCGTTCCACCGGAAAATCGGCTGTCATGCGCACATCAGCGATCAGGAATTGATCCTCAAACTGCTCACCCATGAATTCAAGCCCAAGCATACTGCGCATGGGCGAACGTGCGCCATCGCAGGCAATGACAAAACGTGCATCAAGCGAATAGCTGCCATCGGGCGTTTCAATTGTGATGCGTGTGCTTTGTACGCCTGATTGCAGGCCGATCACACGGTTGAGCCAGCGCAGATCAACGCCCAAAGCCTGGGCGCGATCCACCAGGAATTTCTCCGCGTAATATTGCTGCAAATTGATGAAGGCCGGCATTTTGTGGCCAGGTTCCGCCAGCAGATCAAACTGATAGAGCAGGTCTTCGCCCTGAAACACCTTGCCAACATTCCAGCGTACGCCCTTGTCCAGCATCGGCGCGGCACAGCCAAACCGATCCCAAATCTCCAGCGTGCGCTTGGCAAAACAGATGGCGCGCGACCCCTCTCCGATCCGGTCCTGATCATCCAGCAGCACGCACTCAATGCCGCGCAGCTTGAGATCAATGGCTAGCGTCAGACCAACCGGCCCCGCGCCGATAATCACCACAGGATGGGATGCAGGCTTAGCACGCGCCTGATCGGCGTGGCGTTGATAGGCAAACCGCACGAAGGGCTCGGCAGGCTTCATGCGTTAATGCTTGATAGTGGCAGCACTAGACCATCGCGCCCAACAACCAATGGCCCGGCGTATTGGCTGCGCACCGCTTCCACCCAATGCTGTTCTGTCACCAGCGGATCATCCGCCGGCACCAGATGATTGAGCGCGAGCAGCCCTATGCCGGCCTCCGCCGCGATGCGCCCGACATCTTCCGCCAGCGTATGGCTATCCAGCAGATGCTGCTTCAACCGCGCCCCATTGCCGACACGCGCCACCAGCCGATCCACACCTGGTTCATAAATTGCCTCATGCACCAGAATATCCGCGCCACGCGCAAAGGCAGTAACCGGTGGAAAATAGGTGGTATCGGCTGAGAAAACCACCGCACCCGCAGCGTGGTCAAAGCGCAGCGCGAAACATTCCGCGACCGGGGGATGTTTCACCCGCAGGGCCGAAACCTTTACGCGTGCATCGGTAAAGACATGGCCTTCGGCATATTCCAGCACCTCTACCATTACGGCCAGATCGGGCCGGCCTTCATCTTCGATGCGGATCGCGATGTCATAGGAAAGTGAGGCGAGAAAACCCTGCCAGACAGCGCGTGTGCCGACCGGTCCATGCACCACAATTTTTTCCTTCAAGCCGGCGGTCCAGGCAGTATGGATCAACGGCCCCATTTCCAGCACGTGATCCGAATGCAGATGCGTGATGATGATGCTGCGCAAGGCAGGCAAGGGCGTGCCCGTTTCCACCAGGGCACGCGTCACGCCAAGCCCGCAATCAATCACATAGGGATGACCGCCAATTTCGAGCAAATGCGCCGTTGGCGAAGGCCCGCCCTTGCGAATGGCAGGCCCACCCTTGGTGCCGAGCAGCACCAGCCGATCCTGATTGGGGGGTATTGCATTCATCTCACCAGGCCTGCCTCTTCTTCGGGTTGAAGCGCTTCTGCAAACCGTCCCAGCAGCCGATATAGTTTTTCTGCAAGCCGGGCAGCTTCGCGGCATGGGCGGTGACACGTTGCGGAAAGCGTGTTTCGAACATGAAGGCCATGGTGCCAGTCAGCTTGACCGGCTTCAACTCAGTGTTGGAGGCATGTTCAAACGCCGTCGCATCCGGCCCATGGGGCAGCATCTGATTATGCAGCGAAAACCCACCGGGGACGAAACCCTCCGGCTTTGAATCATAAACGCCGTAGATCAGGCCCATCAATTCACTCATGACATTACGATGATACCAGGGCGGACGGAAGGTATTTTCTGCCACCATCCAGCGTTCCGGAAAGATCACAAAGTCAATATTGGCGGTGCCTTCCTCCCCAGACGGGGATGTCAGCACTGTGAATATCGAAGGGTCCGGATGATCAAAGGAAATGGAACCGACCGCGGCATAGCGCCTGAGATCATATTTGTAGGGATAGTAATTCCCATGCCAGGCAACCACATCCAAAGGCGATTGCCCGATCTCGGTCACAAAAATATCGCCACCCCATTTGACGAATAGGTTTGAGGGGGCGTCTTCATCCTCATAGGCGGCAACGGGTGTCAAAAAATCGCGCGGATTGGCAAGGCAATTGGCACCAATAGGGCCGCGATTGGGCAGGGTGAAAGGCCAGCCGTAATTTTCACAGATATAGGCGCGTGCGGGCCCATCGGGGATTTCACAGCAAAAAATAATGCCGCGTGGGATGACGCAAATCTCGCCTGGCTCAATCTCGATCACGCCAAATTCGGTACAAAAGCGAAGCCGCCCTTGTTGCGCGACAATCAGTAATTCGCCATCAGCGTTGGAGAAATACTCGCGCTGCATGGACCGGGTGATGCAGGCAATATGCGCGGCCATGCCGGTTTGCGTATCGGAATCGCCCGCCGTGGTGATGGTGGTGAGACCTTCGACAAAACTGAGCCGCTTGCGTGGCATGGGCAGGGGATCCCAGCGCATTCGCCCCAACATGGGTTGGCGTTCTGCGGCATTGGGGGCGGTGCGGATCAGGCCCGGATCAACCGCGCGATAAAAGCTGGAATGCTTCACCGATGGGCGAATACGATAAAGCCAGGATCGTTCATTCTTACCACGCGGTGCGGTAAAGGCCGAACCGGAAAGCTGTTCTGCGTAGATACCGTAATTGCATTTTTGCGGTGAATTGCGCCCGATCGGCAGCGAATTGGGCAGCGCCTCAGTCTCAAAGGAATTGCCGAAGCCCGACATGTAAGCCAGCGCAGTCATGGGCGGTTTGGGCTTTGGCATGGCTCGGCTCCGGCGCGTATCATTCAACCTTGGCGCCGGAAATCCGCACCAGCTCCGCCACACGCGGCATTTCCGCGGCGAAGAAGCTGGTGAATTCCTCTGGCGTGCTGCCGACAGGTTCATAGCCGAGGGAGAGCACGCGTTCGCGTATCTGCGGATCGCGCAGGCCGGCGGCGAGGGCTTGTGACATGCGCTGCACGGCGGCGGGCGGTGTTCCCGCCGGCGCAAAAGCGCCAAGCCAGGAAGAAAATTCATAGCCCGGCACCACTTCCGCCACTGCCGGCAAATCGGGAAACTCGGGCGCGCGTTGTGGTCGGGTAATGGCAAGGGCGCGCACCTGATCGGCGCGAATTTGCTGCATCGTCTCCACAATCGGTGAGAACACAATATCCACGCGCCCAGCCACCAGATCCGTCATAGCCGGCGCGCCGCCGCGATAATTGATATGGGTTAGCTGCACCTGCGCCAAATGCTCGAACAGCGCAGCGGCGAAATGTTGCGACGACCCCGCCCCCGCCGTGCCGACATTGACTCGCCCAGGATTGGCGCGCGCCAGCGCCACAAGATCGGCCAGCGTGCGCGCCGAAAAGCCCGGATGCGCCACCAGCATGTTGGAGCTTTTGAGAAACAGCGACACGGCGGTGAAATCCTTCACCGGATCAAAGGGCGGGTTGCGATACAGCGCTGCATTCACCGCTTGAGAGCCCATGGAGGCAACGACCAGCGTATGCCCATCCGGTGCGCTGCGCGCCACATGTTCGGTCGCGATATTGCCAGCCGCACCCACGCGATTTTCCACCACCGCGGGTTGTGGCAGGGCCGCTGTCAGCGCCTGCGCCATCAGCCGCCCGGTTGTGTCGGTGGACCCTCCGGCGGCGAAACCCACCACCAGGCGAATAGGCCGGCTTGGTACCCAATCGGCGCCTTGCGCTGAAGCACCGTGGATCATCAGCGGTGCTGCGGCCATCCCGGTTATCAGATCCCGACGATTGATCATAACTTTCTCTCCCCGCTTTTTTGTTTTAGACGTCGAAGAAAACTGTCTCCTCCGCGCCCTGCAAATGGATATCGAAGACATAGGCGTTTCCATCACCTGGGGCGCGGCGTGCCATCAGCGTCCGGCGCCGTTCCGGCTGTTCGATCAGGCGCAGCACCGGACCTTCCGCATTGGCCGCCGCTTCATCCTCGAAATAAAGCCGCGTGAGCAGGCCAAGATTGATGCCGCGCGCCACGATCCAGATCAGGATATGCGGTGCGAGGCTCCCCTCACCATGCCGCCGCGCTACACGGCCTGGCTTGATGGTGGCGAAGGACCATGTGCCGTTCTCAAAATCCGTGCCTGTGCGCCCCCAGCCACGAAACGGCGTATCACGCGGGCCAGGCGCATCATCGGCAGGATGGTTGAAGCGGCCAAAGGAATCCGCCTGCCAACTTTCCACCAAGGCATCACGAATGACCGCGCCAGTGCCATCGAAAATCCGCCCTTCGATGCGAATGCGCTCCCCATTGATCTCCGGCGAAAGTGCAACGGTGCCGAGATTGTTCGCGAAGATATCAAACCCGGCTTGACGCGGAATAAGGCCGATATGGACAAAGGGTCCGGCGGTTTGGGACGGCGTTTCCGGCAAATAGCCAAGCGCATCGGGCGTTATCATGGCGGGTCAATTCCCTTGCAGCTTGTTTTCAAACACGGTCGCGCGTGTACCGCGCAGCACGATATCCCAGCGATAGGCGAGTGTGTCCATCGGTAACGATGCCGCCAGATCAAGCCGCGCGACCAGCCGATCACGCGCTGCTTCATCGGGGATGGTGTTCAGGATACTGTCATGGCGGATCAGCGGATCGCCTTCAAAATACATCTGCGTAATCAGCCTTTGCGCGAAGCCATGGCCGAAGACCGAAAAATGCATATGCGCCGGGCGCCAATCATTCACCTTGTTGCGGAAGGGATAGGGGCCAGGCTTGATGGTGCGAAAAATATAGCGCCCGCCGCCATCCGTCAGGCAGCGACCACACCCGCCGAAATTCGGATCAACCGTGCCGATATAGCTATCGTTGCGGTGGCGATATTTTCCCGAAGCATTCGCCTGCCAAATCTCCACCAAAACGCCGCGCAAGGGGCGTGCATTGCCATCCAATAGGCGGCCATGAATGATGATCCGCTCGCCTATCGGCAAGCCTCCCTTGGCGTAGTTCAGGATCAGATCGTTGTCGCGCGCGCCAAGCTCCTCCGCGCCGAAAACCGGGCCGGTGAGGTCAGCCATGCTTGCCTTCAAGGAAAGCGGCGGGCGTGTCGGGCCGCGGAATATGCTGGTCTTGTAGCCCGGTGAAATCGGCAGCGGGTGCGCCGCCAGATCGCGCTGGATGAAATCACCCCCGGTCATCAGACGCACCCCCAGCATTTCAGCGGGCGCAGCATTGCAGCAAGGCTGCCAAGGTCAAAACAAGGCATGGGCGTTATCTTCCCTGGAAGTTTCATGTCCGGCGCTTGTCTGCTATGGCTTTCTTGCGCCTAGCCGATTATGAGAAGGCCAGCCGCAAGGCGCGTCAAGCGGAATCACTACATGGCTGAGGGTCGGCTTAGGGGGCAGCCCATGCGTTTTCCAACGCGTACCCAGGTTGCGATTATCGGCGCCGGTCCGGCTGGACTGTTGCTTGGGCAATTGCTGCATCGGGCCGGTATTGAAGCAGTTATTCTGGAACAGCGCAGCGCGGATTACGTGCTGGGCCGCATTCGCGCCGGCGTGATTGAACAAACCACCGCCGCGCTTCTGGATCAAGCCGGGGTTGGTGCGCGCATGCGGGCGGAAGGTCTGGTGCATCATGGGTTTTCGCTCTGCGTTGACGGCTAACGTCAGCGCATTGATCTCAGCCGTCATACGGGCGGCAAGATCGTCATGGTCTATGGCCAGACGGAAATCACGCGCGATTTGATGCAGGCAAGGGCCGAAGCTGGCCTTGTCACGGTTTATGAGAACGAGAATGTCACACCTTTGGATTTTGACACAGCCGAACCGAAACTGCGCTTTGAAGCCAATGGCACCGCGCATGAATTAGCCTGTGACCTCATCGCCGGCTGCGATGGCTTTCACGGCATTTGTCGCGCGAGCGTGCCGCAATCAGCCATCACACTGTATGAGAAACTCTACCCCTTTGGTTGGCTTGGGCTTTTGGCGGATGTGCCGCCTGTAGATCACGAATTGATCTATGTCCGCCATCCGCGCGGTTTTGCGCTCTGCAGTATGCGGAGCAAAACCCGTAGCCGCTACTATCTGCAATGCGATTTGAATGACGGTGCTGTGAATTGGTCCGATGATGCCTTCTGGTCGGAACTACGCCGGCGGCTAGACCCGGCAACGGCTGTTGCGCTCACCACCGGACCGTCGATTGAAAAAAGCATCGCGCCACTACGCAGTTTTGTCGCAGAGCCGCTACCCTTTGGGCGATTATTCCTGGCGGGTGATGCCGCGCATATCGTACCCCCCACTGGGGCCAAGGGTCTCAATCTAGCGGCGTCTGATGTGCATTATCTGCTGGAAGCACTGACAGAATTTTTCCGCACCGGGCAGGATGCTGCGCTGGCGCATTACTCACCCCGCGCGCTCTCGCGCATCTGGAAGGCCGAGCGTTTCAGCTGGTGGTTCACCAGCCTTTTGCACCGCTTTGATGGCGCCGAAAGCGCCTTTGATGAGCGGCTGCGCCGGGCAGAGCTTGCCTATCTGATGAAATCCGAAGCGGCACAGGCGGCACTGGCGGAAAACTATGTTGGGCTTGGATTTTGAAACCAGCGTCTTGACCCCCTGGTTTGCTTTTCGCTTGCTGGCAGCTTTTGAGTAATGCTAGCCAATACAGGTAACGAGTGACCCAATCATCCGCCAAGGAAAAGGAGCGCCCATGACCCTTTCCCGCCGCCATCTAATGGCTTTTGGCGCTGGCGCGCTTGCCAGCCCGCTTGTGGTTCGTGATCTGAAGGCGCAGGCGCAAGTCACGCTTCGCCTGCATCACTTCCTGCCGCCTGCATCCAATGGGCAGCAGCGCTTTCTTGCTCCCTGGGCACAGCGGATTGAACAAGCCTCGGGCGGGCGCCTGCGCATCCAGATTTTCCCCACCATGCAGCTTGGCGGCACGCCGCCGCAGCTTTTTGATCAGGCGCGTGATGGCGTTGCAGATATTGTCTGGACGCTGCCAGGCAATACGCCCGGCCGCTTCCCGCGCATTGAAACCTTTGAACTTCCCTTCTTCGCCTCTCGTCGTGCTGTCACCAATTCCCGCGCGCTGCAGGAATTCGGCGTACAGAATCTGGCTGAGGAATTCCGGGAGGTGAAGCCGCTCTGCTGGTGGGCGCATGATCATGGTGTGATCCATGCCAATAAGCGCGTTGCACGGCTTGAGGATATGGCCGGGTTGCGGTTGCGCTTCCCAACGCGGCTTTGTGGTGAAGCCTTGCGGGCACTTGGCGCGCAGGCCATCGGCATGCCAATTCCGCAAGTATCGGAATCCTTAGCACAGCGCGTATTGGATGGCACGGTGGTGCCCTGGGAAGTAGTGCCCGCAATCCGCGTACATGAATTAGTGCGATATCACACGGAAATTCCGGGCTCGCCCACGCTTTATACGGCCACTTTTGTGCTGGCGATGAATCGCGCGCGTTATGATGGCATGCCGGCTGATCTTCGCCACATCCTGGATGCCCATTCCGGCATGGTCGCCGCCACCATGGCTGGAGAGGCTTGGGATGCCGCGGCGGAAGCGACGCTTGCCATTGTACGGGCGCGTCAGGGCAATACCATAACCACCCTGCCAGAGGAGGAAGTGACGCGCTTCCGTACCGTCACCCAAGGTGTCACCGACACTTGGCTGAGGCAGGCGACAGAACGCCGGCTGCCTGCGGAACGCCTGATGGCGGATGCGCGTGCGGCGCTGCAAAAACACGCGTGAGCGATAATCCGGCGGCAGCCGCTTCTGAAACTGGGCTGCGCCTGCTCGATCGGCTGGCGCGCCTGCTGGCGCTATTCGGTGGTGCTTTGGCGGTTTGCCTCGCGCTGCTGGTCAGTGTGTCCATTACCTCGCGCGCGCTTGGGTTGGGCGGCGTGCGCGGGGATTTTGAATTCGTGCAAATTGGTGTGGCGCTAATTGTCTTTACCTTCATGCCATGGTGCCAGGCGCGGCGTGGCAATGTGATGGTGCATAGCTTCACGGCGCGGCTGCCACCGCGCTTTCAAGCCGCGCTGGATGCGCTCTGGGAAGTGGTGTTTGCCGGGATGATGGCGCTGATCGCCTGGCGGCTTGGCGCTGGTGCCCTGGAAGCGGCGCGCAGCAGCACCACCACCATGGTCTTGCTGCTACCGGTTGCGCCAGCCATTGGCGCTTGTGCCATTTTGGCCGGCTTTACTGCGCTGGTCGCACTTGCCATAGCCCTTGTGCGTTTTAGGGGCCGTGCATGAGCGGATTTGAAGTCGCCATGCTGGGCTTTGCCGCCATGCTGGGGCTGATTGCACTCCGCATGCCGGTCGGGCTTGCAATGTTGGTAGTGGGCGCGCTTGGCTATATTCAGCTGACCAGCCTGCAAGCGTTTCTGTCCTACATCAAAACCACGCCCTATCACAATTTCGCCAATTACACGCTTTCGGTCATTCCACTATTCATTCTGATGGGCGCTCTGGCTGAGGTTTCCGGGCTTTCCACGGATTTGTTTCGCGCCGCGCGCGCCTGGATCGGGCATCGGCGCGGCGGGCTTGCTTCCAGCACTATTGGCGCCTGTACGGCCTTTGGCGCCATTTGCGGTTCTTCCGTTGCTACAACAGCAACTTTTGGGCGCACGGCGCTGCCGGAATTCCGCCGCTATGGTTATGACCTTGGCTTTGCGACCGGCACCATTGCCGTGGGCGGCACGCTTGGCATTTTGATACCGCCTTCGGTGATCCTCGTTGTCTATGCGGTTTCCACCGAACAGAATATCGTCAAGCTGTTTCAGGCCGCGCTGATTCCGGGCGTGCTTGCCACTGCCTTCTATCTTTGCGTCATCGCTTACATGGTACGGCGCAACCCGGGCCTGGCACCACCAAGCGAAAAACTCCCCATGGCGGAACGCTGGCGTGCGCTGGCCGGGGCATGGCCAGCGGCCGTGGTTACCATAGTCATGCTAGGCGGCATTTATGGCGGTATTTTCACGCCAACCGAGGGCGCGGCTGCGGGCGCCACTGCCATGCTTTTGGTTGGGCTGGCGCGGCGCAGCATCGGCTTCAAGGAATTCGGCGCGGCCCTGATCCGCACTGCCGAAACCACCGCCATGATTTTCGTTATTCTGTTGGGCGCCGAGGTATTCAATGCCTTCCTCGCCTTTTCCCAATTGCCAATGGAAGCCGCACAAGCCGTAGTCGGGCTTAGCCTGCCGCCGCATGCCGTACTGATGATGCTGCTTGCATTTTACATATTGCTAGGCGCGGTGATGGATGAATTGGCGATGATTCTGCTGACCCTGCCAGTATTCTTTCCCATCATCACCGTGCTCGATTTTGGCATGGCGCCGGATGATATGGCGGTATGGTTTGGCATTCTGGTACTGATCGTCTGCGGCATTGGCCTGACGGCACCACCCATCGGCCTCAATGTTTTTGTCGTAAATGCCATTGCGCGGGATGTGCCGATGTTCGCCACCTATCGCGCGGTTGCTCCCTTTGTGCTGGCGGATGTGCTGCGTCTTGGGCTAGTGGTGGTATTCCCGAGCCTATCGCTCTGGTTGGTGTGGTTATTGACGGATTAGGCACAAGATTTCGCACCTTCAACCCGAAGCGCTATCATGGGTTCACCCGCAGATTACCGTTCAGAAGAAAGCAATGTCCGCGCCTTGTGGCGCCCCATTAGAATTTCTGCCAATTGCAAACGATCCATTTGTATCAGCGATAATCGATCCAAGTCCTTGCGTGCCGCGGTGAACGCCCTGACCAGGCGTTGTTGAATTTCATCATAGCTCGGGTCATTCCCGAAATGCCGCCCAAGGATTTCCAATCGCCGGGCAGCACGCGCATCGCGTTCTAAGTGGACAAGGGCCAGATCAGAAAACGGCTCCGCCGAGGGGGCTAGGGCCGGCAAGATCTACTCATCCGTGATTTCCAGCATCATCACGCGGCATCAAGCAATTGCGGGTTTTGAACCGGCAGCCAAACAGCTTGTCTCAACCAAAAGGCCCATGAAGTCGGGCGTTTGGCGCGCGTCCGGATCACATTCCTGCTCGCAGCATACACCAGCGCCCTTCCGCATGGCATTTCCCAAGCCACGAAATGATACCAATTGGCTTGGTTAGGCTCAGATCGCCTTGGCGGCGCGCAGGGCAGCGATTTCCGCCGCCGTAAAGCCAAACTCGCGCAGCACCTGATCGGTATGCTCACCGCGTTCCGGGGTTGGCTTGCGCGCGCAGGTCACGCCCGCAATCTGCATCGGCGCGCGCACCAGCGCAATTTCGCCAAGCGCGGGATGCGCGACTGGCATCGCCATGCCAAGGTGTTTCACCTGCGTATCGGCGAAAACCTGGTCCATGGTGTAGACCGGCCCGCTTGGCACGCCGGCCTTGTTCAGACTCTCCACCCATTCGGCAGTGGTTTTTTCGATCAGGCGCGATTGCAGCAGCGCATTGGTCTTGTCGCGATTGGCATGGCGCGATTTGTCGGTGGCGAAGGCAGGGTCCTTGGCTTCTTCGGTAAGGCCTAGTTTCGCCACAATCCGATCCCACATTTGACGTCCGCCGCCGGCCAAATTCATCAGCCCATCCTTGGTGCGGAACAGGCCGGTCGGCGTTGTGGTCGGGTGGTCATTGCCGGCCTGGCCCGGGATATCGCCGGCCATGGTCCAGCGCGTCGCCTGGAAATCCATCATGGCGATCATGGCTTCCAGCAGGCTGGTATGCACCCAGCGACCCTTGCCCGTGGCCTCGCGCTCCAAAAGCGCCACCAGAATGCCGATCGCAGTGTAAAGCCCCGCGGTCAGATCCGCCACAGGGATGCCCGCGCGCACTGGCCCCTCGCCGCGCATGCCGGTGACACTCATGATGCCGCCCATGCCCTGCGCGATCTGGTCAAAGCCCGGCCGCTTGGCATAGGGCCCATCCTGGCCGAAGCCGGAAATCGAACCCAGCACAATGCGCGGATTGACAGCCGAGAGCGCGGCGAAATCAATGCCCAAACGCTCCTTCACATCCGGGCGATAGTTTTCCACGACAACATCGGCCTTGGCGACCAGGCGGCGGAAAGCGGCGAGCCCTTCGGGCGCCTTCAAATTCAGAGTCATGCCGCGCTTGTTGCGATGCGTATTCTGGAAATCCGGCCCCTGACGCTCGCCGCCCATGCCCTTACCCGTATCCACCTCATCGGTCGCTTCCACCTTGATCACATTGGCACCCCAATCGGCCAATTGGCGCACACAGGTGGGGCCGGAACGGACGCGCGTGAGGTCAAGCACAGTAAAGCGGGAAAGCGGCATCATGGCGTTATCTCCATCGGAATTCGCCGCCTTGTTGGCACTGCCGCCGCACCAGGGCAAGAGACCGGGTTGACGCGCCAGCGTCGCACGCTACCCATGCGCATCCCAAAGCCGAGGAACCTGACCATGACCGAAGAGCTGCTGCACGAAACCCGCGAAGGCGGCATTGCCTGGACCACTTTCAACCGCCCGCAAGCGCGTAATGCCATGACCTTCGCCATGTATGCGCGCTTGGCAGAATTGGCCGATGAGATCAGCGCCGACCCCGCTATTCGCGTTTGGGTGATCATGGGTGCGGGCGGCAAGGCGTTTGCTTCTGGCACCGATATTTCGCAATTCCGCGAATTCCGCACCGCCGAGGATGCGCTGAATTACGAAGCGCGCATTGACAAGGTTTTGGGCGCGCTGGAACGCTGCACCAAGCCGGTGATTGCCGCCATTACTGGCGCCTGCACCGGTGGCGGGCTTGGTATTGCCGGCTGCTGCGATATCCGCATTGCCGATAAGGGCGCCCGCTTTGGCCTGCCGATTGCGAAGACACTCGGCAATATCCTCAACATGCACAACTTCGCGCGCTTTTATGCCCTGGTCGGCCCCGCTGCCGTCACTGAAATGATCATGACCGCGCGGTTGTTTTCCGCCGATGAGGCCAAGCATATCGGCCTGATTTCCGAAATGCTGGAAACACCAGATGATGTCGCCAATCGCGCCCAGGAATTGGCCACCAGTATCTCAACCCTTGCGCCACTCACGCTGCGCGCCACCAAGGAAGCGATCCGCCGTCTGCGCGAGGCAACCAGTGAGGTTGAGGGCGATGATCTGGTGACCATGTGCTTCACCAGCGCCGATTTCCAAGAAGGGGTCAGCGCCTTCCTGAACAAGCGCGCGCCGCAATTTACCGGGCGGTGATGGCGCTACGCTTGCAAAATATTTTTATGCGGTGGTGGATAGTATCGCGGGCGTCAATGCCGCAGATTTAGCCGCCGGGTGGGATGGGTTGCGGAAACGCAGCTCCCCACCCGCCACGGCATCAGGTGGCGCCAGGCCGAAAAGTTCAGCGCGCGAAGAACAGGAAGCCGCCACCACGCGCCGTGCGGCGTGACCGGCCAGAAAGCGCCGCACTGCGCCTTCAAGCGCCAGATCATCGCGCAAGCCCCGCCATTCAACGCGGTCCATATCCTCAATAAAGACCGAAACAATGCCGGGTTTCGCGCCCGATAGCCGCGCCGCCGCCGCACTCGCCATGCGCGTGGCAACGGCGTCCGAAATACTGTTTTCCTGACCAGCGCGCGCAGCCAGCACGAACACCGACCCGCCAGCCGGATCGCCGGTCACGGCCAAATGCGCTTCTGGCCCAAACTGCTGACGCAGTCTGCCAGGAAGCGGATCGACCTGCGCGCCGGCCAGCACCAGCGGGTCAAGCTTCAGCACCGCATCCGCGCTGCTATCCTGGCGTCTCTGAGCCGCCAGCATGGCCATGATGCGGCGCTGCAATTCTGCTGCCTTGTCCGGGCCGGCGAGCCCATCGGGCAGCGTCATGCGCAGCACATAGCGGCCAGGATGCGCGGCGAGCCAGGTTTGCAATTCAGGATTGACGCTATCCATCAGCGCATACCAATGCCCACGCCGCACCGGCCGGCCTTCCTCGGCCGAGATCGTCTCACACACCACTTCCGCAACAGCGCCACCACGGCTGATCATCAGATCATGCGCGCTGTCTTCCGCAAGGCCGGTGAAACGCACCTCAAAACCTTGCGCGCGATAAAGTGCGGCTGAGCGCAGCAGATGAAATAGCGGGATCAGCGTTGCCTCACCGGAAAGCCCTTGGATGATGGCGGCGCGCAGCTTCTCGCGCCGCGCTTCCGGCAGGCCATTGGCCAGGCGCACCGCTTCCGCCGCGAAGCCAAGCGCGCGGCGTTCCGCACTACCCCGCGCCGTGCCGCGCGCAGCACGCGCCAGGGCGAATTCCAAGGCATGGCGATGCTGCGTTGCGCGGCCCTGAAAGGCGCTTGCCTGCGCACGGCGCCCCAAATCCGCGAGCCGTTCCGCCCAAAGATCAGACCCCACCAGCCGGAGGAAATCCGGCATGGCCTTGGGATCGGCAGCGGGTACGGAAAGCGGCATGATCAGACCCTCGGGCGCAAAGCCAAAATGCTGGCTGTACGCGGAAACGCGTTGACAAAGCCAAGCCTGCCTCAATTTGCGCTAGCGCATGCGCGCCGTATCCGGTCTTGATGCCGAAGACATGGGGATACTCCGCAGCCCCAGGGGGGCGCAAGCTTTTTGGCTAAGGCGCGCCGATCTGCCGCAGCACCATAGCCTCGGTCAGCACTTCGGGCAGGATCACAGCCTCGCCCCTGCCCGGTGGCCAGAACAGGTTAAGCGGCACGCCTTCGCGGCCATGGGCGCGGAGCAAGGCGGTAATGGCGGGATCGCCGCGCGTCCAATCGGCCTTCAAATAGACAATGCCGCGCGCAGCCATGGCTGCCTGCACGGCATCCCGACGAAGGGCGATGCGTTCATTGACCTGGCAGGTGATGCACCAGGCGGCGGTGACATTCAGGAGTATGCCCTTGCCTTCAGCCCTCAGCGCCTCCTCCCGCGCGGGGCTCCAGCTTTCAGCGGTCTCAGTGGCGGCGGGGGCAGAAGGCGCGGCAGTCAGACCAAGGGGCAGCGCCAACAGCAAGGCCAGCGCGGCGAAAACCGGGCCAAACCCTGCGCGGCCATGGCGCTGCGCCCGGCCAAGCATCCAGGCGCCAAGCGCAAGGCCGAGCCCACCCGCCAGCGCCAATGCCACACCAAGCAAGCCGCTCTGCGCCCAAAGCACTGAAACCAGCCAGAGCGAAGCGCCATACATCGGCCAGGCCATGATGCGGCGAAGCCTTTCCATCCAGGGGCCGGGCTGGGGCAGTTTGCTGGCCAAGCCCGGCGCCAGGGCCAGGATCAGCGTGGGCGCCGCCAGCCCAAGGCCAAGGGCTGCGAAAACCGCAAGGGTCGCCAGTGCGGGCATGACCAAGGCCGCGCCAATCGCCGCCGCCATGAAGGGCGCGGTGCAGGGACTCGCCACCAGCACCGCCAAAGCCCCGGTTGCGAAACTGCCCAAACACCCGCCGCGTGCGGCGAGATACCCGCCCGCGCCAATCGGCCCTCCCAGCGCGAAAACACCCGAAAGATTTAGCCCAACCGCCAGCATCAGCCAGGCAATCGCCAGCACAAAAACCGGCGAGGTGAACTGAAACCCCCAGCCAAGCGCCATGCCCGCGCCGCGCAGCGCCAGCAAAAGCCCGGCGAGCGCCGTGAAGCTCACCACTGCGCCGGCCGTATAGGCAGCGGCTTCGAGCCGCACCGCCCCGCGCGCCGCTCCGCCCAGCCGCGTTAGGGCCATGGCCTTCATGGCGAGTACCGGAAAGACGCAGGGCATCAGGTTCAGGATAACCCCGCCAATCATCGCAAAAATCAGCGCCTGCCACAGTGGCAGGAAGGCCGCGCCAGGCAACATTGGCGCTGTGATCTCATAGCCAAGCCGCCGCCCGCCCTGGTCGGTCAGCAGCAGCACGCCTTCCAGCGTGGCGAGGTTTTCGGGTCGCTCAGCCCGCTTCAGCATCAATTCCAGCCAATCCGGCCCTTGCGTCAGGGTCTGTGGCGCGGGGTGATCCAACAGCCCGCCCTGGCCGGGAATGAATAGCGCGTCCTTGAGGCTCTCCCGACCAAGGCCAGGGCCGGTCAGGCGCAGCCGCAAGGCATCGCCCTGGATCGTGGCGCGCGCCTGCCAGGGTGAAGGGCGCGGCAGAGCAGCAGCGGCCGTGGCGAAAAGCGGTGCCAGAGCGGGGTTAACCTGCGCTTCAGCCGCCACGGGCAGATCAAGGCGGAAGCTGCCTTCTTCCGGGATGCAGACATCATCGCAAACAAGCCAGGTCGCTTGCGCCGAGATGCCGAAAACCTCGCCAACTCGTAGCCCCGGCGGCGGGGTGATACGAATCGGCAGCACCACTTCCCCATAATAGCCGAAGCTCATCAGCGGACCGGAGGGGATCGCCTGCGGGATGGGCCAGGTGATGGGGCTGGCCACGCTGCCCTCGGGCAGGGTCAGGGAGATTTCCGTGGGCGCGCCGGCATCCCCGGCATGGCGCCAATAGCTATGCCAGCGCGGCGAAAGCCAGAGGCGAAGCCCAAGCTGCAACGCCTGCCCCGGCGCAATGGCCAAATGATCCGCCACCAGCGTGACGCGCGCCCGCGGGCTTTCCCGCGCGGCAGATTCCAGCGCTCGCGCCGGCAGCCAGGGCAGGATCAGCAAGGTGAAAAGGGCAGCGAGGAAGCGCATGGCCCATAAAGGGGCGCGAAAGGGACTCTATGCAAGCCCGGAAATGAGAACAGGCTCGGCGCGTTAGGTATTGGTTAATCTTCACCGGTGAGGCTGCATCATGCGCAACATCCTCCTGGCTGGTTTTTTGGTCTTTTCGCTGCCGCTGGCGGCGCAGGAACCGCCGCAATGCATCGAAGCCCGCGAAGGGCAATTGGCCTGCATGACCGGCAAGCAATGCGCCTGCCGCTTCATCACCGGCGGCAGCATGACCGGGCGGCCGGATCGCTTCGCCTGAGATTGCGGCATCAATCGCCCGAATTGCCCGCCCGATCCGAATATTGTGCAGCAGCCGGGCTATACGCCGCCGATTGGAGGGGTTTATGTGAACCCACCCTATTCGCCGCCGCGCCCGCGCTGAGCGCCTTCGCGGCTTGATTGCGCGAAGCTGGCGCGTCACATGGGGGCGATCCGTGTCGCATCGCCCCGCCCATGCTCCCTGAATTGCCTGTCTCTGAAGCGCTGCCGGCGCTGCGTGCTGCGCTGAGAGGGTCTTCCAACGCCGTGCTGATCGCACCCCCCGGCGCGGGCAAGACCACAATTGTGCCCTTGGCGCTGATGGAAGAAACCTGGGCGGCTGAAGGGCGCATCCTGGTTTTGGAACCACGCCGTGTGGCCGCCCGTGCCGCCGCGCGCCGCATGGCGTCCTTGATCGGCGAAGACCAGCCCGGCGGCACCATCGGCCTTGCCACGCGACTTGATCGGCAATTCTCCGACCGCACGCGGGTTGAGGTGGTGACGGAAGGCCTGCTGGTGCACCGCCTGCAAAGCGAACCCGGGCTTGAGGGTGTCTCAGCAATTCTTTTCGACGAGGCGCATGAACGCAATCTGGATACTGATTTGGCGCTGGCGCTTGCACTTGATCTGCAAAGGGCGCTCCGCCCCGAATTGCGCCTACTGGCCATGTCCGCGACCTTGGATGGCGCGAGCTTCGCTGGCCTGATGGCGGAAGACGGCACCCCTGCCCCGGTGATTGAAAGCCTGGGCCGCGGTTATCCTGTCGAAATCCGCCACCGCGAGCGGGATTTGCGTGACCCGCGCGACCTGCCCGAAGCCATGGCGAGTGCTATTCGTGAGGCTCTGATCGCGCACCTCGGCGATGTGCTGGCCTTCCTGCCGGGCTGGGGCGAAATCCGTCGTACCGCCGAAAGGCTGGGCGGGGTGGGCGCGCTCGTGCTACCCTTTCACGGGGAATTGCCGCCGGCTGAACAGGATCTGGCGCTTAACCCGGCGCCGGATGGGCAGCGCAAGGTGGTGCTGGCGACCTCCATCGCCGAGACATCGCTGACCGTGCCCAATGTGCGCATTGTGGTGGATGGCGGCTATCGCCGCGCGCCACGACTTGATGCCGCAAGCGGGCTGTCGCGCCTTGTGACTCTGCGGATCGGCAAGGCGGCAGCGGAGCAACGCGCGGGCCGTGCGGGGCGCACCGCACCCGGGGTCGCAATCCGGCTTTGGACGGAAGCTTTGCACCGCGGACTGCCGCAGACGGATCGGCCCGAGATTCTGGAAGCGGAACTCTCTGGCCTGGCGCTGGATTGCGCGGCCTGGGGGGTGGAGCCGGGCGCGCTCGCTTTCCTGGATGCGCCGCCTGCCGGTGCAATGGCCGCCGCGCGCGGCTTGCTCCGCGATTTGGATGCGCTGGATGAGGAAGGGCGCATCACGGAAACAGGCCGGCGCATGGCGCGGATGGGCACGCACCCAAGGCTCGCGCGCATGATGCTGGCGGCGGAGGGCAATGCGGAGAAGGCACTCGCCGCCGAACTCGCAGCCCTTTTGGAAGAACGCGATCCCTTGCGCGGGCGGGAAGCGCCGGCGGATATCGGGCTCCGGCTTGATCTGCTTGCGGGCGGAGATCACGCGGCGGCGGATCGCGGGGCGGTGCAGCGCATTTGCCGTGCCGCCAGCCTGCATCGGCGCCGGCTTGGCATTGGCAATGGCGTGGCGGCCGAAGGTGATGCCGGGGCCCTGTTGGCGGCGGGCTTCCCTGACCGCATCGCGGCCAAGCGCGGTGCGATGGATGGCGCCTTTCGCCTGGCTTCCGGCCAGGGGGCACGCATCACCGGCATTGATCCCCTCGCCAAGGCGCCTTTGCTTGCCGTGGCTGATCTGGAAATCTTGAGGACCGAGGCGCGCATCCGCATGGCCGCACCCATTGAACGCGCCGTGCTGGAAGCCCGCTTTCCCGGAAGGCTGCATCGCGAGGAAGGGGCAGCGTTTGATGCGCGGACCGGCGCGGTGCTAGCGCGGCGGCGGCTCCGCTTCGGCCCGCTGGTTTTGGAGGAAGCGCCGCTGCAGCAGGCGGATCCGGCGGCAATGGCGGCGGCCCTTGCGGAAGCCGTGGCTCAGCGCGGCTTGCGCGATCTGCCTTGGAACGACGCGGCGCGGCAAACCCGCGCGCGAATGGGCTGGATGCGGCAGGTGGAAGGCGAAGCCTGGCCGGATCTTTCTGACGAAGTGTTGATCGCCTCAGCGTCCGAATGGCTGGCGCCGCATCTTGCGGGCCTCACGCGCTTGCAGGAATTGGCGGGGCTTGATCTGGCCCAAATGCTGCTGGGCCTTTTGCCCTGGGAAGCGCGCCGGGGGCTGGACCAGGCCCTGCCCGCATGGTTCGCGCTGCCTGCCGGGCGGAGTGCAACGATTGATTACGTGCGTGATGTGCCAACGCTTGAAGCCCGCGCGCAGCATTTGTTTGGTCTGCGGAGCTTGCCCTTGCTCGCTGGCGGGCAGGTGCCATTGCAGGTGGCGTTGCTCTCACCGGCTGGGCGGCCCATTGCCATCACGGGCGATCTGGCAGCGTTTTGGGCGGGAAGTTGGGCGGAGGTGCGTAAGGAAATGCGCGGGCGCTACCCAAAACATGCCTGGCCGGAAAACCCCGCCGCGCCGCAAGGTTGAAGCGCGGGCCGAAGCGGCGCATTTATGCGGGACCATGACCATGTCTGAACCCAAGCTTTCGCGCCGCGCCGCGCTTCTTCTGCCTGCCGCCCTTGGCACCTGCGGCCCTGGCATTGCGCAGCGCGGCCTGCCGGATTTTGCCGATTTCGCTTAACGCGTGATCCCGGCAGTGGTGAGCATTCAGGTGGCGACGCGCGATGGCGTGCCGCCCGAATGGCGCAAACAGCCGCGGAAGCGCGACCAACGCGAATCTTCCTGCCGCCGGGGGCCGTTCATCCAGGCCGCTGGGTCGGGCTTTATCATTGAACCTTCGGGCATAATCGTGACCAATGCGCATGTGCTTGGCGAAGCCGCAAATGTGCTGGTTGGGTTGCATGATGGGTCGGAATATGTCGCGACCATCATGGGTGTTGATGAATTGACCGATATCGCGCTGCTCAAGATCGAACCGCAGCGACCTTTATCGGCGGTATCGCTTGGCCATTCGCGCCAGATGCGCGTGGGGCAATGGGTGTTGGCGGCGGGCAACCCTCTGGGCTTGGCGGGTCCGTCACTTCCGGCATCATCTCAGCCATTGGGCGCGATATTCGCCTGGGGAATTTTGATGATTTCATCCAGACCAATGCGCCAATCAATCCCGGCAATTCCGGCGCGCCGCTGTTCAATATGGCGGGTGAGGTGATTGGCATCACGACGCTGATCTTCTCGCCGAGTGGACCCTCGGCCGGAATCCGCTTTGCCGTGCCATCCGATCTGGCGCGGCCGGTGATTGAACAATTGCTGCGCGGCGGGCGGGTTGAACGTGGCTGGCTGGGCGTGTCTGTGGGCGATGTGGGAGCGGCACCAGGCCGCCCGCCGCGTGGTGGCGCACAGGTCATGGGCGTGGAACGCGGTAGCCCCGCCGCGCCATCCGGGCTGCGGCTGGGCCATGTCATCACATCCGTGGATGGGGCGCGCATCACGAATAATCGCGATCTGGTGCGCGGCATTTCCGCCATTCCGCCCGGGCAGAATGTGAAGCTATCCCTGCTCAGGGAAGGGCGCGTGATGGAGATTACCGTCCAGGTCGGGCGCCGGCCTGGGCCTGGTTGAAGCGCCATTTTGAATATTTCAAGGAAGCGGCGTAGCCTTGGCCCGCTGATGAATCGCTGCTGTTTCTGGAGTTAGCCTGTCATGCAAATCCTGCTGGTTGAGGATGATGCCGAGGTTGCGCGCTTTGTGAAGAAGGGCCTGCAAGAGGCCGGCCATATCGTCGAAAATGTCGCGAATGGGCGCAATGGGCTGTTCATGGCGGCTTCTGAGCCTTTTGATCTGCTGATTCTGGACCGCATGTTGCCGGGCGGCGTGGATGGCCTCCGCATTGTCGAGACGCTGCGCAGCCAGGGCAACAAGACACCCGTTTTGTTCCTGACCGCGCTTGGCGCCGTGGATGAACGCGTCAAAGGCCTCAAGGCCGGCGGCGATGATTATCTGGTCAAGCCCTTCGCCTTTGCCGAATTGCTGGCGCGCATTGAAGCTCTGGCGCGCCGCCCCGCCATGGAAGTGCGAGCGACCAAATTAACCGTGGCGGATCTTGAGGTTGATCTGCTGTCTCGCACCGTGACGCGGGGCAGCAAGCGGATTGAGGTGCAGCCGCGCGAATTTCGCCTGCTTGAACATCTGATGCGCCATGCAGGCCAGGTGGTCACGCGCACCATGCTGCTTGAGAAGGTTTGGGATTATCATTTCGATCCACAAACAAATGTGATTGATGTCCATGTTTCTCGCCTTCGGCAAAAGGTGGATCGCGGCTTTGATGTGCCCTTGATCCATACCGTGCGCAATGCGGGCTACATGATCCGCGCCGGCGCCTGAGCTTTCATGGCCACGCCGGCTGAGGATAGGGACGGCTGGCGCGATGTTGGCGCCTATCTGAAAAGTGCCGGCTTTCGCTTTGCCGCGCTCTTTGCCGTACTGTTTCTGGCGGCGACGCTGGGCTTTGCGCTCATGCTCTGGTGGGGCACGGCGGGCACGCTTTCGCGCCAATTGGATGATGCGATCCGCGCCGATGCGATTGGTTTGCAGGAAGCCTGGCGTGGCGGCGGTGCTACGGCAGTGAAGGACGCTGTTGGCGAAAGATTGGCGGTGGATATTGATGACCACGCCATCTATTTGCTAACGACTATAGCAGGGAATCGCCTGACGGGCAATCTCGATCGCTGGCCGGGCGCGGCAGAGTCCGCGGGTTCCTGGGCTTCCGATTTGGTGCGCCGCGACGGGGTCGCGGTGCCCGCGCGTGTCTACCATCTGCCGCTGGATCAGAACCATCGCCTATTGATCGGGCGCGATGCGACCGATCGTGAAAAGCTGCGCTCCCTTTTGTCTGAGGCGCTGCTGTGGTCCTTCGCTGTGGCGGTGGCCTTTGCGCTCGCTGGTGCGGCGGCGCTGCGGCGCGCGCTGGCGGATCGGCTTCGCGCGGCTGCCGCCACTGCCGGCGCCATCGCCGCCGGTGATCTTTCCCGCCGCGTGCCGCTTTCGGCGCAGCACGATGAATTCGATCAATTGGGCGAAAGCATGAATGCCATGCTGGATCGGATTGATCAGCTTATGGTCGGCATCAAGGGCGTTTCAGATTCCATCGCGCATGATTTGCGCACCCCCATCGCCCGCGCGCGCATGCGGCTTGAAAACGCGCTGCTGAGCGCCCCCGATTACGAAAGTCTGCGCGCCACAATAGAAACTACCGTCGCCGATCTGGATGGCATCAGCCGTGTCTTTCAGGCGCTGCTCCGCATTGCCGAGGCCGAGGCCGGGGCACGCCGCGCCGCCTTCGCACCTTTCGATCTGGCAACGGTGCTGACCGACGCGGCAGAGGTCTATGGCGCGCTTGCCGAAGAACGCGACCAGCAATTGGAAACATCCTGGCCGCAAACACTTACCATGGTGGGTGATCGTGACATGGTCTTGCAAGCCATTGCCAATCTTCTGGACAATGCAGTGAAATTCACCCCCGAAGGTGGCACCATCCACCTCAGCGCCAGCGCGCCCGTTCGCGGCAAGCGTGAGATCATTGTGTGCGATGAAGGCCCGGGTTTGGCCGCCGAGGATCGCGCCCGGGCCGGCCAGCGCTTCTTCCGCGCCGATCCATCCCGCGCCTTGCCAGGCTCCGGGCTAGGGCTTTCGCTGGTAAAAGCCGTAGCCGCGCTGCATGGCGGGGAATTGCGCCTGGGGGATGGCCAGGCCGGCGCCGCAAGGCCAGGGCTGGAAGCGCGGCTGGTACTCATTTCCCGCGCATAACGCGGGCTTCATCCGGCTGCCATCACCCGGCAGGGCAAGATTGCCTATGGAGCGGACATGCCATCGGTACTCCCCCTTCTGGTCATTCTGCCCGCCGCTGCCTTTGAGCAGCAGGCAACGCCACCACTGATTTCCGATTCTCCCGAATATTGCGCCGAGCTCTCAAGCCGCTTCGCAGCGCTGGAGATTGAGGCGCCAACAGATTTGCGCGCCCTGGCCGAGGGGGGGGGCGCCAGCTTTGCACCGAAGGGCAGACACGGAGCGGCATTGCCAAGCTGCGCCGGGCGCTCAAGGAAGCGCAGCGGGGGGAATAGGGCGGCGCTTTGGCTTTACGCCCGCCCATGCAACGGGCAGTGTCGCGGGGCGTGGAGGGTTTGAGCCATTTTAATTCAACGCGAAAGCGAAAATGATGCACGGGTTGCTACCTGCATTGCCCTTTCCGGCACGGCTGCCACCTGCACCGGCATCGGCCTCGCGCGGTTTGCCTATGTGCCGCTGTTTCCGGCGATGGTGGCGGCGGGTTGGGTGGATGGCGCTGAAGCGGGCTTGCTCGGGGCGCTCAATCTTTCCGGCTATCTGATCGGGGTTGGTGGCGTGCGGGCCTTGGCGCGGCGCGTTTCCGTGCCGCGTGCGCTGGATATCGGTATGGCGATAGCGGTGCTGGCCTTTGCCGCCTGTGCCTGGCGTGGCGGGTTGGCGTGGCTCGGCTTTTGGCGCTGCCTGGCAGGTATTTCAGGCGGCATGCTGATGGGCCTTGCGGGGCCTTCGGTCCAGGCGGTAACACCACTACAACGCCGGGGCCGCGCGGGTGGCCTGGTGCTGTTTGGTGTAGGCGGCGGCATTACGCTTGGTGCGTTGTTGGTGCCGCTATTGCTGCATGGCGGGGTCGCGACGGCCTGGCTTGGGCTTGCTGCTCTTGTGCTGGTCTTGTGGCTGGTGGCGCGCAACTATTGGCCGCGCCCGCCGGCAGCGGAAACCGTGCCGGAAGGCCGCGCCCCGCCGGCGCTTGGCATCATCATTGCCTATGGATTTTCGGGGGCGGGACTGGTGCCGCCGATGCTCTATTTGTCGGACCTGGCAGCACGAGGCAGGGGGCTTGGTGTTGCGTTTGGTGCCGGCATGTGGGTGCTGTTTGGCCTTGGCTGCATTGCGGGTGCCGTGCTGGGTGGGCGTGCGGTGGATCGTTGGGGCGGGCGCCTTGCCGTGCTGGTTTGGATGGTCATTCAGAGCATTGCGCTGGCGCTCGCCTTGCCTCGGGCGCTTTGGGTGCTGGCGCCCCTCGGCCTGGTTTCCGGCTTTACCGCGCTTGGCATTACGACTGTCGCCTTGGCCGCAGCGCGGGAAAGGGCGGACGCCTTGGCCGGCGTGATATGGGTGCGCGTGACGGCAAGCTTTGCGGTCGCGCAGGCCATTTCGGGTTTTGCCTTGGCAGCGCTATTTCGCGTGACCGATGAAAGCCACGCTACGGTATTTGCGGCGGGGCTTCTGCTGTCACTCGCAGGCTTGGTGGTAGCCTGGGCGGATTGGCGCTGGCGCTGGACCTGAAAAGCTACACCCGCCGCAGGCGGGCGAGCGCTCGAACGGGAGCCACCGCTTATGATGCGAAGCCAAGCGCGCGGGGGCGCGCGCTGGCGCCCGAAGCATTTTCTAGCCAAGTGGTCTCACTTGGCGGCTCGGAGAATTCGACCCCATTAAATTCAGGTCAATTCTGTTAAGCGGCCGCAAAAAAGGAATTGGTCCTGGGGCGGATCGGGCACGATCCGCGACATTTTAATTACGCCCGCCCACGAGTTACAAGACGCCCCGGCCTTTCCCCCGTGGCGCCTTTGCCGGCGACGAAGGTGGAAACACCATTGGCCCAGACTTCCTCGATCCCGGCGCTTTCCTGCTTCGGGTTTTCGAAAGTCGCACGGTCAATCACCGTATTGGGATCAAACAGCACCAGATCGGCATAGGCGCCTTCGCGGATAACGCCGCGATCCACCATGCCAAAGACAGTAGCGGGGCGACCCGTCATTTTATGCACGGCGGTCTCAAGGCTGAACAGGCGCAATTCGCGCGCATAAAGGCCCAGCACGCGCGGGAAAGTGCCCCAAAGCCTGGGATGCGGATGCGCATCATGCGGAATGCCATCGGAGCCAATCACCGACATGGGATGCGCCATGATGCGCCGCACATCTGCCTCATCCATTTGGAAGGTGATCTGGCCTGCGGGCAGCAAACGTTCAGCCGCCAGGCGAATATCTGTATTCCAGCTGCGCGCAATATCGGACAGGTATTTGCCCGCCATTTCCGGATGCGGAATGGACCAGGTAATCATCACCTTCACATCATCGCGCAGCCGATCTGGCATCAACACGGTGGAGCCCGCTGGATAAGGATAAACGTCAAAGCAGACTTCCTGGCTTTGCGCATAGGCATCAATCAGGGCGAGCGTCTGATTGGACCGCCCGTAATTTTCCGGCATCGAGCATTTATGGTGGCTGATCCAAACCGGGCAGCCGACACGATCACCGATCTTCAGCGTTTCTTCGATGGAAGCGCACACGCGATCCGCCTCATCACGCATATGCGTCACGTAAATGCCGCCGTAAGCGCGGAGTGGCTCGGCCACCGCGATCACTTCTTCCGTAGTGGCATGCATATTCAGCGGATAGTAAAGCCCGGTCGAGAATCCTGAGGCGCCATCGGCAAGGGATTGCTTGACGCGCAGCCGCATGCGTTCAATTTCGGCATCATTGGCAACGCGCATGACATCGCCATTCATCACCTCAACCCGCATAGTCTGGTGGCCGACCAGCGCATAGGTATTGACTTCCGAGCCCTGTTTTTTCAGCTCATGCGCATAATCACCGAAACTGTCGAAGCGCCACCAACCATCTTCGCCAATCAGATCAAGCGGCGGCGGCGGGCGATTGGTGAAACGCGCGGGCGCCAGGCTGACACCACAATTGCCGACAACAACCGTGGTGACGCCCTGGCTGATCTTGCAGGTCATGCAGGCGGGGCCACACAGCACGGCGCGGTCATCATGGGTGTGGCTGTCAATGAAACCCGGTGCCACTGCCTTGCCGCCCGCCATCACTTCGCGGTCCGCACTCGCGCCGCCCAGATCGCCAACCGCCACGATGCGATCCCCCGAAACCCCAATATCGCCGCGCCGGCTTGCAGCGCCGGTACCATCAATGATGGTCGCATCGCGGATGATCAGATCGCAGCGGAGAGCCATGGATTTATCCTGCCAAAGAGTGGTCACATGCGGTGATCATGGCGCAGGCCGTACGCTCAGGGAACCCCTTTTGTGCCGTCGGAGGGGCGCGCGCCTATCGCGGCCCGGCGGGTTTGGGTGGCGGCCCCGAGATGGCCATGGCTCTTTCGGTGCCCAGCAGAATTTCGGCAATGCGGATGATGTCATGGCGTTGCAGCCCGCCACCACGCAGCGCATTCAGCACGGCCTTGAGCTTGACCGAGTGGCTGGCCTGGACCTTGTAAAAGGCTTCAAAGCGCCCCGCACGGCGCCCGGCATCTTCCAGGCGGCGAAGCGCGCGCGCCAAGATTTCGATATTCAGCACAACGGCTCCACGGTGCTTGGCATTTGGGTCATGCAAGGCGGGCAGCAATTGACGATTGACGTTGACGATAGATTGCGTGACTTCCTCGGCCGCAACGCCGATCTGCTGCAGCAAGGGCGCTATCACCGCGCACCGATCCTTGGGGCGACCGGACGGGGCGCCTTTAAGCTCCTTTAGCAGCGCGACATATTCTTCTGCGATATGCGCGGCGCGCACAGGGTCTTCCGCAGGCAGGGCCTCCACAGGCGCGCGCTGCAATTCCGTCAGCTTTTCATCAGTAATGCTTCCGGCAATCGGCGAAAGCCGTGACGCGGCAGCAAGTACCGATCCTGGGCTTTGCGCGCGATCAAGTAGGCTAGACAAGGCAAGGCTGAAGACATTTTGCCCTTCCTGCGTCGGGCCCTTCAGCGCGGCGATGACCAGTTCAGGCGATGGACCGGAAAAGGAGGCAAGCTTCGCTTCCCAAATGCGATCCGCATGTCGCCAAATGCTGGCCGCGAGCTTGAGCAATTCCTAGACCTGCGCCCCATCAGGCAAACCTTGCGGGAAGGAAAGGGTCGGGGCGAGTTGGGCTGCTTTCGCCCAAAGGGCGCGGCCTGCTGAATCCATTTGCAGCACATCAAAGAAAATGCGCCCGCCAAGATTGGCTGAGATTTTTTCAGCCGACGGGCCCATCGCTGCACGCAACGCCTCGGAAATCGGCAAAAGCGCGGGGCGTGGCAGTTTGGCACTGCCCGGAGCCCATTCATTAAGCGGCACAACCGCGCCATCAAAAGGCGGGAACAGGATACGCGTAAAGGTGATTGGGCGCGGGGGGCGCAGCATCCTCAGCCTTGGGTGCGCCGCTTCAATGATGGGATCAAGCACTGCGCACGACGGCACGGCTTCAAGTGCCGCCACCACCTGCTGCAAAACCGTATCCGAAGCCTTGGAGGTGCGCTTGGAAATGCGCCGAAAGCGCGTCTTCACCCTTCGTTGCCTTATCCGCATCCTGGGTGAGGGCGCGGGTGGATTGCACGAGAAAAGCTTCCCGCAGTTTCTTCGCTTCCAAGGCGAGAGAATTGGCATGGGCTCCGGCAAGCAGGGATTCATTCCTTGCAGCAAAGGTCAAAGGCCGAATGCACCGCCAATCCAGGCCTTGCACCTGGGCTGGCACTTCAAGGCGGAACTTGGCGGCACCTTCTGGGAAGCCGCCCCAACCTTCAACTTCCTTTGGCAATTCCAGCACCAGATGGCTCATTTCCCAAATGACGGCTGTGCGGTCTGAAGGCTCTGATTGCTGCCACAGGGCGATGATGATGTCCCAGCCATTCAAAAGCCATTCGGGGCGCAGGGCGCGGCGCGTCACCGATTGCTGGTCGCGCTGCCAGGCGCGCAACAAAATCGTGGTATCGTCCAGCACGCGATCCAATTCGCTGATGGCCGCTTTGGCGCACCTGAGAGTAATCTTCGCCCGCCTCAGCATGAACTCAGCGTTCAATCCGCGGCTATTGTCCCGTGGCGCCAAAAGCCATCTGTCGAGTTCCTGCGCGAAGGCCTGCAATTCAGCGTAGGCACAACGCGCATGGCCAGTGACGGCATCAGTGGCCTTGCCGAGGGGCATGAAAACGCCCGCCAACGCTTCAATCGACGCTTCGACTTTTTCCGTGCTGGTTTCGAACCGGCGCGCAATCCGCGCCACCGCCTTGCCGATTCTTGGGCGCAGATAGATCAGGGTTTCCTGTTCCAGCGATACCTTGGCTTCGGCCGGCAATTCAGTGCGGCGAATCAAATCCGTCAGGAGCAGGAAAAACATGCGCCGCAGCGCTGTGGCATCGGCCGCTTTCTGTTCCTCCGCCCAAGCCATGGCGGCCCTGCCGCGCCAACCTTCCAGGGCTGTATCCAAGGCAGCCACACGGATGGGTCCCGGGGAAAGGGATGTCAGTTCGCGCGAGCGACGCCACAGGAAAACATCATGGGCGGTGATTCCGGCCACTAATGGGACATCCTGCCCGGCGAGTATTGAGCGACTCAATTTGCCCGAAGCGCCCATCAGGACGAGTTCAGGCGCGCCACCCTCATCCGACTGCCGAACCCGAGCACCCAATAGCTGCGGCGTGGTGAAGGCCACTAATACCGCACGGTCGCGGAATGCCGCCGGATCCTGCGGAGCCTGCTGGCCGGACTTATGATCACTGTTCAACGCAGAGCTTGCAGACATGAGGGCGCTTTGGTCCTGGATGATTGGCCTTTGCATCCGGCCCTCCGAGGCACGATTGCAGCTATGATGACCCCACCACCAAACCAAACATGACGATCATCAAGTTTTTGGCAGATGCCGGAGACTCAACAACCCTCTTGAATTTCTCGACAATCCTCTTTCGTAGCACCGCCAAGTTTTGTGTAGGGATGTGGTCTTGTCGCGCCCGCAAGGGATATTGTGCCAAGTACGGTTGAACTTGACCAAAACAACGTAAAATCAGGAACTTGATATTTGGTTTATTGGCCTTTGTTTATCACGACCCGGATCAACCCGGTTGCATTCACAACGGAGCATGTAGCGGGAAGCCGTAGGCCCCTCCGCCGCGCGCGTCAGCACCCCTGACAGCAACGCGCGCAGACCTCCTCGCCATCAGAGTGCCTGACCCTCCGCCGCCGCCTTCAGGCGCCGGAGCGCCTCGGCCCCGCCGGGCAGGGCTGGGTAAAGCGCCAAGGCTGCTTCCATGCTGCGCAAAGCGCCGGGCGCATCGGCTGCTTCCTTCTGCAAACGCGACAGGCTTTGCAGCGCGATGAAGTGGCGTGGTTCCAGGCGCAACGCCTCGGCCAAATCGCGCGCCGCTTCGCGTAGCTGTCCGAGCGCCGCCAAGGCTTCCGCGCGCAAATGCCAGGCACTTGCCGCATTGGGGGCCAGCGTTACCGCCGCGTCAAAATCCTCAATCGCTTCTTCCGGCAGCCGCGCATTCAAATTGCGCGTGCCGCGCTGCAGCAAGAGCCGCGCAGCGGGCGATGCCGCTTCGATCCATATTTGCCTGATCCGTGCTTCCGCCAAGGCAAGCTGCGCCGCATCCTGGCTGTCACGCAGCACGGCAAAAAGCTGATCCAATTCCGCCGCGCGCGGTGTGCTCTGCGCCAGCGCCTCCCCTGGTACGGCAAGGCCCAGCAGCAAGGCGGCGCGTCGCTTCATGATCTAGCCACGCATCTTGGCAAGGGCTTCAGGCTCTGGCCCGCCCGCCATCCAATCGAGCAATTCCACCGTGTGAATGGCCGGCATCGCGCCATCCCCTAATTGTGTTAGGCAGCCAATATTCCCCGCCGCAATGATGGCGCCCCCTGTGCGTTCCAGATTGCCAAGCTTGCGCGCTTTCAATTGCCCCGCGATTTCCGGCTGCATCAGATTATAGGTACCCGCCGAACCGCAGCAGATATGCCCTTCTGCCGGTTCCTTCACGATAAAGCCGGCTTTCGCCAGCAGCGACTTGGGTTCTGACGTGATCTTCTGACCATGCTGCAAGGAACAGGCGGCGTGATAGGCAACCGTAAGCCCCGGCGTTGGCCGGCTTGGCGCATAGCCAAAGCGCATCAGCATTTCCGAAATATCGGCAGCCAAAGCGGCGACCTTCTCTGCCTTCTCCCGCCAGGGTGCCGCTTCCTCTCGGAACATGAAGCCGTAATCCTTGAGCGTGGTGCCGCAACCCGACGCATTCACCACAATCGCATCCAGCCCTTCACCCTCAATCTCCGCCGACCAGGCCTCGATATTCGTGCGCGCCAGGCGCATCGCTGTATCATGATGGCCCATGTGATGGTCAAGCGCGCCACAGCAGCCCTGGCCCTTGGTCACCACCACCTCAATGCCCATGCGGTTCAGCAGCCTGATCGTCGCCTCATTGATGGAAGGGGCAAGCACCTGCTGCGCGCAGCCGGTCAGCAAGCCAACCCGCCCGCGCCGTTCGCCTTCAGCCTTGAACACGCCCGGGCGTTCCATCGCCGATGGTGATGGCACGTGCTTGGGCGCGAGCCGCAGCATGGCGCGGAGCCTCTCGGCCATCATGGACTTGCCCGGCACCAGCCACGCCAAAGGCCGCGCTATACTAGCGCCCACCAAGGCCACCCGAAACCGGAAGGGATAAGGCAACACCACCGACAGTAATCGCCGCAGAAAACGCTCCGCCGCCGGGCGCTGGTAGGTCTTTTCAATGTAGGCGCGCGCATGATCCACCAGATGCATGTAATGCACCCCGGAAGGGCAGGTCGTCATGCAGGAAAGGCACGACAGGCAGCGATCAAGATGCCGGACCTCCAACTCACTCGCCGAACGCCCAGACTCCAACATATCCTTGATCAGATAAATCCGACCCCGAGGCGAATCCAACTCATCACCTCGCAACAGGAAGGTGGGGCAAGTCGCGGTACACATCCCGCAATGGACACAGCTCCGCAGGATGCGGTTGCTCTCGGCAATATCCGGGTCGGCCAATTGGGCGGGGGAGAAGAGGGTCTGCATGGGATGACTATAACCTACAACAAAAACCACGGGCAGAAGCGGGGGCGCTGCCCCGCGTACGCGCCGCCCCGAAATCAAACCTGGCGCGGGCGGGCACCAAGCATATGCGCGATGGCGTAGGTCAGATCGGGGCGGTTCAGCGTATAAAAATGGAATTCATCAACGCCATTGGCCTGCAATAGACGCGCCTGCTCGGCCGCCACCACGGCAGCTACCATGCGCCGTGTCTCCGCATCCTCCTCCAGCCCCTCAAACAACTGGCCCATCCAGGCCGGCACACTCGCGCCGCACATGGCCGAGAACTTCACCACCTGCTGGAAATTGGAGACCGGCAAAATACCCGGCACGATCGGCACCGTAATGCCCTTGGCATGGCAGCGATCAATGAAACGAAGGAATGTCTCGGCCTCAAAGAAATACTGCGTAATGGCGCGAATCGCCCCCGCATCAATCTTGCGCTTCAGGAAATCCAGATCCGCATCCGCTGAAAGCGCTGCCGGATGGGTTTCCGGATAGGCGCCAACGCTGATTTCAAAATCGCCAATGCGCTTGAGGCCGCGCACCAAATCCTCGGCCTGCGCATAACCGCCCGAATGGGGCACATATCCCGAAACCCCGGCGGGAGGATCACCCCGCAAGGCCACAATATGGCGCACACCGGCAGCCCAATAGCGCCGAGCGACCTCATCCACCTCATCCCGCGTGGCGCCCACACAGGTCAGATGGGCCGCCGGGGTCAGGCTGGTTTCCGCCACCAGGCGGGCAACGGTCGCATGGGTGCGTTCCTGCGTGCTGCCCCCTGCTCCGTAAGTTACCGAGACAAAGCGCGGGCCAAGCGGTTCCAGGCGCCGAATACAGGGCCAAAGCTGTTCTTCCAGCTTGTCCGTCTTGGGCGGGAAGAATTCAAAGGATAGCCGGGGCGCCGGCAGGGCAGCCGGGGCCGGCAGGGCGCTGAACCGCGGGCCGGTCAGCCAACGGGCCAAGGGGCCACGGGTGAGGTTATTCATGACATCTTCCGAAATGGTGAGGCCATGAGCCTTCTGCAACCGCCCCCCCTTTGCCCATCACGCCCATCTTGGCAAGGGCGCCCTATTCGCTTTAGGCGGTTCCCGAACCGAGGCTTTTTGCGCTAAAACCATTTTTATGAAGTTCTCCGCCCTCATTTTTTTTGGCGCATCAGCGCTTGCGCTGGTTTTGCTCGCCGGTTGCGCCACGCGCCCCCCTGCCGATGACCCGGAGGCACTGCAGGAGTTCCGCGAAAACAACGACCCCTTTGAGCCATCGAACCGAGTCCTTTTCGCAGTGCACGAGGCGATTGATCAGGCGGTCCTGCAGCCGATGGCTGAGGCTTATCGGGATGTTCTTCCGCCGCCTGTGCGTGCCGGCATCCGGAATGTGCTTGGTAACTTGCGCACCACCACGATCCTGACCGGCGACCTTTTGCAGGGTAATTTCGACCGTGCCCGAAAAACACTGGGCCGATTCATCGTTAATACCACGATCGGTATAGGCGGTATCCAGGATGTAGGGCGCGCCTATGATGTCCATGGCCATTCAGAGGATATGGGCCAGACCTTCGCTGCTTGGGGTGTGGGCGAAGGCTTCTACATCTTCATGCCTCTGCTTGGACCTTCCACTGCAAGGGACTTGGTCGGGTTTGGTGCAGATATCGTGAGCAACCCCTTCACTTGGATCGGTCAGGGCCAGATTTTAGATGCCTGGAACTACATGCGCCTTGGCATGACCATTGTGGACACCCGCGAAGCCTTGCTGGAACCGATAGACGCCGTACGCAAGACGTCGCTTGATCCCTACGCGACTCTGCGTTCCGCGTATCGCCAGCGCCGCGCCTTTGAAATACAGAACAAGGACAGCCCGGCAGGCGCAGTGGCGCCCGCAGGCGGTGTTGGCTTCGGCCAGGGCATCACGGAGTCCAGGTGATGACGCGCGTCTCTCTACCTCGTCGCTTCCTGATGTTTGGCGTTTTTGGTCTTGTCACGATGCCGGCCCGCGCGCAGCAAATGGATATCACCCGCGCTACTGCCTTCGTGGATAAGACAGGGCAGGATTTGATAAACGCCATCAATGACCCACGCCTGAATCAGACGCAACGGCGCGACAAGGTGGCCAGCATCCTGCGCAGTGCCATTGATATTGAGGGCACTGGGCGCTTCATTCTGGGCCGCTATGTGCGGCAGGCATCGCCCGCTGAATTGCAGGAATACCTCAAGCTGTTTGATGAAATCATCATCCGCAACCTCTCTGCCCGCTTTGGCGAATATCGCGGTGTGAAATTCTTGCTCGGCCGCTCGCAGCAGCGCAGGGAGGAAGATGCGCTGGTCAGCACCCTTGTGGAGCGCCCCAATATGCCACCTTTTACGCTCGACTGGCGCGTGGCTGAGATCAATGGCCAGCCGCGGGTGGTGGATGTGATTGCTGAGGGCACATCCTTGCGGCTCACGACCCGTAGCGAATATTCCGCGGTCATTCAACGCAATGGCGGGCGTGTGGCGGCGCTGCTGGACGCCATGCGCGGACAGATCGCCCAATTGGTGGCGCGTGAGGGCGCTTGATCAGCCGGCCGTCACGCTTTCATACACCACCATCGCCTGCCCCTTATGAGTGAAGCCGCCCGAAGGGCGCATGCCGATATCTTCCATCACCTCGCGCGAGGCCACATTTGTCTCCCGCGCCACGGCGATAATGCGCGAAAGCCCCGCCGCATGGCCGAAATCCAGCGCGGCACGGGCTGCTTCCCGCGCATAGCCCTTGCCGCGACATTCCGGCCACAGCGCATAACGCAGCGCCAGACCGCGCCCATCGGGGCGTTCCATCAGCCCGCAAATGCCAAGAAACTTGCCGCTGCCGCGCACAAAGACAGACCACGTGCCATAGCCCCGCACCGCCCAGAAATCTATGTCGTCTTCCATTTCTTCCCGCGTGCGCTCGGCACTGCGCGTGCCATGCAGCATGAAGCCAAAGACGCGTTCATCCGCCTTTAGGCGAATAAGGTCGGGCAATTGCTCCGGCGCCGGTGGCAGCAGGGAAAGCCGCGCGGTACTGATGCCGCGTGGTGTGTGCAAGGCGCCGAGGGTTTGGCTCACCGCTGCAAGGGCCGGTATTTGATGCGATGCGGCTCCGTCGCATCCGCGCCAAGGCGCCGGCGCTTGTCTTCCTCATAAGCTTGGAAATTGCCCTCAAACCACTCGACATGGCTGTCGCCTTCGAAGGCGAGTATATGGGTGGCCAAGCGGTCCAGGAAAAAGCGATCGTGGCTGATGATCACCGCACAGCCGGCAAAATCCATCAGCGCTTCTTCCAAGGAACGCAGCGTATCCACATCCAAATCATTGGTTGGCTCGTCGAGCAGCATGACGTTGTGTTCGCGCTTCAGCATTTTTGCCAGATGCACACGGTTGCGTTCACCGCCCGAAAGCACGCCAACGCGCTTTTGCTGATCGCCGCCCTTGAAGTTGAAGGCCGCAACATAGGCGCGCGACGGCACACTTCGCTTGCCGATGGTGATCATGTCCATCCCGTCGGAGATTTCTTCCCAGACGGTTCGCGTATCATTCAGGCTGTCGCGACTTTGATCCACATAGCCAAGCTGCACACTATCGCCCACGACAAGGCTTCCTGAATCAGGGGTCTCATCGCCTGTGATCATCTTGAACAAGGTGGATTTACCCGCGCCATTGGGGCCAATCACGCCGACAATGCCGCCCGGCGGCAGCTTGAAGGACAGGTTTTCAATCAGCAGCCGATCACCAAAACCTTTTAAGAGATTCTCGGCCACAATGACGGTGTTGCCCAGGCGCGGTGCGGGCGGGATGGTGATTTCGGTCGGGTCTGGAGCCTTTTCCTGGCTGCGACGGAGCAGATCCTCATAGGCTGCGATACGCGCCTTGGATTTTGCCTGCCGAGCTGCCGGAGAACGCCCAATCCATTCCTGTTCTTCAGCCAATTGGCGCTGGCGTGCGGTTTCTTCGCGTTCTTCCTGCGACAGACGCTTGCGCTTGGCTTCCAGATAGGCGGAGTAATTACCCTCATAAGGAATGCCGCGCCCGCGATCCACTTCCAAAATCCAGCCCGTCACATTGTCGAGGAAGTAGCGGTCGTGCGTGACGATCAGCACCGCGCCCTGATACTCACGCAGCGTCTTTTCCAACCAGGAAACGCTTTCCGCATCCAAATGGTTGGTCGGTTCGTCCAGCAACAGCAGATCAGGCTTTTCCAGCAATAGTCGGCACAAGGCCACACGGCGACGTTCGCCACCCGACAGATGCGTCACTGAGCTATCGGCCGGCGGGCAGCGCAGCGCATCAAGGGCAATATCCACCTGACGGTCCACTTCCCAGCCATTCACTGCATCAATTTGTCCCTGCAATTCTGCCTGTTCGGCGAGCAGATTGTTCATCTCATCTTCGCTCATTTCCTCGGCGAATTTTTCGGAGATTTCGTTGAAGCGGGCAAGGTGCGCGGAAAGCTCGGCAAAGGCCGCACGCACATTCTCACCCACCGTCAGATTAGGATCGAGATGCGGTTCCTGCGGCAGATAGCCAACCTTGGCGCCTTCTGCCGCCCAAGCCTCACCACCGAAATCCGTATCCTGCCCAGCCATGATGCGCATGAGCGTGGATTTGCCCGCGCCATTCGGGCCCAGCACACCAATCTTGGCAGCCGGCAGGAAGGACAGCGTGATGCCCTTGAAGACTTCTCGCCCGCCCGGATAGGACTTGGTGAGGTTCTTCATGACATAGACATATTGATAGGCGGCCATGGGGCGGGGGACCTGATACGGTTAGGGGAATTCAAAGGCCGCTCATAGAACAGTTTGCGCCCGGGTGAAATCCGCAAAGGGTTGCGCCCTTCGGGCGATTTTTTCCCGCGCACCGGCCAAAAATGGGCCCGGCAGGACTCGAACCTGCAACCAAACCGTTATGAGCGGTCCGCTCTGACCATTGAGCTACAGGCCCAGCCGTTCCTTGATAGCGCCCAGAGGCCACCAAGATCAAACCTGTTTTGCCTCCCCAGCCATGCGCGCCAGCACGCGCAGCAAATCCCGCGCGCGGCGCACGCGCTCGGCCAGGTCCATATCGCGGATCAAGGCCAGCTTGGCATCGGGGCGGAGCCTCACCGCCCCCTTCTGCCCCTGAATCCAGGTGATCAGCCCGCCCGGATTGGCGAAATTCTGTCCCCGGAAGCTCAGCACCAGACCCTTCGGCCCAGCATCCAGCTTTTCCACGCCGGCCTGCCGACATAGCCGCTTGATCGCGACCACTTGCAGCAGATTCTCTACCTCAGCCGGCAGGGGGCCGAACCGGTCAGCGAGCTCCGCCGCCATGGCGTCATTCTCGCCATCCGTCGCGAGACCCCCGATGCGCCGATAGAGGCCAAGCCGCACCGGCAGATCGGTGACATAGTTCTCCGGGATCAGCACCGGCAGGCCAAGATTGATCTGCGGCGTCCATTCCCGCTCACTCTCCGCGCCCTCAGCGCCGGCCTTGATATCGGCGACCGCTTCTTCCAGCATTTGTTGGTAAAGCTCGATGCCGACTTCGCGAATTTGGCCGGATTGTTCCTCACCCAACAGATTGCCGGCGCCGCGAATATCCAGATCATGCGAGGCAAGCGTGAAGCCAGCGCCCAGATTATCCAGCGTCTGCATCACTTCCAGCCGCTTTTCCGCCGCAGCCGAAAGCTGATGCGCTTCCGGCCAGGTCAGATACCCATAGCCACGCAGCTTACCGCGCCCAACACGCCCGCGCAGCTGATATAGCTGCGCCAGGCCAAACATATCGGCGCGGTGGATGATGAGCGTATTCACCGCCGGCATATCCAAGCCGCTTTCGACAATATTGGTGGACAGCAGAATGTCATGCTTGCCATCGCCGAATTCGGTCATGACGCGTTCAAGTTCGGTCGGCGTCATGCGGCCATGCGCCTGCACCAGGCGCGCTTCCGGCAGAATCTCGGCCAGCCGTTCCGCAAGCTTCGCCATGTCTTCAATGCGCGGCACCACGCAGAAAATCTGCCCGCCACGGAAGCGTTCGCGCTGAATGGCTTCCCGCAGCACCACCGCATCCCAGGGCATGATGAAGGTGCGCACCGCCAGCCGATCAATGGGTGGCGTTGCGATCACGCTCATTTCCCGCACACCGGACAGCGCCAATTGCAGCGTGCGCGGGATGGGGGTCGCGGTCAGGGTCAGCACGTGCACATCGGCTTTCAGCGCCTTCAGCGCTTCCTTGTGGCGTACGCCGAAATGCTGTTCTTCATCCACCACCAGCAGGCCAAGATCAGCAAATTCTGTGCCCTTGGCCAACAACGCATGTGTGCCGATGACGATATTGATATCGCCGCGCTTCATGCCTTCCCGCACTTCTGCCGCATCCTTGGCCGTGACCAGGCGCGAGAGTTGCGCAATGCGTAGCGGGAAGCCTTCGAAGCGCTTCTGGAAATTACGGAAATGCTGCCGCGCGAGCAACGTGGTTGGCACCACCACCGCCACCTGTGCGCCAGACATCGCGACCACAAAGGCAGCACGCAAAGCGATTTCCGTCTTGCCAAAGCCGACATCGCCGCAAATCAGCCGATCCATCGGCCGGCCGGCGGAAAGATCTTCCAATACATCGGCAATGGCGCGGGATTGATCTTCGGTCTCGGCAAAGAGGAAGCGGGCACAAAACTCATCCCACATGCCCTCAGGCGGGGTCGCCAGCGTACCATCCTTCATGCGCCGCATGGCCGCAGTGCGAATCAGCTCGGCGGCCATGTCGCGAATGCGCGACTTCGCCTTGGCCTTACGATTCTGCCAGGAAACCCCACCGAGTTTGTCCAGCGCTACGCCGAGCCCTTCCGAGCCGAAGCGGGAGAGGATTTCAATATTCTCGACCGGCACAAAAAGCCTATCGCCACTATCATAAATCAGCTTCAGGCAATCATGCGGCGCGCCGGCTACTTCGATAGTGACCAGCCCCTCATACCGGCCAATCCCGTGATCCTGATGCACCACCAAATCACCCTCGGCGATTTCGGTCGCATCCGCAATGAATTGATCGGCGCGACGGGGGCGGAGCCGCGGGCGGGCGATGCGTTCACCAAGCAAATCCTGCTCGGCGGTGACAGCGATGCCTTCCGCAATAAAGCCGCGTTCAATGCCCATCACCACCAGGGCGACAACATCAGCGGGCAGCGCGCGCGCAGCTTTCCAATCCTCAGCAGTCTCAGCACGCACACCATTCTCGCGCAGCAGATTGCCGAGCCGTTCACGAGACCCACGCGACCAGGCCGCCAGGATGGGCTGGCGCTTGGCCTTGGCTTCGCCCTGCACCATGGCGGCATAGGCCGCAAAAACATTCTCGCCCGCGCTGCGTGCCTCGGCAAAAAGCGGGCCGGGGCGCCCGCCTGCGGCAATGCCACCCGGCACGGCGAAGGGCGAAAGGCGTAGCACGCGGCAATCGGCCAGCATTGCTGCCCAGCCTGCTTCATCCAGATAAAGCGTTGCGGGCGGTGCGGGTCGATAAGGCACATCGCCCTCACCAATGCGGGATGGCACGCGGCGGGCTTCGTAATGATCGGTGATCATCTCAAGCCGCGCCTTCAGCACTTCCTCGGCCTGGTGGTCGAAGCTGATTTCGGCGCCGGGCAAATACTCCAGTAGCGGCACCATGGCTTCATGGAACAGGCCGGCCCAATGTTCCATGCCGGGATAGCGCCGCCCGGCGCTGATCGCGCCATAAAGCGGATCATCCGCCGCCGCCGCGCCGAACAGATCGCGATAGCCGCTTCTGAAGCGCGCACGTGACGCCTCATCCAAAAACACCTCACCCACCGGGCAGAGTGACAGCGCGGGCACAACCTTGCCGCTCCGCTGGCTGACCGTATCAAAGCGGTGCATATCGTCGATCTCATCACCAAAAAGATCGAGGCGAATGGGTTCCGGCTCACCCGCCGGGAACAGATCAATAATGCCGCCGCGCACGGCATATTCGCCATGTTCCATCACCGTGCCGGTGCGATGATAACCATTGGCTTCCAGAAAGGCCGTGAGTTTTTCCGGCTGCACCCGCCCGCCCTTGGCCAGCGATAAGGTGGCGCCTGCAAACACATTGGAGGCGGGCACTTTCTGCACCAGCGCATTAATAGTGGTGAGCAAGACACGCGGGCGTTGGCCCGCTTCCAACAGCCGCGTCAGCGTCGCGACACGTTCGGCGATGATTTCCGGATTGGGGGAGACACGATCATAAGGCAGGCAATCCCAGGCCGGAAAACGCAGCACCTCGATTTCAGGCGCAAAAAAGCCCAAAGCCTCTGCCATGCGGGCCATGCGCGCATCATCGCGGCAGACATGGGCGATGGGGGCTTCAATCTCTGCCCGCCGACGCGCCACCAGAAGGGCATCAAAGCCCTCAGGCGCGCCATGGATGGTGACGGGCTTCATGGCCCGCCGCCAGCCTCGGCCATGATCCGGCGCAAGAGCGGGTGGTCATGTTCGGGCGGAATCGGGCGTCGGCCGGAAAGCCAATCGGCCAAATCCACATCCCAGAGTTCCAGAATGTCCTCGAGCGCCACGACCTCGGCATCGGTGAGGCGCGCGATATGGCGCGCGACAAAGCCGCCGATCAGGATATCGGTTTCCTTGGTGCCGCGATGCTGGGCGCGAAAAACAAGCCGGCGGCGCCGGGCATCAAGTTCTGTTGGGTCTGGCATATCGCTCTAGTCTCAAGGCGCTGGCATATAGAGGCGGATGGGAATCCTGTCAGCCCGCCCCGAACCGCCTGAGACCGCCGAGGACCCCCTCGCGCAGCTTTTGGCGCCGATTGAAAGCCTGCCCGGGCTGCGCAAGCCAGATTTGCTGGCGCGCGCGGCGGGCGGGGGACGCGTGCTGGATCTTCTGCTGCATGTGCCGGAACGCGTGCAGCATCGCCCGGTGCTGCGCGGGCTGGCCGGGGCAAGCGAAGGCCAGGAAGTGACACTGGAGCTTCGCATCACAGGCGCCCCGGCGCGTGGCGGGCGAGGCCCCTGGATGGTGCCGGCGGTCTGCGGTGCCGATCCGGTGGCGCTGATTTCCTTCTCGCGCGCCACCTGGGCGGGCACGGCGCTGGGCCGCGCCTTCCCCCAAGGTGCTGAAAGGCGCGTGGCCGGGCGGCTCAAGGCGTATCAGCGCGCCTGGCAATTGGATTTGGAGGCGGACCCGCTGGTGGAACCGCCGCACCGCATTCCGCTATGGCAGCCCATGTGGCCACTGACGGCGGGGCTTTCCTGGCGGAATATGGCGGAGGCGCTGGATGGGGCGCTGAAGGCGCTGCCGGATTTACCGGAATGGATGGATGGACCGCTGCTGAAGCGCGAAGCCTGGCCGAGTTTTGCCGAGGCCATCCGCCAGTTGCATGCCCCGCAGGGTCAAAACGCCGAAGCGCCGCGCCGCCGGCTTGGCTATGATGAATTGTTGGCGGGGCAGATCGCCCTTGGCCTGGTGCGGCGCCGGTCACGTGAAAGGCCGGGGCGCGCGCTGATGGGCAATGAAAGCCTGCGCGGCGCTGCCCTGGCCGCCTTTGGCCATGCGCCAACGCCTTCCCAGCTTCAGGCCATGGCCGAGATAGATGCGGATCTCGCTGCACCCCGCCGGATGCTCCGGCTGCTGCAAGGCGATGTGGGCGCGGGCAAGACTCTGGTGGCGCTGATGGCCATGCTGCGCGTGGTGGAAGCCGGCGCCCAGGCCGCGCTGATGGCGCCGACGGAATTGCTCGCGCGGCAGCATTTGCGAAGCTTTGGGCGGCTTTGCGGCGCGGCGGGGGTCCCGGTGGCGCTGCTGGCCGGCAGCGTGAAGGGCAAGGAAAGGCGGCGCGTATTGCAGGGGCTGGCGGATGGGACGCTGCCCATGGCGGTCGGTACTCATGCGTTGTTTCAGGAAGGCGTCGCCTTCAAGGATCTGGGCCTCGCAGTGGTGGATGAACAGCACCGCTTTGGTGTGGCGCAACGCTTGATGCTGGCGGAAAAGGGCCAGGCCGCGGATATGCTGGTGATGACCGCAACGCCCATTCCGCGCACTTTGTTGCTTACGCAATGGGGCGAAATGGCCGTGAGCCGTATGGCGGGCAAACCCGCCGGGCGTCAGCCCATCACGACGCGCATCCTCAGCCAGGAACGCCTGCCGAAGATTATCGCCCGCCTGCATGAGGCGGTGGCGCGTGGCGCCCGCGCCTATTGGGTGGTGCGCGCCATTACCGGCAGCGAAAAGGATGACAGTGTCGCGGCCGAGGATCGCTTTGCCGAGCTTTCCGCCCATTTCCCCGGCCGGGTTGGCCTTGCCCATGGCTTGCAGGATGTTGCGGTGCGCGAAGCGGCACTGGGCGATTTCGCCGCCGGGCGGACCAATATCCTGGTCGCCACCACGGTCATTGAAGTCGGCGTGGATGTGCCGGAAGCGACCATCATGCTGATTGAACAGGCGGAACGCTTTGGCCTGGCCGCGCTGCATCAGCTGCGTGGCCGTGTTGGGCGGGGGAAGGAGGCTTCTTCCTGCCTTTTGGTGCATTCCGCGGGTCTGAGTGATGGCGAAAGGCGGCGCTTGCTCGTGCTGCGCGACACCGAAGACGGCTTCGTGATCGCGGAGGAGGATTTGAAATCCCGCGGTGGCGGCGATGCTTTGGGTGCTCGGCAGGCTGGGCTGCCCGGTGCCCGGCTGTTTGATGCGCGGGAAGACCCAGATCAATTCGCGAACTATGTTCAGATCGCGCACCGCGATGCGGAAGCGCTGCTGACGCGGGATGCGACGCTGGCTTCCCCGCGCGGGCAGGCAGCGCGGCTTTTGCTCAGGCTTTTCGGCCACGATCTTTCTATGGCACCACTCGATGCCGGATAGGATGGGCTTTCGGGGGCTTGCAAGCCAGCGCGGGAAGAGTCAAATCCCGCGCGGAAGTTTTACCACAACGCATTGATGCAGGAATAAAGGGAGATAGGCTTTGGCCGCGCTAATCGAAATCGAGCGCCTGACCAAGCGCTTTGGCGCCTTCACCGCTGTTGATGATGTATCCTTCACAGTGGATCGCGGGGAAGTTGTGGGCTTTCTTGGCCCCAATGGCGCCGGCAAATCCACCACTATGAAAATGCTGGCGGGCTTCGTGACGCCCTCCGCAGGCACGGCGCGCATTTGCGGCCAGGACGTAATTGAAGCGCCGGTCGCAGCGAAGCGCGCGCTTGGCTACCTGCCCGAAGGTGCGCCGACCTATCCCGAAATGACCGTCACGGGGTTTTTGCACTTCATTGCGCGTATTCGCGGCTTTGGCGGTGCCGAGGCTAATGAACGCATGGCCCGCGCCATGGCCATGACGCAGTTGGAAGGCGTGCGGCTGCAACCGATTGAGACACTCTCCAAGGGTTTTAAGCGCCGCGTGGGCCTGGCGCAGGCGCTGCTGCATGACCCGCCCGTTCTGGTGTTGGATGAACCAACCGATGGGCTTGACCCGAACCAAAAGCATGAGGTTCGGGAATTGATCCGCCGCATGGCGGCCGAAAAGGCCATCGTGATTTCAACCCATATCCTGGAGGAGGTGGATGCGGTCTGCACCCGCGCCATCATCATCGCGCGCGGCAAGGTGCTGGCCGATGCCACACCGAAACAGCTTGAGGCACCGGGTACGACACTGGAACAGGTGTTCCGTGATTTGACCCTGAAGCAGGAGGCCGCCTGATGCGCGCTGCCCTGCTGATCGCGCGCCGTGAATTATCCGGCTATTTCGCGACCCCTGTTGCTTACGTCTTCATCGTGATCTTCCTGATGATGGCGGGCGCCATGACCTTCAGCCTGGGCGGTTTCTTCAATCGCGGTCAGGCTGATCTTGGCCCCTTCTTTGGCTTCGTGCCGTGGCTGTTCCTGTTTCTGGTGCCGGCACTGACGATGCGACTTTGGGCAGAAGAACGTCGGCTGGGCACGATTGAATTGCTGCTGACTTTGCCAATGACGCAAGGGCAGGCGGTGCTCGGCAAATTCCTCGCGGCCTGGGCGTTTTGCGTCATTGCGCTGGCGCTGACCTTCCCGCTGGTGCTGACGGTGAATTATCTGGGCCGGCCCGATAATGGCGTCATCGCAGCCGGCTATGGTGCGTGTTTGTTGATAGCGGGTGCTTACCTTGCCATCGGATCCGCCATGTCGGCCATGACCAAGAACCAGGTAATCGCCTTCGTCCTGGCCGTTGCCGTATGTTTCCTGTTTGCAGTCGCGGGTAGCGCCCTGGTGACGGATTTCCTGAGCCAACGCATGCCCGTGCTGGCCGAGGTCGCGCGCGCGCTCTCACTCACGGAACGCTTCAATGGCCTGACGCGCGGAGTGATTGCTTTGCGCGATGCGGTGTTTTTCGCCTCCTTCATCGGGTTTTGGCTTTTCGTGAATGCGGTGATGCTTGACCACCGGAAGGCTGACTAGGTCATGGCTGATCAAATCAAGGCAAAGCCCGGCACGCGGCGCATCTGGTCCTCGGCACTGGGGATTGTGGCGGCGTTGACGCTGGCTATTGGGGTCAATTTGTTGGTGGAGCGTTTCACGCCGCGCGCGCGGCTCGATCTCACAGCCCAAAAGCTTTACACTTTGTCGGATGGGACGCGGAGCGTGCTGTCCGGGCTGCAAGACTCGGTGACGCTCAGGCTGTTTTATTCGCGCAAGCTCGGCACTGCCATTCCGGCCTATGGCGCCTATGCGGAACGCGTGCGCGCGATGCTGGATGAATATGTCGCGGTCGCTGGCGGCAAGCTGCGCCTTGAAGTGCTGGACCCAGAGCCCTTCAGCGAAACCGAAGACCGGGCGCTTGCTTTCGGCCTGCAAGGCGTGCCGGTGGATCAATCCGGTGAGCAGGTTTATTTCGGCTTGGTCGGCGCAAATTTGCTTGATGATGAACGCAACATCCCCTTCTTCCAGCCGGACCGCGAACGCTTTCTGGAATTCGATCTGACGCGGCTGGTCTATGAATTGTCCAACCCGCGCCGCCCGGTGATTGGTGTCATGTCGCCATTGCCGCTGAATGGTGACCCGCGCGCGATGATGATGCGTCAGGCCGCCATGGGTCAGCCCTTCGCGGTAATGAATAGCCTTAGGCAATTCTTCACTTTGCGCGATGTACCCTTGGATGCGCAGGTGATTGAAAACGACATCCAGGTGATGATTCTGGCGCATCCGCAAGGGCTTTCGGATGCGGCGCAATATGCCGTGGATCAATTCGTGCTGCGTGGCGGCAAGCTGATTCTGCTGATTGACCCGCATTCCGAAGGCCAGGCATCGCGCCCCGGCCCCGGCGGTCGCCCGCCGGCCAATACCGCATCCAGCCTCGAACGCCTGACAAATGCCTGGGGCATTGAAGCGCCTTCAGACAAAGTGGTGCTTGATTTGCGCGGTGCCTGGCGCGTGCGCGCCAATCCGCAGGACCGGGTGCAAGCCGTGGATTACGTGGCCTGGTTTAATATCCAGGGGGATTCTATCGCGCAGGGAGAGGTCGCGACAGCGCAACTCAATCAGTTGACCTTTGCGTCCGCCGGTTTCTTGCGGCGGAAGGATGGCGCGCGGGTGGAATTCACACCGTTGATCACCTCAAGCCCGCGCAGCATGGAAGCGGATGTGGCGAAGGTCCGCGAAAATCCGAACCCGACGCAATTGCTGGCGGATTTCCGCCCTGATGGGCAAACCCGCGTGCTAGCGGCGCGGCTGCGCGGAGAAGTCAGTACGGCCTTCCCCGATGGCCCGCCGACCCCGCCGCAAGGGGCGGAACGGCCGGCAGATTTCCCGGCGCATCGTACGCGGAGTGAAGGTGCTGGCAATATCATCGTTATCCATGATGCTGATGTGCTGGAAGATCGCTTCTGGGTGCGCGTACAGGATTTCTTTGGCCAGCAGGTTGCCACACCATTCAGTGACAATGGCGCGCTGATCGCGAATTTGGTGGATACCATGGCCGGTGGTGATGCGCTGATTTCGCTGCGCTCAAGGGGCGAAGCTCTTCGTCCCTTTGAAGTGGTGGATAATATCCGCCGCGATGCGGAAGCGCGGTTCCGTCAGACGGAACGGGAATTGACCCAGCGCCTGGAAGCAACCGAACGCCGGCTACGTGAATTGCGCCAGGGCCCGCAGGGCGGTGATCGCGGCCAGACCAATGCAGTGATCAGCGCCGAACAGCGCGCGGAAATTGATGCGGCGCGTGAGGAAATTCTCCGTACCCGTCAACAATTGCGCGCGGTGCAGTTGGAATTGCGGCGCGATATCGAGAGCCTGGAGACGCGGCTGCGTATCCTGAATATCGCTGCCATGCCGGTGCTGCTGACGATCCTGGCGCTGGTCATGGGTGTTGCGCGCGCGCGGCGGCGCGCGGCGGCGCGGCACTGAAGCGGGGGGCTGGGCTATGCAAAGACGTTCCCTGATTTTGCTTGGCAGCGCTGCGCTGATTGCCATGGCCGGCGCCTTGCTGATCAAGCCGCCACCACCGCCAGCACCATCAGCCGGCACGGGCGGGCTTGCCTTTCCGGGCCTCGCACAGCGCCTCGGCACTGCGGCGCGGATTGAGGTGCGTCGGCATGATGGCGCACTCGAGATCATCCGGCGCGGCGATGTCTGGGTGCTGCCGACCAAGGGCGATTATCCCATCCGGCAGGAAAAGCTGCGAGAATTGCTGACAGGGCTTTCGGAATTGCGCTTGATGGAACCGCGCACCGGCAATCCTGAGATGTTTGATCGGCTTGGCCTGGAAGACCCGCTGCGCGCGGGCGCTACCTCCACGCTACTGCGCGTGCTGGATGCACAAGGTGCGGCGCTGGTGGATCTGGTGATTGGCCGGCGGCGCATGCGCACCCAGGGCAATGTGCCGGAAAGTGCCTATGTGCGCCGGCCCAATGAAAACCAGGCATGGCTCGCAGAGGGGCGCATTCCGGTGGATGCCGATCCGCAGCTTTGGCTGGATCGCGACATTGCCAATCTGCCGCGCGAACGTGTGCAGCGCGTGGTGGTTGCGCGCATGGGTGAAGACGCGCTGGTGCTGACCCATAGCGGCGATCCCGATGGCAAGCTTGCCATCACCACACCCGCCGAGGCACCGCCCGCTGATGATGTCAGCCTTGATGAAGTGGCGCGGAGCTTCGAATTCCTGACCTTCCTAGATGTGCGGCGTGCCGCCGATGCGCCGGGCGAGGCTTTGGGTGAGACACGCTTCGAATTGACCGATCGGCTGGCGATCATTGCCCGCCCGCGCAAAAATGCCGAGGAAATCTGGGTAAGCCTGGCGGCAGAAGGCGATGATGAAGCGGCGCGATTGAATGCGCGTTGGCGCGGCTGGGTCTATCAAATCGGGCAATGGAAAGAAAAAGCCATGATCCCCCGGCTTGATGATTTGCGCCGGCAGAAAGACGCGCCCGCGCCCGCTGCTGAACCGCCGATTGTGCCACGGTGAGCACCGCGCCGCGCGAATATCCTGACCGCCCCTGGGTCGGCATTGGCTGCATCGTGTTTCGCGAAGAAGCCGTGCTGCTGGTGCGTCGCGGCAAGCCGCCGCGCATCGGGCAATGGTCCCTGCCCGGCGGTGCGCAGCATGTCGGCGAAAGGGCAGAGGAAGCCGCGCGGCGTGAATTGCGCGAAGAAGCCAGCATTGAAGTGGGCCAGATGTCACTGGCCTATGTGTTCGATGCCATCAATCAGGATGAGGATGGCCGCGCGCTCTATCACTACACCATCATTGATTTCGCCGCCCATTGGCTGGAAGGCGAAGCACGCGCCGGCGATGATGTAAGCGAAGTCGCCTGGGCGCTGCCGCATGAACTTGCGGATTATGATCTGACCGAAGTCGCGCATGTGGCAATTGCGGCAGCGCGGCTGGCGCTTGGCCTGAGCTAAATTTTCACCGCCGCCGCCAACTTTCCTGCTTGCGATAGAGCGTTGATGGGCTGATGCCCAAAAACGCCGCGGCCTTGGCGATATTGCCACCGCAAAGCTTGACCGCTTCTTCAATCGCTTCGCGTTCCGTCTCGGCGAGGGGGCGGATGCGTTTCGTATTTTCAGCCGCACGCAATGTGAGCGGGGGCGGCGCGGGCTTGATGATTTCCGGTTCCGGCAGCGGCGGCGCCGTTACAGCTATGGGCTTGGCACCACCGTCACGCACCGTCGCGGGCAGCATGGCAGCGGTCACCAATTCGCCATCATGCAGCACCACGGCGGTGCGGATGGCGTTCTCCAATTCGCGCACATTGCCAGGCCAGGTATGGCGCATCAGCATTGCGCCTGCCTCGGCATCAAAACGCTGGAAGCGCTTGCCCTCCTCGGCGGCGCTTTTTGTCAGAAACGCCTCAGCCAAAGCCAGCACATCATCGCCACGGTCACGCAGCGGCGGCAATGGCACGGGGATCACATGCAGGCGGTAATACAAATCCTCTCGGAAGCGGCCGGCGCGCACTTCTTCCAGCGGATCGCGATTGGTGGCGCAGACAAAGCGCACATCGGTTTGCAGCATCTTGCCGCTTCCCACGGGTTGGAACGTGCCGGTCTGGATGAAGCGCAGCAGCTTACCCTGCAACGCCAGATCCATTTCGCAAATCTCATCCAGGAACAGCGTGCCGCCATCGGCTGCGCGCGCCGCGCCGATGCGATCCGCCACGGCACCGGTAAAGGCGCCGCGCACATGGCCGAAGATTTCACTTTCAATCAAATCCTTGGGGATAGCCGCGCAATTGATTGCGATAAAAGGCCCGGCCTTGCGGGGCGAGATGCTGTGCACCGCCTCAGCTGCCAATTCCTTGCCGGTACCACTTTCACCGCTGACGAAAACGGTCGCACGCGATGCAGCGGCATTTTCCAGAATGCGATAGACCGCCTGCATGGCGGGCGCGGCGCCAATGAAACCCGCAAACCCCTGCCGCGGCGCAACCGCCGCCAATTCCGCCACCTGGCGGCGGAGAGCCGCGCGTTCCATCACATTGGCAACCGTGACGGTCAGGCGTTCCGGCGCAAAGGGTTTTACGAGAAAATCCGAAGCTCCCGCCTGCATCGCTTCCACCGCCAGCGCCACTGATCCATGCGCGGTCATCACCACCACCGGCAAATCAGGGTCACGCCCGCGCAATTCGCGCAGCACTGAAAGCCCATCACCATCAGGCAGGCGAAGATCGAGCAATACGCCATCCGGCATGGCCTGATTGGCGTATTTCAGCGCATCCGCAATGCAATGCGCATGGCGTATCTGATACGGCCCCGCGCGCAGATATTCCTGATAGACGGTGGCGAGTGAGGGTGAATCCTCCACCAGCAAAAGCTGGTGATACGACGCGGCATCAGCCACGCGCGCGGTTCCAACTAATTAAGAAGAGGACAGCACCCAAGACCGCCGGTATGACCCAAGCGGGCGCTTCCAGAACCGGCAGCAGCACATTGTCCCACACCATCGGCAGAAGATAGCGCTGCACCAAGGCTTGCACCAAATTGAGCAAGCCGGGGTCCAACCGGAAAAGCACTGCCCCCCGGCCCCCCCCCCCGAAAGCCAGATAAAGCCCTACAGCCAGCGCCAATAGGGCAAGGCCAATCAGGCGCATGCCATCTTCACGCCCAAAGCCTTTCGCCTTGCAGGCCGGCATAGAGATCAGCCACGAAATCGCCATAGCCATTGAACAGCAGCGTCGGCACGCTTTCTCCAATGCCCAGAATGCGTTCCTGCGCCTGGCTCCAGCGCGGATGCGGCACGGCAGGGTTCACATTGGCCCAGAAGCCATATTCCTGCGACTGGATTTTCTCCCAGAAGGAAACCGGGCGCTGATCGGTCAGGCGAATGGAGACAAGACTCTTGCCCGCCTTGAAGCCATATTTCCACGGCTGATGGAAACGAAGCGGCCCTCCATTTTGCGGCGGCAACAGCTTGCCGTAGGCGCCAACCACCAGGAAGGAAAGCTCATTGTCTGCCTCGGCGATGGTGCAGCCTTCCGTATAGGGCCAGGGATACCAGCTTTGCCGAAGGCCCGGCATGACGCTCGGCAACGTCGCGGTCTGGAAGACGACATAGCGGGCGGAGGATAACGGCTTCACCTCGGCCAATAGGGCGGAAAGCGGAAAGCCGGTCCAGGGCACGACCATGGCCCAGGCTTCGACGCAGCGCAGGCGATAAACGCGTTCTTCAATCGGCATGCGGCGGAGCAGATCGTCAATGTCATATTCGCGCGGCGCTTCCACCATGCCTTCCACCTTCACCGTCCAGGGGCGTTGAGGCATGCGCTGCGCGGCGGCGCTGATGGTCTTGTGGCTGCCAAATTCATAAAAATTGTTGTAGGTGGTGACTTCGCGCTCGGCGGTGATGGCGCGGCCTGGAGCGTAGCGCGTATTGCGCATAGCGGGCGGCAGGGCGGCTTGCTGCGCGAGCGCCGGGCTGGCGGCGAGCATCCCAGCGCCGAGCGCCAGCGCCTTGCGGCGGCCAAAGACGAGCGCTTCCGGGGTGGCGCTGCTATCGGGCAGATTCCAGGGGCGGCTTTTCAGGATATGCATTGCGGACGGCCTTTCTTTGGGACGGATAAAGGCCCGCTTACCCACAAGGTCAAGAAAATTACTGCCCCGGCCTTGGCAAAACCGCATTTGGCAGCTGGCCGGGCGCGGTCGTCACCCGAAACAGCCGATAGACTTCGGCCTCCTGCCCTCGGCGGGCGCGGATCAGGCGCCCGGCATAGCCTTCAATCGGGGTTGCGCCGGGCCAAAGCGGCGGCCCCTCGCCCCGTCTTTCGCTGCGGATCAGCAAGCCACGCGCGTTTTCGGGTGGCTTCGGCAGGTTGAAGAAGCGCCAGCGCGGGTCCACGGCAACGACGCGAAGCTCAGGCGGCAGGCGAAAGGCCATGCCGGCAGCGAGGCCATATTCCTCGGCAGCGATGAAACCCACACCTTGACGCTCGGCAGCTCGCGCCAGATCAGCCGCCAGCCCATCCCAGCCGCCGAGCCGCGCCAGCGTCGGGTCCTGCCGGCGCGGCAGAGGGATAGGTGCGGCGGTCGCTTGCAGATAGGCCGCACCTGCCATGGCAAAGCCCAGCACCAAGGCCGGTATGCGAAGCTGCAACCAGGAAGCGGGGAGCAGCGTGGCGGCGGCAATGGCCGCACTTGGATAGAGGATCGCCGGCCAATTCCCCTGCACCCGGCTGCCCAAGGCCTGCCAGAGGAAAATCGCTGCCCCAGGCAGGATCAGCGCGAGCAACAGCCCCGCCCCGGCATCGCGTACGCGCCAGACCTGCCGCGCCGCCATGACGGCGCCAACGAGGCACAGCAGAAATACCAAGGGTGTGACCAAGGCCACCTGCCCGCCCAGCAATTCGCCAAGCCAGCGGAGACTCTGCCCCGCGCCACCGGCTGCCGTGCGCCCGCCCTGTTTGGCGAAGGATGCCCATTCATGCGCGGCATTCCAAAGGATCACCGGCGCGAATAGCGCGACCGCAAGCGCGCCCCCCGCCCAAAGCTGCCAGCGCAGCAGCAAACGCCGCGCCTCGGGCAGCAGCAAAAGCCACAGCACCAGCCCGAAGCCGAGCAAGGTCGCCGTGTATTTGGACAGCAAGGCACCACCGGCAAAAACCCCAGCCAGCAGCCACCAGCGCGCATCGCCCGTGTGGTGCGACCGCGCCACGGCCCAAAGCGTTGCCACCCAAAAAAAAAGCAACGGCGTATCCGGTGTCATGGTCAGGGCGCCGAGTGCCGCGAAAAGCGTCGCATTCATCAACGCCGCCGCCCAAGGCCCGGCACCTCGGCCGGGGAAAAGATCCTCCGCGCTGCGCGCCAGCATCAGGGAGCCAATGAACAACGTGGCCGGCCCCAAAAGCCGCACGCCCAGCGCGGTTTCGCCAACCAACGCCGTGCCGAGCAAGATGAAAATCGCGACCATGGGCGGATGGTCCAGATATCCCGGCTGCAAGCTGCGCGACCAGACCCAGTAATATGCCTCATCCGGTGACAGCGGCAGAAGCGCCGCCAGCACCAGCCGCAAACCCGTGAGCGCCAGCAGCGCAATCAGCCAAGGATTCACTTGGCGCGCCAGACCAGCGTTGCAGAAACCGCGTAATTCCACACCACCGTCAGCGCAGCGCCCGCTGCGCCCGCGAAACCCCAGGCCAGCTCGCCATCACGCAGCAGCAGATTGGCAATGCCGATATTGGCCGCCGCGCCCAATCCGCAGACCAGATAGAACAGCACCAATCCACGCAGTAGCGCAGCGCCACGCAGGCGCCGATCGCCATAGGTGATGCGATTATTCAGCAAAAAATTCGCGGTCATCGCGACTAGTGTTGCCGCCCATTGCGCTGCGTTGAAGCCCGCCCCGCCCAAGCCATGCAGCAGCCCAAGCACCGCCAGATGCACCAGCACACCAATGGCGCCAACCGCAGCGAAGGACATGAAGCGCAGCGGCACCACACCGCCCAAAGCCTTATCCGCCAGCAGGCCGGCAAATTCCAACAACACCGCCGCATCCAGCTTGCTCTCACCCGCCACGCGCGCGCGGAAGGAATAGGGGATTTCCTGGCTCCGCAAAGGCCGTTTTGCTGACAGCAGAATATCCAACAGGATCTTGAACCCCGTACCAGTCAGGCGCGGTGCGATTTCCTCAAACAATTCGCGCGGCAGGGCGAAAAAACCACTCATCGGGTCGCTCACACGGATCGGCAAGGCAGCGTTGGCAAGCGCCGCGCCCGTATCGGAAATCATTTGCCGAACAGCGGTCAGCCCGCCCTGCTTGTCACCGCCTTCAATATTGCGGCTGCCGATCACGATTTCGGCCTCACCCACTTCAAGCGCTTCCAGCATGCGCGGCAGCAGGGTTTCATCATGCTGCAAATCGCCATCAATCACCGCAAGATAGGGCGCTGAGGTCGCAAGCATGCCCTCAATACAGGCGGAGGCCAGGCCGCGCCGCCCGATCCGCCTGATGCCGCGGATGCGCACATCCTGGGCGGCAATGGCGCGCACGCCAGCGCTGGTGCCATCGGGGCTGTCATCATCAACGAAAATCGCTTCCCAGGCGATGCCGGCCAAGGTCTCATCAAGCCGCGCCACCATGGGCGCCACATTGGCCGCTTCATTGAAGCAAGGGATCACCACGCAAAGGCGCGGCAGCGCCGTGGCGGTCACTTTTCTTCTTGCCAGGCCTGCCCTGCTATACGGGCGGCCAATTCCATCTTCGGCTTGCCGAAAAGATAGCCCTGGCCATGGCGCACGCCGAGTTCCAGCATCAGCGCCGCTTCTTCTTCCGTTTCTATGCGTTCAGCCACCACCTGGGCGCCAACCGTGCGGGCAAGATCAAGCATGGCGGTGATAAAGCCCCGATCACGTTCGCTCTGCAAGGCATTGGCGACATAAATGCCATCCACCTTTACATAATCCACCTTGAAGGCGCGCAAATACCGAAGGGCCGCAGCGCCAGCGCCGAAATCATCAAGGCAGACCAGGATCTTATGCTCCCGCAGCAATTCGATCATGTGGGCGGCTTCATCCTCATCCTTTATTTCGGCCGTTTCGGTGATTTCCACCACCAGGCGGTCCGCCATACCCGGCCTGTTTTCCAGCAGGGTTTTCATATCCTCGAGGAATTTGGGGCTTTGCAGAGAAAGCCCGGACAGGTTGCAGGCAACCCGCGTACCGCCAGCGGCCCCTGCGGCCTCACAAACCGCGCTCACCGCGGCCCCATCCAGTTCCGCCGTCAGCCCAACGGCCTCGGCCAGGGCGACGAATTCGCCAAGATGAGACATGGCCGTATCATCGGCCTGCAAAGGGGCGGATCAGCGCCTCGTAATGATGTGGGGTGCGATCGGAAAGGGCCACAATCGGCTGGAAGGCCATGCGGAAGCGGCGTTCCGCGATGCTGCGCCGGAGCAGATTGGCGCGTTCCGAAGCGCTATCCAGGAAGCCCGCCAGCCCCCCGCAAACCCCGCCTTTTCAAGCGCATCATTGCCGCCCCGCACAAAAGCGGCCAGCGCAAAGCGCAGCGCCCGCGTGGCCTGAACCGGGCTCAACCCCTCTGCCTCAAGCCCCACAGCCATGGCACCGACCGAGACATCATTGACGCCGCGGTCCTCGAGGATTTCCGCAACCGCTGAGGTCAGCGCCGGCAGATCAAACGGCGCCTGACCCAGCAAAACACCGTAGCGCCCGGCAGCGAGTTCTGTCGCAACGGCGCCCTCACCCGCTTGCTTGTTCAATTCAGCCTGGATTGCCTGATTGATTTCACCGCCCGGCACATATCGGCCCACTGGGCCAGTCAATTCCAAAAAGCCAACCGGCCCACCCGATTCGCCCGAACGCAGCATTTCCTCGGCCAGGCCGGCAAGCCCAGGCCCGCCTGGCAGCGGGCCGCCGGACAATTCGCGGAGCAAGGGGGCGAAGGTAAGGACCAGCTTGGCTTCACCATCACCCAGCCTAAGCCCCGCCGAGCTCAAGGCAGTACTGGCTTCATCCGCAAGCTTCAAAGCGGCTGGTTTCAGGCGGCCTTGTTCCGACAAAAGACCCAAAGCCGTAGACAAAGCCGGCCGGTCTGTCGGAGCAACAAGGGAAATCACGAGCGGCCCAATAAAGCTCTGTGGCGCGCGGCCAAAGCGCGCACGAAAGGCACCTTCAGCGAAGGAAATACGTCTGCGTAGGTCAGTTTCCACCAATAATTCCGCATAAGCAAAGGCAAAGACCACAAAACGGTCCTTGTTTCAGCGCGATGAACCTAGGTGCTGCAAGGGCACGACGCTTTCCATCATTCCTACGGGTTGGTGTTCCTCTAAAGGCCACCCTAAAGATTAAGGGATCGTTAAACCCGGCGAGATAGGGCATGCTACGAGAAAGGATTTTTTTAATGGCATTAATCAAGCTTGCTGCCGGCCACGCCAAAGCGCAACGGCGCCCATGGCATAATTTTCGAAATTGGGCCAATTAAGCGTCCGAAACTGAGGAACCTCCGCATGAGCAGCACCAGCGATTACGCGCCCCCAAAGGTCTGGACCTGGAACAAGGCCAATGGCGGGCGCTTTGCCAATATCAACCGCCCCATCGCCGGCCCGACGCATGACAAGGAATTGCCCATGGGCCGCCACCCGATGCAGCTTTATTCGCTGGGCACGCCCAATGGTCAGAAAGTGGCGATCCTGCTGGAGGAGCTTTTGGCTCTTGGCCACACAGGTGCGGAATATGATGCCTGGCTGATCCGCATTGGCGAGGGCCAGCAATTCGGTAGCGGCTTCGTGGAGGTAAACCCGAATTCCAAAATCCCGGCGCTTTTGGATCGCAGCGGGCCGAAGCCCATTCGCGTTTTCGAAAGCGGCGCGATTCTGGTGCATCTGGCCGAGAAATTCGGCGCCTTCCTGCCGCAAGACCCAGCGCTACGTGCCGAATGTCTTTCCTGGCTGTTCTGGCAAATGGGCAGCGCGCCTTATCTCGGCGGCGGCTTCGGGCATTTCTATGCCTATGCGCCAATTAAGATCGAATACGCGATTGACCGCTTCTCCATGGAGACCAAGCGGCAATTGGATGTGTTAGACCGGCGCTTGGCGGAGAGCACTTATCTGGGTGGGGATGATTACACCATCGCCGATATCACTGTTTGGCCCTGGTATGGCGGACTTGTGCGCGGATACCTTTATGGCGCCGCGGAATTCCTGGCCGTGCATGAATACAAGCATGTGCGGCGCTGGGCCGAGGCGATTTTTGCCCGCCCGGCCGTCAAGCGCGGGCGCATGGTGAACCGCGTCACGGGCGCTCCATCCGAACAATTGCATGAACGCCATGACGCCAGCGATTTCGCCACAAAAACCCAGGATAAGTTGGCCAGTGGCGCCTGATGGTCCGATTGTCGCTATTGGTTCCCGATAGCGGCGTCAATCGCACCAGCTGTGCTGCCTGCGACTCCGTGGGCCTGCTTTTGCGACAGCGATCAAGATCAGCGTCCTGGCCGATGATGAGCGTATCTTTGGACCGATCGACTGTGAAATAGGTCGTGGCAAGCGCTTTGGCCTTTGGTTCCAACTGCGCCGAAAGGTGCGGCATTTCTGCATTGATCTTGATGGCGGTTCCGGCACCTCGCTTGGCCCAAATGACCGAGATGTTGGCATAGGAGTTACGCATCTTATGCTTTGCCGGGCAGAAGATGCCGAAGCGCGGCGCAATTTCCTGAACGCCTTTTCAGAATTCGGCTTGGCATCCCGTCTGAAAGGGCAAGCCATATTGGAACGGATTGATATTCCTGCCGCATGAACGCTATGCTCGCCTTCGCGATTTAGCACGATTGATTACTTGTCGTTGCGTGAAGGATCTTCCCCCATGCTTAGCGAACCCGGCCATTACGATTACATGCCCTGGCGGAGACGCCCAAGGATCACCTGGCCCAATGGCGCACGCATCGCCTTTTGGGTGGCGCCCAATATCGAGCATTATGAGCTTGACCCGCCGCCCAATGCGCGCCGCATGCCTTGGACCAGGCCGCAGCCCGATGTGCTCGGCTATTCCTGGCGCGATTACGGCAATCGCGTAGGTTTCTGGCGCATGGCGGATGTCATGGCGCGCCATGGCGTGCGGGGCAGTGTTTCACTCAATGTTGCCGTCTGCGATCACTATCCTGAAATCATCGAACGCTGCTGCGAACTTGATTGGGAATTGTTCAGCCACGGCACCTATAATACGCGCTACTTCTACGGCATGAATGAGGATCAGCAGCGTGCCGTCATTCGGGAAAATCGTGAAACCATCAAACGCGCCAGCGGGCAGGAATTGGATGGCTGGCTGACACCGGCGATTTCCAATGATGAGACCACGCAGCATTTGCTAGCGGAAGAAGGCATCAAATATACGCTAGATATGCTGCATGATGACCAACCGACACCGATCAAGGTGCGCAGCGGCCATTTGATCAGCATTCCGTATTCGCTTGAAATCAACGACGTGCCGCTGCTGATCATGCGCAATACGCCGCCTGAACGCTTTGCCGCGATCTGCAAGGCGCAATTCGATCAGCTTTACGAAGAAGGCGCGGAAAGTGGGACGGTAATGTGCATGCCCTTGCACCCCTTCCTGATCGGCCAGCCGCATCGCGTCAGCGCCTTGGATGATGTGCTGCGATATGTTGTGGGCCATGACAAGGTCTGGCTGGCAACTGGGCGGGAAATTGCCGCCTGGTATACAGAACATCATCTGGCAGAAGCGCAATCTTGGATTGCGGCGGGGACACCATGAAGGGCTTGCCTGAAGATTATTTGTACTATCCTGCGCGGCGGCGTGGGATGGATCATGAAATCTATCCCTTCCGCGCGCTGCCGAAAGCGCAGCCGGTGACCTGGCCGAATGGCGCGCGCATCGCGCTTTGCATCGCTGTGCATATGGGCCATTTCCCGATGGATATGCCACTCAAGCCCTTTATCGCGCCGGGCGGCATGGAACGGCCTTATCCTTCCTATTGGGATTACACACTGCGCGATTACGGGAATTGGGATTACACACTGCGCGATTACGGGAATCGCATTGGCGTCTATCGGCTGATGAACTCACTGACTGTGCGTGGCATGCCTGCCACCGCCTTGCTGAGTGCCATACTTGCGCGCCGCTATCCGGCGCTGATGGATGATCTTGCTGAGGCGAGATGGGAAATTGCCTGTGCCGGGCTGGATATGGGGCGGTTGCATCATAGTGGCGTGCCGCTTGACCAGGAACGCGCCACAGTGCAGGAAGCCGCAGCGTTAGTTCGCGCGCGGTTTGGCACTTCGGTGCGCGGCTGGCATTCGCCGGCACATTCGGAATCAAGCGATACATTGCGCTTGGTTGCGGAAGCCGGCTTCAGCTTCACCACCGGCTGGGCGAATGATGACGTGCCTTATGTGATGGTTACCGATGCCGGACGCCTGATATGCATGCCACTATCACAGGATTTGTCGGATCAACGCATGCTGCATCAGCAGCATCTGCCGACCGAGGATTTCACCAAGGCCATTCTGACCGCACATCAAACGCTGGACCGGGAAGCCGAGGCTACCGGCAGCGGGCGCATTTTGGTGGTGCCGATCACACCCTGGCTAATGGGCGTGCCGCATCGCATCCGCGCCTTCAACGCAATGCTGGATAGCATGATGGCGCGCGGCAGCGTCTGGCCCGCCACCATGGGCCAAATTGCGGATCACTGGCGCGCACAAAACCCAAACTAATCCTTGGGCGCACCCATAGCATAAGGCTTCAGCGCCGCATTGATCATGGCGTGGGTCGGAGTAGGTACGCCAAGCTCCCGACCCAGAACAACAACCTTGCCCGATAGCCACGGCAATTCAATGCGATTGCCGCGGATCAAATCCACCGCCATGGAAGCGCGCATGCCAAAAGGCGCGCCCATGGTGAATTTTATGCTCCGTTCAAGCGCATCATCCGGCAACCAAACGCCCTTGGCGCGAGCAAGGGCGATCACTTCTTCAAATCCAGCGCGGAAATAAGGTGCGATATCGGGATCATCGCGCAATTCACCAAGCGGGCGGCGCGTCAGCGTCGTCACGCCGGAATTCGTCGCCAGAATAATGAATTTCAGCCAAAGCTCGGTCAGGATACGGTCACTCAGCGTCGCGTCAAAACCGGCGCGCTGGCACCATTCCAGAAAATGCCTGCCGCGGACCGAGATGCTGCCATCAAGCTCCCCAAAGGCGAGACGCATGAAGGTGCCGGTTTGGCGAATGACGCCAGGCGCATCGATGGTTGCGCTAATTTGCGCAACACCACCCATCACCGCTTGCGCGCCAAGAATGGGGATAAGTCTTTCGCTGGCATCAATGCCATTTTGAAAAGGCAGCACGGCCGTATCCGTACCGACCAGCGGGCGGATTGCCTCTCCGGCGGCCTCCACATCCCACAGCTTGACACAGAACATTACCAAATCCACCGGGCCGATTCTGGCCGGATTATCAGTGGCCTTGGTCGGCACCAGGTGGGTAACGCCTCGACCGCCCGTGATACGTAAACCATCACGCTGCATCGCTGCCAGATGCGCCCCTCGGGCGATGAAGGTGACATCCGCACCGGCTTTGGCCAAGGCTGCGCCAAAGCCACCGCCAACACCACCTGTTCCCATCACTGCAATGCGCATCACCAATCTCCTGCTTTCAATGGCATTCTATCTACATGCGTTCTGCCTGTCATGGTGACTGCGACGCTTTAAGTCTCGAAACTCCCGTGCTTTCCTGTCATACTACGACGGTTTCATCGACAACGGCAGCAGCGGCATGGCCTTCGCACAGACCATCGGCACCACGCGTTATGTCTTCCCCGATCTGAAGACATTGCTGGCGCGCGCGACCCCCTTCCGGTCCGGTGATGCGCTGGCCGGTGTGGCCGCCGAAAGCGCGGAGGAACGCATCGCCGCACAGCGCGCCTTGGCGGATCTACCGGTCAGGCATTTCCTCTCGGAAAGTGTGATCCCGTATGAGGCAGATGAGGTCACGCGCCTGATCCAGGATAGCCACAACAAGGCGGCCTTCGCGCCGATCAGCAGCCTAACGATTGGCGGATTGCGTGACTGGTTGCTTTCTGATGCGGCTGATAGTGCAACACTCGCTGCGTTGGCGCCAGGGCTAACGCCGGAAATGGTCGCGGCTGTCTCCAAAATCATGCGCGCGGCGGATTTGATTACGGTTGCACCGAAATGTGTGAATGTTGCGCGGTTTCGTAATACGATCGGCCTTAAGGGACGGCTTTCGATCCGCCTGCAACCCAATCACCCAATGGATGATCCTCGCGGCATCGCGGCCGCCACCTTGGATGGGCTTTTGCTTGGCGCAGGTGATGCGGTGATCGGCGTCAATCCCGCGACCGATAATGTGGAGGCGGTGCTGCGCATTCTGGATATACTGGATCGCCTGCGCATCGCCTATGACATACCAACGCAAAGCTGCGTGCTGGCGCATGTCACCACCACCATGCGTGCCATGGATCTAGGCGCGCCGGTTGATCTGGTGTTTCAATCCATTGGCGGAACAGAGGGTGTGAACCGGTCTTTTGGCGTTGATTTGGCCCTGCTGACTGAAGCGCATGAACAGGCGCTATCGCTTAAACGCGGCAGCCTCGGGCAGAATGTCATGTATTTCGAAACCGGCCAAGGCAGCGCCTTGAGTGCTGATGCGCATCACGGCATGGATCAGCAAACTGTTGAAGCGCGCGCCTATGCGGTTGCGCGGCGCTTTTCGCCGCTGCTGGTCAATTCCGTCGTGGGCTTCATCGGTCCTGAATACTTGTTTGATGGCAAGCAGATTCTCCGCGCCGGCCTTGAAGATCATTTCTGCGGCAAGCTGCTTGGTCTGCCGATGGGGGTTGATGTTTGCTACACGAACCATGCGGAAGCAGATCAGGATGATATGGATGCGCTGCTGACGTGCCTCGCGGCTGCTGGTGTCACTTACGTCATGGGCGTACCGGGCGCAGATGATGTGATGCTCGCCTACCAATCCACATCTTTCCATGATGGGCTTTACGCACGCGCGGCACTTGGCAAACGTCCGGCGCCGGAATTCGAGGATTGGCTGAACCGCATGGGTATTGGCAGCACGACGGAGGCGATCCCTGCGCGCCTGTCACCCAAGCTGATCGGGCTTGCATGAACACGCCCAGCAAATGGCGCGATCTCCGCCGTTTCACCGATGCGCGCGTGGCACTGGGGCGTGTTGGCAATGCGCTGCCGACCGCCGCGCATTTGGATTTTCAGGAGGCACATGCACGGGCACGCGATGCGGTCTGGTCCAACCTGGATACAGCGAAGCTTGAAGCGGAACTAACACCGCTGGGTCTGCCCATTCGGCGCGTGACAAGCCAGGCAGAAGAACGCCGGCGTTATTTGTTGCGCCCCGATCTTGGCCGCAAGCTGCCGGAAGAGTCTGTTCTGCCAAAAGCAAAAGGCTGCATTGCACTGGTTGTGGCGGATGGGCTTTGCGCCAGTGGCGTGCAACAACAAGCGCCCGCTTTGCTCGCCGCGCTGGTACCCGCGCTTGGCAAGGCCGGCTTCACACCCGGCCCGATCATCGTTGCTGAACAGGCGCGCGTCGCGCTTGGCGACGACATCGCGGAGGCGATGGAAGCTGCGGCTGTTGTCGTGCTGGTTGGCGAAAGGCCGGGGCTTTCCGCAACCGATAGCATGGGGCTTTACCTGACCTGGGCAGCGCGACGCGGCAGCAATGACGCCATGCGCAACTGCATCAGCAATATCCGCGCGGGAGGGCTTGGCGCTGATGCCGCTGCCGCCAAGGCGCTTTGGCTATTGGTGGAAGCGCGCAAGCTTGGTGCGACGGGTGTCGCGCTCAAGGACGAAATGCCGAGCCATTATCAATTGACTTAATCAGCCGCGGCGTCAGCTATTCCAAGGCCGCATACGCCAAAGCGCACGATGCGCGGCATCTGCATCCTGCAAATAGGCCAGATAATCCCTACTATCCAGAAAGCGTAGCGGCTGGAATGTGCGCGCACTGGTCTCACGAAATTCCGGGTGGCGCAGCACATTGCCAATCGCGCCAGCAAGGCGACGCACCACATCATCCGCGACACCGCGCGGTGCGCCAATGCCACGAAGCGACCCGCCGCGAATATCGTAACCTGCTTCCTTAAAGGTAGGCACATCGGGCGCGAATTCGGATCGCGCTGAGGACATCAACCCCAATACGCGCCAAGGCTGCTGCTGTGCGAAGGTCAGGCTTTCACCCAGGCTTGCCGTGGTCACTTGAATATCACGCCGCAATAGCGCCACGGCTGCCGGCGCGGAACCGGCATAGCTGACGCATTCAAAGCGAATGCCCGCCGCCTGTTCCAATAACAGCGTACTGATATGCCCTGCCGAGCCAACGCCTTGCGTGCCGACTGTCACCTCTCCCGGTTTTGCCTTTGCAGCTGCGACCAGATCGGTAATGCCGCGAATGGGGCTTTCCGGGTGCACCGCAAAAGTTGTCGGGTCTTCCACCACACCGGCGATGAAGGTGAAGCTCGCCAAGGACCAGCGCGGTGTTCTTTCAATCGGGATAGTCACAATGCCTGGCGTATTGATAATGCCGATGGTGTAACCATCTGGCCGCGCATCCGCGATGGCGGAAAGCCCGATTTCTCCGCCCGCACCGGGGCGGTTTTGCACCACCACAGGCTGCCCCAATTCACGTTCCAGGAATTGGGCCATGGTGCGCGCTGAAATATCCGTGCCACCACCCGCAGCGAAAGGCACGATCAATTGCAGCGGCCTTTCCGGCCAGGCTGCACGCGCCAAGCGCGGCGCCGCAACCATGGCACCGAGAGCAGCGAAAAGACCGCGACGCTGCATCTTCAGGCTAGGCATGCGTTGCCTTCATCCCTTCGCGCGCAGCAACTTGCCCGGCAATGCGCCCGTATCATGGCCTGCTTCGCGAATGGGCCGCCCTGCCACCAGAGTCATGTCATAGCCTTCCACGCGCTGCACCAAACGCCGCCCACCGGCGGGCAGGTCATAGATCATTTCAGGATGATACAAGCGGAGCCCATCAAAGTTGATGATATTCACATCCGCCATGGCACCAGGCGCCAAGCGCCCACGATCCGTCAGGCCAAAGAAATCCGCCGTTTCACTGGTTTGCCGCTTCACCACAAATTCCAAGGGCAGCCCATCGCCGCGCTTCCGATCACGCGCCCAATGGGTCAGCATGAAGCTCGGCGTGGAAGCATCGCAGATCACGCCGCAGTGGGCGCCGCCATCGGAAAGGCCAAGCACCGTTGCCTTGTCCATGTTCATTTCGCGTACCACGGACAAATCGCCGGTCACGTAGTTGGTGACAGGGAAATAGAGCATGCGCCCACCATCCGCGTCGACCAGGAAATCATAGCAATAGGAAACCGGATCCTGCCCTGCCTTGGCAGCGAGCGCGGCAATGCTGCGTTCACGCGGCGGTTCGTAATCCGGCGGATCGCCCAATTCGAACATATTGTCCCACCGCGTTGCGATCTGGCGTGACAGCGGCGGCAGCACATCCAAAAGCCGCTTCGATGCTTCTTCAGACAGAATCTTGCGCCGTACCTCGGGATCACGCAGCCGCGCCAATTGCTCGGCCGGCGGTAGCCCCGCCAGCGCCGCAAAACTCTCACGCAACGCAAAGGGATTGAGCGAGGTTGTCAGCCCCAAAATCAACCCCACCGTGCGCCCTGCGACTTGTGCCGCGAGACTTAGCCCCTCGGCGCGTGCCTCATGCACAGCTTGCATCAGGCGCTTCCAACGCTGCGGGTCATAGGCGCGATCAGTCAGCAGGAACCAAACCGGGCGCTTGGTGGATTTTGCCACCTCACGCAGCCAACTGAATTCCGCTGCCTCATCCTCAAAATCACTCAACATGCCGAAAGTACCGCGCCGGGCCTTGCCCATGGCGCGACCGATGGCGAGCAATTCCTCTTCTTCCGCATAACGGCCCGGTACCAGATCGCCCGCCAGCGTCTTGTGCTGATCCGTGCGCGATGTGGTGAAGCCGAAGGCGCCTGCTTCGAGTGCTTCCTGCGTCAGCCGTGCCATGGCTTCGATATCATCGCCGGTTGCGTTTTCGCGCTTCAGCCCGCGTTCGCCCATGACATAAACACGCAAGGGATGATGCGCGAGCTGCGCGCCGATATTCAGCATGCGCGGCATGGCTTCCAAAGCATCGAGATATTGGGGGAAGCTTTCCCAATTCCACTTCAACCCCTCACTGAGCGTGATGCCAGGAATATCTTCCACGCCTTCCATCAGATCAATCAGCGCCTGTTGGTGGCTTTTCTGCACCGGCGCGAAACCAACGCCGCAATTGCCGAATAGCAGCGTCGTCACACCATGCCAGGATGAGGGTGCCAAATTGGGGTCCCAGGTGGCCTGGCCATCATAATGCGTATGCACATCCACCCAGCCCGGCGTCACCAGCCGGCCTTCGGCTGCAATATCGCGCCGCGCCGGCCCGGCCTTGCCGCCCACCTGCGTGACGCGGTCGCCATCAATCGCGACATCGCCGGTGTAACGCGGCGTGCCAAGACCATCCAAAATGGTGCCGCCGCGAATCACGGTATCATGCATGGTGCTTCTCCATCCGGCTTGGTGGTGGCCCCGGAATGCCATGGAAACGCTGTTCTAAAAGCTTAGGCTAACCAAAGCTCCCCTCCCCGGCAAGCATGCGCTGGCTTGCCCGCCCCACTGGCGCTGTCTAGCCTTGCCGCATCAGCCGGGGCGCGCCGCTTTCGGCAGCAATGAAGATACGGAAACCAGCATGCGCACACCAAAAAAACCGCGCTTCCCCGAATTGACGCAAGATAGCATGAGCGCCGAGCAGCGCGCCGCGGCTGAGGGCATCATCAACGGCCCGCGCGGCGGCTTGCGAGGCCCCTTCAATGCCTGGCTCCGCAGCCCTGTTTTCGCCGATAGGATGCAAAGGGTTGGCGAATATCTGCGCTTCAATAGCTCCATCCCCGCTGATTTGAATGAATTCGCCATCCTGATCACGGCGCGCGTCTGGACCAGCCAATATGAATGGTATGCGCATCACGCCATGGCGATGAAGGCTGGCTTGCCGCCTGCGATTGCGGCTGATCTTGCCGAAGGTCGCCGCCCCGCCGGCATGACGGAAGATCAGCGCATTGTCTATGAATTCTGCACGGAATTGCACCGTGACCACGGCATATCAGACGCGACTTTCGCCACCACCGCGGCGCGTTTTGGTGAACAAGGTGTGGTGGATTTGATCGCTGTCAGTGGCTATTACGTCGCAGTTTCCATGACGCTGAATGTCGCCGAAGTGCAAATCCCGCCTGAGGCGACACCGCTGCCACCACTGCCGAAGGCGTGAGCATTGCACGGGGCGGCATGGCACCGCCCCGTGCAAGCGCTAATCAGCTCCGAACCAGCGAACAGCCACCATCCGCCAAAGAACGGAAGGCATCATCAGCGGTGCTGGTCTGCAAAAGCTTGTAGTAGTCATGTTTGTGCCGGCTTTCCGCCGGCGTCTTCACTTCAAACAGATAGGCCGGATGGAGCTTGCGGCCGTCCGCACGGATAGTGCCCGCGCCAAAAGCATCATCCTGCGTCGGCATGGCCTTCATGCGTTCCACAACCGCGCGCCCATTGGCCTTGGCCGGCGCGGCGCCCAGTTCGGCGACCGCCTTCAGGTAATGCAGGGTAGCCGAGTAATCGCCCGCCTGCGCCATGGTGACCGGCGTATCGACACCGGAATTCGCCAGAACGCGCCGTGCAAGACTGCGCGTTTGGTCATTCATGTCCCAATAATAGGTAGCACTGCAAACCAGGCCCTGCGCCGTTTCCAGCCCAAGTGCATGCACATCCGTGATGAACATGAGCATGGAAGCAAGCTTGATACCGCGCCGTGTAATGCCGAATTCCGCGGCCTGCTTGATGCAGTTGGTCGTATCCGTGCCGGCATTGGCAAGGCCAATCACTTTCGCGCGGCTTGCCTGCGCCTGCAAAATAAAGGAGGAAAAGTCAGTCGTGCCCGGGAAGGGTGTACGTACCTGCCCGACAACGCGCCCACCAGCAGCACGCACAAAGGCCGCAGTATCACGTTCCAAGGCGTGCCCAAAGGCGTAATCGGCGGTGATGAAGAACCAGGTATCACCACCCGCGCGCACCATGGCCGCGCCAGTAGACCGCGCCAGCATAAAGGTGTCATAAACCCAGTGGATTGTATTGGCGTTGCACGCACGGCCTGTAAGATCAGACGTCGCGGTGGATGTTGCAATGGCGACCTTGTTTCTCTCGCGTGCCAATTCAGAAACAGCAAGTGCTACGGAAGAAGCCGCAAGATTCAACACCATATCCACGCCATCGCGATCAAACCATTGACGCGTGATATTGACGCCGACATCCGGGCGGTTCTGATGGTCAGCCACCACCAGCTCAACATTAAGGCCGCGAGCCGCTGTCATTTCCTGCATTGCAAGGCGGGTGGCAGAAATACTGTTCGGGCCATTCAAATCCCGGTATGGCCCGGACATATCGGACAGCAAGCCGATCTTGATGGTGCTAGCCGCCTGAGCATGTGCACTCCGCCAGGGTAGTGCACCCAAGGCAGCCGCACCGCCCCCAGCGGCAAGAATGGACCTTCTTTCAAGTGTCATCGCATTTCCTCTCTTGTCCCTGTTGACTGGAACAGGCTTCCAGTATCCCCGTCCATTACCCTACCCGCCGGACAGAATCCATGCCTATTCTGCGGCCGCCCGGCTGGCCGGCGGGCGGAAGGCCGGGATCACATGCTGGGCGAAAAGCGTAAGGCTACGCAGGATTTTCTCATGCCCGTAATAGGGCGGGTAATGCAGCAGCAGGCTGGTCATGCCAGTGCGCGCCTGAAGGGCGCGAAGCTTCGCAATCACCGTGGTTGGGCTGCCATGCAGCAGGGTGGTTTCAGCCAGCACCCCGTAATCCAGCGCCCGCCCCTTTTCAGAAACCGAGCCAAGATAGCCACCGGTGCCGGCACTGTTGAAATTGCGGATATGGTGCAGGATGTGTTCTTCCGTATCGGCGCGTGCCTGTTCATCGGTTTCCGCCACATAAACCATGCGCGCAATATCAATATGCCCGGCAGCGGGGTTGTTGCGCTGGGGTGATGGCGCTGTCGCCAATGCCTCGCGATAAATCTTCGATTGTGACGCCAAGGTATCCAAACCTGGCAGCGTGCTCAGCATCAGCCCGAAACCATTGCGCCCGGCATAGCCAATGGACCGATCCGTGCCGCCCGCCATGTAAAGCGGCGGATGGGGAAGCTGGATCGGCACGGGCAGCATTTCATATTGCCCTTCGACCTTGCCCTTGTAGAATTTGCCCTCATGCGTCCAGCGCCGACGATGAAAGCCATCGAAAATCAGTTGCACGCTTTCCTCGACAACATCGCGCCGCGCCTCAAAATCCTTGCCCAAACCTTCAAACTCATAAGGCCGATACCCGCTACCCAGGCCCAGCATCACGCGGCCATTGGAAAGCACATCAACGAAAGCGGTGTTTTCCACCACGCGGATCGGGTCATAGAGCGGCAGCGTGATCACCCCTGCCGCGAGCTTGATACGGCTGGTGCGCGCCGCAAGGTAGGACATATAGACAAAACAATCCGGCATGATGCCGTAAGTCGTACTGAAGTGATGTTCTGCGATCCAGGCGGTATCGAAGCCAAGCGCTTCGGCGCGCAGGATCTCCTCGGTCGTCCGCGCGGTCACGCCCTGGTGCGGATAGGGTTCTTCCACCGGGTTGGGGTGGCTTGTCATCAGAATGCCGAATTCCATGCTTGCTTCCTCCTGCCGAAATGCTTGTGGTGGCGTCAGCCGCCTGCTTCCTTGGGGGTGGCGCGTACCTCAATCCCTGCCAGTTTTTCCATATGCTGAATGGTGGAAACGAAATCCTCAGGCCCCGAACCCATCGCCAAGGCCAGCGAAAGATATTGTCGTGCTGCCGGGCCCATGAACATCGGCACGCCGAAACGTTCCGCTTCTTCCAGGCATAGCTTCACATCCTTGTGCATCAGCCCAGCCGCAAAGCGCACCGGAAAACCCTGGGCGCGTTCGGTGATGGCTTGCGGCACGCGCTTTTCCGACATGAAGGAACGCCCGCTGGAGGCATTGAGCACGTCAAACATGAGCTTAGTATCAAGGCCAGCCTTGGCGCCCAATACCATGCCTTCCAAACAGGCCAGTGTATTGCTGGCAAGAATGACATTATTCACCAGCTTCATCGTCTGCCCAAGGCCGGGTTCCGCACCAAGGTAAAAGATATTCTGCCCAATCTGCTTCAGCACCGGCTCCACAGCCTTTTGCGAGGCTACGTCACCCGATGTCATGATGGCGAGCGTCCCGGCCTCGGCGCCGGAAACACCGCCACTCACCGGGCCATCAATCAAGTGGATGCCCTTGGTAGCCAAAGCCTCCGCCACGCGCCGCGCAACTGTCGGCCCGGTGGTGGAAAGATCCACCACGATCTTGGCCTTATTGCCATGCACCAACCCATTCGCACCAAGCGCCACGGCTTCCACCGCCGCCGGTGTCGACAGGCTGAGCAGCACCGCATCGCATTGGTCGGCGACATCGCGCGCGCTGGTAGCGGCCTTGGCGCCCATGGCGGTGAGTGACGCCAAGGCCTTCGTATCAAGATCATGCACCACCAGCGCGTGACCGGCTTTCACAAGCCGCCGCGCCATGACGCCACCGATATTGCCAAGGCCGATGAAACCAAGCTTCATGACATTCCTTATTACCCTTGCGCTGGGCTTGCATGGCCCGCGCTATTATTTCCCGGTAAGGCTCCGCCCGAATGCGCTTTCAGTCAAGGGCTTGGTGCAGCTCGTAGGGGTGTCCTTCTGATGGCAATGACCCGCGCAAGGTGCATGGCGAAAAAACCGGCTTGGCATTGGCGGTTTCCTCTTTTGGGGGAATACTCACCCCCGTCCCATCCGGCGCGCAAGCCCTGGGGTTGGGTTCATGACGTTCCTGTGATGCGGCGCGGCGCCGAGCCCCGTCGGAAGGGGTAGAGGCGATGAATGAAATGTGGCGGACCATACCGGCAAGCACGTGGCCGGCTTTGACGGACCCGGATGTGATCATCATCGGCGCTGGCATTTCCGGCCTTTATCAACTCTATCGCCTGCGAGAGCTTGGTTATTCCGTCCAAGTGTTTGAAACCGGCAGCGATCTGGGCGGCACCTGGTATTGGAACCGCTACCCCGGCGCGCGGTTTGATTCGGAAAGCTACACCTACGGCTATTCCTTTTCCGATGAACTGTTGCAGGAATGGAGCTGGAGCGAGCATTTCGCCCCGCAGCCGGAAACGCTGCGCTACTTGCAGCATGTCGCGCAAAAATTCGATCTGCGCCGCCATATCCAATTTAATAGCCGTGTGGTCAGCGCGCAGTTTGATGAGGCGAGCCTGCGCTGGACCGTGACGCTTGATAGTGGCGCGCAGCACCGGTGCCGCTTTCTGATCACTGCACTCGGACCACTTTCCGCCGATACAATGCCGCGCATCCCGGGTGTGGAGAGCTTCGCCGGCCAATCCTTCCATACCTATCGCTGGCCGCATGAACCCATCAGCTTCGCGGGCAAGCGCGTGGCGGTGATTGGCACGGGGGCGACCGGCGTGCAGGTGATCCAGACCATTGCGTCTGAGGTTGGGTCGCTGACTGTGTTTCAGCGTACACCCAATTGGTGCGCGCCCTTGCATAATCGCCCGATCACGGAAGAAGAACAGCGCCAGATCAAGGGCAATTACCCAGCACTTTTCGCGCTACTGCGCACCACACCTGGCTGCTATATTCACAATGCCGATCCGCGCAGCGTGTTTGAAGTGACGCCCGAGGAACGCGAAGCCTTTTGGGAACAGCGCTATGCTGAACCTGGCTTTGGCATTTGGCAGGCGAATTACCGCGATATCCTGACCGATCCCAAGGCTAACGCGCTGATCAGCGATTTCATCGCGCGTAAAATCCGCCAGCGCGTGAAAGACCCTGCCGTTGCGGAAAAGCTGATCCCCAAAAATCATGGCTTCGGTACGCGCCGCGTCCCGCTAGAAACCCGCTACTTTGAAGCCTATAATCGTGAGAATGTGCGGTTGGTGGATATCAACGATACGCCGATTGAGAGTATTATGCGCAACGGCATCAAGACCAGCGCTGCCGAATATGAATTCGACATGATCATCTATGCCACAGGCTTTGATGCCATCACCGGCGCTTTTGATCGGATTGACTTCCGGGGTGTGGGCAGCCGGCTTCTGAAGGACAAATGGGCGGATGGGCCCAAGACCTATCTCGGCCTGCAATCGGCGGGCTTTCCCAATATGCTGACCATTGTCGGGCCGCATAATGCCTCCACGCGCTGCAATATCCCGCGCTGCATTGAACAAAATGTGGAATGGGTGACGGATTTGATGCGCCATGTGCGTGATAGGGGCATCACACGTTTCGAGGCAACTGAAGCGGCCGAAGCCGAATGGTCACACCATATCGAAACCCTGGCCGAGGGCTTGCTTTATACCCAGATCGATTCCTGGGCCACGGGCATCAACCGCAATGTTGAAGGGCGTGATCAGCGGCGCATTTTGCAATATCAGGGCGGCGCGCCGGCCTATCGCGAAAAATGTGATGCGGTGGCCGCGCAAGGCTATGCCGGCATGACACTGAGCTGAGGAACACAGCATGCGCCAAAACCCTGTCCGCACCGCACTCCGCCAGGGCCGCATGGCACATGGCATTATGGCAACAGAGTTTCTCACACCGGGGCTTTGCCAAATCCTCGGTAATGCAGGTTCAGACTATGTTATCTTCGATATGGAACATGGCGGCATGGGCATTGATGCGATCAAGGCGCAATGCGCCTTCGCGCGCCATGCTGGTGTGGTGCCATTGGTGCGTGTCACGGGCCATCAATATCATCTGATCGCGCCGGTCTTGGATGCTGGCGCCATGGGCATCATGGAACCCATGGTGGAAACGCGCCAACAGGCGGAGGAATTGGCCGCCTGGTGCCGCTATCGCCCGGAAGGCAGGCGCGGCGTTGGCTTTGGCTATGCGCATGATGATTACCAGGGCCAGGATGTAATCGCCGGCATGAAGGCCGAAAACGACCGCGTCATGGTCATTCCCCTGATCGAAACGGCGAAGGGGATCGAGAATGTGGAAGCGATCATGGCGGTGCCTGGCGTCGATCTCGGCTGGTTCGGTCATTATGATTTGAGTGATTCGCTTGGCATCACCGCGCAATTCGATCACCCGACATTCCAGGCCGCACTCACCCACTTCCTGAAAGCCTGCAAAGCGGCGGGCAAGCCCGCTGGTGTTTTGGGGGCGGGGCTGGAGATGGTGCGCGGTTGGCGCGCCAAGGGATTTCGCTGCCTGTGTTATGGAGCTGATGTCAGCGTTTTCCAATCCGCCCTGAAGGGCGCTTTGGATACGCTGAAGGGCGAAGCGGGCTGAAGGTGCATCACGGAAAATCGGAAGACAGGTATGGAATTCAAGATCGGCACTGAACAGCGCGAAATGATCGCCGCCGTCAGGCAATTGGCGCAAAACGAATTCAAGCAGGATGCGCCGAAATGGATGGATGGCACCTTTCCCTGGCCAAATATCAAAAAGCTCGCCGGGCTTGGCGTACTCGGCATGTCAGTGCCGGAGGAATATGGCGGGCTTGGCCTTTCCATTCTTGATTCTGCCCTGATCCTCGAAGAAATCGCCAAGGTGGATTATGTCACGGCCATGGCGGTGCTGGGGGAAGCGGGCGTGCAAACCCGCGTCATTTCCCATTACGCGCCGAAGGGCATCAAGGAACGCATTTTGCCCCGCGTGATTTCAGGTGATTGCATTCTTGCGATTTGCATGACGGAACCGCATGCCGGCACGGATGTCGCCAATTACCGCACCAACACCAAGCGGCATGGCAATCATCTGGTGCTGAATGGCACCAAGACACTGATCTCTCGCGCGGCTGAAGCCGGCATGTTTGTGGTCTTCACCCGCGTGGATGGCAAACCAGGGCGCGAAGGGATTGGCTGCGTATTGGTGGAACAGGGCACGCCGGGGCTTTCTGTCACCGGCACCTTTCACACCATGGGGGGTGAGAATCTGCATGAAGTACAATTCAATGATTGCGAATTGCCGCCGGAAAACCTGGTGATTGAAACCGATGGCTTCAAGAAATTGTTGACTGCATTCAATACGCAGCGCTGCCTCAACCCCAGCATATCGCTTGGCTTGGCGGAAGGCGCCTTTGATGAAGCCGTGCGCTATGTAAATGATCGCAAGCTGTTCAGCAAATCCATCGCGGATTTCCAGGGCATTCGTTGGAAATTCGCCGATATGTTCAAGGATATCGAAGCCGGGCGAGGCTTGCTCTACCGCGCTTGCCTCACCGCCAATCCCTTTCCTGATCCCTTCATGGCAGCCACCGCCAAGGTGTTCTGCAATGAAATGTCGCTCCGCGTCACCAGTGAAGCGGTGCAGGTGCATGGCGGTTATGGCTTTACCGATGAATATCCCGTCTCAAGGCTTTATCGCGGTGCGCGTTACGGCTCGCTCGGTGGTGGGTCGTCCGAATCGCTGCGTGATCTGATCGGCAAGCGCATTTTGGCCGATGCGGGCAGCGTGGATGGCATTCTGGGCCTTGATACCTATTGAGAAGCCTTGCCAGGCGCGGCCCCATTGTGGTTATACTGAATCCAACTAATCGGGAGGAAGGTCATGAACCATAGCATCACCCGCCGCACCATGATGAGCGCTGCCGTGCTCACCCCCTTTTCCGCGCAGGCACAGTCGGATTGGCCCAATCGTCCCGTGCGCATTGTGGTGCCTTTCCCGCCTGGTCAGGCCGCCGATATTTTCACCCGCCTGCTGGCCGATGAGCTTTCCAAGCGCTGGCCGCAGCGCGTGGTGGTGGAAAATCGCGCCGGCGGTGCTTCGGTCCCCGGCGTTGAATCCGTCGCGCGCGCGCCGGCTGATGGCTATACGCTACTGACCGGCACATCCGGTCCGCTTGGCGTTAATCCTTCTGTGCTGCCGCGCCTGCCTTATGATGTCGAAAAGGATTTCGCCTTCATCAGTAATGTGGTGATGGCTCCCTTGCTTGTGATTGCGCATCCTTCGGTTTCTGAGCGCACCATTCAGGAATTGGCCGCCAGCGCCAAGGCACGGCCCGGGCAATTGGACATGGCCTCGGCCGGTCCTGCCACCAGCCAACATATGGCTGCCGAATTGCTGATGCTGCGCGCCGGCATTCGCTTCAACATCGTGCATTATCGCGGCAGCGGTCCCGCCATTGCCGATGTCATGGCAGGCAATGTGAAGCTGATGACGGATTCCGTTGCCTCTGCCCTTCCGCATATCCAATCGGGCCGCGTGCGCCCCATCGCGCTTTGCAGCGCGCGGCGCGTGCCGCAATTGCCGGATGTGCCGACCATCGCGGAAAGCCTGGTGCCTGGGTATGAAGCCACCGGCTGGTCCGGTTTGGTGGCGCCTTCGGGAACGCCCGCCGAAATCGTCAATCGCATCAATGCCGATGTGGTGGCCGTGCTGCGCGATCCCGCCGTGACCAAAAGGATCGAGGATATGGGCGCGGTTGCGGACCCGTTGACACCGGAGCAATTCGGCACATTCGTCCGCGCGGAAGTCGCCAAATGGCGCGAAGTGGCGCGCTCCGGGAATGTGCGGCTAGAAGGCTGAAGCTGAACTACCTCACCATGCCGGCGGAAACGCCATGCAGGCAGGCCATCAATAGCGAAAGCGGCAAGCGCAGCCGCCACCACCAATCGGGCGCCATTGCGCCCGACTGCGCTGCGCGATCTGCCAGGGGCAGCAACGCGAAGATCACCGCAAGCAACAAAAGCCCCGCCTGCGGCGGCAATAGCAACGCCACCCAGGCCGCCAGCATGGGCAGGACAGACAGCACCAGCCAGCGCATCAGCGCTGCCCCACCGGCCTTATTCGCCGCCAAGCCCCACCAGGCGCCACCGATAAAACTCGCGATCAGGGCGCCATAGGCCGGGCCGGCATCCAGCACGAAGGCCGCCACGCCATCGCCCGCGGCCAGCATTACGGGCATGGCAAGGCTCGGCAGCAGGCCGGCGGCGCCCAGCAGCAGGGCCGGGCGCGGGATGGGGTGCTTGGACATGGCGCTGCCCTCTCATAATTCGCCCCGGCCCGACAAGCCCCACCCTGGCGCTAAGGCCGCTCCGGCGCCATCTCAGGGGCATGAATGTCATCGCACCCGGCCCCGTGCTGTTCATGCCGGAAAAGCGCCCCGCGCGCCCGGCCACGCGGCGGCTTACCGTGACCGCGCCTTATGAACCGAATGGCGACCAGCCGCGCGCCATTGCGGAGCTTGTCGCTGGCCTGCAAGCCGCCGAACGCGACCAGGTGCTGCTGGGTGTCACAGGTTCCGGCAAGACCTTCACCATGGCCAAGGTGATCGAAGCCGTGCAGCGACCAACCCTGATCCTGGCGCCGAACAAGACATTGGCCGCACAGCTTTATGGCGAGATGAAAAGCTTCTTCCCGGAAAATGCGGTGGAATATTTCGTTTCCTATTATGATTACTACCAACCGGAAGCCTATGTGCCGCGCACCGATACCTATATCGAAAAAGACGCGCAGATCAACGATCAGATAGACCGCATGCGGCATTCCGCGACTCAGGCGCTGCTGGAACGCAATGATGTAGTGATCGTCGCCTCGGTTTCCTGCATTTACGGTATCGGGCCGGTCGAGACCTATTCGCGCATGGTGGTGAAGCTGGAAGCCGGTGGGCAGATTGACCGCGATGTGCTGGTGAAGGGCCTGGTGGAGCAGCAATATCGCCGCAATGATAATTTCTTCGCCCGCGGCACTTTCCGTATTCGCGGCGAAACCGTTGACCTGTGGCCGAGTCATTTGGAAGACCGCGCCTGGCGTGTCTCGCTCTTTGGTGATGAGATCGAGGCGATCCGCGAATTTGACCCTTTGACCGGTGAAATCACCACCGAGATGGAACGCGTTTCCATCTACGCCAATAGCCACTATGTCACGCCGCGCCCAACACTGACGCAGGCCATCACCTGCATCAAGGATGAATTGAAGGAACATCTGGCGAAGCTGCATGCGGAAGGCAAATTGCTGGAAGCGCAGCGGCTAGAACAGCGCACCATCTTCGATATCGAAATGATGGAAACCACCGGTTCCTGCAAGGGAATTGAGAATTACAGCCGCTATCTGACAGGCCGCAGTCCCGGCGAACCGCCGCCGACGGTTTTCGAATACCTCCCGGAAAACGCTTTGCTGGTGGTGGATGAAAGCCATGTCACCGTACCGCAAATCGGCGGCATGTATCGTGGTGACTATGCGCGCAAGACCGTGCTGTCCGAATATGGCTTTCGCCTGCCAAGCTGCACGGATAACCGCCCCCTCAAGTTTGAGGAATGGGATACCTATCGCCCGCCTTCCATCTTTGTCAGCGCCACGCCTGGCCCGTGGGAGATGGAGCGCACCGGCGGCGCCTTTGCCGAACAGGTCATTCGCCCAACCGGCCTGGTTGATCCAGTGACCGAAATCCGCCCGGTAGAAAGGCAGGTGGATGATCTGCTGGCCGAATGCCGTGAGGTCACGAAGCATGGCGGGCGCGTGCTGGTCACGACACTGACGAAGCGCATGGCCGAAGATTTGACCGAATACATGACCGAAGCCGGCATTCGCGTGCGCTATTTGCATTCCGATATTGACACGCTCGAACGAATCGAAATCATCCGCGATTTGCGCAAGGGCGTTTTTGATGTGCTGGTCGGCATCAATCTGCTGCGCGAAGGCTTGGATATTCCGGAATGCGCGCTGGTCGCTATCCTGGATGCCGATAAGGAAGGGTTTTTGCGCAGCACCACATCGCTCATTCAAACCATTGGCCGCGCTGCGCGCAACGTGGACGGCCGTGTGGTGCTCTATGCCGACGTGATGACCGATAGTCTCCGCCGCGCGTTGGAGGAAACCGCCCGCCGGCGCTCAAAGCAGGAAGCCTGGAACAAGGAACACGGCATTACGCCGCAAACCATCCGCCGCGATATCTCATCCGCGCTGCAATCCATCTATGAACAGGATTACGTGACGGTTGAGGCGCTGGAAGGTGAGGAAACCGCCGAATTTGTCGGCAAGGACCTGAAGGCCACCATCGCGGAGCTTGAACGCAAGATGCGCGCGGCAGCGGCCGATCTGGAATTCGAAACGGCGGCCAGATTGCGTGATGAGATCAAGCGGCTGGAAAGCCTGGACCTTGGCCTTTCGCCAAACCTTGCGGGTCGGTCCTTGCAGGAAGCCAAGCCAAAGGCCAAGGCGGATTGGAAGCCAAAGCCCATGGGGCCGGGTGGCGGCGGCTATGACCCGGCCAAAGGCAAGGGCGGGCGGCGGCGCAAGGGCTGATTTGCCCAATAAAACGCCAGCCAAGCCCGCACTCCAGGCAAAACCGGTTCGAATCAGCCTTTGCAGCTCCCGCCCGCAGCGGGTAAGCCTTGCCCCCATCGGACCAAGGGCGCAGAAAACCCAGGTCACGGGGATAAAGGGAGATCACCAATGGCTCATGGAATTTCGCGCCGCGGCGCGCTCACTGCCGGTACGGCAATCCTCGCGGCCCCGATGGTCGCGCGCGCCCAGCAGGCGCGGCTGCGTTTCACGCTCGATTGGGCCTTCCAGGCACCGAATGCCTTTGCGCTCCTCGCGCGTGACAAGGGCTATTTCCGCAATGCCGGCATTGATGTGCAAATTGACCGCGGCCAGGGTTCGGGCGGCGTGCCGGTGGCACTTGCCGGCGGGTCCTATGACATGGGCTATGCGGATTTGAACCCGGCCATCAAATTCGTCGCCGAAAATCCGGATCGCGGCATTGTCGCGGTGGCGGTGCTGCATGATCGCAGCCCGCTTTGCGCCATTGTGCGCGCCGATAGCGCCATTCGCACGCCGAAAGACCTTGAAGGCAAGCGCCTGGCCGCGCCGGATTTCGATGCCGGGCGTCAGCTTTTCCCGGCTTTTGCCAAATCCGCCGGCATTGACGCGGCCAAGGTGACCTTCCTGTCGGTCTCGCCCGCCCTGCGCGAGCCCATGTTGGTGCGCCGCGAAGCCGATGGCGTGACGGGTTTCGTCACTACTTCTGCGCTCGCGCTGAAGGGCATCGGGCTCGATCACCCGGCGCAGCGCGTGATGATGTATTACGATCACGGGCTGAACCTTTATGGCGGCGCAATTCTGACAACGCGCGCCTTCATTGAACGCAACCCTGCCGTGGTACGCGGCGCGACAGCAGCGCTGGTGCGCGGCTTCCGCGATACGCTCCGCAATGGGCAGGAGATGCTGGATAACCTTCGCCGCGTGGAACCGCTGACCGATGTGGCGCTGGAACGTGAGCGGCATGAGATGAATGTCGCGCGTGTGATCATCTCAGATCATGTGCGCGCCAATGGGCTTTCATCGGTGGATATGGGCCGGCTGCAAACCGGCATTCGCGCGGTGGAGGAAGCCTACAGCCTGCCGCCTCGCGTACAGGCAGCGCAAATCTACACGGCCGATTTCCTGCCCCCTGGCGCTGATCGCGCAATCTGATCCCGCGCCATGGCGCAGGGTTTTGTGGATATCGCCAATGTCGCCATGCGCTATGGCGGCGTTGAGGGAACGCTTGCGCTGAAAGGCACCAGCCTTGCGGTGGCAGAAGGCGAATTTGTTGCCGTGGTCGGGCCATCGGGCTGCGGCAAATCCACGCTGATGCGCCTGGTAACAGGGCTTTGGCCGCCAACGGAAGGCCGGGTTTTTGTGGATGGCCAGGAAGTGGATGGCCCGCTTTCCATCGCCGGCATGGCCTTCCAGAATGCCACCTTGCTGCCATGGCGAAATATCCTCGACAATGTGATGCTGCCTTTGGAAGTGGTGCAGCCGCATCGCGGGCAGCTTCGCGCCAAGCGGGCCGAGTATGAACGGCAAGCGCGCGAATTACTCGCCCTTGTTGGCCTGGATGGGTTTGAAGCGAAATTCCCCTGGCAGCTTTCGGGGGGCATGCAGCAGCGCGCCTCGCTCTGCCGGGCTTTGATCCATCAGCCGCGCTTGCTGATGCTAGATGAGCCTTTCGGCGCGCTTGATATCTTCACGCGCGAAGACCTTTGGGCTGTCCTACAAAAACTCTGGCTCGCGCGCCGGCCCACCATCATTCTGGTGACGCATGATTTGCGCGAAGCGGCCTATCTCGCGGATCGCGTACTGGTCATGTCATCCCGCCCCGGGCGCATCATTGCCGAACGCCGCGTGGATTTTCCGCGAGAGCGGACCATGGAGACCACCTACACCACCGACTTCCAGGATTTGGTGCATGAATTGCGTGATCGCATCAGCGATGCCCGCGATACCGAGGAAATTGCCGATGCCTCGTAAAACGCTCCGCAGCCCGGAAGCCTTGGCCGCTGCCGCGCGCAGCCGACGCCGCCTGGAAGCCTCGCTTCCCTGGATGGTGATCGCCGGCATGTTCCTGATTTGGGAGGTTGCGGTCTGGGCCTACACTATCCAGCCCTTCATCCTGCCCGCACCTTCAGCCATTGCGGCCAGCATGATGAAATGGTGGCAGCCCTTGCTCGCCAATTCCTGGGCAACGCTGCTCACCACCGTGATTGGCTTCGCGATGGCGATTGTGTTTGGGTTGCTGTTGGGCGTGATGATCGGGTCTTCGATGCTGGTCTATCGCGGGCTTTATCCGCTGCTGATCGCCTTCAATTCCGTGCCCAAAGTGGCCGTGGTGCCGATTTTGGTGATCTGGTTCGGTGCCGGCTTCTGGCCCGCGGTGCTGACCGCCTTTCTGATTTCCTTCTTTCCGATTGTGGTGAATGTCGCGACTGGCATCGCCACGGTAGAGCCCGAATTGCGCGATGTACTGCGTGCGCTTGGTGCGAAGCCCATAGATATCATCCGCAAAGTCGGGCTGCCGCGCGCCATGCCCTATTTCTTCGCCTCCTTGAAGGTGGCCATCACGGTGGCTTTCGTCGGTTCCATTATAAGCGAAACAGTCGCCGCCAATGAAGGCATTGGGCATTTGATGCTGGTCGCATCCTCCCGCTTTGATGTGCCGTTGGTTTTCGCGGGGCTCATCATCACCGGCGTCATGGGCGTGGCGATGTATTGGGTCGCGGTGACGATTGAAGAACGCACCACCGGGTGGGCCACGCGCGGCCAGCAGGACCCGCGCCTCGCAGCCGGGGGCTGAAAACATGACAGATGCGCCGCTTCGGCTTGGCATGATGACGCCAAGTTCCAACACCGTGTTGGAACCCATCACGGCTGCGCTCTTGGCGCAAACCCCGTGGATCACAGCGCATTTCCAACGCTTGCGCGTATTGGCGATCAATCTCGGCGCGGATGCCACCAGCCAATTTGACCCGTGCCCGATGGCTGATGCGGCGGCGCTGCTCGCGGATGCAAAAGTGCACGCGCTTTGCTGGAACGGCACTTCTGGCGCCTGGTTGGGGCTTGAAAGTGATCGCGCGCTTTGCGCCACCATCGCGCGCGAAACCGGGCTGCCCTGCACAACGGCGACCCTCGCACTATGCGATGCCTTACCAGCGCTTGGGGCAAAACGTATCGGGTTGGTAACGCCCTATTTGAACACGGTGCAGACCGCCATTATTAAAAACTTCAGAGGTCTTGGCATTGAAACCGTGGTGGAACGGCATCTGGAAGACCCCGGCAATTACAGCTTCGCCGAACATAGCGCTGGCAAGGTGGATGCGCTGGTGCGCGAAGCCGCTGCTGCGAAGCCCGATGCCATTGTGATCCATTGCACCAATTTCCGCGGCCTGCCCGGCGCGGTCGGGATCGAAGCCGAAACCGGCATCCCGATCCTCGATTCCATCGCGGTCGCGCTATGGGGCGCCATCCGCGCCGCAGGGCGCAGTCCTGCCACGATCAAGGGCGCGGGACGACTTTTCGCGCTCTGATACAGAACGCCTATCAGCCGCCCGCCATCACCCAATCGTGGAACAGCGCCAGGTCAATATTGCCACCGCACAGCACAACACCCACACGCTTGCCACGCATGGCAGCACGTTCCTGCATCAGCGCAGCGAGCGGTGCGGCGCCCGCGCCCTCCGCCAGATTATGCGTATCCTGCCAATAGGCACGCATGGCCGCGGCCACTTCATCATCTGTCACGGTCACAATGCGCGCCGCACCCTTGCGGATGATCTCCAGCGCCCCGGGATCGGGGATGCGCGTTGCCATGCCATCCGCACGCGTATTGGCGGTTGGCGTTGTCACCACATGGCCGGCAGCGAAGGAAAGCGCATAGGCCGGCGCTTCGGTGCTTTGCACACCAATGATTTCGGTGGAAAGGCCCAAAAGATCACGCGCCAGAATGCAGCCGCACATGCCGGACCCAAGGCCGATTGGCACATAAAGTGCCGCGAGTGGCGGCGCCGCGCGCAATAATTCCAGCGCATAAGTGGCCACACCCATTACCAGATCGCGCGCGAAGGATGGCGCAAACAGCAGGCCCTCTGCCTTGGCCAGCCGCGCGGCTTCTTCTCGTGCTTCGTCAAAATCCGCGCCATGTTCAATCAATCGCGCACCCTGCGCACGCATGGCATTGTTCTTTTCCGCGCTATTGCCACGCGGCACCAGAATGGTCACCGGTATCCCATGCCGCGCGCCCGCATAGGCCAGGGATTGCCCATGATTGCCGCGCGTCGCACTCACCACGCCGGGCACATCCGGGTTTTCACGCTTCAGCCTTGCCATGAAAACCAAGCCACCGCGCACTTTGAAGGCGCCGGTCGGCGTATGGTTTTCATGCTTCACCCAAACCTCAGCCCCGGCACGTTCCGCTAGTAAGGGCCAGGCATATTGCGGTGTTGGCGCGAAGGCATCATGAACCAGTTGCGCTGCCGCTTCTAATTCAGGGAAGCTGAACACAGAGCGTTAATGCCGCGCGATTTCGATCTCACCTTCTGGCTGCGGTGAAGAAAACGCGCTATCGGCGAAGGCTTCTTCCCAGGAACCGGCTGTGCTCGCCTTGGAATATTCGGTGGCGCGATTTTCGAAGAAATTCGCGTGCTCCACCGCATTCAGCATTTCATCCAGCCACGGCAGCGGATTCTTCTCAATCTTGTAGAGCGGCTCAAGCCCCAATTGCTGCAAGCGGCGATCCGCGATGAAGCGTATATATTGCTTGGTGAGCGAGGCATCGAGACCCTGCACCCCACCCAATTCAAACGCCAGATCAATGAAGGCGTCTTCATGATCCACAATGGTGGCGCAGATTAAATATAGATCGCGGCGGAATTCCACGGTCCAGATTTCCGGGTTTTCCTGCACGAAGGTGCGGAACAGCCGGATCACGGAAAGGCAATGCAGCGTTTCATCGCGCACCGACCAGCTCACGATCTGGCCCATGCCCTTCATCTTGTTGAAGCGCGGGAAATTCATGAGAATCGCGAAGGAGGCAAAAAGCTGCAAGCCTTCGGTAAACGCACCAAAAGCCGCCAGAGTCTTCGCGATTTCCGTCTTGTTCGCAACGCTGAAGCCCTGCATGTAATCGTATTTGTCCTTCATCTCCTTGTATTTGAGGAAGGCCGTGTATTCGATCTCGGGCATGCCGATGGTATCGAGCAGATGGCTATAGGCCGCGATATGCACCGTTTCGATGTTCGAAAAGGCCGAGAGCATCATCAGCACTTCTGTTGGCTTGAACACCTGAGAATAGTGCTTCATGTAGCAATTATTCACTTCAACATCCGCCTGGGTGAAGAAGCGGAAGATCTGCGTCAGCAGATTGCGCTCGGATTGCGTAAGGTTCTTCTGCCAATCCTTCACATCATCCGCGAGTGGCACTTCTTCCGGCAGCCAATGGATGCGCTGCTGCTGCAACCAGGCTTCATAAGCCCAAGGATAGCGGAAGGGCTTATAGACAGGGTTCGAAGTCAAAAGATCGAATTTCACCGGCAATTCATCGCGCACCATACCATCAGCCATTTTAACTCACCTCATGTTGTCTGATTCGCGAGGCTTTTACCACAATGTGTGGGTCATGCAATCGCCAACCGCAAGATGTTGTGTCGAATTACTCAACTCGGATATTGGCCTCCCGCGCGACAACGATATTCTCTGCCAATTCAGTAGCGATACGCGCCGCGAAAACATCAGGACCCTCACCAAGGATGATACCCCCCTGGTCAATCAGCCTTTGGCGGATCGCTGGATCACGCAACACCCCCTGCACGTCGCGCGCGATTCGATCAACGATATCGCGCGCGAGACCTTTTGGCGCGACGAAGCCATACCAGGGGCTGGTATCGGGAATGCCCATGCCAAGCTCATCAAGGGTGAGCACATCGGGCAATACCGCCGTGCGCTGCGCTCCGGCGATTGCGAGGGCACGCAGCTTGCCTTCCCTCGCAAGGGGAAAAGCGCCGGCCAGGGTGCTGAAAGTCCCGGGCACACGCCCGGCCACAACATCCTGAAGTGCCGGCACCGCGCCGCGATAAGCAACAATGGTGAGATCAATGCCCATTTTCCGGCGGAACAGTTCAGTTGCGAAATGCCCCGAGGAGCCGTTACCGGAAGTCGCAAAGGCCATCCCCGGTTGCTGCCGTGCCGCCGCAACCAATTCCTGCGCCGTACGGAAGGGCTGCCCTCCACCCGTGAACAGGACCGTGGGTGAAGCATAGATGTTCACGATCGGGGTGAAATCATTGATCGTGTCGTAGGGCATTCTCGCTTGCACGGCGGCATTGCTGGTATGCGTGCTCGCCGCCAGGAATATCGTGTAGCCGTCAGGTGCCGCACGAGCAACCGCCTCAGAGGCGATCATCTGGCTTGCGCCGGGCCGATTTTCTATGACGATGGGCTGGCCCCAAAGCCGCTGCAGCGGATCCTGCAAGAGCCGCCCAGGAAAATCCGTTGGGCCGCCGGCAGGATAGCCAATGATCATCCGTATCGGACGATCCGGCCAAGGGCTCGACTGCGCCTTGGCTTTGGTAATGATCGTGCTGGCCACCCCAGCGACCAACAGGCTGCGACGCTTGAACATCCCTAACTTCCTTCCGCGCCCATTTCGGAATCGCCACCCCCGGAGGTGGGGGTGGGCTAGGGGAGTTTTAGCCCAGCGTTACTGGCAGGCCAAACATTCTTCGTAATTATTGTTGGTCGCCGGCACGGCTGCCACCAGCGGCAATTGCGCCTGATCATTGGCCGGCGCCGCCACACCTAGCGCTTCCTGCGGCGCAACCTTCTCGCTGATGGCATCCGCGCGCTGGATCGACAGGCTCCGGCAATAATAGAGCGACTTCACACCCTTCTTCCACGCCGTCATGTGGATCTGGTGCAAATCCCGCTTATGCACATTTGCCGGCAGGAACAGGTTCACCGATTGCGACTGGCAGATATAGGGCGTGCGATCAGCGGCATGTTCCACCACCCAGCGCTGATCCAATTCAAACGCTGTCTTGAAGGTGGATTTTTCCTGCTCGGTCAGGAAATCCAGATGCTGCACGCTGCCCTTATTCACCGTGATGGTGGTCCAGGTATCGTCATCATCCCGGCCATGCTTCGCCAGTACCTTCTTCAGGAACGGGTTGCGCACAATGAAAGACCCGGACAGCGTCTTGTGATTATAGACATTGGCCGCGATCGGTTCGATCCCCGGGCTCGCGCCACCGCAAATGATGCTGATGGAAGCGGTCGGCGCAATCGCGATCTTGTTCGAAAACCGCTCCATGAAGCCGTACTCAGCGGCATCCGGGCAGGGGCCGCGTTCTTCGGCCAGCAGGCGAGAAGCGGTGTCAGCCTGAGCGCGAATATGCTTGAACATCCGCATATTCCACACCTTCGCCACCACGCTTTCAAACGGCACATTCAGCGCCTGCAGGAAGGAATGGTAGCCCATCACCCCAAGCCCGACCGAGCGTTCACGCATCGCGCTATAGCGTGCCCGCGCCATGGAATCGGGTGCCGTATCAATGAAGGATTGCAGCACATTATCCAAGAAGCGCATCACATCCGGGATGAATTGCGCCTCATCCTTCCATTCAAACCAGGTCTCGAGATTGAGCGAAGACAGGCAGCACACCGCCGTGCGCTGTTCGCCATGCTGGTCAATCCCGGTCGGCAGCGTGATTTCAGAACAGAGGTTCGAGGTCTTGACCTCAAGCCCCGCCAGCTTTTGATGCTCAGGCCGCGCATTATTCACGTGGTCGGAATAGATGATGTAGGGCTCACCGGTTTCGATGCGCGCGGTCAAGATGCGAATCCAAAGGCCCCGCGCGGAGACCTTCTTCATCATCGCGCCATCCTTGGGCGAGACCAGCGCCCATTCCTCATCCGCTTCCACGGCGCGCATGAAGGCATCGGGGATCAGCACGCCGTGATGCAGATTGAGCGCCTTGCGGTTCGGATCACCACCGGTCGGGCGGCGCATTTCCAGAAACTCTTCGATTTCCGGGTGATTGACGGGCAGGTAGCACGCCGCCGAACCGCGACGGAGTGAGCCCTGCGAAATCGCTAGCGTCAGGCTATCCATCACGCGAATGAAGGGAATAACGCCCGAGGTCTTGCCGTTGCGGCCGACCTTTTCGCCGATGCCTCGCAGATTCCCCCAATAGGAACCGATGCCACCGCCCTTGGCCGCGAGCCACACATTCTCATTCCAAAGACCGACAATGCCATCAAGGCTGTCAGAGGCTTCGTTCAGGAAGCAGGAAATCGGCAAGCCGCGCGTTGTGCCGCCATTGGACAGCACAGGTGTCGCCGGCATGAACCACAGCCGCGAGATATAGTCATAAATCCGCTGCGCATGCGCCGCATCATCGCCGTAAGCGGATGCGACACGTGCAAACAAATCCTGATAGGATTCGCCCGGCAGCAAATAGCGATCATCAAGCGTCGCCTTGCCGAAATCGGTCAGCAGCCCATCGCGCGACCGATCAATGCGAACCTGGCCATGGCCTTCAAGCTGAATAGCGTCAAACACGGATAACCCCCTGAGAACTCCCCCACGATTGGATCATGCCCCAAGTTACAGTCTGACTACAAGATGTAGTCTTGCCACAGTCGCAATACCACTAGATGCGGTGCGTGATTCTGGGCTTGCAAAACAGGTGGCACTTGGGGCAGCGCGGTTTTGTTCCCGTTTCGCCCCCATGCCCTTCCCTTCCGGGCAGGGCTGGCTCACAAATGGAGTGCAGCCTAAGAGATAGCGCAAAAACAGTATGTTGTCTAGAGGAAGGAGCCCCCTTGGCCAAACTGACCCGCCGCAGCCTGATTGCCGCCCCGCTGGCGCTCGGCCCGCTTGCCTGCCCCGCCTATGCCCAGGCGCCCTGGCCAACCCGGCCCATCCGCATTGTGATTCCCTTCGGCACCGGCGGCGGGACGGATATCACCACGCGTCTTTTGGCCCCGAAAATGGCGGAAATCCTGGGCCAGCCCGTGGTGCTGGAAAATCGCCCCGGCGCGGGTGGTGTTGTCGGCACGGATTACGTCGCGAAGCAGCCGCCGAATGGCGATGTTTTTGTGCTCTCCACCCTTTCGCCCATCGCCCTCGCCCGCGGCCTGCCCGCCCCGGTGCCCTTTGATGCGCGGACCGATCTGGTGGCGGTGGCGCCGACTGTCTTTGTGCCCATCGCGCTTGCCGTCACCACACGCAATTTCGCGCCCATCACGGCAGCCGAGTTCATCGCAACCCTGAAGGCCGCGCCGGGGCGCTATCAATATGGCTCGTCGGGCATTGGCACTTCGGGGCATATCGCCTCGGCCAGTTTCTGCGTGCGCACGGGGACCGATGCCGTTCACGTGCCCTATCGCGGTGGCGGGCAGGTTTTTGCGGCACTCACCGCGGCTGAAATTCAATTCTGCTGCGATATCCCCTCCCTCTTGAAAGGGTTTCAGGATGCGGGCACGGCGCGGGTGTTGTTTGTCGCGACCGATCAGCGGTCTTCGCTGTTGCCCAATGTGCCCACCGCGGCCGAAGCCGGCATCGCCGGTTATAAATCCCATTCCTGGTATGGTTTTTTCGCTCCGCGCGGCACGCCGGCCACCATTGTGAATCGCCTGGCGGCGGCGACCGAACAGGCGCTGTCCGATCAGACGGTCAATCAGCGCTTTCAGGAAATGGGGACCCCCGCCATGCGTGGCTACACGCCCGAGCGATTCGCGGCCTATGTGCATAATGAAATCGCCTTCTGGGAACCCGAAGTGCGCAGCCTTGGCATCAAGGCGGAGTAACCAGCCCTAATTCTTGCCCTTACCCGGCCGGCCAGAGCATTTTCGGGCCAAGTGGTAACGCTTGGCGACTCGGAAAATGCGACAAAATATTATTTTCGAGCTTTTCTGACGCGCGACCGCGCGGCGGACGAGATCTAAGCACGACAACTGCCTCCAACTGGCCGGACCAAAGGAATTGATCAATCGGCGTGGCGGCATCCACCCGCCAGCCCTGATCGGCAAAAAAACGCGCATCCCGTGCCAGCGCCTGAGGGTTGCAGGACACGTAAATCACCGCCGGCACGGCAGAGCGTGCCAGCAATGCTGCCTGTTCCTCGGCCCCCGCAAAGGGCGGGTCCAGCACCACCGCGGCAAAGGGCGCCAATTCCGCCACCGTGAGTGGCTGGCGCACCAAATCCCGCCGCGTCGCGGCCAGGGGCAGCCCTGCCTTGGCCGCCGCATTGGCCAGCGCCGCCACCGCCGCCCCATCCGATTCGAAGGCCGTGACCCTGCCCCGCTGCGCCAAGGCCAAGCTGAGTGTGCCATAGCCCGCATGCAGATCAGCAATCCGCCCCCGCCCAGCGAGTTTGCCGGGCAGACCGGCCAGCATGGCAGCGATGATGGCTTGCTCGCCCTCCGCGCTGGCTTGCAGGAAGGCGCCGGGGGCGGGTGTGACCGCCACACCGCTCAGCGTGATGGCCACCGGCCCAAGCTGGGCCGCGACCTCGGCCGGGCCATTGCCGCGCGCCCAAGCGATTCGCGCAAGACCCTGCGCCGCCGCAAACCCCGCCAGCAGCGCCCGCCCCGCCGCATTCAAAGTGCCATCGGTACGCAGCAGCAAATCCGGCCCGGTATCGAGCAGATTCAGCACCGCCGACCCATCGCGCTTCAACGCCGGCAAGCGCGGCAGCAAATCCCGCAGCGGCCCGAGCAGCGCCACCAGGCGCGGATGCAGCACTGGGCAGCCGGCGATATCCAAAATGGTCGCACTGCCGGCGGCGTGAAAGCCAAGCCGGAGCCCATCCGTCCCGCGCCGTATGGCGAAATCAGCCCGCCGACGCGCGCCAGCTTGCGTGATGATGGTCTCGGCAATCGGCGCCTCGGCAAAGCCACCCCGCACCAGGGCCACGCGCAGCTTTTCGCGCTTCCAGGCCGCTTGCGGCGCCGGCGCCCAATGCTGCAGCGCGCAGCCGCCGCAACCCGCCGTGAAATGCGCGCAATCAGGCGCGATGCGATCCGCGCTTGGAGTGATGATGTGCTGAATGGCGGCCAGGGCCCCATCACCGCGCTTGCCGGTGATGGTGACATTCAGCCTTTCGCCGGGAAGCGCATGCGGCACATAGATCGGGCCGGGGGCGATACCATCGCCGCCCGCGCCCATACTCCCAATTAGGACTTCCACGGCTGGCGCTTCGGCGAGATCAGCCGAAGGCGTTCAACCCAGTCTGCGCCCGGCCCAGGATCAGCGCATGCACATCATGTGTGCCTTCATAGGTATTGACCGTCTCCAGGTTCATGACGTGGCGAATGACGTGATACTCATCCACAATGCCATTGCCGCCATGCATGTCGCGCGCAACGCGGGCGATATCCAAGGCCTTGCCGCAATTATTGCGCTTGACCAGGCTGATCATCTCGGGCGCGGCCTTGTGTTCGTCAAACAGGCGCCCCACGCGCAGCACCGCATGCAGGCCGAGCGTGATTTCGGTTTGTATATCAGCCAGCTTCTTCTGCACGAGCTGTGTCGCCGCCAGCGGCTTGCCGAACATGATGCGGTTCAGCGTGTATTCTCGCGCCGCATGCCAGCAGAATTCTGCCGCCCCCATAGCGCCCCAGGCAATGCCATAACGCGCACGATTGAGGCAGGAGAATGGACCGGCCAGAGACCGCACGCCCGGCAAGCGGTTTTCTTCCGGCACAAACACCTCATCCATCATGATCATGCCGGTGACGGAAGCGCGCAGGCTGAACTTACCTTGGATCTTGGGCGTGGTGAGCCCCTTCATGCCGCGATCCAGCAAAAAGCCGCGCAGAATGCCGTCATCATCCTTGGCCCAAACCAGGCAGACATCGGCGATGGGTGAATTGGAAATCCAGGTTTTAGAGCCCGAGAGCATCCAGCCGCCATCCACCTTGGTCGCGCGTGTGCGCATGGAAGAAGGATCAGACCCCGCATCGGGCTCGGTCAGCCCAAAGCAGCCCACCCATTCACCGGTGCGCAGCTTCGGCAGGTATTTTTGCTTCTGTTCTTCCGAGCCATAGGCATGGATCGGAAACATGACCAATGAGGATTGCACGCTAAACGCGCTGCGATAGCCGGAATCGACGCGTTCCACTTCGCGCGCCATCAGCCCATAGGAAACATAGGAAACGCCGGCGCAGCCATAGCCATCCAGCGTCGCACCCAGGAAACCCATTTCGCCGAATTCATTCATGATGTCGCGATCAAAACGCTCATGCCGATTGGCTTCCAGCACACGCGGCATCAGGCGTTCTTGGCAGAATTGCCGGGCGCTGTCGCGGATCATGCGTTCGTCTTCCGTCAGCGCTTCTTCAAGCAGCAAGGGGTCTTCCCAGGTGAAGGGCGCGATGGCGGTCTTCTTCGTGGGGGTCACGACATTCATGTGGCTATCCTCAACTCTGGCTTTGCTTTGCAGGATAAAATGAAGTTTGCGGGCGCGTCAGGCGGCGTCAACCTCGGGCGCTGCCTCCACCGCCGCCGGCGCGGCGGCGCGACGAGGGCGCGGGATCGGGATCAGCATGAAGGCCGGCACCAAATCACCGAACCCCTGCACGGGCGGGCCAAGTTCATCACGCCGGTCGCGGTTGCGATAATCGCGATCCGGGCGCGGTGCCTCACGCTCACGGGGCGGCAGGTCACGCATCGCGGCTTCACGCAGCGCAAATTCGCTTGGCTGCGCATCACGGTCGCCCCGCGGCGCGCGATCACGCCTATTTGCATCGCGGCCTTCCTGCGCTTCGGAGCGCGGGCGACGTTCTGGGCGCTCCCGCCGGGCGGGCGCCTCAGCCACAATTTCTTCCGGCCCTTCCGGGCGCGGCGCGCGGTCCGGCGCATCACGCCGGCCACGTTCCGGCCGCCCCCGCCCGCCATCGCGGCGATCCGGCCGACGCGCGAGGCTAGCGCGGCCACGGCCCCGCCTGGTGGAGGTCAGCGCTTCCTGAATCTCCGCATCCGTCACCGGCTCCAGCCCTACGATACCCAGAAGCGGGATCGGTTTGCCGGTCAGTTTTTCGATGGCGGCGACATTCCTCGCATCATCGGCGGTCGCGATCGTGTAGGCATGGCCTTCTCGCCCCGCGCGACCGGTGCGGCCAATGCGATGCACGTAATCTTCCGAATGGAAGGGGACATCGAAATTGAACACATGCGAAAGCCCGCCGATGTCAAGCCCGCGTGCGGCGACATCGGAACAGACCAGCAGCTGCAATTCGCCCGCCTTGAAGGCGTTGAGTGTCGCGAAGCGCTGCGATTGATCCATATCGCCATGCAGTGCGCCCACGCTGAATCCATGCTTCTTCAGCGATTTGTACAGGATATCCACGTCGATCTTGCGGTTGCAAAAAATCAGCGCATTAGTGACCTGTTCGCGCCGGATCAGCCGGCGCAACGCCTCGCGCTTATCAAAAGGCTGCACGTAAGCGAGGCCCGTCGTGATCGTGGTTGCGACCGAAGCCGGGCGGGCGACCGTGATTTCCTTTGGATTGGACAGGAAAGCATCCGCGAGGCGCCTGATTTCCGGCGCCATTGTCGCGCTGAAGAACAGGGTTTGGCGGAGTAATGGCAGCATGGAAACAATGCGTTCTACATCTGGAATGAAACCCATATCGAGCATCCGGTCCGCTTCATCAATCACTAGCACCTTGCAATCGGCGAGCAAAACGCGGCCACGATCAAACAGATCAAGCAAGCGGCCAGGAGTCGCGATCAGTACATCCACGCCCTTTTCCAGTACATCGCGCTGGTCATTCATGCTCTCGCCGCCAATCAGCAGCGCGTGGTTGAGCTTCAGGTATTTGCCGTATTTCTCGAAATTCTCAGCAACCTGCAACGCCAATTCGCGCGTCGGTTCCAGGATCAGGCTGCGCGGCATGCGCGCCTTGGCGCGTGAACCGGTCAGGATGTCGAGCATGGGCAGCACGAAGGACGCGGTCTTGCCCGTGCCGGTTTGCGCGCAGCCCAGCACATCGCGGCCCATCAGCACATGCGGGATGGCCTGTTCCTGAATGGGTGTTGGGTGGCGATAGCCCGATTCCACGACAGCTTTCACGATTTCCTCAGACAAGCCAATGGAATCGAAAGTGGCGCGGTCTTCTTCCGGGATGGGTAGTGCCTCGGGCGCGGATTCTTCCGCTTCCGGGGCGGCTTCCGCGGCCGGCGCGTCGGCCATCGGGGGTTCTTCGGCTGGCGCGGCTTCAGACATTGCGGACGCCAGGGGAAGGGTTTGCGGTTCGCTTGGGACAGCCTCCGCGGCGGTCACTTCAGTATTTTCGTTCAACTTCAATCGCTTTCTAGGCCCGCGCTATTGGCGCTTGGCGGTGGGTGCGGGAAAGGCCGAGCCCCGGCGGGGCGCGTATGCCGGGGCCAACGGAACCGGCCCGCCTTATCGCGAGCGCGCTCCCTATGCGCCCATACCGCGCGGGAATCAAGGACTTCCGCAGCCTTGGGTGGCGCTTGCCTGGACGGTTGCGCCGCTGCGGGGATAGTTTCCGTCCATGGCTCAGAACGAAACGCTTTTATTGCTCCCCGGCATGCTCTGCGATTCCCGGCTCTGGCGCGACCAAATCGAAGCCTTCAGCGCCTCCCGGCGTGTGGTGCTCGCTTGCCTGACCGGGTGTGACAGCATCGCCGCCATGGCGGAGGCCGCCCTTGCCGGGCTCGATGGGCCATTGGCGGTCGCGGGGCTTTCCATGGGGGGTCATGTGGCGCTGGAAGTGATCCGCCGCGCGCCGAGCCAAGTCACCCGATTGGCGCTATTCGACAACTCGGCCCGCGGTGATACGCCGGAACAGACCGAATACCGGCGCGGATTGCTCACCCTTGCCCAGACCGGGCGTTTTCGCGGCGTGACGCCACGCCTTTTGCCGATGCTGGTGCATCCTTCCCGCCTGGAAAGCCCCTTGGCGACTGAGGTGATGGCCATGGCGGAACGGGTTGGGCGCGATGCCTTCCTCCGCCAGCAAACTGCGCTTACCAGGCGCATGGATTCCAGACCCCACCTGCCCAGGGTCCGCGCCAAGACGCTGGTCGCGGTGGGCGAGGATGATCTGATGACGCCGCCTTACCTCGCCGAGGAAATGGCCGCTGCCATTCCGGGTGCGCGCCTGATCCGCTTCGCCGGTTCGGGCCATTTGCCGAGCATGGAAGTGCCGGAAGCGGTGAATGCGGCGATGCGCGATTGGCTGGCCGACTAGGCACAAAAAAGGCGCGGGCGTGGAGCATTTTCAAGCCAAGTTGGAGACACTTGGCGATTCGGAAAATGCGATCAAACAAAAAATAGAGCATGTCTGCCGCTTATGTGCGGAAGACATGCTCTAACGGCAACGCGTTTTGTACTGGTGAGGTTAAATCACGCCGCCTTCGCCATCCCGCGCAGCACGTAATGCAGGATGCCGCCATTCTTGTAGTATTCCACCTCATCGGCGGTATCCACGCGGCACAGCACCTGGGTCTTCACCGTGGACCCATCGGCGCGGGTGATGACAACATCCATCATCATGCGCGGCGAAAGCTTTTCCACGCCCAGGATGTCAATCTTCTCATCACCCGTCAGGCCAAGGCTCTGGCGGCTCTCGCCTTCCTTGAAGACCAAGGGCAGCACGCCCATGCCAACCAGGTTTGAACGATGGATACGCTCAAAGCTTTCCGCGATCACGGCCTTGATGCCAAGCAGATAGGTGCCCTTCGCCGCCCAATCGCGTGAAGAGCCTGTGCCATATTCCTTGCCGCCAATCACCACTAACGGCACGCCTTCATGCTTGTAGCGCATCGCCGTGGTGTAGATTGGCGCCACATCACCCGAAGGATAATGCTTGGAAATGCCACCCTCCACGCCGGGCACCATTTCATTGCGGATACGCGGATTGGCGAAGGTGCCGCGCATCATCACCTGATGGTTGCCGCGCCGCGCGCCATAGCTGTTGAAATCCGCCTGACGCACCTGGTGTTCCAGCAGATACTCACCCGCCGGCGACGCCTTCCGGATATTTCCCGCCGGCGAGATATGGTCAGTGGTGATTGAATCCGCGAGCTCCGCCAGAATGCGCGCACCCTTCACATCACCCACCGGCTTCGGATCGGCCGTCATGCCTTCGAAATAGGGCGGGTTCTGCACATAGGTGCTGCCCGAATTCCAGCGATAGGTATCGCTGCCGGCTTCAACGCGAATGGCCTGCCACTGCGTCGGGCCCTTGAAGACATCGCCATAACGCTCCTGGAACATTTCACGCGTCACGGCGGCATGCACCGTGTCGTTCACTTCCTTTTGGGTCGGCCAAATGTCCTTCAGGTAAACCGGCTGGCCATCGCGGCCCGTGCCAATCGGCTCCTTGGTCAAATCCTTGCGGATCGTGCCAGCCAGCGCATAGGCCACCACTAGTGGCGGCGAGGCAAGGTAATTCGCGCGCACATTGGCATGCACGCGGCCTTCGAAGTTGCGGTTGCCCGACAGCACCGAAACGCCGACCAGCTTGTTGTTTTCAATCGCATCCACAATGGCATCTGGCAGCGGGCCGGAGTTGCCGATGCAGGTGGTGCAGCCATAGCCCACCGTCTGGAAGCCAAGCGCATCCAGATGCGGCGTCAGCCCGGCCTTGTTCAAATACTCCGTCACCACCTGGGAACCGGGCGCGAGCGACGTCTTTACCCAAGGCTTCGCCGCCAGGCCCTTTTCCACCGCCTTCTTCGCCACCAAGCCCGCCGCGACCAGCACATAGGGGTTCGAGGTGTTGGTGCAGGAAGTGATGGCGGCAATGACGACATCGCCATGGCCGAGGTCATAATTCGCCCCCTCCACCGGCACGCGCAGATCAGCCTGATCCCCCGGCACGCCCATGGCGCCCGCGGCCAGATCCTTCAGGAAGGCCGGCGCCGCATTGCTGAGCGCCACGCGATCCTGCGGCCGCTTCGGCCCGGCCATGGAAGGTTCCACGGTGCTGAGATCAAGTTCCAGGGTATCGGTGAAGACCGGATCAGGCATGCCTTCCTCACGGAACATGCCCTGCGCCTTCAAATACTCGCGCGTCAGGTTGATGCGATGCTCGTCGCGGCCGGACAGACGCAGGTATTCAAGCGTCGTGTCATCCACCGGGAAGAAGCCGCAAGTCGCGCCATATTCGGGGGCCATATTGCCAATGGTCGCACGATCCGCGAGCGGCAGATGCGCGAGGCCCGGGCCGAAGAATTCAACAAACTTGCCGACGACGCCCTTCTTGCGCAGCATTTGCGTGACCGTCAGCACCAGATCGGTCGCCGTCACCCCTTCCTTCACGGAACCGGTCAGCTTGAAGCCGATCACATCGGGGATCAGCATGGCAATCGGCTGGCCGAGCATGGCGGCTTCCGCCTCAATGCCGCCCACACCCCAGCCCAGCACGCCAAGGCCATTGACCATGGTGGTGTGGCTATCCGTGCCATAGCAGGAATCGGGGAAGGCAAAGACATCGCCGGTATCCGTCGCGGTCCAAACCACCTGCGCCAGATATTCCAGGTTCACCTGATGGCAGATGCCCGTGCCCGGCGGCACAACGCGGAAATTATTGAAGGCTTCCTGACCCCAGCGGAGGAATTCGTAACGCTCACCATTGCGTTCAAATTCGATATCCACATTCTGCTTCAGCGCATTGCCGGTGCCCGAGACATCCACCATCACCGAATGGTCAATCACGAGATCAACCGGCACCAGCGGGTTCACCTTGCGCGGATCGCCACCCAGGCCGAGCAGCGCATCGCGCATGGCGGCAAGGTCCACCACGGCAGGGACGCCAGTGAAATCCTGCAAAAGAATGCGCGCGGGGCGGAAGGGCACTTCCTTGTCGGAACGGCCATCCTTCACCCATTCGGCAATCTTCTTCGCGTCATCCACGGTGTAGGAACGGCCATCTTCGAAGCGCAGCACATTCTCAAGCAGCAACTTGAGGCTATAGGGCAGGCGGGTGATGTCGCCGATGCTCTTCGCTGCCTCGGGCAGGCTAAAATAATGGTAGTTCTTGCCGTCCACGCTGAGCGTGCGGCGGGTCTTCAGGCTGTCTTGCCCGATCATCCGCATGGTTGGTTACCCTTCCTCAAGCGCGCAGGCCTTGCGCGGCCGCGCTGAACGCGGCTTTAAAGCATGGAGTTTGTATGCGGTCCATTAGCGGGGGGCGGATTTGGCGGCGGGGCAACCCATTTTGGATGTGCGGGAGCTTGCCTGCATCCGGGGCGACCGGGAAATCTTCGCTGGGCTGAGTTTCACCGTGCCCGCCGGTGGCGCGCTGCTGCTGACCGGCGCCAATGGCGCGGGAAAATCCAGCCTGCTCCGCGTGATTGCCGGGCTGCTGCCGGCGGCAGGTGGTGAGGTGCTGCTGGAAGGCGCGCCCGCCAGCACCGATCCTGCCGGTCATGCGCTCAGGCTCCGCTACATTTCCAGCCAGGATGCGCTGAAGCCGGCGCTAACAGTGGCCGAAAACCTGGCCTTTTACGCGGCACTTTGGGGGGGCCAAGTCACCCCCGGCCCCCCCTCCCTGGAAGCGCTTGGCCTTGGTGCGCTGGCGTCCCTGCCGGGGCGTGTCTTGTCCACTGGGCAAAGGCGGCGCCTGGCCCTCGCGCGGCTTGGCTTGGCGCCGGTGCGGCTTTGGTTGCTGGATGAACCAAGCCTTGGGCTGGATGTGGCTTCCGTCGCGCGGCTTGGTGATTTGATGGCGCGCCACCGCGCCGGCGGCGGCGCAATTCTTGCCGCGACCCATCTGCCCTTGCCCCTGCCCGATGCGCGGGAGCTGAAACTATGAACGCCAGCGTCTTCGGCGGGTTGCTCGCGGTGCTTGGGCGGGAATGGAAGCTCGCGCTCCGCCACCCTTCCGATACCTTGGCGGCCGTCTTGTTCTTCGTGTTGGTGGCGGCACTTTTCCCCTTTGGCGTCGGCCCGGCACCGGAAACCTTTTCGCGCCTTGCCCCCGGCGCCTTGCTGGCCGCTGCATTGCTCGCCGCGCTCTTGCCGCTTGATCGGCTATTCGGGGCGGAGGCTGAGGATGGCTCGCTTGATCAACTGTTGTTGTCGGGCCTGCCGCGCGGCGTGCTGGCGGCGGCCAAAGCGCTTGGCCATTGGCTGACCACCGGCGTGCCGCTGATTGCGGCGACCCCCATCGCGGCGGCGATGCTCAATCTGCCGGTGGAAGCCTGGGGGGTGGCGATGGCTGCACTTGCCTTGGCCACCGCGCTTTTGTCGCTGCTCGGCACTTTAGGTGCGGCACTGACACTTGGCGCCAGGCGCGGCGGCGTGCTGCTGCCCTTGCTGGTGTTGCCGCTTGCGATTCCAGCGGTGATCTTCGGCGCGGCAGCGATTGAAGCCGCCAGCGCGGGGCTTTCCGCCGCGCCCTTCCTGCTGCTGCTGGGCGCGGGGGTGTCCATTGCAGCGCCGCTCGCGCCACTCGCGGCAGGGGCAGCGCTCCAAAACGACTGAGCATTTTCAAGCCAAGCGGAATCGCTTGGCCGCTCGGAAAATGCGATCAAACGGCTTTTAGGCCGGCGGCATGGCCCAAACTGCGGCCTCATTCCCAGCGGCGTAATAATTATTGGTTATCGCCGCATTGCGATTGACCAGCGGGCGCATGAAAAGCGGGTGCTTCATGCTGCGGATTTCATGTTCCACTTCAAACAGCACGCGGCCATCATTCGGGTCCACCACCTTGATGAAGCGGTATTGATGCGCGCTGTCTTCCCGCGAAATCAGGCCGCGTTCATTGAGCCGATTGTAGATTCCGCCAAAATCCACGAAGGCCAATTGAATATGATGGCCGTCAAAGGCGGGTTGCGGCTTGTCGGTTTCGCGGAAGATCAGGAATTGCTCCCGCGCCACGCGCACATAAAGCGCGCCATCGCGCATCGCGGTGCTGGTGCCGATCATCTGTTCATAAAACCGCGCCATGCCAGGCAGCGTGCCGCGGGCGACATCAAGCTCAACATAGGGCATGCCGAGCGTGATGCGGCCAAGCCTATCCGCATCCGGCGCATGGCAGCGCATGCGATTGCCCCAGGGGCAGGTCACGTCGATATGACCTTCGGCTTCGGTGAAGCTGTATTGCGTGCCTTCCAGCCAGCGCCGCGCACGATCCAAGCGATGCAATAGCTGCGCGCGATCTGGCAGCACCAGGCCCACCGTGCCGCGTAACACCTGCGCCGGGCCGGTCGGCAAATGGAATTGGCTGATGCCGACATTGGCCCACATATTGTCAATGCCCGTCATCAGATATGGGTCACGTGTCAGGCCAAGTGCGCTGATGTAGAACGCCGTCGCCTTCAACTGATCCGGCACTTGCAGATTGACATGCTGCAATTCGACAACATTGCCGAGAGATTCCTCGGTCCGGTCCCAGGGGCAGGCGAGTTTCGGGGTGCCATCCATTGTTTCGCTCCGTTTGCTTGTTTGCGCAGGCTTGGTCCGCCTCAGCGGCGGCTTTCCACCATTGCGCCATAAACCAGGTTCTTGAACAACATCCGCGTATGGCCGCGGCGCGAAGGGCCTTGGGCCATGAACACCGCGACCAGCCCCTCGGCGCGGTCAATGGTGAAGGAAGTGCCCCAGGCGCCAGCCCACATGGCATCGCCCGTGCTGCCGGGCGCGACCCCCAACCCATCCTGCAAGCGCACCCCAAAGCCAAGGCCAAAGCCATAGCCGGGGCCTGTCGAGGCCTCCGGCGTGCCGCCCATGCCCTGGATGTGGTTGGACAGCATGTAATTCACCATGGGCGCGGAAAGGTAGCGCCGGCCACCATAAATGCCGCCATTGGCGACCATTTGCGCAAAGCGGATGTAATCCCCGGCGGTGGAGACCAATCCGGCACCGCCCTTGAAATAGGATCGTCCGGCTTCGTTCTCCATGATCCGATAGGCACGCCACATGCGCGCTTTCAGCGGGTCGCTATCCAGCGCCTCGGCCAGACGGTCGCGCTTTTCAGCCGGCACGAACCAGGCGGTATCCTTCATGCCAAGCGGGCCGGTGATGCGCTGCACGAAGAAGCGATCAAGCGGCATGCCCGCCACGCGTTCCACCAGCAGGCCCAGCACATCTGTTGCAACCGAATAATGGAACATGGTACCAGGTTGATGCGCAAGCGGTATGGTGGCCAGGCGGCGCAGCATCTCATCGCCCGTCATTGGCGCATCGGCGGCAGCGATATTGAGGCTGTTATACATCTCCCGCATGCGGGCTGATGGCGCGCTATCGGCATAGACAAAGCCAGCAGAATGCCGGAGCAAATCCTGAACACGAGGCTGGCGGCTTGGCGCGACATCCTCAGTGGGCTGACCGTCTCGGCGTAATTCAACTTTAAGATTGGCCAATTCGGGCAGGAAATCCGCGATAGGATCGGAAAGCTTCATCTTGCCTTCCTCAACCAGCATCATCGCCGCGACCGAGGTGATGGGCTTGGTCATGGAAGCCTGCAGAAAAATGGAATCGCGGCGCATCGGCTTGGTGCGCGCGGCATCCTGATGGCCATAGACTTCGAAATGCACCATCTACCCACCGCGGGCGATGATGGCGACACAACAAGGATAGGAACCGCGCGCGGCTTCGGCCATGAGCGCCGGTTCAAAGGCTTTCAGGCGCTGGCGTGAGAAGCCGCGGACCAATTCGGGCGGGCGGGGTGGGCGCGGCGGCGCCTCGGTGGCTTGTTGCGCCATGGCTGGGCTGGAAAGGCCCAGGGCGGAGAGGCCAAGCGCAAACGTCGCGCGGCGGGAAGCGGCAGGCTGCATGATCATTTCCTCCTTGGGCGGCCTGGAAAGGCCGCTCTTTTTGAAGGAAAGGCTAGATCAGTTTGCGCAAGGCTGAAAGCGCCTTGCCCTATTCCGCAGCCTTGGGCGCATAGCCAAGGCCGCCTTGGTATTTTTCGGCCGCGTCCGCGGGCAGGAATTCGGCTTCCATTTCGCGGATGCGGTCAAAGCCGGCGAAGCCATGCAGATTGCCCATGGGGTGCTGCTTGAAGCGCGCATCATAGGCGGCTTCGGCCATGGGGCCTGCGGCCTTTAGCGTGGTCGCGAAATCATGGATGGCCATGATGGTGGCGCGCATCGCCGCCCCCGGCAGGATGCAGGCACGAATGCCAATCGCGGCCATTTCTTCCGCTGTGAAGCGGGGCGAAATCCCTGTCATATTATAAAAGACCGGGCCTTTTACCGCCTTGCAGATATGGGCCACTTCTTCCTTGTCCTTCGGGCCTTCCACGAAGGCGAGGTCCGCACCCGCTTCCAAAAACGCATTGGCGCGGGTGATGGCTTCTTCCATGGAACCGCCATGCGCGCCGCGCGCATCGGTGCGCGCGATGATCACAAAATCAGGGTCCAGCGCATCGCGGGTTTTGCAAGCAGCGCGGATTTTCAGCACCGCCTCATCCCGCGCAATCACTTCTCGTCCTGCCACATGGCCGCAGCGCTTGGGCGCCACCTGGTCTTCCAGATGCATGCCCGCCACGCCGGCACGGATATATTCTTCCACCGTGCGCACCACATTGATGGCATTGCCGAAGCCCGTATCGGCATCAGCAATCAGCGGCGCGCGCACGGCACAGGCGATAAGCTTCGCATTCAGCGCCATTTCAGTCAGCGTAATCAGCCCCGCATCCGGCAGGCCCAGCAGGTTCAGCGAGGTGCCATAGCCCGACATGTAAAGTGCCGGAAAACCCGCATGTTCCAGAATGCGGGCCGACATGGCGTTGAAGCAGCCCGGCAGGATCAGCGGTGCGGGTTCGTGCAGAAGCGCGCGCAAGCGTGTGGTGGCGCGGGCGGGGCTGGCTTGACCAAGGCGCATCGGTGTTTTCCTTATTTCAGCGGGAAGCCGAGGGAACGCAGCGCCGCCTTCAGCCCATCCCGTCCACGCAGCGCGCCAATGGTGCCGATGCGCGAAATCACGCGCTGAGACCAATTATCCGCGGCCATCTCATAACGCTTGGAATAATCAGCGAGCTTTTCATCATAGGCCGCGCGGAGCGTTTGTTCCTTGGCGGCGGAATAGGTTTCGTGATGCAGCACCGCTTCCTGCGACAAGCGCGGCTTCACCGCACTTTCCTTGCCGGGCGCGGCGTAGCCCACGCAAAGGCCAAAGACCGGCGCCGCACCTGGCGGTAGGCCGAGCATGGCGGCAACGCGCGGCACATCATTGCGCAGCGCGCCGATATAAACCGTGGCAAGGCCCAAGCTTTCCGCCGCCACCACCGCGTTTTGCGCGGCCAACCCCGCATCAATCGCTGCCACCAGGAAGGTTTCAAGGTAAGGCATGCCGGCCAGCGCGACACCTTCCTGTTCGCCCAGGCGTTCATTGCGCGACACATCGGCGATGAAGACCATGAAGATCGGGCATTGTTCGATATGCTTCTGCCCGCCCGCAATCGCCGCCAGCGCCTTGCGCTTTTCCGGATCGTTTACCGAAACCGCGGACCAGGTCTGCAAATTGGAAGATGTCGCCGCCGATTGTGCCGCTGCCATCAGCATTTCCAGCGTACCGGCGGGCAGCGCATCCGGCCGATAGCCGCGCACGGAACGGTGCGAGAGCAGCAGCGAAATCGTCTCATTCCACGGGCCTGGCTTGGGTTCGGCGCCGGCGCCGTAACGCGCTGTCAGGGCGGCTGGGGCCGGCAATTGCATGCCATCCATTTGGGTATTCCTTTGCGATGATGGGAAAGCCTAGGCCAGAATGGCGCGGTGGGAAATCACCCTGCTTGACGCCACCCCGCCGCCGGGTGGGGTGCAGCCAGCAAAGGCCCGGCACCAAAGAGCTTTTCGCGGTAGCTCCCCGGCGCATAGCCGCGCTTATAACGCCCGCGTTCCTGCAAGGCCGGCACTAAAAGCCGCACCACATCTTCCAGGCATTCCGGCGTGACAGTGCGGGAGAGGTTGAAGCCATCCACATCCACCTGATCCACCCAGGCAATGACTTCCTCGGCCACTTCTTCAACAGACCCAACGATAGGCGGTTGGCGGCTGCCCAGCACCATGCGGTCCATCAGCGCGCGTTTGGTCGCGCGCGGTGCGGCGGCACGCAGAGCTTCCACATTAGAACGAATGGCCTGGCTTTGCCCGGCCTCCGGCAATTCCTCATCCGGGCCAAACCGCGCCAGGTCAATGCCAAGCGAGGCCGAAGCATGCGCCAGCGCACCTTCAATGTTGGCGTGCTGGCGATATTCGGCAAGCTTCGCCTCAGCTTCGGCGCGCGTGCGGCCAATGATCAGCGTGGCGCCAACAAAAACAAGTATCGGGCGCGGTGCGGCGCGGGCGCGCAAATCGGCCACCAGCTTCGCGACATGCGGCTTAGGCCCGCCATTCACGAAGACGCATTCCGCATGGCGCGCGGCAAAACCCCGCCCGCGATCCGAAGCGCCGGCCTGATACAAAACCGGCGTGCGTTGCGGGGATGGTTCCACCAAATGCGGCGCGTCCAGCCGATATTGCCGGCCTTCATGGCGAATGCGCTGCACGCGTGCGGGATCGGCATAGATGCCCGCCGCGCGGTCGCGCTTCACGGCATCAGCGGCCCAGGATTCCTCCCAGAGCCGATAGACGATTTCCATATATTCATCGGCCAGATCGTAGCGATCATCATGCGCCATCTGCCGATCCAGCCCCATGGCGCGCGCGGCACTATCCAGATAGCCGGTCACGATATTCCAACCGATGCGCCCCTCAGTCAGGTGATCCAGCGTCGAAAAACGCCGCGCCAGCAAGGCCGGGCTTTCCCAAGCGAGGTTACACGTCACGCCAAAGCCAAGATTGCGCGTGACGGCCGCCATCGCCGGCACCAGCAGCATGGGATCGAGCAGCGGCACCTGCACGGCATTCCTGATGGCCGCATCGCCATTCCCGCCATGCACATCATAAATCCCCAAGACATCCGCCAGAAACAGCCCATCAAACAGGCCTTCTTCCAGCAACCGCGCCAGCCCCATCCAGTAGTCAAGCGAGAGATAATCAGCCGAGCGATCCCTTGGGTGGCGCCACATGCCCTGCTGGATATGGCCGACACAGGCCATGTCAAAAGCATTGAAGCGAATCTCGCGCGGTGCGGTCACAGCCCAAGCCCCGGTACCAGCAAGCCTTCCAATAGGCGCCTTCGGTCCGGTGGGATGGCCACCGCCTTGCGTGCCATAAGATCAAAACTGACGCCCACCGCTTCCGCCGCCGCGACCGGCGCGCCAGACACGCCATCATGCAGCACATGCGTCCAGGTGGTGGTTTTCTCGCCCAGCGCCCGCAGCCCGCTTCGGATGATCAGCAAATCCCCGATCCGCATCGGCTTCAGATACGCCAAGCGATATTCCAAGGCCGCGCTACCCAGCCCTTCTTCCCGCGCGCCGAGCTCCGCGCCCGGAAAGCGCAGATTGGGCACGCCATCCCAAATGCGGGAGATCACCACATCCGGGCGCATCAGCCCGGCGCGATCACAATCCTCCGCCCGGATGGCGCCGATATAGGCATCGGTCAGGCCCATGGCGGCGGCGGCGCCGGCATCGGGCAGCGGGCGAATGGGATCAAACGGCAGGCCGCGCGGCCCGGCATGGGCGGGCAGCGCCACCGTGAGGCCTGCGAGCTTGCCCTCCAGCCCCGCCGGCAGGGGCAGCACTGCGCCCGAATGCGGGTCTCGCAGTTCAATATCCGAAACCAGCGCGGCGGAGGGCACCCCCGTGCCGCTATTCCTGATTTCCACATAGGCGCGCAGCTGATCGCCGCGCCGCGCCACAACGCCACCGAAAATCGTGAAGGGAGTCCCCGCCGCCATTTCGCGCAAGAAGCGGATATGCTGATCCACCGGCGTGAAAAAGCCGCGATCCGGCGTAATGCCGAGCGCCAGGCCAAGCCAGGCCAGCCCATCCCCCGCGCGGGCAAGGTAATGGCGCACATTCATATGCCCCATCACGTCGCATTCGCCGCTTTGCACGCTGCCCTTGCCGATCACGATCATGGAATCACCCCTGGAACCGCCCGCAGAACACCCTGCCCGGCCTTTTCATGCAACCCAAGATTTGGTCGCATTTTCCGAGCCGCCAGGTGAGTCCACCTGGCTTGAAAATGCTCCACCCCTTGAGCCCGCCGAAACTTCGGCGCAGCATGGTGCAAAGCAAAAGGAAGGAACCGCGCCATGGATGTCGGTATTTTCAACCTCATGGGCTATCGCAATCGCGGCGTGCCCACGGCCGCGATCTATGACCAGACTATCGCCCAGGTGAAGGCCGCGGAAGCCGCCGGCTTCAACATCGCCTGGTTCGCCGAGCATCATTTCTCCAATTACTGCGTCTGCCCATCGCCGCTGATGATGCTGGCGCGGCTGGCGGGCGAGAC
>Ga0194119_10000262_pt1 | contig 103397 bp, 104 predicted proteins | sample TA2MahC100mmetaG_FD_148620 | JGI IMG/M metagenome (GOLD analysis project Ga0194119, IMG submission 148620) | Freshwater microbial communities from Lake Tanganyika, Tanzania - TA2015018 Mahale Deep Cast 100m | ecosystem: Environmental > Aquatic > Freshwater > Lake | place: Tanzania: Lake... | reverse complement strand
TCCACGCGCCTGCTTAGCGAACTTTATTTGCCCCGCGGCATTATTTTGGGGCTTGACAAACTATAGGACGTCTTGTAGAAACCTTTTTCGAACGCGACGAAGAAAGCGGCGTGTTCGCCGTACAGCGTCCAGTTCAAGCGGAACGGGAACTTGACCAACGGCGTGGCGGTGGGCTTGGGCGCATCCGTCGGTTTGGGCAACGGCGTCGGGGTTGGGGCGGGCGCGCACGCGACCAACACGGCGACGAGTACGAGCGCGAGCAGCGCGTAACGAACGAACGTTTTCATTTTTTTCTTCTCCTCGTGAATTTGGAAATTAGAGATTGGAAATTGGAGACTAGAGATTAGAAATTGGATGCACCTCCTTTGGCACATTTGGCTTCTTTGGCATCTTTGGCATCTTTGGCACATTTGGCACTTACATCGTGGCAGTTTCTTCTTTGGTGCGTTGCGTGACGTGCCAGGGAATCAAAAGCGATTCGAGGAATTCGATGATGTAGAAAAAGATCAAGCCGATGAGCGTCAGGACGACGATCGTCGCGAACATCAGCGCGGTTTGCATATTCGAGTTCGTCACGAGCAGGAGATAACCCAGCCCCTTGTCCGCGCCGACGAATTCGCCGACGACCGCGCCGGCGACGGCGAGCGTCGCCGCGACTTTGAGCCCGCTGAAGAGGTACGGCAAACTCGTCGGCAGGCGGAAATCGCGAAAGATTTGCATCCGCGACGCGCCCATCGAGCGCGCCAGATCGATCATCTCCGGCGTCATCGAGCGCAACCCGACGGCGGTGTCAATCACGATCGGGAAAAATGAAATCAGGAAGGCGACCAGGATTTTCGGCGTGATGCCGACGCCGAACCAAACGATGAACAAGGGCGCGACGGCGATCTTCGGCACGACCTGGAAAAAGAGCATCGTCGGCGTGACGAATTCGTCAAAGCGGCGCGAGGAGGTCATTGCGATCGCGAGCGGCACGCCGATGCACACGGCGAGAAAATAGCCCGCGAGCATTTCGTACACGGTGATCCAGCCGTGATTCCACAACTTGGAGTATTCCTTGAGCGCTTCTTCCAGGATCCGCGTCGGCGTCGGCAAAAAGTACGCCGGGACGTTGAACGCCAGCACGCCGATTTGCCAGATCGCCAAGAAGACGGACACACCCAGCAGGGGAGTGATCCATTGCAACAATCGTTTGTTCATTTTCATCGTCCTTTCTCGAGCGAAGCAGAACGCCGGCGCGCGCCGCGCGGCGATTTGGGTTCCGCCGATTGCGACGGCACATTAGCGGTTGCTTGGTGCGCGTACTCGCGCAGGCGGCGGCTGTGTTCGGCGGCGATCTTCGTCAGCCGGACGACATCGCGCCGCGCCAACAGGTCAACCATTTTGCGATGCTCGGCTTGGGCTTGGGGCAGTTGCGTGATGATTTGCGGCAGATACCAGCGCCGCAAGCGCGTCCACGCGTCCAACAGGCGGTTGGAAAATTCGATCAGCAATTTCATTTGCGTGATCGCGGCGACCGTGCTGTGGAATTCGATGTTCAATTCCGACCAGCGTTCCATATCTTTGACGGCGAGCGCGTCTTCCAGCTCTCGGACGATTTGGCGCAGACGCGCGATATCGGCGGGAGTGGCTCTGCGCGCGGCGACTTCGAACGCCAAGATTTCGAGGCGTTCGAGGAGGAGGGAGACCGGCTCGAAATTGCCGGGCGACAGTTCGGAGACGACCGCGCCCGTGTGCGGCGTGATCTCGACCAGTCCTTCGGCTTGCAACCGCTGGAGCGCGGCGCGAATGGGGATGGGGCTGATGCCCAGCATCGCGCGCAGATTATCCGCGACGAGTTTCTCGCCGGGCTTGAGCTGGCAGTGCAGAATCGCGCGCCGAAGCACGTCGTAGGCGTATTCTTCTTTGGTGCGATACTTTGGAAGTTCGACCGAGGTAAGCATTTTTTTCGTCCGTCTGCTCCTGCGGCGTGAGTCAGACCCGTGACCAAAAATCTTATGGGATATATTTTATATCCTATAAGATATTAAACCGAAATCAACCGATTGTCAAATTCTGCAAAAAGCGAAATTTGAGGCAGTTTGTCGTTGCGCGCGCCATTTGGTCGAGCCGCGCGATCCGAATATAATCGGTGGCACAGGAGCAGACGATGACGAATCTCACTTTCAAAATCAATCGCGCGTTCGATTTTGCCGCGCAACAATTGCGCCGTCTGATCGAAACGCAGCCCGATTATTTTCCGATGTACACGCAAAACGGCAAGTGGAAACACGGCGGCGAAGCGTGGACGAATTGGTGCGAAGGGTTTCTGGGCGGACAACTCTGGTTGCTGTACGAACGGACGCGCGAGGACTATTGGCGCGCGCAAGCGGAACATTATTCGCGCTTGATCGAGCACCGCCGGACGGATCGCAACGTGCACGATCTCGGGTTTCTCTTTTGGTCAACGTATAAACGCTGGTACGATTTGACCGGCGATCCGGCGATCAAAAAAGTCGTCGTTCAAGCCGGGCAAACGATGGGCTTGCGTTTCAAAGCGCGCGGACAATATTTGCGCTCGTTCGTCGCCGACGAGAGTTTGTTCATTGATATTATGATGAACGTCGGGATCATTTTTTACGCCGCGCAACAAACCGGCGACGCGGATTTGCTTCGCAAAGCGACCCAGCATTGCTTGACGACGCGCAAATACTTCGTGCGCGGCGACGGCAGTACGTCGCACGAAGGCATTTTCGATCTGAACACCGGCGAATTTTTGCGCCAGACGACGCATCAAGGGTACCGCAACGATTCGTCGTGGGCGCGCGGTTTGACCTGGGCGCTGTACGGTTTTGGCACGGCGTACAGTTTCACGCGCGACGCGCGCTTGTTGCAGACTGCCGAAGCGTGCGCGAATTTCTACATCGAGCGAACTCCAGCGAACGGTGTGCCGCCGAACGATTGGGACGAACCGAACCCAGGATCGCGGTACGAAAGTTCCGCCGCCGCGATTGCCGCCGGAGGTTTGTGGAATCTCGCGCAACTCACCGGCGACGCGGCGCGCGCACGCTTGTATCGTGATTACGCGCTCACAATCCTGGACACGCTGACCGAGCCGGAGTTTCTGGCAATTGACACGCCGGGCTGGGAAGGAATTCTCAAGCACGGTTGTTATCATCAACGCAAGGGCTTGGGCGTGGACGAAAGCGTGATGTGGGGCGAGTATTTTTTCTTGGAAGCGCTGTCCAAAGCTGAACGCGCGGTGAATTGACGGGGAGAGGGGGAGACAAGGAGAGAGGGAGACAAGGGGAATGTGATGTCAAGTACGAAAAATAGAATCGCGCTCGTGACCGGCGCGGCGCGCGGCATCGGGCGCGCGATTGCGGTGGCGCTGGCGCGGGAACGATGGAACGTCATCATCAACTATCGCGGCAATGCGCAGGCGGCGGAGGAAGCGCGCGCGCAAGTTCAAGCGGCGGGCGCGCGCGGCATCGTCATTCAAGCGGATGTAGCAAACGCGACAGATCGCGCGCGCTTGGTCGCGCAGACTTTGGAGACGTTCGGGCGGATTGATCTGCTGGTGAACAACGCGGGAATCGCGCCGCGCCAACGCGTGGACATACTCGAAACGACCGAAGCGAGTTACGACGAAGTGATGGCGACGAATTTGCGCGGTCCGTTTTTTCTGACGCAACTCGTCGCGCGCAAAATGATCGAACACAAGATCGGCGGCGCGAAAATCGTCAACATCGGCTCGCTCAGTTCGTACGCCAGCAGTCCGAATCGCGGCGAGTATTGCATTTCTAAAGCCGGCGTCGCGATGATGACGACGTTGTTTGCGGATCGTTTGTCAGAGTACGGCATCCACGTTTACGAAATTCGCCCCGGCGTGATCGAAACGGATTTGACGAGTGTGGTGAAAGCCAAGTACGACAAGATGATCGCGGAAGGAATTTTTCCGATTCGGCGTTGGGGACAACCGGAGGATGTCGCGCGCGCGGTCGTCGCGATTGCGCGCGACGCGCTGCCGTACTCGACCGGCGAAGTGATCAACGTGGACGGCGGATTTCATTTGCGAAGATTGTAGGGACGTTTGATTAAACGTCCCTACGAATTTACGGCGCGACGTACAGATACATCACGCGCCCCCATTGCCCCAGCGCGAATAAATCTGCGAGCGCGCGCGCGTTCCACGCGGGACTGGCAAATGAGAACGCGCTCAAGAAACTGGGCTTGGTTCTGAATTCGATGCGGCGCGGCGTGCCGGAAATATTTCCCAGTTTCGCCGCCGCATCCACTGCCGCGTCCAAATTCCCCAATTCGTCCACCAAGCCGACTTGTTTGGCTTGTTTGCCGGTGTACACGCGCCCATCCGCCAATTCACGCACGCGCGCGGTTTCCAACTTGCGCCCTTGCGCGACCACGCTCACAAAGTCGCCGTAGATTTCGTCGGTCAAGGTTTGCCAAATCGCGCGCTCTTCCGGCGTCAAATCGCGATACCCCGCGCCTTGATCTTTGTGCGGACCGCTTTTGATGACGGTAAACTTGACGCCGATTTTTTCGCCCAGACCTTCGAAACTAGGAAAGACGCTGATGACGCCGATGCTGCCGGTCAATGTGGCGGGGTGCGCGTAAATTTTGTCCGCGCCGGCGGAAATGTAATAGCCGCCCGACGCGGCAATTTCGCCGAACGACGCGACGACGGGCTTGCCTTTGGCGCGCGTCGCCATCACCGCGTCGTACATTTCGCGCGAGGCGACGACGCTGCCGCCCGGACTGTCCACGCGCAACACGATCGCTTTGACGGACGCGTTGTTTTGCGCGTCGCGCAGATACTTGATGATCGTTTCCGAGTACGCGATGCCGCTCGACGAAAATTCTGATTCCGGTTTGCCGGTGATGATCGGTCCTTCGACGTAGACGATGGCGACCGCGTCGCCCAAGCCGGCGGCGGGTGTGGCGGCGAGCCGCGCGACGAGGACGCCGATGCACACGAGCAGCGCGCACGCCAGCACACTCAACACGACTACCGTGATGATCAAACCGCGTGATTTCATTTTGTCCTCCGAAATGACAGCCGTCAGCGATCAGCCTTCAGCCCGTCACGAGTCGAATGAACTTGCGCCGTCCGACGCGCAAAACCGCTTCGCTTACCGGGATCACCGCGTCGATCTTGTCCACGATGGCGTCGTTCAATTTCACGCCGCCTTGCTGCACGAGTCGGCGCGCTTCACTGCGCGACGGTGCGAGATCGGCGGCGACGATCAAGTCAATGATCGGCATCGCTTGTTTGAGCGCGAACGTCGGCAAATCGGTTGGCAGTTCGCGCTGTTGGAACACCTTGACGAATTCCGCTTCGGCAGCGCGCGCCGCGTCCGCGCCGTGACACTGCGCGATGATCTCGCGTCCCAAACGCATTTTCAAATCGCGCGGATTGACGGCGTGCGATTTCATCGCGCGATCCATCTCCGCGATCTCCGCGTCGGAAACATCGGTCACGCAGGTAAAGTACGTGATCAGCATTTCGTCGGTGAGCGACATCACTTTGCCGTACATATCGCCGGGATCGGCTTTCAAGTCAATCGTGTTGTTCAGCGATTTGCTCATCTTCATTCCGTCGGTGCCGGCGAGTAATGGAACGAGAAAAACTTCTTGCGGCGTTTTGCCCAAGCGTTCTTGCAATTGGCGCCCGGCGAGAATATTAAATTTCTGATCCGTGCCGCCGAATTCCACGTCCGCGTCAATCGCAATCGAATCGTACGCCTGCAACATCGGGTACATCAATTCCATCACCGACAACGCTTTGCCTTCTTTCACGCGCTTGTCGAACGTCTCGTGTTCCATCATATCGGCAAAGGTAAAGCGCGACGTGAGGTTGAACACATCGGCAAGCGTGAACTTGCCGAACCATTCGCTTTGCCAGCGCGTTTCGGTTTTGTTTTTATCCACGATGATGAAAAACTGATCCATATACGTCTGCGCGTTGAGCTTGACTTGCTCGGCGGAAAGCATCACGCGCGATTCGTCGCGCCCGGAGGGATCGCCGATCTGCGCGGTCCAATCGCCGACGATCAGGACAACGGTGTGTCCCAGGTCTTGCAGTTGGCGCAGTTTCCTCATTCCGACCGCGTGCCCAACATGCAAATCGGGCTTGGAGGGATCGAAACCCATTTTAAGGCGCAAGGGTTTGCCTGCGTTCAAACGCCGCCGAAAACTTGCTTCGCTGATAATTTCGGCGACGCCGCGTTTCAAGATGAAATCGAGTGAGTGGGTGGACATGGAAACAACTCCTTGTGTGCATTATACCACACTCCCGCGTCGCGGAACAAACGCGCGTGCGTCAAGCCAACCCGTCACCCAAGACCTTCCAGGTCTCCGAGACCTGGAAGGTCTTTTTGCGCGCGTTATTTCGATCGCGTTGGCGTTGGAAGCGAAAAATCGAACGCCGGCATTTGCAGCGGTGCGGGATTTGCTGGCGGCGTGAACTTGATGTTCGTGTTGAAATCCCAAACGTGCAAGCGAATTTGAAACGAAACTTTTTCGGTCGGCTTGTCTTTGGCGCGCCCCTCGACGTTCATCGTCCATTGATGCAAATAGCCGTCGTCGCACACCCAGAACTTGGTTTCGGCGTTGTCAATCGTGTCGAGCGATTGTTTGTTCGTCGTGCCCGGGTCAACCGATTGGAAAAGTTTCATCGTCGCGTTCTTGTCGCCACGATACACGTCGCACCGTTTTCCATCGAGCGTTTCGGTCGCGCTCTTTTTGAAACTGCTCCAATCAATCGTCGCGTCGCCGGGTAATTCGGGCATCGTCCCTTCGTTGATGTTCGTCGAAAATTTGCCTTGTCCGGTCGAAACGTACCACTTGTCGTCCGGCGCGCCCATCATCGGCGCGGGACCGCGCAGGTACGTCTTGTCGCCGATAGTGAGAAATTCAACCGACTTGGTCGGGTCGCCGGTGAAAAGCATCGCGAGAATTCCTTTGAGCGCGATGTGCGAATCTTTGCCGTTGATCGCTCCGGCGATGCTGAAGAGTGGAACGCCTTGCGCGGTTTGCCAATTTGCCGGAATGTCGGATAGGTTGCCTTTGATCGTCCAATCGAATTCGATGCGGTACGCGGTGACGTTTTGCGCTTTGCTCCACGCGGTCATAATCGGTCCGACCGGCTGAACTGTCGCGCGGCGCGTCGCGGTTGCGCCGGGCGTCGCGCCCTGAGCGGCAGTCGAAGGGAACGCAAGTGGCGCGCGTGTGCCAACAAGCGTCGCGCCGGGTTGCGCTTGCGGCGGCGCGATGACCCAGGTCGCGCTAGGTTGCGCGGTCGGCGCGGGCGTGGGCGCGAGCGTGGCGGGCGCGGTGGGCGGCGCGAGCGTCGCTTCGCCGGGCAGGGCTTGGAGCGCGGCAAGGTCGGGCGTGACGGGGGGCGCGTTCAGCATTTGCAGCGCGAGCGCGCCGCCGACGCAATACAGACACAGCACGCCGATGCCGAGCGCGCCGAGAATCATCCATTGTTGTTTGGTCATTGCGGAATCCTTTCGGTTTGGGAATTCTGGGCGCGATCTTAAAACAGAAAGGCGAAAAGGTCAACCGCGTCGCGCGGTTGTTTGACATTCGCTAGGTGTTCGACTAAAATGACGCGCGAGGGAAAGCGAGGTGTCCGATGTTGCAATGGGCGGATGTGCTCAAGGACAAGTCATTGCAGAACTTGCCGTACAAAATCGAACTGGATGCGAAAGGGAGAATCATTATGACTCCGGCGTCGAATCGTCACGGGATGTACCAGATCGAAATTGGCGCGATGCTCAAGCGGATGGTGCCGAGTGGGCGCGTCTTTTCAGAATGTTCGATCAGAACGCTCGATGGCGTCAAGGTCGCGGACGTCGCGTGGGCATCAGACGAATTCCTGAAAAAGCATTCTGACGAAACGCCATTCGCGCACGCGCCCGAAATTTGTGTCGAAATCGTCTCGCCCTCCAACCGCCGCGCGGAAATGGAAGAGAAAATTACGTTGTATCTCGCGAAAGGCGCGCGCGAAGTTTGGCTGTGCGACGAAAAAGGCAACGTGACCTTTGCCGATCATTCAGGCAAGTTGAAGAAATCCAAGTTGGTCGCGCGGTTTCCACCGAAAATTTGAAATCGCCGCCGCAAATCGAAAATCAGAAATCGAAAATCGAAAATTAGGATTCCAATGCCACCTACCTCTCACGAAATTCGCAAAACGTTTCTCGATTATTTCAAGCGGCGCAAGCACGCGGTCGTCGCGAGCTCGTCGCTGATTCCGGCGGGCGATCCGACCTTGCTCTTCACGAACGCGGGGATGGTGCAGTTCAAAGACGTGTTCCTCGGACGCGAAAAACGCGAGTATGCGCGCGCGGTCACGTCGCAAAAGTGTATGCGCGTCTCGGGCAAGCACAACGATCTGGAAAACGTCGGACCGTCGCCGCGCCACCACACCTTCTTCGAGATGCTCGGCAATTTTTCGTTCGGCGATTATTTCAAAAAGGACGCGATCAAATTCGCGTGGGAATTGCTGACCGAGTACTACGGGATGGATCCCGCGCGTCTCTGGTTCACGATCTTTGAAGGCGATGACGAAGTGTCGGCTGACGAAGAAGCGGCGGAGTTGTGGGTCAAAGCAGGCGCGGCGCCCGAGCGCGTGTTGCGCTTCAGCCGCAAAGATAATTTTTGGCAGATGGGCGAAACAGGTCCGTGCGGTCCCTGTTCCGAAATCCATTACTATCGCGGCGAACGCCCCAAAGATCCAAAATACAATCGTCGCGAATACGTCAACGGCGACGGCGGCGAGACGCTCGAAATCTGGAATCTCGTCTTTATGCAGTTCAATCGTTTCGCCGACGGCGACGCGTTCAAACTCGAACCGCTGCCGCGTCCGTCGGTGGACACGGGCGCGGGACTGGAACGCGTCACGATGGTTTTGCAGAACAAGCCATCGAACTACGACACTGATTTGTTCAAGCCGATTCTCGAACAGACGCGCAAACTGCTCGGGCAGGACAAAGCCGCGATGGAAAAACAGCTCGCGTCGTACCGCGTCATTGCCGATCATTCGCGCGCCGTCGCGTTTCTTACCGCCGATGGCGTGATTCCTGGAAACGAGGGACGCAATTATATTTTGCGTTTGATTCTGCGCCGCGCCGCGCGGCACGGGCAGATGCTCGGTTTCACCGAGCCGTTCCTGACCCAGGTTTTGCCGACCGTGATCGAAATTATGGGCGATCAATATCCCGAACTCGCCAAACGGCGCGACGTGATTTTGAAAACGACGTTGCAAGAAGAACAGCGTTTTCAAGCGACGCTCAAAACAGGTTCCGCGCTGCTCGACGAGTTGGTCGCGGATTTGAAAGCGAAAAACAAAACGCAAATTTCCGGCGCGGACGCGTTCAAACTGCACGACACGTACGGCTTTGCGCTCGAACTGACGCGCGACATCGCGCGCGAGTACGGGATGACGGTGGACGAACCCGGTTTCCGTCAAGCGATGGAAGCGCAAGCCGACCGTTCGCGCGCGGCGTCCACGCTGGGCGCGGCGGACGCGGGCGACGAAGCGACGTACAACGCGGTCAAAGACCAGGTCGCGCCAGCGAGCGTTCAGCACGATCCGTACTCGTGGACCGAAATCGAAACCCAGGTTGCGGGCATTTTGCGCGAGGGCGCGTTGGTTGACGAAGCAAAAATCGGCGACGCGGTCGAAATCGTTTTGCCGCAAACCTGCTTCTACGTCGAATCGGGCGGGCAGGTGAGCGACACGGGACGCCTCGTCAAGTACGCGAACGTCGCGGATGGCGCGGAGATCGAAGACGCAAACGTCGTGTGGGCAATCGAAATCACGGAAGCGCGCCGCCCGATTCCTGGGTTGATCGTTCACATCGGCAAAGTCGTCAAAGGCGCGCCGCGCGTCGGCGAACGCGCAGTTGCCGAAGTGGATCGCTTGCGCCGCTGGGACATTATGCGGAATCACACCGCGACGCATTTGCTTCACCGCGAACTTCGTTACGTTCTCGGCGAACACGTTCAGCAGGGCGGCTCGCTCGTCGCGCCCGAACGTTTCCGTTTCGATTTCACGCACAACGCGATGCTGACCCAGGATGAATTGGATCGCATCGAGGAGTCGGTGAACGACGCGGTGCTGGCGGATTTCGCCGTGCTGCCGATCGAGACGAATTATCGCGATGCGGTCGCGAGCGGCGCAATGGCGCTCTTCACCGAAAAGTACGGCGAGCGCGTGCGCGTGATCCAAGTGGGTTATCCGCCGCGATTTTACAGTCAAGAGTTGTGCGGCGGCACGCACGTCACGCGCACGAGCCAGATCGGATCGTTTCGCATTTTGTCGGAATCGTCCATCGGCTCAGGTCTGCGCCGGATCGAAGCGACGACGGGGCGCGGCGTGAGCAAGTTGCTGCGCGAAGGGCTCGGACGATTGGAACGGACTGCCGCGTACTTGCGGACGAGCGCGGAGCAGGTCGATCGCAAAGTGCTCGATCTGATGAGCGAGCGGGACGCGGCGCAAAAAGAAATCGAGCGTTTGCGCCGCGATCTCGCGCTGCGCGATCTGGATGGGTTGTTGCAACACATCCATCTGGTCAACGATATTTCGATTTTGTCGGCGCAGGTACAAGTGGCGAACGCGGATATGTTGCGCGAGATCGGCGACTCGCTCAAAGACAAAATTGGCTCAGGCATTATCGTGCTGGGCGCGGCGATTGACGGCAAGCCGAGTCTGATCGTGATGGTTACCCAAGACCTGATCGCGCAAGGGTACGACGCGGTGCAGATCATTCGTCCGATCGCGCGCATCATCGGCGGCGGCGGCGGCGGACGCGCCGCGATGGCGCAAGCGGGCGGCAAAGACGCGGAACGCTTGCCCGAAGCGATCGCGCAAGCGCCGAGTCTGATTACAAAGAAATGACGCGCGGCGCAGGTGGGACGGAGGACGGAAGACGGATGACGGAGAAAGGCAACTCTTCCGTCTTCGGTCGTTGGTCGTCCGTCTGATTTTGAAATGCACCAAGTTCTCCAACTCCAGCCCGACGACGATATCATCGCGATTCGTGCGCGGATCGAGAGCGCGGAATTCGCGCACGTCGTTCTGGTCGTGCCGCGCGATTGCGCGTTTTTGGCGAGCGCGCGCGGAATGCCGCTCTTGCGCCGCGCCGCCGACGATCTGGGCGCGCAAGTCGCGCTGATCGCGCACGACGAAACAATCCGCGAACGCGCGCTTGAGTACGGTTTTCCCCTGTTCAACTCGATCACGCACGCGCAAGCCGCGCGCTGGAAAATGCAGACGCCCGCGCGCGCGCCGAATTTGCGAACGGCGAACGCGCCGCCGCCCGCGCCGCCCGAACTCGTCGCGGATTCGATCGCGACGAAAATTTTGCGCGAGTGGCGCATGCCGTTGTTGCTGATCGCCAGCGCGCTGTTGCTGTTGTGCATCATCGCGCTGATCTTCGTCCCGACCGCGCAAGTCTACCTCATCCCCGCGCCGATGGTGCTGACGACGACGACCGACATCGTCATTGATTCGTCCAACCCAGCCGTCAGTTCCGCCGCGCGTTCGGTGCCGGCGCGGCGCATTTTGCGCGAGACGAGCGGCACCGCGTCGTTGCGCACGACGACGACGAAAACAATTCCCGACGCGCGCTCGACCGGCACCGTCGTCTTTACGAATTTGCGTTCGGAAGAAACGATCGTGCCGCAAGGCGTGATCGTCGTCACGAGCGCGGGCGTGCCGATTCGTTTCACGACGACGAACACGGTCACGCTGCCGTCGGGGATCGGCGCGCGCGCCGACGCGCCGATTCAAGCGGTTGACCCAGGTCCGGCGGGCAACGTCAAAGAACTTTCGATCAACGCGGTCGAAGGTTCGATGGCGTTGTCGGTGCGCGTGATCAACACCAAGCCGACGGTGAGCGGCTCGGTGCGTCCGGTGCGCGTGGTGACCGAGGCGGACAAGAAAAAGTTGGAAGAGCAGTTGCTCGCGCAGTTGAAGCAAGGCGCGCCTGCCGTTTTGAAAACCGCGCTCAAGGAGAATGAATTCATTCCGCCCGATTCGGTTTTGGTGGACGCGACGGATCGCTTGTTCGACCGCGCGGTGGACGAGCCAGCCGATATGCTGAATTTGAAAATGAGCGCGGATGCATTCGGCTTGGGCGTGGATCGCGATAATTTGAATTTGCTGATGGGAACGTTACTGCAACGTCAACTGCCGTCGGGTTATCAATTGTTGGAGAATGGCGTCAAGGTGGATCTGTTGGCGGGCGGCAAGTATCAAGGCATTCAGTTGCGCCAGCCACTGCGCGCGGTCGGTTACGCCGCGCCGCAACTCGATCCGGGCAAGGTCGCGAGCGCGTTGCAAGGCAAATCGGTGGACGATGCGAAAGCGTACCTGGCAAGTCAGGTGCAACTCGCGCAGCCGCCCGATATTCGCGTGTCGCCGCCGGGCTGGCCCCTGATGCCGTTCATCGCGTTTCGGATCGCGGTGTTCATTGAGACGCCGACGGTGGGGAAGTGAAAGCATTTGTCATTGCGAGGGACGCTTTTTGTCCCGAAGCAATCTCCAACTTGCGAATTGGGGATTGCTTCGCGAAAAACGCTCGCAATGACACTTGGAAGCGATTGTGAAATATCTTGGCTTGGACATTGGCGATAAACGCGTTGGCGTCGCGTGCGGCGACGCGGAAGTGCGGATCGCGACGCCGTTGCAAGTGATCGCGCGCGGGACCATCGAACAAGACGCGCGCGCGCTCGCGCAGATCGCGCGCGAGTACGACGCGGCGCACTTGATCGTCGGCTTGCCGCGCAATATGGACGGCACGCAAGGCGCGCAGGCGAACGCGGTGATCGCGTACGCGCAAAATATCGCGCGCGCGCTCGATTTGCCGCTGACGCTGTGGGACGAACGCTTGACCACCGTCGAGGCGACGCGGCGGACACACGAGACCGGCGCGCGCGGCAAAAAATCGCGCCGCAATTTGGATGCGATTGCGGCGGCGGTGATTCTGCAAGATTTTTTGGATTCGCAATTGGGTCAAGCCACAGAGGACACGGGGGACACAGAGGGTGTTGGTAAGGACGAAGCATTTTTCGCATCCTGAACGGATGCGCAGCGGGGGCAGCGTAGCGAAAAATGCTTCGCCCCTACGTGATATGAGGTTGTCGTGAGAACACTCGGGCGTCTACTCGCCATTCTTTTCGTTCTGTTTTCGATCCTCTTCGTCTGCGGCGTCTTTGTATACATCTACAACGTGCTGACGCCGAAAGCGGACGGCGGTTTGTTCGTCACGCGCGCGGGCGTGCCGACGCCGCGCGCCGTCGAAGATATGGCATTGTATTTGTACTTGCAACAGCGCAAAGACGAATTACTCGCGCCCGCCGGCAGCGATCCGACGCCCGTGCGCTTTACGATTTCGCCCGGCGAGTTGCCCGCGAACGTGGCAACGCGTTTGGAAAAGCAGGGCTTGATCAAGGATGCGGAACTGTTTCTCAATTTGGTCAAGTACCAAAAAATCGGGACCAAGATTCAAGCGGGCGAGTACGTCTTGCGGAAAACGATGACGATGGACGAGATCATCGACGCGGTTCAGCACGGGCTTGCCAAGATGATCACGATCACGATTCGACCGGGCTGGCGCGCCGAAGAGATCGCCGATTATCTGGCGACGCGCGGCTTGAAGAATTACCAGCGCGATCAATTTCTCAAATTGGTGCGTGAAGGCAAATTCGATTACGCGTTCTTGAAAGATCGCCCCAAGACCGCATCGCCCTCACTCGAAGGATTCTTGTTCCCCGAATCGTACAACGTGCCGTACGACATCACGAACGATGCGCTGATCGTGTTGATGCTCGATACGTTCGGGCAGCGCGTCACGGACAAGACGCGCCAAGCGATCGCCGCGCAAAAGATGACGCTACTCCAAGCGTTGACGCTCGCCTCTATCGTCGAGCGTGAAGCGGTTGCCGCGAACGAGCGCCCGATCATCGCGAGCGTGTTTTTGAATCGCCTCAAAAAGAAAATGTTCCTGCAATCCGACTCGACCGCGCAGTACGCCATCGGCTATCAGTCGGCGACCAAGCAGTGGTGGAAATCGCCGGTGACGATCGAAGAACTGGCGGCGGTGAATTCGCCGTACAACACCTATCGCAACGCGGGCTTGCCGCCGGGACCGATCTGCAATCCGAGTCTCGCCTCCATCGTCGCCGTCGCCGAACCCGCGCAGACCGAGTATCTCTACTTTTACTCCAAAGGCGACGGCACGCACGCGTTTGGTAAGACGTACGAAGAGCATTTGCAGAATCAACAGAAATACCAAAAGTGAAAAGGCGAAAGTAAAAAGCTAAAAGTGTCACACGATTCACCTTTAGCTTTTTACTTTTTACTTTTCGCTTGACTCACCGCGTCCTGATCGCTCCACGGAATTTCCGTCGCGCCGAAACACATCGAGCGCTCGTGCCCCTTGCCGCAAACGATGACGACATCGCCCGCGCGCGCCATTTCGATTGCGAACGCGATGGCGCGCGCGCGATCATCCACGACGAAATAATCGTCGCGCGCGCGTCGCCCCGCGCGTTCCAAGCCCTCGATGATTTGCGCGTTGATCGCGTCGAGCGATTCGGTGCGCGGGTCTTCGGCAGTCACGATAATCTTGTCCGCGAGTTTCCCCGCGATTTCGCCCATCAGCGCGCGTTTCTGCACGTCGCGCAAACCCGCGCAGCCAAAGACGACGATCACGCGATTGTGCGCCAGTTCGCGCGCGGTCGCTAGCGCGTTCCGCAGCGCGTTCGGCGTGTGCGCGAAATCTACGATCACTGTGAAAGGATCGCTCTGCAGAACTTCCATCCGCCCGACGATGCCGCGCACGCGCGCAATCCCTTCGCGCAGCGCGTCGAACGGCACGCGCCGCGCCAGCCCCGCGCCAATCGCCGCGAGAATGTTGGACACGTTGTACCGCCCGATCAGCGGCGATTCGATTTCCAATTCGCCGTGCGGCGTGACGATGGTGAAGCGGAGTCCGTGTGGGGAGTGGTGGATGGCGCGCGCAAAAATGCAGACCGATGACCGATGACCGATGACCGATGACTCTAAATTGCTGCCATCGGTCGTCCGTCGTCGGTCGTCGGTCGAATAGACGATTTGCTCCTCTACTTCAATCGCGCGCAAGTAGTCAAACACCCCGCGCGCGTTATCGTCCGCGTTCAGCACGGCAACTTTCGCGGTGCGCGGTTTGCGGTACGACGTCGCGAGCGCGCGAAAGAGCATTGCCTTCGCGTCGCGATAATTTTCCCAGGTCTTGTGATAATACAAATGCTCGTGCGTGATGTTCGTGACGACCGCGATGTCGAATTCCACCGCGTCGAGGCGGCGCTGCGCGAGTCCTTCGGAAGTTGCTTCGATCACGGCGTACTCCGCGTCCGCATCAACCATCTGCGCGAGGTAGCGCTGCACGTCGGGCGCGTCGGGCGTCGTCGTGTGCAAGCCCGTGTCAATTTCCTGATCGCCAGTCGTCGCGCCGATCGTTGAAATCGCGCCAACCTTGTGCCCCGCGCTTTCGAGAATCGACGCGATGAGGCGCGCCGTTGTCGTCTTGCCATCCGTGCCGGTGACGCCGACGACGCGGAGTTTGCGCGAGGGGAAGTCGTGCCACGCGGCGCTCAAATGCGCCAATGCAGATCGAGCGTTAGGAACAAGGATAGTTGGATAGTTGGATAGTTGAATCGTTGGATCGTTGGATTCCGTGACGATGGCGATTGCGCCGCGAGAGAGCGCGTCGGGGATGAAGTGCGCGCCGTCTACGTTGACGCCAGGAATCGCGACGAAAAGCGCGCCGGGGATCACCTGGCGTGAGTCGGGCGTGATGCGCGTGATTTCGACGTTGCGTTCGTTGTGAATTTCGTACGCGGGGAGAGCGCGGAGGAGGGAGGGGAGGTTCATTTGGAGCGAGGAAGCTGTTTTTCAGTCAGCCATTCAGTATTGGCTAGAATTTGCTTAGCTTCATACTGTGCACATTCTAGGATTATTGGATTCGAATCAACGAGGACTTGGAGATCAGGAGGAACTCGATCTGTGACATCGTTCGCTATACTGTATGCAATGTAGATTGCGGCTAACAGGCGCCGCCAAACCAATTCGTGACCAGTTGCTTCTGATATTGGTTCACCGCTGAGTACGGTGGACGTCTGCAGCCCGTCGCATAATATCTTCAGTGCTATTTTAGCATTCGATGGTTCTCCTTTGATCATCTGTATCAGCAACTGCATGTCCACAGTTGACGTTCCACCTGACGATTCCCCAAGACAGCGATGCATGATCTCCGAGAGCCAAATACCAGTGGGGTTATCAGTGAAAAGTGCCTCCCGAAAAGGTCTTGCAATGGTGGCAATTGGATCCGAAACAGGAAAAAGATACTTGCCCAATCCAATCGGGGCGGCAAACGGGATCGCTCCTAGTCCATTCCAGACAGGCAACGACTGGTGCTTAAATACGAACTTGGCTTTCTCAAGTCTTGATCGCTCTTCATCGGATAACCCTGAAAGGAACGCTCCTTGTTGAAGAGACGGTCTCATTATTGCAGGAGGAATAGTGATTACAAGAGCGTTCTTCGGAATTGATGTTGTCGGGAAGGCGTAGATTGCTCCACAATCTGTGTTTGGATTGGGCGACGGCAGATTATCATATCCACCTTCTGCAAAATACAAAGCAATGTCGAACGAGAAAGTACAATCAATCAAATCTGTCGGGAAACCATAGTGTTGCAGCAATGCTTGCTGATGTTCTGGAGTTATTCCACTTGGGTAGGCTGACTGCACAATGGACAGTTTCAGAATTTCACTCGTAAAATGCTGTGCGCGCTCAGATTCGCGCCTTGCGAATTCGCTACCTTTTTGTTTCGCACGGAACAATGTCGTAGTCAGTTTCCATCGGCTATCGTACTGTCCGCGTAACAATACGGTTCGTTCTGCCCAAAGAACCCTGACAAAGAAAAGAGCGGCAAAACCATCATCAAAGACGAATTTTTCTGGGTTAGTTATCCACCGATCAAATAACTGACACCATTTCTCGGCTATCCATGCATATACCGAGTCTATGTCAGAACTAAAACGCATGGCTTCAGTTTTACTGCATCCATATGCAATATCACCAATGCTAGCGTAATACTTGGATCGCCGCGAGAATACTTCGGGGCAGTCACTGATTCTGGGCCACAAGAGGTCAGATGCTCTGAAGAGAAATTCCCAATCTCTTGGCCACGGTGTTGGAAGTGGGATTGCCATCAGGACATCCTTGTATAATCCAAGATCGTCTGCAAGTCTAACAGGATCGATCCAATGCGCCGCTGACCAAAGAGGACGACGGAGTTTTGGTCGGGCGACGACAGCACGGTTTCGACGAGGCGGAATACATCCTCGCGTCCAAAGAAACCGCGTGCGTCGTTCAGCGCTTTGCCTGCAATGTACGGGTTGCGGGGCGGGGTGGGCATAGTCAATCTCTTTGAGGTTTATACGGTTTGGCGCAGTTGTCTGCTCAGCCACAAGTTGACGAGCGTTTCGGTGGAAACGCCCATCATGTGAGCGCGCTTGACGAGTTCTTGCATCAGCGTCGGCTCGACCGCAACCAGGTTCGTTCTACCGCGCAAGTCCACATCAAAGTGAACATCCTTGAATTGGTCGTCGTAGTCTGCAACGCTATGCGTGTCCCAAAACTCTTGCAACTCTTCGATCGTTTTGAATTCCTTCGGAATGGGATCGCGGGTCTTTTTATTTTTTGCCATAACTCTTACGCTCCTTGGCGTCAATCTCCCGCGCGCTGAGTACCAACGCCTCTTGCGTCAATTTGTAGATGAACCACACGGCAAGGTATCGTCCGCCGTCAGTCTGTCCGAATGCGACGTAGACATTCTCGCCTTGGTGTTGCCCCCGTTCCGCGAATTTGAATCGCGGGGCATTCGCAAATACTTGTTCGACTTCGCGGGTCGTGACTTGATGTTTCCATTCTAACTTGTCAATGACGCTGGGAAGCCAAACGACGTTGGTGATCCGCATAGAAGATTGCCTCTCACGATCTCTATTTTACCACGTTTCCCAAAAAAGCAAAAGACCTTCCAGGTTTCCAAAACCTGGAAGGTCTACACTTCACCACGCCTGAAGCCAATTCGTCCCTGTGACGATTTGGCACAGGAAGAAGAGAAAGATGCAGAGGAAAATGATCCCGCATCCGATCCCCGAACACGAACATCCTTTGCCAAATCCAAAATTCCGCTGCAGCCAATCGAACAGCGTGTTCAGCAGAAAAAGTTGCAACAGTCCCGCGAGACATCCTTGACGATCGCGCATCGTAAACCTCAAAGGATGAAGGATGAGGGATGAAGGATGAAAAACCAAATTCATCCTTCCGCCTTCATCCTTTACTTGACCATTCCCATTGACCACGCCGCGAGATTCAACAGCGGCTCGGGATACACCGCGACGAGGAGTACCATCGCCGCGGAAACGACGAGCGAAAACGTAACCGCTGGCGCGAGGCGAATCGGCGTCGCGTCTTTGGCTTCCTCGAAGAACGCGGCGCGCACGACGGTGAAATAGTAGAAAACGGAGACGACGCTGTTGATCACGCCGACCGTTGCCAAAAGGAGATGCCCCTCGCGCAGCGCCGCGCCGAAGACAAAGAACTTGCCGATGAAACCCGCGGTCGGCGGAATGCCCGCGAGCGAGAGGAAGAACAGGACGAAGAGCGCGGCGACGAGCGGCGCGCGCTTGACCAAGCCCGCGTACTGCGGAATCTCGACGATGCCCGTCGTGTTTTCGATCGCGATGACGCAGACGAACGCGCCGAGATTCGTGAACAGATAGGCGAAGATGTAGATCAGCACCGCGTTCAAGCCCGCAAACGCCGAGGTGTCTTTGAGATTCAACGCGACGACGCCGATCAGGATATAGCCCGCTTGCGCAATGGACGAGTACGCGAGCATCCGTTTGACGTTGCTCTGCCGCAGCGCGACCAAGTTACCGAGCGTCATCGTGACAATTGAAACGAACGTGAGCAGCCAGATCAACGGCGGAAGCTCTTTGACCAGCGGATTTGGCAAGGGCGCGATCAGTTGCGGCAGCGCCACCATAATGAGGCGGAGCAAGACGGCAAACCCAACCGCTTTCGATCCAACCGAGAGAAACGCGGTGATCGGTGTCGGCGCGCCTTCGTAGACATCGGGCGCCCATTGGTGGAACGGCACGAGCGAGAGTTTGAACCCGAGTCCTGCGATGACGAGCGCGGTCGAAACGAGCGCGACGACGCGCGTCGTCGGGTCAACGCTGGACGCGAACGCGCGCGCAATGTCGTTGAGATTCAGCGAGCCGCTGATGCCGTAGAGCAGCGACAAACCGTACAACATCACCGCGCTCGTGATCGCGCCGTACAGAAAATACTTGATCGCCGCTTCGTTCGATTTCTTGTCCTCGCGCAAAAATCCCGTGAGCAGGTACGACATAAAACTCAGGAATTCGATCGAGAGATAGATCATCAGCAAACTGGCGGAACTCGCCATCATCATCATCGCGAGAATCGCGAATGTGAAGAGCGCGAAGAATTCGCCGCGATACGGCGTGCGTGCGCGCAAATAGTCAATCGAAACGAGCACGATGAGAATGCCTGTAATCGCCGCGAGAAGTTTGAAGAAGGTCGAGAACAAGTCAACGACGTACATATTCGCAAAGAGCGACGCGTTCACGCCCCAGATCGAGATCGTCGCCGCGAAGGCGAGGACGAAACCCAAGAGCGAGAGCCACGCGAGCGCGTGACGCCCTTTCTCGCGCCAGATCAAATCTGCGACCAGAATCGCCAGTCCGAAAATCGCGAGGATCAGTTCGGGAAGAATCAGAGTGAAATTGACGTCAGGCATAAAGACCCCATTTAGTTGGGTGGTTTGATAGTTGGCTAGTTGGATAGTTAGATCGTGATGCAATTGATGCTAACTATCCAACTATCAAACTATGCAACTATCAAACTAAAACTTGAGAACACTTAATATCGCTACAGAAAGCGTGTTAATCGTATCCAACACCGACGACGGATAGACGCCGACGAGCACCATCAGGAAGATCAGCGGCGCGAGCGTGACGACTTCAAATCGCTCTATGTCTTTCAGCGCGGACCATTTTTCGTTGAACGCGCCGAGCAAAACTTTTTGGATCACTTTCCACAACAACATCGCCGCGCCGAAGACGATGCCGAGAACCGAGATCGCGGCGATCAAGGGCATCGTTGCGAACGCGCCGCGGAAGACCATAAACTCGCTGATGAAACCCGCGAGCCCAGGCAAGCCGAGCGACGCGAACGTCGCGACCATCAGAATCGCGCCGTAGACGGGAACCTTCGCGCCGAGTCCGCCGAATTCGGAGAAGGCGCGCGTGTGCGTCCGTTCGTACAGCATACCGACGATGAAAAAGAGCGCGCCCGTGATGACGCCGTGGTTGAACATTTGCAGCACCGCGCCGTTCAGCGCGATCGCGCGATCGGTGAGCGATGCGCCGCCCGCCGCGACTGCCGCCGCGATCCCCAGGATCACATAGCCCATATGATTCACCGACGAGTACGCGATCAATCGTTTGAAATCGGTTTGCGCCATCGCCGCGAGCGCGCCGTAAACAATCGAGATCGCGGCGAGAATCGCGATGATCGTCGCGTTCGCCGTGAACACTTGCGGGAAAATCGGAACGAGGACGCGGACGAAACCGTACGTGCCGAGTTTTAGCAGGATGCCCGCGAGGATGACCGAGCCAGCGGTCGGCGCGGCGGTGTGCGCGTCAGGCAACCAGGTGTGGAACGGGAAGAGCGGCACTTTGATCGCGAACGCGAGAAAGATAGCCCAGAACGCGAGCGTCGCGAAAAGGAAATCGTTCGCGAACGGTCGCCGCGCCGCGAGTTCGATGATGTCGAATGTGCCAGGCGTCGTCGCGCTGCTCGTGTTGATGTACATCGCGATAATCGCCAACAGCATAAAGACGGAACCCGCGAGCGTGTAGAGGAAGAACTTGATTGACGAGTACAGCGGGCGGTCTTCGGCGTGTCCCCAGATCGCGATCAAAAAGTACATCGGCACCAAGCCGAGTTCCCAGAAAACGTAGAACAGGAAAAAGTCGAGCGAGACGAAGACGCCGATCATTCCCGCTTCGAGCAGCAGGAACATGAAGAAAAATTCGCGCGCGCGCTCGTGAATCGTCTTCGCGGAATAGTACAGCGAAAGCGTCGTCAGCAGCGTCGTGAGCCAGACGAGCGGCATACTCAAGCCGTCAATGCCGACGTGATAGCGCACGTTGATCGCTTGAATCCAGATGTACGTCTCTTCGAATTGCATTTTCGCGTTGTTCGGATCGAACATGCCGCCGAACCAAAGGTACGATGCAAGCGCGAGCGGAATCAAACTCCAGATAATCGAAAACCATTTGATCGTCGCGTCCGCTTTTTCGCCCTTGGGGAGCAGGAGCGTAATCACCGAACCCAGGAGCGGAATCGCGATTAAGAGAGTGAGCCAGGGAATCATTGAATTGCCTCCGAGAGATAATGCCTGTTTAAGCGTACTCGTACACGGGAACTTGAATCACACGCTTGGGCTTGCTGTGTTGCCCAATCATCTTTTGCAGATGTTCCACGGTGTCAGGCGAAAACAACTGCTCGCCTGTTTCGACGTTCACGCGCGCGGGAACATTCTCAACGACAATGAGTTTGCCGTTCAGATCGAGCGTATATGTGACTCGGCGTTCCACGAGTCTTTCCTTCCATTGATATGTGTTCATCTCACGATCTCCTTTTTCTGAAATCAATCCATTCGGCTGGGTCTGGTTCATACAGGGTGACGATTTTGACTAATGGGCGCGAAGGATAACTGCTTTGAATGTGCAAGGGCCTGCCCGCCCGCGTAAAACCCAACACTAGACAACTCGGACCGTACTTATCCTCTGGATAGTCTTCGATAATTTCGCCGTTCGCCACCGCCTCGCGCAATTCTTGTACGCTGATTTGGCGAAGGATGGTTTGGTCAACGGCATGTTTCGAGAACTCGAACCGTCCTACTTGAATCTTGGCGCGTATTTGTTCGATCATTCATGTACCATGCTTTGTAGGACGTGCCGCTTGCTACGCAGTGCTTGCGGCATACTTGGGCGCGTGTTCGAGAAACGCTTGGCTAGATAGACGGACTGCTTCCGCGATGGCTTCCTTTGGAATGCTTCCGCTCCATCTCTCGCTGATGCTCACCCAATCCATTCCCAGCGCCACTTGGTCTAGCACTTGGGAAACCATAATGCGCGTGCCGCGAATAGTTGGTTTGCCGTGACAAATTTTTGGATCGGCGATGATATAGCGTCCCAGCATTACGCGTTTTTGTTTTGCGGCGGAAACTCGCCGTCGCGATACAAGTGCGTTCCGCGACGACGCCCTTGCGCTTGTGAGTGTTCGCTTTCCGTTCTTTCTCATCGTGTATCACCTCTTACATTTTTCTGCGCTTGTCCGTGTATCCCCCACTTATTTGGCGAGCCGTTCAAGTAGAACGCGCATGACTGCATAGTAATTTGGTTTTGGCTGAATATCATCGGTAAATAAGGTCGCGTCTGCGTCAGGGGAGTACCAAGAGTACTTGGGGTTTTCCTCTTTCCACGAGTATTTGTCTCCCAAACTCCAGAATATGTAGTGGTTGCAAACGCCTGATTCAATAACAGCACGCAAAACGTCGGCTTCAATCTGCGCCTGAACCCGAAATCTCTCTTTCGTCATTTCTTCTGGCGTCTTGAATTTTTGAGAATCAGGTCTGATATCTCTTATATCAAGGTCATGTTCAAGAACAAACACAGGGACACCAGCACTGGTAAAGAGTTCTACCAATTCCTCTTTTGGCGGTACGTTTGAGGCGAAAAGATGCAATTGCACTCCCCACGCTACCTTGTATCCTTTGCTTTTTAGTTGTCCAATGAATTCTTTGTCTTTAAGACCCCAGCCCGTTTTCAGGTTGTGATTGCTGCCATTGCTGTAAATCAAAGTCGCATCGGGGTCAACCTCCCGCGCAACTTGAAAAGCATATTCACGATAGTCCCCCAAAATCTCTTGAAGCGCGTCTGGATGTAAACCACCTGAAAGAGGATGAAATTCGTTGACAACAACCCATTTGTTGATTCTCCCCTTAAAGTGGGACATAACGGAGACAATATATGCTTTTACCGCCTGCCTTGCTTTTTCTTGCCTCTCTGCAATAGGTACAGCTGTGTTCCGCACAAGATTGATAAACCATTCTGGGTATGTCTCCCACATTATTAAGGGACCACCGATTATGTCCTGATTCGCTTCAACAGAGCGACTGACTTGCTTTTCTGATTCAGCATAGCGGTAAGAAAATGTAATTTTCCCAGGTTCTGGTTCTGTATTCCTCCAGAAGAGGTCGTAACTTACAAAATTGAGATTAAACTGTTTCGATGTTTCTATCACACCAGGAACGTGAACATACCCATAACTTATGCCGACTTTCACCCCCTTCTTGTCAGCCATTTTCCCTGGCGTCGCTTCACTCCATTCCCATTTCCCATCCTTGCTTTGCGAGGCAATTACCAGCGGCGTTCCGTCCTGCGATATACCGACAACAAACGGATTACTTTGATAGTCTTTGAATTGCTTGTACGAGACTTGAACCTTTTCCGAATCCAATCCTATTGCTTTGGCATAGGGTCGAATGACACCTGCGAGAAGTTTAGAGTCGGGATAAGTTACGTCTTTCATCCCTTCAATCGTCGGCTTCGGTGTTGCCGTAGCAGTTGGAGTTGCAGTTGGTGTAGCCGTCGCCGTTGGCGTGTTCGTCAATGTCGGCGTCGCAGTCGGCAATAGCGTATTGGTTGGCAAAGGCGCGTTCGTAGGTGCGGGGGTTGCCGTTGGCGCGGATTGACAAGCAACCAGCACGAGTAGCGCGGTTATAAACAACAAGGCAGTCGCTTTCATTTCGAGTCTTCTTTTGATGTTGTTTCCGTTCACGCGCGTCTGACTACCGCAACCCAAGCCGCGCCTCGACTTGCGCAAGCCCAATCGTCCGAGTCTGAGCGCCACGCTTATCCAGCAATCTTTTCAGCGCCTTGTTCTTGCGCGTCAGTTCAATCTCGCGATTGAAATCATCAATCTCGGCAAGCACAAACTCGTGCCCGTCGGGCGACCGCAGAATCAAGCCGCCGCGTTGCGCTTGCTTGAGCAAAGTCACCAACGTTCTCATATCAAGCCGCCATCGCATGCGCCAACTCTCGTTCCTTTTCCATCCACGCGGGCTTGAGTCCGTAATAGAGCACATCGGGGTCTATGTCTGCGCCATTGTCCCAAACAATCGTCCCCATCCGTTTGTCAACTCTAATCGAACGGAACATCGTCGGGTCATTGCGGATTGGTTCGAATATTGGCCCGCGCAAGTAAACCTCCAAATCAGTTTCCTTATGCGTGCCATCGGTGAACTCAAGACGTACTTTGAATCCCGTCAGTACTTTGACCGCCTGGATGCGAACAGGTCTTTCTGGATTCATCTTGCTCTCTCCCTTCACATCTCATTTCTCATTCGAGCGGCTCGATGTCTACGACAGACAGTCCTTGCTGCGCGCGTTTCCAATTTTCCATCAACTCGGCGCGATGCGCGTCAGCCCACTCGATGACCATATTGTGGACGCGACGCGGAACTCTGCCGCGATAGACGCGCAAGGTCGCGATTTCGTACAACGCCTCATCCCCGCCGTACTCGGCGTGAAAATGCGGCGGCAGATGGTCGTTGAAATACATGTAGATCACGATTCCGAAAAATCGGCTGACATCAGGCATATTATCGAATCAAGAAAAACACGAACGCGAAAATCGTCGCGCCCGTGATCGCGAGCAGCAAATAATTTTGCACGCGACCTGTTTGGATGTATTTCATCCCGTCGCCGATTTCGTTCGTGATCATACCGACGAAATTGACCGCGCCATCCACGAACGTCTTGTCAATCCAGCCGCTGATCGCGCTGAAGACGCGACCGAGCGCGCCCGCGAGATTGACCAAGCCATCCACGACCCACTTGTCGAACGCGAAACTGATTTCGGAGAGCCAGCCGACAAAGTACAGCAGCAACCCAGGTTGCACGCGCACCGAATCGGCTTTGCCCGTCTTGCCCGCCGCGCCTTCCTTCTGGACGATCACGATGCCGTACAGTTCGTCCATCCAGTATTTGTTGCGGAACACCGACCAGAGAATCGGCACGCGGCTCAACGGATCGCGCTGACCGTGCTTGACGGGATGCCAGCCGTAGATCAACCAGCCGAGCGCGATGCCCGCAACCGCGATGCCAACCGAGATTCCCGCGACCATCGGATTGAACGGCGTGTGCTCAAGATGTTCTTTGATACCCAGGACGTACTCGCCGACGAAATACCCGAAAAAGTTGATGCCGAAGGGCGTCGCGTTCGCAAAACCGAGCACGCACGCGAAGAACGCGAGCACCGCGAGCGGCATCCACATCACTTTGGGCGATTCGTGCGCGTGCTCGACCGCGTGATGATCGCGCGCTTCGCCGAAGAACGTCAGGAAGATTTGGCGCGTCATATAAAACGCAGTGAAGAACGCGGCGATCGCAAGCATCACAAAGACCGCGCTCGCGACTTGATCGGGATGCGCGCCGAAACCGAGTTCGAACGCGTGCGCGAGAATTTCGTCCTTGCTCCAAAAGCCCGCGAGCGGCGGAATGCCCGCGAGCGCGAGCGCGCCGATGATGAACACTGTCGTCGTAATCGGCATCTTTTTTCTCAAGCCGCCCATGTTCATCATATCGTTCGTGCCGACGCCGTGAATCACGCTGCCCGCGCTCAAGAACAACAACGCCTTGAAGAACGCGTGCGTGATGAGATGGAACGCGCCCGCGACGTACGCGCCGATGCCGAGCGCGGCAACCATAAACCCAAGTTGCGAAATCGTCGAGTACGCGAGGACGCGCTTGATGTCGTCCTGCGCGACGCCAATCGTCGCGGCGAAGAGCGCGGTGAACGCGCCGACAATCGCGACCGCAGTCATCGCAGGTCCACCCGCTTCGGCGGCGGTGATGTAGAGCGGGTACGTCCGCGCGATCAAGTAGACGCCCGCGGCGACCATCGTCGCGGCGTGAATCAACGCGCTGACGGGCGTGGGACCTTCCATCGCGTCGGGCAGCCAGACGTGGAGCGGGAACTGCGCGGATTTGCCAATCGTCCCACCGAGAATCAGCAGCGCGATCACCGTGACCCAGGGCACACCTGGGATCGCCTCGGTCGTCGCGAGGAGGTGCAGCGTTTTCTCGTTGAAGATTGCATCAAAGTTCAAATCTTTGGCTTGGATGTACAGGAAAATCAAGCCGATGAAGAAAATCGTATCGCCGACGCGCGTCGTGAGGAACGCTTTGATCGCGGCGAGTTTCGCGCGCACGGTTTGCGCGTCGTCAATGTGATGCTCGTTCGGGCGGCGGACGGACCAAAAGCCGATGAGCAAGTACGAGCACAAGCCCATCAGTTCCCAAAAGATGAACAACTCGAATAGATTCGAGGAAATCACGAGTCCCAACATGCCGCAGGCGAAAAGCGAGATGTACGCGAAAAAGCGCGCGTAACGCGGATCGTCGGTGACGTGATGATGCCCGTGCTCGTCGGTGTGGCTGTGCTGCATATAGCCGATGCTGTAGATGAAAATCATCAAGCAGACGGTTGTCACCATGAACAGCGTCACCGCCGCAAGTGGATCGATCATCCAGCCGACGAAGAAAAACGATTTGCCTGTCGGCAGTGTCCACACGAACGGGAGCGTTTGAAAGAACGGATGCTTTGCCAACTCCGCGCCTTTGCCAATCGCCTCGAACAGCACGCCGTACGCGAACACGCCCGACAGCAAAATACCTGCGACGGCGGTCAGCGCGCTGACGCGGTTGTTGCGATTGAGAAAGAACACAATCAGCACGAACGCGAGGAGCGGGAAAATTGGAATCAAGAATGCGAGATTAAACATTGAGACCTCAAATATGCCAAAGGTGCCAAAGGTGCCAAAGGCGCCAAATTATTTGGCTTGTTTGGCAGATTTGGCAAATTTGGCTCATTTGTCTTTACCATTTCATCAAATCAACTTCTTCCACATTCACCGTATCGCGCGAGCGGTAGATCGCGATGATGAGCGCGATGCCAATCGCGGCTTCGGCGGCGGCGAGCGTGATGACGAAGAGCGCGAAGATTTGCCCCGCCAAATCCATCGTCGGCGCGGCGGGTTTGACATAGCGCCAGAACGCGATCAGGTTGATGTTCACCGCGTTCAGCATCAACTCGATGCCCATCAAGATCGCGATGGCGTTGCGCCGCGCGAGCGCGCCGTACAAGCCGATGCAAAAGAGCGCGGCGGCGAGAGTTAGGTAGAAGGGAAGTGGAATCATCTGTGTCACCGATTAGTTTGTTGGTGGGATAATTTACCAGTTGGTTTGTATTGGGCGACGATCTCGCGAATGACGGGAAGCAACTCAACAGGGACTTGAATGACGGCGCGTCGTTTGCTCTTGAAAGCGCGCTCGTCTTCAGTGACCGCTTGCGCGTCAGTTTGTTTTTCGTAATGCGACAGAACGCGCCGCACGCGTTTTTCGTCCCAGCCGATTGGGAAATGCTTATTTTTCATTCTTACCTTTTGCGTCTGCGCCGCCGATACGCGGTCAATGTTTTACCGCGCAAATCGTACGACGTTATCACGAAAATACTGTGGGGTTCTGGATCGGGCACATAAATCACTCGCAGGAATCGTCCTGCCTGCGTCTGTCCGACGGCTACGCGCGCTCCTTCGTATCCTTGCCGATCCTCGCCTGGTTTCGCCAATACTTCCTCAACTTCGTCTTCGGTGACACCGTGATTGTAGATGTGCGGTGAACCCGTTTCGGGATCAACGTAGTAGCGAATGTTCAAGGTGGGCATGCGAGTCCTCTCGCGCCATCGTCGCTGTTATCGCGATGAGACTGTCTGCTTTGCGTTTGCTGTTGCTTTCCGTTTTGCGCTATGACATGATTTGCATCTACAATGTCTTCCACCTTGAGATGCTCCATGCGTAGCATCTCTTGGAAACTCTGTCAACGGTTTCCACTTTCGACAAGTGGAGCAAACTTTTCCTGCTATCCCATTCTTCGCAATAATAGACATTGGGTTACTCCCGCGCAATCACACTCGCGCCCACGCGCGCGGCGAGCAATAACGTGCCTTATCGAATCAACGCCTTGATTGCTGACAGAAATTCTTCCGCCGCTTGAATTGCTTGCTCCACTTGGGCGCGCGAAACGTGCTCAGTGCCGCCGTAATCGCCCACATTCCGCACCTCAAAGAGCCAGTTGAGCGACTTGCCGTGTTCTCTGCTCAGCTTGCCTGTCTTGACAAAGCGCTGATGAATGGACGCAATCACCGCGCTGTGTTTGCTCAACTCCAACTCTTCGCGCAACAAGATAGCGGTGGCGGCATAGAAGGCGGCGTAGTACGCGCGTGAAGCCGCAAAGTCGTAATATTTCCCAGACGCCAACTGTCGTGCGGCTTGGATAGATTGTTCGGCGCGTTCAAGATTCGCGGCGATTTCGTCCGCGTGCGGCAAAGTCACACCGCGACTCCTTCTCTTTTCGCGCTGCGGTAGAGTTGGATAATGCCGCGCTCGAATTCGTCCAGCGAAGCGGGTTTTGCAGAAATCAGTCGGTCGGATTCCAATTGAATCGGGTAGAGTAGTTCGATAATTTCGCGTAACTCGTCAAAGTAGTTAAAGGGTCGGCTCAACAGGACGAGCAAATCAATATCGCTGGCGGGGCTTGCCTGATCGCGCGCGACGGATCCGTACAGAATCAAGCCCTTGAACTGCGCGCCGTAGTAATCTGCCAGCGTCTTTTTACATTTCTGGATGATCTCTGCGATTGCCATCGCAATCCTTTGCGCTACTCCCGCGCAATCACAATCGCACCCACGAGCGCGGCGAGCAAGAGTAGCGACACCGCTTCAAACGGCAGTAAGTACGTCGTCATCAACTCCGTGCCAAGTTTGGGAATGAGATCGCCCGCGACTTGCGTTTCGACCGCGCGCCAATTCGTGCTGAGCGCGACGTAGAGCAGCGCGGCGAACATCGCCAGCGAAATGAACGCCGCCGCGATCCATTGCGCGTTCTGCGCGGGTAGATCGCGCTTCATCAGTCCGCGCGTCAGCATCACCGCGAACAAAATCAAAATCGAGATCGCGCCGACGTAAACGAGAATCTGGACGACCGCGACGAACTCGGCTTCGAGCACAAAGTAGATGCCCGCGATGCCGATGAGCGCGATGATCAAGCCGAGCGCGGCGCGGATTAGATTGCGCGCGCTGACCGCCATCAGCGCGCCGCCCAGCGTGATCGCCGCCATCACGAAAAATCCGACATAAGTTAAGACGAGAGGAGTGGACATTATTTCCTCAGTGATTAGTAATTGGTCAACTAGAGATTTGTGACTAGTGATTAGTGACTAGTCAATTCGTGACTAGTTGACCAATCACCAATTGACTAAAACCCAATCATCTTGAAAATGGGCAACGCAACTCCCGCCAGCACGATGTTGACGAGTGCGATTGGGACGAGCACCTTCCACGCAAAATTCATCAACTGATCGACGCGGAAACGGGGCCACGTCATCCGAATCCACATTCCGAGCAGAACGAGCGCGTAGGTTTTGGCGACGAGCCAAACGTACCCCGGCAGAATCGGTCCGTTCCATCCACCCAGGAACAAGGTCGCGCCGATGACGCAAACGATGAAAAAGTTGAAATACTCGGCGAGATAAAAGAGCGCCCACTTCATTCCGCTGTACTCGGTCATATAGCCCGCGACAATTTCCGATTCGCCTTCGGGAATATCGAACGGCGTGCGCCCAACTTCCGCCAGCGCGCTGAGATAGTACACCACGAACGCAATCGTCCCGACAGGAAACGCGAAGACGAACCACTGCATCCCGAACCAACCGCTTTGCGCTTCGTTGATCTTGACGAGCGACATCGAGCCGACCATCAACACAATCGGGACGATGGTGAGGACTTGGGGAATTTCGTAACTGACCATTTGCGCGACCGCGCGCATTCCGCCGAGGAGCGAGTACTTGTTGTTCGAGCCGTACCCGCCGAGAAAGACGCCAATCGTTCCGATCGACGCGACCGCGATGATCCACAGCACGCCGATATTCAGGTCAACGGGAACCATCCCCTTGCCCCAGGGAATCACCGCGAACATCAGCACGGGTGGCATCATCACGATCATCGGCGCGATCGTGTGGACGAAACGGTCCGCGTTTTCGGGCAGAATGTCTTCCTTGATCAGCATCTTGATCGTATCGGCGACGGGCTGCAGCAAGCCCCAGGGTCCCACCCGATTCGGTCCGACGCGATCCTGAATGCGCGCCGCGTTCTTGCGCTCCAGCCAGATCAGGATCAGCACCATCAGCACCATCCATAGGATGATGACGATGATGACGAGGATGATCATAATCGCGCTGACGAGCGCGCTCTCCACGTCTTTCGGCAGATTCCAACCCATCAGCAATTCGTGGAGCCAGAACGCGAGCCACGCATAGATGTTTGTGAAAATGTTGTCGAAAAAGTCCATAATGAATTCCATGTTTAAAGGTTCATGTTCAACGTTGAACTTGAAACTTTGAACTTTGAACTTGGATTACGTCCATTCCAACAGTCCCTTGCGCCACGCGTACGCCAACGCCAGCGCGAGGATGCCGAGAAAGATGACCATTTCGATCAGCGCGAACAAACCGAGCGCGTTGTACGCGACAGCCCAGGGATAGAGGAAGACGACTTCGATGTCGAAAACGACGAAGATCAGCGCGTAGATGAAATACTGGACGCGAAATTGCACCCAAACGTTTTGCGCTTCTGCGGGGAAATCTTCGAATTCAAGTCCGCATTCGTACGTGGCGCGCTTGGACTTGTTTGGTTTTTTGGGGCGAATCACCCACGCCATCAGCAGAGGAATCGCGGGGAAAACGACTGCCACAAAAGCGAAGAGGGCAACTATTCCATATTCGTCAAGCACGGGCGGCTACTCCTTCGTAGAGATGATAATTGCAAATGGAACAGGAATATTATACCACACCCATTCGGATTTGTGAAATCGCAAAGTTCTGGCGGGGAGACAAGGAGACACGGGGACAAGGCGAAAATTCTCCGTGTCGCCGTATCTCCCTGTCCCCTTGTCTTTTGTGTTATAATGGTCTCCGTGAATAGCAACGTGAGCATCCTCGAAAACCCCGCCGCGCGCGCGTGGGACGATTGTGTCGCGGCGCGCGGCGGACACCTTTTGCAATCGTCCGCGTGGGGCGAATTGAAAACGCGCTTTGGCTGGCGCGCGTCGCGCGTCGCGGTCACGCGCGATCACGCGATCACCGCGGGCGCGCCGAGCGCAATGCGCCAATTGCCCAATGAGCCAATGAGCCAAAGCGCGCACACACAAACCATCATCGCGGGCGCGCAAATTCTGTTCCGCCGACTACCGTTGGGCTTGGTGTTCGCGTACATCCCGCGCGGTCCCGTCGTTGACCCTGCCGATCATAACACCGTCGCCGCGCTCTTCGATGCGCTGTGCGACGCGGCAAAATCGCGCCGCGCCTTCGCGCTCAAAATCGAACCGAACTGGCTCGACGCAATTCACAATTCACAATTCGCAATTCGCAATTCGCAATTCGCCAATTCGATCCAACCGCGTACAACGATTCATCTTGATCTTACCCCCGATCTTGACGCGATTCTCGCTCAGATGAAACCCAAATGGCGCTACAACATTCGGCTGGCGGAGCGCAAAGGTGTGATCGTGCGCGAAGGGAGTGCGGACGACCTCGCGGCATTTTATCGCTTGATGCAAGTCACCAGCGCGCGCGATCAATTCGCAATCCATTCCGAAGCGTATTATCGCGCCGCGTTCGAACTCTTCACCACGCGCGATCCTTCGACTATCGCTCAGGACGCGCGGTTGTTCGTCGCCGAGTACGCGCGCGAACCGCTCGCGATGATCTTCGTCACCGCGTTCGGCGGCGAGGCGATTTACTTGTACGGCGCGTCGTCGAACGCGCACCGCGAACGGATGCCGAACCACGCCTTGCACTGGGCGGCGATGCAGTGGGCAAAGGCGCGCGGGTGCGCGCGCTATGATTTGTGGGGACTCGGCGCGACGACGGACGCGGACGCGCACCCCGCGCACGGTTTGTATCAGTTCAAGCAAGGATTCGGCGGCGCGGTCGTGCAGTACGCCAGCGCGCGCGATGTTGTCTTCTCGCGTTGGCAGTACGCGCTCTACACGCGCGCGGTCGCGTGGCGGCGCGGCGCAATCGGGTGAAATCAAAAGCGGCTCTCGATTTTTCGAGAACCGCTTTTTCGATCCGGCGTCACGGCAGCCACTTGATGTTCAAGTTCTTAAAGTGGAGTTTCAAGCCCGGGAACATCGAATCCCGAGCAAAGCCAGTCCCGATCACGAAGAACCCAGAACCCAGCCGCGCCGAGGTACTCATCGCTCCAATGTACTGGTCGTTGACAAACAAAAAACCGTTGGTGTCTTTGACGACCAGCCGGAATTTGTTCGTGCCGCCGGGCGCGAGGTTGAGATTGGGGATGATGCCTTGCGTGATGCGTTTGCCATCCACCGAATCTGCCAGACTCTCGTCAATCAAGATCAAGTCCCAGGTTTTGTCGGACCGCAGAACCAGGCGATACTGATCGGCTTTGCCGCCCCGCCGAAAGATGATCCCAAAATCCCAGGGATTGACTTTTGCGTCGGAAGGATTGACGACCTCGACTTCGACAGCAAAATTCTTCATGTCAAGTTGGGGGTTGTAGGTAGTGACATAGGGGGCTGGTTGTCCGGGCACCGTTTCCTCTTTCACGGTGTACGGTCGCGCGGTCTGCGCGTCCACCATCGCGTTGATCGCGGCGACGAGTGCATTCGTCGTCGCCGTGGCGGCGGCGCGCGCATTCGCCGTGGCTTGGGCTTGCGCGGTGGCGGTCGCCTGTGCTTGCGCGGTTGCCGTCGCGTACGCGCGCGCGGTCGCGGTGGCAAGCGCGTGCGCGTTCGCGGTCGCGTGCGCGTCGGCGGTGGCGCGCGCATCAGCGGTCGCGCGCGCGTTCGCCGTCGCTTGCGCGTTGGCGGTTGCTTGCGCGTTCGCCGTGGCGGCGGCTTGCGCGTCCGCTGTCGCTTGCAGATTCAGCGTCGGCGTGGCAGTGACCGTTGGGGTGGGCGTAGCGCCCAGCGAGATCGTGATCGCAGGAATCTCACAAGCGATGACGATCAGCGCAATGACGATCAGCAAAGCAAATGAACGCATTTTTTCCTCCTTTGGAATTTAGCGGTACGAACGCGCCTAGTATACAACCAATTTTCCCACTTGACAACCACGCGTGGGCGTGGTACTCTCTAGCCAATGCCGAACGCCACTGAATTTCTTTTGCGCGCGCAAAACGCCGATGGCGGCTGGGGTTATCGCGTTGGCGGAACGTCGTATGTCGAACCGACCGCCGCGGTTCTCCTCGTGTTGTCCGATCCAAACGCGCGCGCGCGCGGACGCGATTTTCTTCTCGCGCTCCAACGCGCCGATGGCGGGTGGGGCATCGCCGCGCTCGATCCGGAAAGCGGCTGGATGACCGCGTGGGCAATTCGCGCGCTCGCCGATTTTCCTGAAACGCGCGATGCGGTCGCGCGCGGCGCGCAATGGTTGCTCGCCATCGAAGGACAGCGCGTTACCGATCCCGACGCGCGCCGCATTATTCGTGAGTTACACAAGATTGATTCCGCGCGCGGCGGCTGGCCCTGGCAGCGCGGCGACGCGTCCTGGGTGCATCCCACCGCGCTCGCGCTCTGCGCGCTGGTCGCGGCAGGCGCGCACGATCCTTCGACTCCGCTCCATTCCGCTCAGGACGCGCGCGTGCGCGAGGGCGCGCAGTATCTTTTCGATCGCGCGTGTCCCGACGGCGGCTGGAACATCGGCAATCCTTGGATGCTGGACAAGAAAATTCCGGCGACGATTCAAGACACGGCAATCGCGTTGCTCGCGTTGCGCGCGGCACAAGTGACGAGGGGCGAAGCGCGGGTGGCGAAAGCAATCGAATATTTGCGGGATGCTGTTGCGCGCGCCCAAACGCCCGCCGAACTCGCGTGGGGAATTTGGGCGTTAAGAGAGTGGGGATTGGAGATTGGAGATTCGCTGGCGCGCTTGAATGCGTTGCAACGCGCGGACGGCAGTTGGGACGGCAATCCATTTATCACGGCAATCGCAATGGCAAGTCAAAAGTAAAAAGTGAAAAGGCAAAACGCAAAACCTGAAACCTGAAACCTGAAACCTGAAACTTGAAACCTGAAACTTTGAACCTTGAACCTTGAACCTTGAACCTTGAACCTTGAACCTTGAACCCTGAACCCTGAACCAATGTCTCACCAATCTCCAATCTCTAATCTCCAATCTCCAATCTCGCGGCGCGCATTTTTGCGTTTGGCGTTGTTGACCGGCATCGCGGCAGGCGCGGGCGTGATATACAAGGCGACGGAACCCGTCGGATTCGACCGGTGGTTTCGCTGGATGGTGCGCGGCAATCTCGCGCGCTGGTTCGCCCCCAACGCGCGCGTCGCGCTTGCCGCGTGTCCATCGTACGATGCCGACGTGCTAGGCGCGTTACGCGCGGCGTGGCAGAGCGCGGCGATGCCAGAGTTGCGCGGCGCGCGCGTCGTCATCAAGCCGAACCTGGTGGACTTTGTGGACGGCGTGCCATGCTTCACGCATCCGCGCGTCGCGCAAGCGATGATTCAACTGGCGCGCGAACTCGGCGCGCGCGCAATCGTCGTCGCGGAAGGAACGACGTTCCGCCGCGATGTCCAAGCCGTGTTGGATGCGACGGGGTACACCGATTTGCTCGCGCGCGAACGCATCGCGTTCGTGGACCTCAACTACGACGATTTGGTCGAGGTGCCGTTGCGTGGTGGTTACACAAGACTCAAAACGCTCTTCGTCGCCCAGACGATCCGCGATGCGGATGTTTTGATCTCGCTTCCGAAAATGAAAACGCATCACTGGACGCAGATTTCGGTCAGCATCAAGAATTTTTTTGGCATCGTGCCGGGCATCAAATACGGCTGGCCCAAAAATACGCTGCACTTTCAAGGTATTCCGGCGGTGCTGGCGGAACTTGCGGATTCACTGCAAACGCGCGCGTGCGCGGTGGTGGATGGGATCGTCGGCTTGGAAGGCGACGGTCCCCTGTTTGGCAATGCGGTGTCAAGCGGCGTGATCGTTGCGGGTAGCGATCTGCTCGCGGTGGATGCAACATCTGCGCGGTTGATGGGATTCGAGCCCGCGCAAATTGATTATCTCGACTTTGCGGCGTGGGCAGGCATCGGCGCGATTGACGCGCGCAAAATCGAAATCGCAGGCGAGTCGCTCGCGCGTTTCCAGCGCACGTACGAACGCCCGCCGCACATGGGGTGAATCGTCGACGATGATTGACCAAGCGATAGGACACAAGCGCGTTCCGTTTTTCGATGTGGCGGTGTTGTTCGTGTTCACCGTCGTCATGCGTTTGCCATTCACGTACGCGACGGTTGACGACGCGTTCATCACGTTTCGTTACGTGCGCAACCTTGTCGCGGGTTTGGGATTCGTCTATAATGCCGGAGAATCAGTACTTGGCACGACGACGCCGCTCTATACTTTGCTGCTTGCGTTATTCGGCGCTGGCGGATTCGATCTCATTGTCATCGGCAAATTACTGAACATCGTCGCCGATGCCGCGTCGGCAGTTTTGCTCTATGTGTTGATGCGCCGGTTTGGATCGCGCGTGCTGGCTGGCGCGGTTGCAGTTTTGTTCGTCACGTCGCCGTATAACATTTTTTATGCCGCGACGGGAATGGAGACGGGACTGTACACCTTTCTGGCTTTGTTGACTCTGTTTCTCGGCGCGCAAAATAACTTGGCGCGCCGACGATGGCTTGCGCTCGGTTGCGCGGGAGGGTTGCTCGTCCTGACGCGCCCCGACGGATGGTTGGCGGTGGCGGTGGTCGCGATTGTTGGAATGATTCGCGGCGGCAGTCGCACGGATTTGCTCAAAGCGTTGAGCGTGATCGTCGCGTGCCAAGCCGCGTGGACGATCTTCGCGCTCGGATACTTTGGCTCACCGATCCCCAATTCGGTCAGCGCAAAAGCGCTCTCTTATCAAGTGTCCGGCGTGCTGGACTGGGGACTAGATTTTTTTCGAGTGTTTTTCATTCGCGGCGGTTTGCTTGGCGGTATCATCGTCATCTCACTTTTCCTGGTTGGATTGATTGCGGCGTTGACGAACAAAACGCGCGCGATGCTTTTGGTTTTCGCCGGTTGGTTTGCGCTTTATTTGATTGCTTTTACACTGGCGCGCGGCGGACCTTATGGTTGGTATTATGCGCCGCTGATGCCGATCTTCTTCCTGTTCGTTTGCCTCGGGGTTTACGAAGGTTACAAGCGCGTATGCGCGATTCCTACGATGGCGCGCGCATTCCAAACGATCCCCCGCCGTGCGTGGCAGATCGCGGCGCTGATCTTGGCGTGCCTGCTTGTGATCGTTTCATTTCTTGGCGTGTCGGTGGACGCGCAAGTCGAATCCGCGTTTGAGCGCGAAATCGGTCAGCCGCTGGGCGTTTGGCTGCGCGACAATACGCCGACATCGGCGACCGTCGCGCTCGAGTCCATCGGCGCGGTTGGTTGGTATTCGGAGCGCTACATCATTGACGAAGGCGGTTTGGTGTCCCCGCGCGTGGTCGCGCTGAATCGTTCGACGCCCGGTGATATAAATATCCTGGGCATCTTACAGGCGTTCACGCCGGATTACTATGTCGCTTGGAAAACTTGGGAATTGGAAAAACTCGAAGCCGATCCGGTGGCGCGGTCTTGGCTGTCGAACAATTACGAGGAAATGCGCCGGTACGACGATGGCATCCGAACCTGGATTTTGTTCCAGCGACGCGGGGTGATCGCGCGATGACTCGCTGGCATCTTGTTCCGACGCGGCGCAAGTGGCTAATCGCACTATTGATCGTCGCGGGCATGATCGTCGCGATTGAACTCATTCTTTTTTTGCCGCGCGTGCTGCAAGTGTGGCATCCGTACGATTACGGCAGATACGTCGCGATGGGCAACGCGCTGCGCGCTGATCCACATTCGTATGGCGCGCATCCGATTGACACGTGGTACCCGCTGCCCACGCAGTTGTGGGTGTTCGTGCCGCTTTCATTCATGCCGGATTGGTTTCGTTTGATCTGGGTCTTATTTCCGCTCGCGTACATCTTGCGCCGACTCGGTCCAGCCGCGTTGTTGTTATTTCTTTTTCCGCCGTTGTGGTTCGCGGTGGGCGACGGAATGGTTGACCTCTGGCTGATCTTTCCGCTGGTGTGGATGTTGGAGAATCGTCCTGGGTTTGCCGGACTAGGTATTGTCTTGACGCTTGTCAAACCCCAGGTCACTTTGCTCGCCGCGCTCTATTTGTTAGCGCGTTGGATCATCGTGCGGGATCGAAAAAATCTGCTGACGTTCGGCGGTGCGTTGATCGTGTTTTGTTTGCCAGCATTCTTGCTCCAGCCGGATTGGGTCTTGAAGATGATCGCCGCGTTGCCGGAGCGTGCTAGCGAAGGAGGCGCGCAAATCCAATTGCTGATCGCGAGTCTGTGGGCGTGGTGGCGCATCGGTGGATTGGGTTACTTGATCTTCGGCGCGTTCGCGCTGGCGACGGCGATACTATTTTGGCGCGCGTTTCGGCGCGGGCGTGATCGCGTCGGCGCGGTTCAATCACTCAATTTGGAATTGATGCCGGTGCTATACGCCGGGAGCGCGGTGACTCTGATCCCATTGCTGCGCAAGCCGAGTGAACTGATCGCGCTTGTCCTCGCTGCGCTGGGCGCGTACTGGTTGGATGGCGCGCTGGGCGGCTTTGGCGGCGGTTACGCGCTCATCCCACTTGCCGCGCTCTATTTTCTGGCGCGCGAGGAAACACAATGAAACGCGTCTTGTTGATCGCGCTTGCGTTGACGTGGATTTTTCTCGTCACACTCAACTATTACATCGTCCACAAACCATTCAGCGCGGAGAACGCGCTGGCGATTTTGAACGCGTTGGGGGATGTGATCGTCGCGGGCGCGCTCGTCGCGCTTGCCGCCGCGCTGGGACGTCGCGTGTTGTGCGGCTTGCCGTTCGACTCCCCACTTCAAGCCATTGTTTTTTCGACGGGTTTAGGACTGGGATTGATTTCGTTTGCGACATTCGGACTTGGATTGATCGGCTGGCTCACTCCACTTTTATTCTGGGTCCTGTTGTTACTCACCGCGTTCATTTTGCGCGCCGACTTGATGACGATTGGGCGCGACGCGCGTTCGATTCGATTAGCAGCCATTTCGCGGTTCGAACGCGCGCTGGCGTTTTTTTGCGGCGGAATGCTAGCGATCTCTTTCGTCGTCGCTTTGACACCGCCGATTGGCTGGGATGCATTGCAGTATCATCTCATCATCCCGCAGTTAGCCATCGCGCAAGGACGCATCCTCCCGCCGCCCGACAACATTTCGCTCAACAACCCAGCATTAGTCGAAATGCTTTTCCTTGCCGCGATGTTGCTCAAGGGCGATGTCGTCGCGCAATTGATGCACTGGATTTATCTTCCGCTCACGCTCGGCAGCGTGATGATTTTTGCACGACGTTACTTTGCGAGCCAAGTCGGTTGGCTGGCGATGGCGCTACTGCTTGCCGTTCCATCGTTCTTGTTGGTTTCGACTTGGGCGTATAACGATCTCGCGCTCGCGTTTTATGGTTGTGCCGCGCTCGATCTGGTATTGATCGCACGCGCAAACGCAGATCGTCGCGCGTTCGTTCTCGCCGGAGCGTTCGCGGGAATGGCGATGGGTGGCAAGTACACCGCCGCGTTCATCGTTCTGGCACTGGCGGTTTTAATTGCGCGACCATCGCGTCGCGCGTTAGGGCAGGCAGTGATCTTTCTGGTGAGCGCAGGCATCGTCGCCGCGCCGTGGTACGTTCGCAATTGGATCTTTATGGGCAACCCCGTTTATCCGTTTGTGTGGGGCGGACCCTATTGGGATGCTTTTCGTGCGGCGTGGTATTCGCGATTTGGCACAGGGTTGAGCGATCCACTCCGTTTGTTAAGCGTGCCCTGGGAAGCAACGATCATCGGGCGCGAAGAGGGCGTGGCGTATCAAGCAACGATTGGCGCGTTGTTGCTGATGCTGATCCCCTTGTGGCTTGCGACGGCGCGCGTGGTGCCGCGCACTCCTGCGACGCGCGCGCTGTGGTGGTTTGCAGGTATGTTGTACGTCGTGTGGCTGGCGGGCGTCGCGCAGTCCAAATTGCTTTCTCAGACGCGATTGTTGTTTCCGGCGTTTCCCGCGTTTGCGATCTTGGCGGCGGAAGCGTTCGATCGCTTGGCGCACTTGACTCTGCCGCAATTTTCGATCCAGCGGTTCACCGCGTTGGTCATTGGTGTGGTTCTGACGCTGAATGTCATCTCCTACGGACTGGCATTGGCAGCGGACAATCCGTTGGCGTATTTGACTGGCGCGGAGACGCGCGCGGCATATTTGGCGCGGCATCTCGGCGCGTATGATGCCGTCGCGCGATTTGTGAACACGCGCTTGCCGCCCGATGCCAAGCTTCTTTTTTTGTGGGAGACGCGCGCGTACTATTTTAGCCGCACCGTGCAGCCGGACGCCTTGCTCGATACGCTGGCGCATCAGCGGTTTTTGTGCCGCGACGCGGATTCGCTCGCGGCGATGTGGCGTCAAATGGGCTATACGCATATCTTGCTGAATCGGCAAGGATTGGAACTGATGCTCGCGACACAGTACGATCCTATCGGCGCGGACGATCTGCGCGTCCTGCAAGACGTGACGACGCGTCATCTCAAATTGGTCTACGGCGCGATGCCGTTCCAAATCGTCACGCGCGATGGGGCGTTTTCGCTCGTCGGCGCGGCGGACGAGCCCTATGCCGTTTACGAAATTGTGGGTCGGTTCAAATGAAACCTGTGTTGCTGAGCCGCGTGATGATATTGGGAATCCTGATGCTCGCGTTTGGCTTGCGCCTCCTCGCGCTGAACGCGCGTCCTGTGTGGTACGATGAAGCGTTCGCCGTATTTCTTGCGGAACAAGATTATGCCGCGATTGCAACCGGTACCGCCGCCGACACGATGCCACCGCTCTATTACACCTTGCTGCATTTATGGATTCCGCTGGTCGGCGAGACACCGTTCGCTCTACGAATGTTGTCCGTCGCGCTTTCGATGTTGATCGTCGCGCTGGTCTATGCGATTGCAGCGCGCGGTTTCGGCGTGCGCGTCGGAATCCTGGCGGCGTTCTTCACCGCGCTTGCGCCGTTTCAGCTGTATCATGCGCAAGAGTTGCGGATGTACACGACGTTCGCGCTGGCTCTAATGTTATACCTCTACGCGGTGATGCGTTTGGCGACGCGCGCGCGCTACACCTGGTTCTCGATCGCATTGGCGACGGCGTTGGCATTGTATTCGCACAACCTGGCTTTTCTCACGCTCGGAACGGCGAACATCTATTTCCTATGGCGGCGCGACGGGCGCGCGCAATTGAAATTGATCACCGCGCAAATCGGCGGGGCGTTCTTATTTTTTCCCTGGTTGCTCTTCGTGCCGACGCAAATCGCGAAAATTCAGCGCGCGTTTTGGACGCAACCGCCAGGGCTCGCCGATGTGTTGCAAATGCTCGTCGTCTTTACGGCGCATTTGCCACTGCCGCCGTTCGAGTTCGCGCTCGCGCTGTTCATCACGCTCGCGCTTGTTGCGATTGCCGCGCTCGAGTTGCTGCGCGCGTTTCGACGCGGCGTGCCGCGCGCACTTGGACTCGTGTTCGCGTTCGCGGTCATCCCGCCTGTGCTGATGTTTGTGCTCTCATACGTGATGCGTCCGATTTTTGTGCCGCGCGGCGTGATTGCATCGTCGTTGGCGTATTACATCTTGCTCGCGTTTCTTGCCGCGCGCGCGCCGCGCCTTGTGCCGATCGGCTTGGTCGCGTTGATTGCCGCGCTCGCGTTGCCAGCGTACTATTCCGCGTTCGGGGAATGGCGGCGCGCGCCGTTCGATCAAGCCGATCGTTTTTTGCGCGCGCACGCGCAGGCGGACGATCTGATTTTGCACGACAACAAACTTTCGTTCTTCCCGATGCATTTTTACGACCGCGTGTTGCCGCAAGTATTTCTCGCCGATCCGCCTGGGTCGAGTAACGATACGCTCGCGCGCGGAACGCAAGCGGCGGTGAATTTGTTTCCGCTCGAATTCGATGACGCGGTGCGCGGACGCGCGCGCGCGTGGTTTGTGATTTTCCAAACGGCGATTGACGAGTCGGCGCAAGAAGGTCGCGCGCACGACAATCTCGCGCGGCTCGATGCGATGATGCGGCGAGTGGATGTGACGGCGTTTGGCGATTTGAGGATTTATCGTTATGCGACTCGTTGAGCGATGGCGCGCGCTCGATCCCGCGTGGCGATTCGCGCTGCAGGCGTATTTGCTCGCGCGCGTTGCGTTGAGCGCGTGGGCGTTCATCATCGCGACGTTGTTTCCCGTCGTCGCGCAAAATCTCGACTTGGTTGGCGCGCCTGTCCTAGCCGTGTTCGATCTCACGTCCGGCGAACGGTACGCGTACTCGCGCGTGATAGATGGCGCGGCGCTGACGTTTCGCGCGGGCGAGGTGGGATTCGTGACGGACGCGCAGACGGGGAGTGCGTGGTCGTTGCGCGAAGGACGCGCGGTCGCAGGCGCGTACGCAGGACGCGCGTTGAACCCATCGTCATATTCAGTCGAAGAAATTTTTCCGTACCGCGGCATCGCGCCTGAAACGAATTTGCTCTTGTCGGTGTGGCAGCGGTTCGATACGAATTGGTACTTGAAGATCGCGCGCGCGGGTTACGCGGACGCGGGTAGCGCGGTGTACTTTCCGTTGTATCCGTTGCTCATTCGAACCGCGAGTGTCTTGGTCGGCGATCCACTTTTCGCGGCGTTGCTGATTTCGAATCTCGCGCTCGTCGGCGCGCTGGCGATGTTGTATCGGTTGAGCGAGGCGTTGATTGGCACGGCGGGTGCGCGGCGCGCGGTGGCGTACTGGTTGTTTTTCCCGACAGCATTCTTTTTGCAGACCGCGTACACCGAATCGCTTTTTCTTTTTCTCACGCTCGCCACGTTCGATTTTGCGCGCCGCGACAAGTGGTTGCTTGCCGCGCTGTGTGGCGCGCTTGCCGCGCTGACGCGGTTGCAGGGGGTGTTGTTGGTGATCCCGCTGGCGGTGTGGGGTTTCAGGTTTCAAGTTTCAGGTTCGAGGTTCGAGGTTCAAGATTCACGCCTCGCGCACTACGTTTCACGTTTCGCGCCGTTGCTCCTCATTCCATTCGCGACATTTGCGTTTCTCGCGTTGACCAATCTCTCACTGATTGCAAGTTACGAAAGCGAATTGCACGCGCGGTTTGTGTTGCCATCGGACAATCTGCTTGCCGCGTTGACGTTGCTCGTTGACGGGCGCGCGAGTTTTGTGGACGCGCTGAATTTGCTGACGACGCTTCTTTTTGGCGCGATGCTGATCGCGGTGTGGCGCGCGCTGCCGCGCGAGTACGGCGTGTACGCGCTGCTGATGTACCTTGCGCCGCTGTTTCGAATGACGACGACGCAGCCGCTGGTGAGTATGGATCGCTACGCGCTGGCGATTTTTCCTGCGTTCATCGTGCTGGGCGCGCGCGGACAAAACGCCTGGGTCAATCGCGCGATCGTGTATCTCGCGTTTCCGTTGCAATTGTACTTGAGCGCGCAATTCGTGCTGTGGGGGTGGGTGGGGTGAAAAAACGCCTTCCACCGCTCCGGCTGTTAGCGCTCAGTCTATGGGTGACCGTTTTTTTTGTTCTCGTGCCTATGTACTTGTATCTGTGTTTACTGGATCCTCTGGATTATACACGTGGGGGCTTGGGTGGAGCAGATTTCAAATCCTACTATGTCGCGAGTCGATTGCTTTTGGAAAATGCGGACATTTATGATGAACAGAATCAGGCAAGAGTGATTGCTTCGCTCGGTTTGGTCAACGACTTCTCCTACTACATCTACCCACCTTTATTGGCCATCAGCATTCTTCCGCTTGCACTGCTGCCAGTTGAATTGGCAGCAGGCATATGGTCATTGCTGAATTATGTTTTCCTGATTCTATGTATTGTGGTTTTGGTCCGTGTGTTTCATCTGGATCGTAGATTCGGAGAATTTTTGCCCTTGGCGATTATTGGGGGAATGTTGTTTGCGCCGGTGATCTATTCAATGCGGATGGGGCAGATCAACATTCTGTTGCTTTGCCTGATCGTTATCGCTTTTGCGTTTTCCGAATCCGGACACGAGTGTATAGCAGGTTTGGTACTTGCACTGGCTTCTATGTTGAAGGTGATGCCAGTCGCGCTGCTGATTTATCTTGTGTGGCGTGGAAGATTCCGTTTGGGTTTAGCGGGCGCTGCTGGAATCTGTGGACTTGCGGTTTTCAATATGGTTTTTCTAGCACTTTGGCAACGTGATGTTGCGCTAGATTGGCGCTATGTTTCCCAAGTCTTACCATCGCTGACCGCGCCGGATTCCAATCTGATGAATCAATCGTTGAACGCTTTTCTGACGCGTCACCTAGCAGGTCAAGCAGGACCGGTTGGACCGATCTTGAATAGTTTGATCGCCGGCACAGGCATTGTGTTAACTATCATTTTAGCATCGCGCTTACCGCAAACTCGCGACTCGGGATTGGGAATGGCGCTTGTTTTAGTGACCGCGTTGATTGTCATGGGCAAAACTATGTTGCCTACTTATGCGTTGTTGCTCTTTCCTTACACGGTCATGGCGAGTGCTACAGTTGGTTTACGCTGGCGCACGCTTGGAATTTTCGGAGTGGTGTTGAGCTATGCTTTTATCGAAGCAACAATTTTTATGCCGCGCGTGTCCACTGAGATTGCGGAATGGATCATAGGGCTTCCCTTTCTGGGTGCATTGATGGTATGGGTCGTGATTGCCGCGTTGATCATGCAATCAGCTCGGCGCGCTAGGAATGAATTGAATGTGTGAGAGGAACACGTGCTCGCTGGATGTTTGCGCTCGTGCATTATCGCGCTTCGATTAGTGCTGCGAGGAGACGATCATGTATTGTGGAGGAACTAATTCATGCATCACGCAGGAATCACACGACACGAGTGGTTTGTCACAATACCGATCGCCGTGATGGTGATCGCGATTCAACAAATTCCGTACGCGCTTGGCTACGCGCTGGCGCAACCAGGGACAGAGTACATGGGCTTGCTGATCAACATCGAAGTCGGCATTTATCTCTCCGCGATTGGGCAAGGCATCAAGGGCGCGTGGTTGTATCGTTTGCCGTTCACAACCGAAGAACATCCGCCCGCGTTCATTCAAGTATTTTACTTGGCGTTGGGACACGCGGCGCGCGCGCTGGATCTTTCGGCGACGGCGATGTGGCATCTTGCGCGTGTACTCGCCGATTTGATCTGGCTTATCGTGTTGTACGCTGTTATTGCGCGATTGCTCGGTTCGTCGGCGCAACGTCGCGTCGCGTACGCGCTGGCGATTTTTCCTGCGTTCATCGTGCTGGGCGCGCGCGGACAAAACGCGTGGGTCAATCGCGCGATTGTGTATCTCGCGTTTCCGTTGCAGTTGTACTTGAGCGCGCAATTCGTGCTGTGGGGGTGGGTTGGATGAGCGCAATCGCTCGGTGGTGGCACAGCGACGATCTACGCGGCTTGTGGGCGGCGACGGTTTGTGCGCTGATTTTCGCGGTCGCCGCGGCATTGCCGTTGACACCGCACGATCTTTGGTTTCACATTCGCCTGGGTCAGCAGATGGTCGAGACGCGCGCGCTGATAACGACCGACATTTTTTCGTACACGCAGTACGGCGAAGGGTATTTCTACAACGCGTGGCTGAGCGAACTCGTGCTGTACGGATTGTGGACGTTCGGCGGCGCGCCATTGCTTGTTTTGACGCGCGCGTTGTGCGTTGTTTGCTTTTACGCGATCTTTTTGAGATTGGCGTGGCGCGCGAGTGGGAGCGAGCGTTGGAGCGCGTGGTTCATTCTGTTTGCCGCGCTGGCGAGTTTTCCGCATTGGCAATTGCGTCCCCAGACTTTTGTCTTGCCGATTTTCGCGCTCTTCGTCGTTATCCTGACGCGTTATCTGGAACAAGGACGCGCGCCGTTGTCCTGGCTACCGATCGCGATGATCGCGTGGGTCAATTTGCATGGATCGTTTGTGTTTGGATTGTTGCTGATCGGCTTGACCGTGATCGGCGATCTCAGCGCGCGCATTGCGATGGGAGAGCGCGACTCGGTTCTCACACGCGATCAATCGCTCCGCTTGTTGGTTTGGGCGATCCTGACATTCGCCGCTGTGCTGCTCAATCCGCTTGGCGTTGGAATGTTGGCGACGGTGTTCGACGTTGGGAGTACGCCTGCGATCCAAAGCGGCGTGCTGGAGTGGTTACCCACGACGATTCGAGAATTTCCTGCGAATCTTTTGTACCTGTTGGTGCTGGCTTGGTTGATCGGAATGATTCTCAGTCACGCGCGCGGACGCGTCGCACCGGCGCTGTGGGCGCTCGCGTTTGTCGGCTTGGGGTGGTACGCGCAACGGAACGTGTTGTGGGCGTCGGCGTTACTTGCGTTGCCACTCGCCTTGGTTTGGCGCGATGTGAGCGCGCGAGTCGCCACGCGCGGGTCGGCGCTTGCCACGCATTGGTTGGCGCGATTTTTCTGGCAGCCCAAACGATTGGCGGGGATGCGCGTCCTGATTCTGCTCGCGCTGGTTGGCGTCGCGCTGTTGCCGATGACGCGCGGGATTGTCGGGGGGGACGATCTGCGCGCGTGGGTTTCGGGGGACACGCCGATAGATGTGGTGGAGTACATTCGGAAAAATAATTTGCGCGGCAGGATGTATCACGAGATCGGCGCGGGGAGTTATCTGATGTGGGCGCTGTGGCCCCAGCACCAAGTATTCATTGATTCGCGTATCAATCTTTATCCCGCCGAGCAATGGCGCGAATATTTCGCCGTATGGCATGTGAGCGAGGGCTATGAAACGATTCTAGACAAGTATCAGGTGGAGTACGTGTTAGCGGATACGTTTTGGATGCCGCAACTGATCACGGCGTTGCAAAAACGCGAACGAACGTGGACGCTGATGTTTCAGAGCGGGCAATCATTTTTGTTTCGACGGCGTTGAGTGAAATGAAGTCTGGTTCTATTTCGCGCTACGAATGGATCGCAGCACTGGCGATTGCTTTGCTCGTCACGGCATTGCTCCAACTGCCGTACGCGCTCGGATACGCGTTGGCGCAACCTGGGACAGAATACACGGGTTTGTTGATCAACGTCGAGGACGGCAGTTATCTCTCCGCGATTGGGCAAGGCATCGAGGGCGCGTGGTTGTATCTCATTCCATTCACGACCGAAGCGCACGCGCCAGCGTTCATTCAGGTATTCTATCTGGCGTTGGGGCACGCGGCGCGCGCGCTGAATCTCTCCGCGACGGCGATGTGGCATCTCGCGCGTGTGATCGCCGATCTCGTTTTGTTTATCGTGTTGTACGGCTTTATCGCGCGATTTCTCGAATCACCATCACAACGACGCGTCGCGTACGCATTGGCGATTTTCAGCGCGGGGTACGCGTTTTGGCGTTTCCCGTTCGACCCGCCGACTGTGTGGGAAGCGTTGCCGATGGAACTGCGCGTCCCCGAAGCGCACATTTTTTACAGCGCGCTGACGTATCCGCATTTCGCGCTCGGCATCGCGTTGATGCTGGCAACATTTTGGCTCTTGTTGCGCGTCTTGAACGAGGAACCAACCCGCGCCCAAATCCTTGCGGCGTTTGGCGCGGGCATCGGCAATCTACTCATCGGGATTGTTTTCCCTTTTCTGATGTATTTGATGATCGCCGTGACGGGCGCGTACTTTGTTTTTCTGATGTGGCAACGACGCCGAATCTTGTGGCGCGCGCTGGTGGGGTTGGGCATCGTATTCGCAATTCCCGCGCCGCTGTTCGCGTACTACCAATTGGTTTTGATGACGAATCCTGTGTTTCAACACTGGAACGCGCAAGCGACCACACTTTCACCCCACCCGATTCATTTCGGATTGACGTACTTGCCTTTGCTGATCTGCGCGGCATTGGCTTGGCGTTCCTCGACGCGCGTGGATGAATCGCGTCGCCGTTTGTTCGCGTTTTTGTGGATTTGGATCAGCGTCGTCGCGATCTTGCTGTACGTGCCGATCACCCAACAGCGTCGTTTCGTCGAAGGCGTCCAGGTGCCGTTGGCGATTCTCGCCGCGCTGGGTTTGTGCGAGGTCGCGCTGCCGCGCTTGGCGCGCACGCGCGTTTTCATCGCGTTGAGCCAGCGACCGAATTACAGCGCGGCGGGGTTGCAACGATTAGTTATTGTTGGTATCATCGCGCTGGCGAGTCTGGCGAGTTTTTACCTCTGGCTCAGCAGCGTCGTGTTGTTAGGAGTCGTTCAGCCGTACCCGCTCTTTCGCCCGACGGCGGAGTTGCAAGCGATGGACTGGCTGCCCGCCAACACTGCGCCGAGTGATGCGATTCTGTCGTCGTACTGGAGCGGCAGTTTCATTCCCGCGCGCGCTGGTAAGCGTGTCTTTGTCGGTCAGCGCTATGAAACAATTCGTTTCGACGAGAAACGCGCGGCGGCAGAAAGATTCTTCGATGCGGCGACGGACGACGCATCACGCGTCGCGCTCTTGCGCGAGTATCGTGTGGCGTACGTGTTTTGGGGTCAAGCCGAGCGCGAACTGGGCGCGTTCGATCCAGAGCGCGCGGCGTATTTGCAACGCGTGTTTGCAAACGACCAAGCGCGCGTTTATCGCGTGCGATTGCCGTAGGAGACAACGATGAAGCTCTCCGTGCTCATTCCCGTTTACAATGAAGAGATGACGATCGGCGAATTGATCGAGCGCGTGGCGCGCGTAGAGGCGGGCGCCATCGAAATGGAAATCATCGTCGCGAACGACGGTTCGACCGACGCGAGCGCGCAGATCATCGAAGCGCATCGCGCCCTGCACGCGGAGTTGATTCGCACGTGCTCGATGCCAATCAACTTGGGCAAAGGCGCGGCGATTCGGCTGGGCTTGCATCACGCGCAAGGTGATGTGATTCTGATTCAGGATGCCGATCTCGAACTCGATCCGAACGAGTACGGTAAATTGCTTCAGCCGATTCTCGAAGGCAAGACCAAGGTTGTCTATGGCTCGCGATTTTTGAACGCGCGCCAGCAAGGGATTCCGCTGCGCACGCGCTTGGCGAATCGTTTTCTGACGACGCTGACGAATCTGTTGTTCGGCACGCGCTTGACCGATATGGAAACCGCGTATAAAGTGTTTCGGCGCGAGGTGTTGCAAGGGGTGCGTTTGCGTTGTGTCCATTTCGATTTTGAACCCGAGATCACGGGACAGTTAGCCAAGCGCGGGCACCGCATCGTCGAGGTGCCGATTTCGTACAATCCGCGTCGCGCGGAAGAAGGCAAAAAGATTTCGTGGGTAGACGGCATCGAAGCGATCTACACCTTGTTGCGAGTGCGGTTTTCGAAATGAGAATTTGGTTCGCGCCACCGCGCGCGTATCTCACCCTGTTTCTCATCACGCTGATCTTCCGCATCGTCACCGCGCTGCCGCTGACGAACGCGGGGTATATGGACGCGTCGTACGCGATGCACGTCGCGGAAAATCTGGCGCGCGGGCGCGGTTTTATCGAAGAGGTGCTGTGGAATTATCTGGATAATCCGACGGGCTTGCCGCATCCGAGCAACTTGTATTGGATGCCGCTCCCGTCATTGTTGATCGCGCCGTTCTACGTGTTGTTTGGCGTGTCGTATCGCGTCGCGCAAATTCCGTTCATCCTCATTTCGTCCTTGCTTCCGCTGTTCACGTTTTATCTTTCACGAAAAATATTTCAACGTGACGATTACGCCTGGACTGCCGCGCTCTTCACGACGTTCAGCGGATTCTACACGATCTACTGGGTCAGTCCCGATAACTTTACGCCATTCGCGCTGACTGCGAGTGTGTGTCTGTTTTTCATCGCGCGCGGGGTGGAGAGAGTGGGAGAGAGCGGGAGAGCGGGAGAAGGGGAGAGCGGGAGAGGGGGAGAGGGGGAGCAGAGGAGCGAGGGAGCAAGGGAGCAGGGGAGCAGGGGAGTGTGGGAGTTTTGGGTTGCGGGGATTTTGGCGGGGTTGAGTCATTTGGCGCGCGCGGATGGTTTGTTGTTGCTCGCAGTCGCGCCACTTGTGATGTTTTGGGTTTCAGGTTTCAGGTTTCAGGTTTCAGGTTTCAAGTTTCAGATTCACGCTTCACGTTTCATGCTTCACGTTTTACTTTTGACTTTTGCCTTTTTACTTGGATACTTGCTTGTGATGGCGCCTTGGTTCGCGCGCAACTATGTGACCCTTGGCACGCCGTATCCCAGCGCAGGAACGAAAACGCTTTGGCTCACGGGGTACGATGAACTATTTCGTTACGCGGACGATCTCACGCCGCAACGCTATCTCGCGTGGGGCATTGAAAATATCATTGCATCGAAACTACGCGCCGGTGGAATTAATTTGCTCGTCATCACGTTTGGCGCGTTGCAGGTTTTCCTCGCGCCGTTCGCGCTGATCGGTTTGTGGCAATCGCGGCGACGGATCGAACTGCTGCCGTTTTTCATTTACGCGCCGTTGCTTTATCTTGCGATGACGCTCGCATTCACGTTTCCGAGTGTGCGTGGCAGTACGCTCCATTCGTCGGCGGCGCTGTTGCCGTTTCTTGTCGTGGTTGTGCCGCGCGGGATTGATCTGTGCGTCGAGTGGATCGCGCGGCGGCGGAGAACCTGGAATGTCGTACAAGCCGCGCGTGTTTTTCGTATCGGTTTTGTCGCGCTGGCGATTTTTTTGGCGATCTATCTGTACGCGCTTGGTGTCTTTCCGATCGGCGGCGGATCGTCCGACATTCCGTTGTGGAATCTGCGCGATATCGAATACGCCGAGATCGCGCGCTGGCTCGATCAAAACGCGCGCCCGGACGATATCGTGCTGACGGTTGATCCACCAGCGTTCTACAATGTGGGTCATCGCCGTTCGATTGTGATTCCGACGGATGGCATTGAAGCGATTTTTGTCGCGGCGCAAAAATACAACACGCGTTATCTCGTTCTACAGTTCGATCATCCTACGCCGTTGAACGACTTGTATCGTGAACGCGTGACGATTCCCGGCTTGACGCGCGTCGCAGATTTCCGCGATGGGAACGGCAGACCGGTGACCTTGTTTGAGGTGGCGCGCTAATGCCTTTCAAAGACATTGATATTTTTGTGAGCGCGGCGGCAGCTATTTTGCAGGGGAGCGATCCATACGCGCTCACGAATTTCGAAGTGTTTTATCCTTTGCCATTCTTTTTTTTGTTTATTCCATTTGTGCCCTTACCGCCGTCGGTTGTTCACGCGGTATGGACCGGTTTGCAAGTGGTTATTCTGGTGGTTGTTCTTCGGCGACGCGCGCTCATTGCCGTTTGGTCAATTCCGGTGTTAGCGACGCTTTTGTTCGGACAAGCCGGGATCGTGATGCTGGGTCTCTTTACGCGATTGCGCAATTCGCGCGCGGGAGGAGTGGCATTGGCGTTCATCGCGCTCAAGCCGATTTTGGTTTTGCTCCTCGTGCCGTGGATGCTGTGGCAGTGGTGGCAACGCGATCGGCGGCAGATCGTTTGGTTTGTTGTCGTACTCGGTGTGTTGATCCTCGGATCGTTTGTCGTCCAGCCGGATTGGGTCGTGCGATTCTTGGCGCGCACCGGCGAGCGTGCGCGCGTAGGGATTGTCGCTTCGTTGTGGGGATGGCTGGCGGTTTTTCCTGCGCCGACCTGGCTGTTGAGCGCGGTGCTGGTAACTGTGGGCTTGGTGATCTGGGCTTGGCGTCAAAACGATTTTGATTGTATCGCGACGGTTGGCTTTTTGATCAACCCATTCATCTTTTCGTATGATCTGTTGCTCTTGTTGGATGTTTTACGGAAGCAAACGTATGTGATCGGATTTGTGGTGATCTCGTGGTTCGCCTTTGCAATCAGCGCGATGCAATCGAATGATCGTGCTGGCGCGTTGTTAACACTCGCAACGCTGGGCGTGTTGCTCTGGGGGAAACGCACGACAAATCGGGGCAAGGTGATTGTTCGAGATGGATAGAATTTTTTCAAAATCCGAAGATCGTCACGGGCAGTATCTCATCTATGGCATTTTGCTTGCCGGGGTCGCGTTGCGCTTGGTGGGATTGAACGCCAGCGCGCTATGGTACGACGAGGCATTTAGCGTGGTCATCACGCGGCAGAGTTTGCTTGAGATGGTGTACCGTCTCGCGACGAACATCAGTCCGCCGGGGTGGGAAATCCTACTATGGTTTGCCACGCGATTGTTCGGATACACCGAGTTGAGCGCGCGGATCGTTCCATTCTTGGCAAGTATTGCGACATTGTGGGTGGCGTACCGGCTGGCGCGCGAACTTGCGTTGCCTCCCGTGCGTCAGGTTGTGGCATTGACGCTTTTGGCACTCCTGCCGTATCAATTCTGGATCGCGGCCGAGGTGCGAATGTATGCGGTCTATGCGTTGCTATACACGCTAGGGGTCTTGTGGGCATTGCAAGGACGCTGGCTTGGTTTGGGCGCGGTGATGGGGTTGATGCTGTGGTTCCATAACACGGCGGTTTTTTATGTTCCTGCGCTATTTCTGGTCGCATTGCTCTGGCATCCGCGCGATTGGAAAAAAATTGTCGGCGCGGCGTTGCTGGCGGGAGTGGCTTGGTTGCCTTGGTTGCCGGTATTCTTTTCTCAAGCTCGTGAGCAGATTCCTGGGTTTCCGCGATTTACGCCGAGTCACTTGGCGGTCAATTTGGCGGCGGCATTTTTCGCTGATACGTTGAAAAAGGGTTGGCAACTCTTCGGTTTTCTGGCGATCCTCCTCAGTTCGATAATCGCGATCTGGAAGACGGCAAGACTCGGGTGGGGATGGCTAACGCGTCGAAACGAATCGCTGAATGAATCAGATCCAGTGATCCTGCGCGAAGAAACGCGTTCATCCGCTTTCTTGATGTTGGTCGTCCTTGTCCCGTTTGGGTTGCTTGCGCTGTTTTCGATTTTGTTCCAGAACGTCTTGTGGTACCGAACCCTATCGCCAGCTGTTCCGGCGTGGGTGCTGTGGTTATTGCCGACGTTGGTCCTTCAAAAATCTGTGCGGAGATTGGCAGGACTGGCGCGCATAATTCTCCCGGCGCTTTGGACCATTGTGATGATCGTCGCGCTCGTTGGGTGGTCGCCTGCGAGCCGAGGGAGTAACTTGCATGAGATCGCGGATTTGATGAAGGATGAATGGCAATCCGGCGATATTGTATACCACGCCACCGGGACGACAGCGGTTCTGTTCGGGTTCTATCTACCCGACGCGCCGCATTTCTTGCTGAACGAAAAAAGTGTGGTGGGAAGTGCAATCACAGAAGTGGTTGGTTTCAATGCGCCCGAAGCCGGTCTAGAAAATATTTCCTATCTACGCGCGTGGGTGGTTTGGTCGCACGACGAAGTGACGCAAAAGATGAAAGAGCGCGTGGATGAACGGATGGCAGAGTACGTCAAGGATTGCCAAATCATCGATCGAATGTATTATTGGCAGCACTGGACGACAGAGATATACTTGTGCCGCAAGGCAGAATGAATCGTATTTGAAAACTCCATGAAAATGAAACGTAATCTCCGGTCAATTATTTTTCTGCTTACCAACCTTTGCATCATTTGCGGTGCAGCCATTGGATTTTTGTTTCTTAGGTATCCATTGGCTGGCTCCGATTATGGCTTGGCGTTGCCCGGGTTGTTGGATTCCGCGCTCCATTTTCGCCTCAATGGTTTGACGATCCAATGGTATACACCGACATTGGGGGGGGCAGCCCGCCTATCCTGATCCGTTGAGTGGGCAATTTTCGTTTTGGGCGTTCCTAACGATTTTTTTTGACCCGATGCTCTCGGTCGTTTTGGGAATAATCTTCTTTGTCGGTGCGGGCTTGTTCGCCAGTTATTATTTTTTTTCGCGCATCCTTGAATTGGACAAGACGAGTAGCATTCTCGGGGCGGTGTTTTTCTCCGCCAATGGCTTTATGATGCAACGGATCGCGATTGGTCACTTGGGATACATCGCTTTTCCCGTTCTGGTGGTAATTCTGATCTTGTTGGTGGATGTGCGAATCCATAAATACATTGCCGGATTGCTGCTTGCCCTAGTGCTGACTGTGATGCTGCACACCGCTAGTTATTTCATCATCATTTTGTGGGGTTTTTCTATTCTGATTATTTTGCCCCTGATTTACATCGTCAAGCCCAGTGTCTTCTCGCGGCGACGCATCGTCATGATCGTGATACTGGGAGGATGTCTTGCCGTGCTGATGACGATTTCCAAGTTGTCAGCCGTGTATTCTTTTATGCGGTTCTTTCCTCGGTTGATGTCCGAAGAGCATTCCACCAGTTCCTTGTTAGCATTGCTGGGAATTATTCTGCAACTCTTGGGGACAATGAGTTTGTTCCCGCTGCGTTGGATGAGCGGCTTGGATCCAAAGACGATGCCAGAAAACATGGCCGGTATCTCAGGCACGGGCTATCCGGGATGGGGATACTGGGAATTTGATATGGCACTCTCTCCGGTTGTTTTTGGTATTATTATTATCGGTATTGATAATCTGTTGCATCGTCGCGCAGTTTGGTCCAAGATATTTGTTCAGGGAAAACGATGGATCGCTTGGATGGCGCTGATTACTTGCATCTGGCTGGTCACGGAAATCATTCTAACGGGCGGTGTGGTTTATCCTTACATCAAACAACTTCCGATCTTCAGTTCGATGCATGTTAATTTTCGCCTGACCGCGGCATTCTTGTTCCCGCTTGCGTTAGTAGCGGCGGTTTTGTACAATAGATGGGCAGTTCACTGGGAAAAATCAAAGGCGCTGACGATTTTGGTTGTCGTCAATGGATTGACTCTTCTCCCTGTGATGACGTATTTCGTTCCCGGGAGTGATTATATTGACCGTTCATACAACCTGATCGATTCTCAGTATATCCATCAAGCCATACTTGCGGGAGACACATTTGAAATCACCCATATTGGTGATACTGAGGATAATACTCGCGCCTTACTCAATCGTGCAAGTAATCTCTATCCGTACAACCCCATCTTTGGGTTCGGACTGCAGTGGTTTCACCCCGAGGTCAAGCCGGGTTGGGTATGGGAAATCTCCGATGGCTATTACAATATGACCAACCCAACCGGATTTGTCTTTCCCGAGGTAAACAACAGTCGCCCATTTGAACGTATCCGGGTAGAAGACAAGGCGCGAATGATGGATTTTGTCGCGCACCGCCAGCCCGATTGGGCGTTGCCATTGTATCAACAAGTGTGCGACTGGATTTCGGGCGTGTCAATCGTTTTGGTGGCGGGAATTCTTGTGATTTATTTCGCGCGCAAGTTGGAGTGGTTCAGATGGATTTGATCTCGCAAACGCGTGAGAAAATCGCGCGCGCGCGTCGCGCCGCTGAACCTTTTCCCTGGGAGCTCATTCTTTGCGCCGCCGGAATTGCATTGCGTTGGGCCGGGCTGTCGGGCGGTTCGCTGTGGTACGACGAAGCGTACAGCGTGGTGATGGCGCGTTTTGATCTGTTGGAAATGATCGGCGCACTGCGGACAAACATCAGCCCGCCCGGTTGGGAAATCGTCATCTGGGTTATGACTCGCGCGTTCGGCGAAAATGATTTCGCGTTCCGTCTCGCGCCGTTCATCGTCAGCGTTTTGACCCTGGTCGTCTTCTGGAAACTAACCCAGGAATTTCATTTCACGCGCGCGCAAGCGATCTTCGGTTTGGCTCTGCTCGCGCTATCGCCATACCAACTTTGGCTGGCGCAAGAAGCGCGGATGTACGCGGTGATGAGCTTGCTGTACTTGCTCGGCATTCTGTGGGCGCGGCAAGGCAAGTACCTGGGTCTCGCAGCGGTGATGGGATTGCTGTTGTGGCTGCATAACACCGCGATCTTTTATCTCCTGTCGCTTGGTTTGTTCGCGCTGATCGTGCATCCGCGCGATTGGCGCGCGATTGTCGTGGCAGGCGCGGTGGCGTTGCTCGCGTGGTTACCCTGGGCGCCGATTCTGCTGACGCAATCCGGACAGGCGATCCCTTGGATCGAGCCGTTGACGTGGCAAGCGTTGACCTTCAACTTTGTGTTCGATCTTTTCGCTTCGACGGCATCGCGCTTGGGTGGATCGGTTGTGCCGATCTTGCTGTTCTTCGTCACGATTGTTACCGCGCTGATCCTGCAAACCGTTGCGCTTGTGAAAAAAGACGCGACGCGTGTGATGGAATCATTGTGGATGCCCGCGTACATTTTTTGGATGCCGTTCGTGTTGTTCCTCGCGAGCAATTTTCTCTTTCGCAATGCGTTGCACTATCGCTCCACTTCCGTTCTGCTTCCGCCGCTGATGCTGTGGCTTGCCGCTGCGCTGATCCCGCATCGTCCAAAATTGTATCACGCGATTTTGCCGGTTCTTTGGATTGGCGCGTTCGTCGCCGGACTCGCGCTTTGGTCGCCGAAAGATCGCGGCGGGAATTTGGCGCAGGTCGTCCAGGTGATCGAGGAGGGCTGGCAATCGGGCGATGTGATTTATCACGCGAACGAAATGACTGCTGTTTTGTTTTCGTACTATTTGCCGGACAAGCCGCATTATGTTATAGATGAGCAGGAATTGGCGGGCGGTAGGGGAATGATCGATCAAGCCAAGCTTGCGATTCCGCGCGCGGCGTTGGAAAAAATTTCGCATCGGCGCGCGTGGCTCGTCTCTCCGTATTACGATTATGCCAGCCCGCCGGACGAACGCGCGGCGGATCGCCGGATGCGCGTGTATGCGCGCGATTGTATGGTGGCGGGAATCATTCCATACTGGCATCACGCGTGGGTGGGCGTGTACCTGTGCGGCGATCCGGCGCGAGAACCCAAGTGATGCGAAACGTTCGCGGCTCGTTGCTCGTCGCAATTTTATTTTCCGGCGTGTTCTTGTTGCTCGCGCTGCGCGGCATTGATTGGCAAGAAGTGTGGGACACCGCCCGGGACGCGCAGATCGAATTTCTCATCGCGGGCGCGGCGATTGCGAGCGGCGTCTATTTTCTGCGCGGTTTGCGCTGGCGCATTTTACTCAGCGCAGAACGCTGGGTGCCGGCGCGCCTCGTTTTCTGGGCGACGATGATTGGTTATTTGGGAAACAATTTTCTGCCCGCGCGTGCCGGGGAGTTGATTCGCTCGGCGGCGCTGGGACGACGCTGTGGCATCAGCAGTAGTTTTGTCCTGGCGACCGCGCTCACCGAACGCGTGATGGATGTCGTCGCGCTGTTGTTGTTCGGATTCGCTGCGATTTTCTTGATCGGCAGTCAGGCGAACGAGTTGTGGCGCGCGCTCCCGCCGCTGTTGATCGTCGCCGCGCTCGGCGTGGTGGCGATTGGCGCGAGTTCGCGCTTGGCGCGTCCTGCGCGTTCGATTTGGATGCGCGCGCCCGCGCCGGAAACGTGGCGGCGACGCGGCGCGGAAATTTTTGAAAGATTCGTGACCGGTTTGAGTTCGTTGCACGATCAGCGCCGCGCGCTCAGTTTTTCCGGATTGACCGGTGCGCTGTGGGTGATGGACGCGTGCGGCACAATGCTGGCGGCGCGCGCATTGAATTTGCCGTTGGATCTTTTTCAAGCGTTGCTCTTGTTGGCATCGCTCGGCTTGGCGAGCGCGATCCCATCCACGCCGGGTTACATCGGGACGTATCAATTTGTCGCCGTCACGCTTTTGCCGCTGTTTGGATTGTCGCGCAGTCAAGCGTTCACGTTCATTCTGATTATGCAAGCGTCGAACTATGCGGTCGTCACGGTGTGGGGCTTGCTCGGCGTGTGGCGGCTCGCCGCTCAACCCGGCGCGCCGCGTGTAGAATAGCTGGCGGTCGTCGGTCGTCGGTCGCCTCTGCAAGGAGACACCTATGAAATTACTCAGCATCGTCACCGGTTGTTACAACGAAGAAGAAAATGTGCGCGAGCTGTATGAACAGGTCAAGCAAGTGGTGGAGCGTTTGCCGGGCTACACGTACGAGCACATTTTCATTGACAACGCCTCGCGTGATCAAACCGTCGCGGTCTTGCGCGAGATCGCGCAGAACGATCCGCGCGTCAAAGTTATCGTCAACACGCGCAATTTCGGCCACGTGCGGTCGGCGTGCCACGCGCTGCTCCAAGCCAAAGGCGATGCCGCAATTGCGATCGTCGCCGATTTGCAAGACCCGCCGCGCCTCATCGCAGATTTCGTCCACAAATGGGAAGAGGGATACAAGGTGGTGCTGGGCGTCAAAAAGCGAAGCGAGGAAGCGCGCGGGATGTTTTGGATTCGCAAAATGTATTACGATGTTTTGCGTGCGCTCTCGGATGTCGAACTGGTCCAGCAGTTCACCGGCTTTGGTTTGTACGATCGTGTGGTGATTGATATTCTGCGCGAGATGGACGACCCTTATCCGTACTTTCGCGGGATGATCGCCGAAATCGGATTCGAGAGCGCGCGGATCGAGTACACGCAACCCAAGCGCCAACGCGGCATCACCAAAAATAATTTTTACACGTTGTACGATATGGCAATGCTGGGAATGACGAGTTACTCCAAAGTGCCGCTGCGCCTGGCGACGATCACGGGCTTTATGATCGGTGTCGGTAGTCTGTTGGTCGCGCTGATCTACTTGGTGTACAAATTGTTGTTCTGGGAGAATTTCTCCGTTGGGCAAGCGCCGCTCGTGATCGGAATGTTCTTTATGGCGTCCGTGCAACTCTTCTTCCTGGGCATCGTCGGTGAGTATGTTGGATCGATCCATACACAAGTGCTCAAGCGACCGCTCGTCGTCGAAAAAGAGCGGATCAACTTTGGGGCGAATAACCGGAATGGGGGATAGACAAAATTTCCGATTTGGTGCATACTTGCGCCAGAATCGTTTGATGGAGACAAACCGATGAAAGTGGCGATACTCGCGGGCGGACTTGGCACGCGATTGTCTGAAGAAACTGTCCTCAAGCCCAAGCCGATGGTCGAGATCGGCGGCAAGCCGATCCTCTGGCACATTATGCAAATCTACGCGGCGTATGGTTTCAAAGAGTTCGTCATCGCGTTGGGATACAAGGGCGAAATCATCAAAGATTATTTTCTCAACTATCACTACCACGCGCGCGATTTGACTGTTCGTTTGGGCGATGGGAACGTCGCCGTGCATAATCACAGCGGCGAGGATTGGATCGTGCATCTGCTCGATACCGGTCTTGAAACGGACACGGGGGGGAGGGTCAAACGGATTGTGCAGTTCATCGGCAACGAAACGTTTATGCTGACGTACGGCGATGGGGTGAGCGATCTGAATATCCATCGCTTGGTGGAGTTTCATCGGTGTCATGGCAAACTTGCAACGGTAACGGCAGTGCGTCCCCCTGCGCGCTACGGCAGCATCGTCTTTGACGGAGATTTGGTTACGCGTTTTGCCGAGAAGCCGCAGGTGGGCGAGGGTTGGATCAATGGCGGTTTCTTTGTGCTTGAGCCCGCAGTGGTTAATTATATTCCTTCGGACGATACGAATTGGGCGGTTGAACCGATGGAACGCTTGGCGGTGGAAGGACAACTCGCCGCGTACCGTCACGCCGATTTTTGGCAATGTATGGACACGTTGCGGGATGTGCGCCTCTTGGAAGATTTGTGGGCGACCGGACAAGCGCCGTGGAAGGTAAAAGATTGATCGCGGCTTTTTGGCAAGATCGCCCAACGCTTGTCACCGGCGGGACGGGCTTGCTCGGCGGTTGGTTGATCAAACGCTTGCGCGCCGCGCGTACCGATGTGGTGTGCTTGGTGCGCGATTGGGTGCCGCAAAGCGAACTCGTGCGTTCGCGAATGATCGATCAAGTCAAGATCGTGCGCGGCGATCTGCGCGATCAAACTTTGCTCGAACGAACGCTCGGCGAGTACGAGATTGACACCGTGTTTCACCTCGCCGCGCAATCCATCGTCCCGATTGCGAATCGCAATCCGGTCTCCACGTTGGAAACGAACATCGGCGGAACGTGGTCGCTCTTAGAGGCGTGCCGCCGCAGTCCGACGGTCAAACAAATCGTCGTCGCCTCGTCGGACAAGGCGTATGGCGATCAGGAGCAATTGCCGTACGACGAAACGATGCCGCTGCAGGGGCAACACCCGTACGACGTGAGCAAATCGTGCGCCGATCTGATCGCGCGCGCGTACGCGGTGACGTACGATCTGCCCGTGGCGATCACGCGGTGCGGCAATTTTTACGGCGGCGGCGATCTGAATTGGAATCGCATCGTCCCCGGCACGATTCGCTCCATTTTACGCGGACAACGACCGGTGATTCGCTCGGATGGAAATTTCATCCGCGATTATTTCTACGTGGAAGATGGCGCGGCGGCGTATATGTTGTTGGCGGAGCAACTTGCCGCGCGTCCAGAATTACGCGGCGAAGCGTTCAATTTTTCCAACGAATTGCAGATCACCGTGTTGGGGTTGACGCGCCAGATTCTTGCGTTGATGAAATCGGATTTAGAACCCGATGTGCGAAACGAAGCGACGAACGAAATTCGACATCAGTATCTCAGCGCGGAAAAGGCGCGCCGAATGTTGGATTGGTCGCCGCTCTTCACGTTGGAACAAGGTCTCCGCTTGACGATTGAGTGGTACCGCGAATTTTTGCGATAGGTCACCCTAACTTCGGACAAGCCGAAAACGAAGGAACATCCCCGAATGAATTCGGGGTCTCAGCGAGGTGGAAATCGGTTGAAACCGATTCGCTTCGTAACTCGATTTATCGAGTTTTCACCTCGTTGAGCCGCCGATTTCCAATCGGTGGCGGTAGCGCATTAACGAGATTTCTCGATGCAAAAACCGCATCTCGAAATAACATTGAGTAATCGAATGGAAAATAAGCGAGAGCGAATTCTTGAACTGGTGCGGCAATACTATCAAGCCAAGTTCGCCAATAAATCATTTGACCCATCGCGCGATTTGATCCACTACGCCGGACGCGTTTTCGATGCGGAAGAACTCGTCAACCTCGTTGATGCGAGTTTGGATTTTTTTCTCACCGCGAATCGGTACGCGGAGCAATTTGAAGCCGAGATCGCGGATTATCTTGGACTTGCGAATGCGCTCCTCGTCAACTCCGGCTCGTCCGCGAATCTCGTCGCGGTGACCGCGCTCACGTCGCCTAAACTGGGCGCGCGCGGCTTGAAACCCGGCGACGAAGTGATCACCGTCGCGGCAGGTTTTCCCACGACGGTCGCACCGCTCGTCCAGAATCGGCTCGTGCCAGTGTTCGTGGATGTGAACCTGGGCGATTACACGGCGATCCCGGAACGCCTTGCCGATGCGATCTCGCCCAAGACGCGCGCGCTGATGATGGCGCACACACTCGGTGTCCCGTTCGCTCTCGACGCAGTGATGGAGTTGGTCAAGCGGCACGATCTCTGGCTGATCGAAGACAATTGCGACGCGCTCGGGTCGCGCTACCGCGAGCGGTTGACCGGCACGTTCGGGCACATCGCGACGCTGTCGTTTTACCCAGCGCATCACATCACGCTGGGCGAGGGTGGTTGCGTTGTGACGAACGACGACGAGTTGGCGCGCATTGGGCGTTCCGTGCGCGATTGGGGGCGCGATTGTTATTGCGCGGGCGGCGAGAATAACACGTGCGGCAAACGTTTTGGTCAGCAGTTCGGTACGTTGCCACACGGATACGATCATAAGTATGTGTACACTCACATCGGTTACAATCTTAAGGTGACCGATATGCAAGCCGCCGTCGGTTGCGCGCAGTTAAAAAAACTGGACACGTTCATCGCGCGCCGCAAAGAAAATTTCCGACGCGTGATGGAGATCGTTCAACCGTTCGAGGATCGCTTGATTTTGCCGCGCGCGACAAAACATTCGGATCCGTCCTGGTTCGGTTTTCCGATCACCGTGCGCGACGACGCCGGTTTTACGCGCAACGATCTGACGCGGTTTCTGGAGCAGAATCGGATCGAGACGCGCAATCTGTTCAGCGGAAACTTGCTGCGGCATCCGGCGTTCCAAAACATCGAGCGTCGTGTCGTCGGCGATTTGGCGAACACGGATCGCGTGATGCGCGACACTTTTTTCATTGGTGTCTATCCTGGGATCACACAACCACAACGCGACGTGATCGCAGACGCGTTCGCGCGGTTTATGCGCGGCGAGCGCGCGTGAGAGTGTTTATGAATTCTCGCGGGCGACTCAAGTCGCGGCAACAAGGTCGCGAAGACTGCCTCCGCAGTCTGGCGCAGACCGAGCCGACGCAGGTCGGCTTTGTGCTGTCGTTGCTGCGGTTTCCAACCGCCGTTGGAGCAGATTGATGTCGGTCGCGCAAAAACTGCGCTGTCGCGTTGAACAGATCGTCAATCACGGCGAGCGCGTTTACACGGTTGATCTGATTCCCGAACGGCGCGTGCCCGCGTTTCGCCCCGGACAATTTTTGCATCTCGCGCTCGACGCGTACGATCCCAGCGGCTACTGGCCCGACTCGCGCGTCTTTTCAATTGCGAGTTCGCCGGCGCAACGCGAGCGGCTCCGCATTTCGTATTCCGTGCGCGGGCGATTCACCGCGCGGATGGCGCAAGAATTGCGCGTCGGTCGCGCGGTGTGGGTGAAATTGCCGTATGGCGAGTTTGTGATCGAAGATGCGCGCGCTGTCGTTTTGTTGGCGGGCGGCACCGGCATCACCGCGTTCACCGCGTTTCTGGAAGGACTGACGCCCGACGCGCGCAATCAAATCGTCTTGGCGTACGGCGCGCGCACGTCCGATTTGTTGATCTACCGCGATCTGATCGTGCAGCGCGCCGCCGCGATTCCGCAATTGTGCGCGATCTATTTCGTCGAGCAGACGCCCGCGCGCGGTGAGTTGCCGGGACGCGTTTCAATTGACGCGCTGGCGCGCGCGACAACGTTGCCGGACGCCGCGTTGTATTATCTTTCGGGACCGCCCGCGATGCTGAGGACGCTGGCGGATGAGTTACGCACGCGCGCGATTCCATTGAACGCGATTCGGATCGACGCGTGGGAGTGATGAGGGGGATATGTTTACACTCAAATCTGGCGAGCCACTCTTTATTTTCGAGATGGCGAATAATCATATGGGCAGTGTCGAGCACGGCTTGAGAATCATTCGCGCGTTTCACGCGGTCAGTCAGAACTTGCCCTTTCGTTTCGGCTTCAAGTTGCAATATCGTCATCTGGACACGTTCATTCATCCTGATTATCACGGACGCGACGACAGCAAGTATGTCAAACGTTTTTCCGAAACGCGTTTGGACGATCAGCAAATGCTCGCACTCAAAACGGAAATGCAGACGCTGGGATTCGTTTCGATCTGCACGCCGTTTGATGAGCGTTCAGTAGATTTGATCGAGGCGCACGAATATGACGTGATCAAGATCGGCAGTTGCTCGTTTACCGATTGGTCGCTCTTGGAACGCGTGGTCAAGGCAGACAAACCGATCATCGCGTCAACAGCGGGCGCGGCGTTGGAAGAGATTGATCGGGTGGTGAATTTTTTCGAGCATCGCGGCAAAGATTTCGCGTTGATGCACTGCACGGGCGAATATCCGACGGCGGACGCGCGTTTGCAATTGAATCAGATCGATTTTCTGCGGCAGAGGTATCCCCAAGTTCGCGTTGGTTACTCGACGCACGAAAACCCGGACAATGCGGATTCGATCAAAATCGCGATTGCAAAAGGCGCGACGATCTTCGAAAAACACATTGGCGTGCCAACCGATTCGATTCGTCTGAACGCGTACTCGGCGACGCCGGAACAAATCGGGCGGTGGCTGGAATCCGCGCGGCAAACGTTCGAGATGTGCGGCGTGGCGGGCACGCGTCCTGATTTCAGCCAGGAAGAAATCGCGACGCTGCGATCCTTGCAGCGCGGCGTGTTCGCGCGTCGCGCCATCGCGCAAGGCGAACGGATCAGGGGAGGCGACGTTTTCTTCGCGATTCCGACGACCGGCAATCAAGTGACCGCGAACGATTTCTCCAAGTACACCGAGTTTTACGCGCAAGCCGATCTTCCGGTGAACGCGCCGTTGCTCGCGACGAACACGCGCCGACACGAAACGCGCGAACAGGTTTACAAGATCGTCCAGCGCGTCAAGCAATTTCTGCGGACGAGCGGCGTCGTCGTGCCGCCGCGCGTTGATCTGGAAATTTCGCATCACTATGGCATCGATCGCTTCGATGAATACGGCTTGACGATGCTGACGGTCGTGAATCGCGAATATTGCAAAAAACTGATCGTGCTGTTGCCGGGACAAAGACATCCAGAGCAGTATCATCAGGTCAAGGAGGAAACTTTTCACGTTCTCTACGGTGATGCCTGGGTTGATTTGAACGGCGCACACCGACAATGCCGCGCGGGCGAAGTGATCGTCGTCGAGCGGGGGGTGCGGCATAGTTTTGGCACCGAGCGCGGCGTCGTGATCGAAGAAATTTCGTCCACGCATCACGGCGAGGATTCGTTCTACACCGATCCGTCGATTAGGCAGAACGAATCGCGCAAGACGTTGTTGACGTACTGGTTGGAGTGAGATGCGCCGATCCTTGGACGCGTTGTTGGCAGAACTGCACGACGCGTTGGGCGATCCGCGCCAGGGTTTGCCCGAACCGGTCTTTTTGTTTGCCAGCGCGATCACGCCGATGATCAATGTAGACTTGCTGATCCAGGACGCGGCGCGCCGGACGCTTCTCACTTGGCGGGACGATCCGTTTGGCGCGGGTTGGCATATTCCTGGCGGCGTCGTTCGTTTCAAAGAAACGTTGGAACAACGCATCCACGCGGTCGCGCGCTTGGAACTGGGGGCGCGTGTCGCGTTCCAGCGCAAACCGCTGGCGTTGCGTCAAGTCTTTTTGTCGAACCGCGACGCGCGCGGACATTTCTTCTCGTTGTTGTATCGGTGCGAATTGAAATCGCGATTGGATCCGGCGCGCGAATTTGTGTCTGGGCGACCCGGCTCAGGTCAATGGAAATGGCACGCCACGTTTCCCGCCGATATGTTACGCGTGCACGAAATGTACAAAACTTTCATCGAAGGAAAAGATGGCGACATTGAACCAGTCGCAATCGAACTCGCGCTCTGAATCCTGTCGCGTGTGCGGTGCGGCGTTTTTTGCCGAGCCGTTGTTGCGCTACGAGAATATGCCGCGCGTCGCGCAGTATTTGCCGGACGCTGACGCGCTCGCGCAAGATTGCGGGGTTGACTTGGCGGTCTGTCAGTGCTCGGGTTGCGGCTTGGTGCAGTTGCGCAACGCGCCGGTGCCGTACTACCGCGAGGTGATCCGCGCGGCGGGTTTCTCGCCAGAGATGCGCGAATTCCGGCGAAAGCAATTTGGCGATTGGGTAGAAAAATACGCACTTGCCGGAAAACGCGTCGTCGAGATCGGTTGTGGCAGAGGCGAATATCTGGCGCTGATGCAACAAACCCGAGCGCAAGCGTTTGGCTTGGAATATTCCGGCGACTCGGTTCAGCATTGTATCAAGAACGGCTTGCGCGTTTGGCAAGGATTTGTGGATCGGAGCGATTACCGCTTGCCTGATGCGCCATTCGACGCGTTTTTCATTTTGAGTTTTCTTGAACACCTGCCGGATCCGAATTCGACTTTGCGCGGCATCGCGCAGAACTTGACGGACGATGCGGTCGGGTTGGTCGAAGTGCCGAATTTTGATTTAATTTTGCGGCACAATCTTTTTTCGGAATTTATGACCGATCATCTTTTTTATTTCACGCGGGCAACTTTGGCGACGACGCTTTCGCTCAACGGTTTTGATGTGATCGAATGTCAAGAAAGTTGGCACGACTATATTCTTTCTGCGATTGTTAAAAAACGTCTTCCGCTAGACTTGACGCATTTTCGTGGTCAGCAAGCGCGATTGAAAAATAAAATTGGAGAATATCTCCAGCAGTTTGGTAACCGGCGTGTGGCGATCTGGGGCGCCGGGCATCAGGCATTCGCCGTGATCGCGTTGGCGCAGTTGGCGGATCGGATCAAGTACGTGGTGGACTCAGCGCCGTTCAAGCAGGGCAAATATACACCGGCAACGCATTTGCCAATCGTCGCGCCGGATGTGCTGGATGCGGACCCGGTGGACGCAGTGATCGTGATGGCGGCGAGTTATTCGGACGAAGTGGCGCGGATCGTCCGGCAAAAATATCCGCGCGTGCGTCATATCGCGATTGTGCGCGAGGATGGATTGGAAGTGGTTAAATGAACGATTCCAGGGAAATGCTTTTGAAATTATTCACGCAAGCGTCTTTTCCGTACCACCCGGCGCATAGTGTGCGCGATTTGCTCGGTAACAAAAAGATCTTTGCATACGGGGGGGGGGACGGATTTATCACCTTCTCGGTTTTCGTTTTGAGGAAATACGGACTTGAGGCATACGCGGTGCTTGACCGCAAATTCAAATGTGGCGATACCCATTTGGGAGTTCCTGCTTTTTCTCCTCTCGAATATACGCCAACGGCGGAAGAGAAAGCAGATGCCGTTGTCGTCGTCACGGTTGGGAAAAAGGAATATCACAAAGAGATTTTCAATTGCTTGCGTGGTTTAGGATTCAAGAATGTGATATTGGCGACGGAAATATACGAATATCATCTCTTACATACACCAAAGGAACTGGAGGCGCAAGGATGGGATTACTATTTGAACAACCAGAACCGGATCATGGCGTGTTTCGATCTTTGGACCGATGATTTGAGCCGCGAAATATTTTTTCGCGTGATTCAGACGCATATGCACAAGATGCCAATTCGTATTCCTGACTGCGCGTTGGAAGATCAATATTTCCCGAAAGACATCAACCTGAAGAAAGGATATTCCCGCTTTGTAAACTGTGGGGCGTATAACGGCGATACGGTGATGCGGCTCAACACTCTGTCCGGCAAGGTTGACGCAGTTGCCTGCTTTGAACCTGATCCGTATAACTTTGAGTTGCTGACGCGATATTTGTGTGCCCACCATCACGAAATGGCGCACGAGGTGGTTGCCTTCCCATGCGGAGTCTTTAGCCACGAAATGCAACTTCATTTTGCTGGGGGCGATAAGATCAACAGTATGATATCGGAGACAGGTGAGAGCATCATCCAGTGTGTTTCGTTGGATCGTGCGATACCTGGCTTCAAGCCAACATTTATTAGCATGGACGTGGAAGGTGTAGAATTGGAAGCGTTGCAAGGCGCCGAAATGCTTGTCAAAGAAAACAAGCCCGATCTTGGAATCTGTGTGTATCACGCACCCAATCACATATGGGATATTCCGCTCTACTTGGCAGATTTGCATCTGGGTTATCGCTTTTTCTTGCGAAATTACACTTCGTTCATTAGCGAAACTGTGCTTTATGCGACAACATGAGAGCAAGGAGATAAATCACATGTCCGCGCAACCTGGACAATTGAAAACCAGCGAGTCCCAAAAACGGGACGCGCTGAAGCAAGCCAAACCGCAGGTCTATGAAAAAATCGTGCGGTTCGATGATAAAGTCAAACGCGGCGAGAGCATCGCCATTCTCCAATTTCAGTACGATTACACGTGCAACTTCAAGTGCGTACATTGTTCCATCAAACCGTTTCAAGGCAAAAAGCAGGCGCGTTGCTTCACTCCCGCCGATGTCGCGGAACTGGGGCGTCAGGCGGATGAAATGGGCTTGGCGCACATCGTCATCACCGGCGGTGAGCCGCTTGTGTTCCCAGATTTCGATGACATTGTCAAGGCGCTTGACCCGCAGAAATTCTACATCACGTCGGATACGAACGGCTGGTTCTTGGATCACGCGCGCGCTCGGCACTTGAAAGAGATCGGCGTGGACAAAATCCAGTTGAGTCTGGATAGTCTATCGGCGGAAGAACATGACGAGTTCAGGCGCAAGCCCGGTTCCTATGATCGCGCGATGCGCGCGATTGACGCGGCGCAGGCGGCGGGGCTGAATATCATCGTCCAGACCGTTGTGTGGAAGCAGCGCGTTCGTTCGCAAGAGTTTATTGATTTCGTCGAATTCTTGAACGGCAAGGGCGTCGGCGTGTTCGTGACGTATGCCAAGCCCGTCGGCGCGTGGCAAGGCCATTTCGACGCGCTCGTGGATCGCGCGGATATGGATTACATTCGTGAACTCGAAAAGAAATACAACGTGTTCACGCATCTCACGCCGTCGTATGGGTTGAACCTGGGTTGCATCGCAGTCAAGCGGATGGTCTCCATCACCAAGTACGGCGACGTGATGCCGTGTCCGTACATTCACGTTTCGCTCGGAAATTTTTTCGAGGAGCCATTGAAGGACATTCTGAATCGCGGAATGCACATCAAGCAATTTGGAAAATACGTTGACACCTGCTTGGTAGCAGAAGATCGCCAGTTCATTGACCAGTACGTGGTGAAAAAGATCTACGATCGAGCGCTGCCGGTGACGTGCGGGAATGTCTTCGCGCCAGAGGATTTTTTTTGAGTAACCCGACTTCTCATGGCGAAAGTCTGCTTGCAAACGATCTCGATCACATCCTCGCCCACACAAGAAATTTGTGGGAGGATCTGCGCGGACAACGCCTCTTCATTACCGGCGGTACCGGCTTTTTCGGTGGCTGGCTTTTGGAAAGTCTGCTTTGGGCGAACGCGCGTCTCGATCTGGATGTGTCGGCAGTGATCTTGACGCGCGATGTCGAGACTTTTCGCAAGCTCGCGCCGCACCTCGCCGCGCAGCCCGCGCTTCAATTCCAGACCGGCAATGTGCGGAATTTCGATTTTCCGTCAGGCGAGTTTTCGCACATTATCCACGCCGCCACTACAGCAGCGCGGGCGACCTTTTACAAAACTGAAAACTCTTTGGTCAAATTTGACACCGTGGTTGAAGGCACGCGGCGTGTGTTGGATTTCGCGGTGCAATGTTGCGCACGAAATTTTTTGCTGACCAGTACTGGTTTGGTCTACGGCAAGCAACCGGCAGCGTTGACACATCTTGTGGAAGCTTATGGCGGCGCGCCCGATCCAGCGAATTTCGACGCAGTGGTCGGATTAGGCAAGCGCGTCGCTGAATTTCTCTGCGCGTTCTACGCCGATCAATTCGGGCTTGCGACGAAAATCGCGCGATGTTTTACGTTTGTTGGTCCGTACTTGCCTTTGGATATTCATTACGCGATCGGCAATTTTATCCGCGATGGAATCAACCACCGACCGATTGTCGTCAAGGGTGACGGTTCGGCGGTGCGTTCGTATCTCTACGCTGCCGATCTCGTGATCTGGCTCTGGACAATTTTTTTGCGCGGGCAGGTCGCGCGTCCCTACAATGTCGGTTCAGAAGACGGAGTGGAGATTCGCGCGCTCGCGGAAATTGTCGCGCAGGAGTTTCAGCCGCCGTTGCCGGTGCAAGTGATGCAACCGCGCGCGCTGGATCGTCCGGTGGATCGCTATGTTCCCTCAACGCAACGCGCGCAAAGCGAACTGGGCTTGCGGCAAACCATTTCTCTGCGCGAAGCGATCCAGCGCACAATCGAATGGAACGTTCGTGTGGGTCAACGAGGCGCGCGGTGAAAACCATCGCTTGGGATGTGGACGATGTGCTGAACGATTTGACGCGCGCGTGGTTCGAGCAATTTTGGAAACCCGCCCACTCCGATTGTTCGCTCCACTACGATCAACTTGTGGAAAATCCACCGGAACGATTGTTGGGGATCACGCGCACCGAATATCTAGCATCGTTGGACGCATTTCGTCTGTCCGAGATCGCCAGCGCGATGAAGCCGGTGTCAGAAGTATTGGCGTGGTTCCAGCGGCACGGTTCATCGTTCCGGCATTTGGCGTTGACCGCGACGCCGTTGCGAACCGCGCCGAATTCTGCCGCGTGGGTGATGCGCCATTTTGGAACCTGGATCCGTACCTTCCACTTTGTGCCATCGCCGCGCTCAGGCGAAACGATTCCGGTATACGATGAAACGAAAGCCGATTTTTTGCGCTGGTTCGGACAAGTGGATGTGCTCGTGGACGACAATCCAACCAACACGCGCGCGGCAGGGCAACTTGGCATTCAAACGATCCTCGTGCCGCGTCCTTGGAATACCAGTCAACTGACTTTGGCGCAGACACTGGACGTTCTGATGGAATCGCTCTAGAACATCGGTCAGGCAATCCGCGAATAACGCGAATCGCGCGAATAAGAAACGAGATTAGCGATATTCGCGTTATTCGCGGATCGCTCGGATACCGATCCTCAATTTGAACAGGAGTCCCAGTTTGATCAAACTATCCGACTATGTAATTCAACGCCTTGCCCAAGAAGTGCGCCACGTCTTTTTTCTGCCCGGCGGCGGATGTATGCACCTGGTTGATTCACTCGGCAGATGTGACGCGATTGAGCGCGTGTGCAATTTGCACGAGCAAGCGTGCGCGGTGGCTGCCGACGCGTACGGGCAATACACGAACCATCTTGGCGTTGCACTCGTCACGACCGGACCTGGCGGCACGAATGCGATCACCGGTGTGGCGGGCGCGTGGCTGGAATCTACGCCGTGCCTGATTGTGTCCGGACAAGTCAAGCGCGCCGATATGGTCGGCGCGCGCGGCGTGCGGCAAATGGGTTTCCAGGAAATTGACATCGTGCGCGTTGCCGCGCCGATCACCAAGTATGCCGTAACGATCACCGAGCCGGAATCCATTCGTTACCATCTCGACAAAGCGATTTATCTCGCGCAACACGGGCGTCCCGGTCCCGCGTGGCTGGACATTCCGCTAGACGTGCAAGCCGCGCAGATTGACGAGACAACGTTGCGCGCTTTCGATCCGGCTGAGGTGGCGTCGCCGCGCGATCACACCTTGCTCGCGCAAGTCAGTCAAACCATCGAACTACTCAATCATTCCGAGCGACCGATCATTCTCGTTGGGAACGGCGTGCGATCAGCCAAAGCGACTGATCTATTCCTGGAATTGATCGAGTCGTTGGGCATACCGGTTCTCACCACCTGGAAGATGCTGGATGTGTTGCCGGAAGCGCATCGGCTTTACGTTGGTCGCCCGGGAATGGTGGGGCAGCGCGGCGCGAATTTCGCGCAGCAAAATTCGGATTGGCTCTTGACCATCGGCGCGCGACTCGATCTAGGTCAAACCGGCTATACTCATTCGACCTTTGCGCGCGCGGCGAAAAAAATTATGGTGGACGTTGACCCGGCGGAAATCGGCAAGATGATGATGCCGATTGATGTGCCGATTTGCGCGGACGCCGGAGATTTCCTGCGCGAATTTCTCCGCCAGATCAAACGGGTAACGCTCACAGAGCGCACGAGTTGGCTGGCGCGCTGTCAGGCGTGGAAAGCCAGGTATCCGATCATCTTGCCGGAGTACTGGCAAGAAAAAAACGGCGTCAGTAATTACGCGTTGCTGCAAGTTCTCGCGGAAGAAATGGCGGATGGAGATTTACTCGTGCCGGGCAGTTCCGGCGCGTGCAGTGAAGTGACGGCGCAGGCATTTCAAATGCTTCATCAGATCCGGACTTTTGGCTGTCACGGTTTGGGCCCAATGGGCTTTGGCGTTCCTGCGAGCATCGGTGGTTGTCTGGCAAGTGGGCGGCAGCGTACGGTGTGTATCGATGGCGACGGCGGATTTCAGATGAATATTCAAGAATTGGAAACGATCCGGCGGTTGAATCTTCCGATCAAGTTTTTCATTTTGAACAACGACGGATACGCTTCGATCCGCGCGACGCAACAGAATTATTTTGCTGGACGATATGTTGGCAGTCATCCTGCCAGCGGATTGACTTTGCCGGATACTTGCAGGGTTGCCAGCGCGTACGGATTATCCACCGCGCAGATTTCCAGCCACGATCATCTTCGCGCGCGCGTGCGCGAAACCTTGGATCGCGCGGGTCCCGTCATTTGCGATGTCAAGATCACGCCGAACCAAGCGACCGCGCCGCGCCTTTCTTCGATGCAAAAACCGGACGGCTCGATGGTCTCGAAACCCTTGGAAGACCTTGTCCCTTTTCTCGAACGCGATGAATTTTTGGCGAATATGATCATTCCTCCGCTCGATGAGTGAGAGTACGCGATGAAACGATTTCTGCTCTTTGGAATTGTCGCTTTGCTCCTCTTCGCCGCGATGTTCTTCGTCGCCGGGATTCTCGCGCGCGACCGCGCGCTCGCGGACGCGGACCGCGAACTTGCCGCGCGCGCGCAGTTTGCCGCGCAGACGCTCGACCGCGTGTTGCAACAACGAATGATCCAAACATTCACGTTTGCCGCGCTGCCGTCGCTGCGCGGCTTTGTTGCGTCCGACGAGACGAGCCGTGACGCGCGCGCCGCCATCGCGCGCGCCGAACTCGCCGCCATCGTCAACGCCGACCCCAATCTGCGCGCGGCGACGCTCGTGGATGCGCAAGGCATCGTCATCATGACGACGGACGACGCGATGCGCGCGAATTGGCGCACGCGCGTCTTTGTGCGCGAGGCGTTGCGCGGGCACTTGCACGCGTCGGCGCCCGCGCGCGAAGCGAACGCGGTGGTGCAGTTGTACAGCGCGCCGATCCTGAACAACGCAGGTGACATCGCAGGCGTGTTGGCGCTGCGCGTCGACGCGCAAGAGATGTGGCGCGCGCTCGCCATGCCGTACACCGTGACGCTCGTGGACGAAATCGGCGTGCGGTTGCTGGATCGTTCGTACACGCAACTCTTCGTCGCGCTCGCGCCCGTCCCCGCCGACCTTGCCGCGCAACCGCTCGCGGAAAAACGTTATGGCGCGGAAATCACCGAAATCCGCGCGACGGATCTCGGCGACCTTGCCAAGGCGGTGCAGCGCGGCGGCGCGGCGCAACTGGTGTATCGCGATGCGAACGGGCGCGCCATCCACGCCGCGACGCAACGCATCACGACGAACCCGTGGACGGTCATCGCCTCCGCCAGTGAGGACGATATTCTTCTCCCCGCGCGTCAATCGTTGTACACCCAAATCGGTTTGGCGATTGCGTCCGCCTTCATCACGCTCGCGCTGGTCTACGCCGCGCAATTCGTCTTAGCATCGGTGGGAAAAAAGCGATGAAGCAGCGCGGCGCGTGGTTGATGCTCGCCGCGTTGGTGAGCGCGGGCGCATACGTCCTGTTCGCATCGGCGCGCGGCGCGCTCGGCTTTCCGTTGGACGACGCGTGGATTCATCAGGTCTACGCGCGCAACCTGGGGACGCGCGGCGAGTTTGCGTTTTTCGCGGGACAACCGAGCGCGGGCTCCACCTCGCCGCTCTGGACGATCTTCCTCTCCGTCGGCTACTTGCTTCACCTCGATTTTCGCGCGTGGGCGTACGCGCTTGGCATCGTCTTGCTTGCCGCGAGCGCGCTTTGCGTTTCACGTTTCACGTTTCAGTTTGCAGAGTTCAAGGTTCAAAGTTCAAGGTTCGACGTTCACACCGCGCGCCCCACGCCTCACGCCTCTCATCTTTCACCTTTCGTCGTTGCTCTTTTCTTGCTCTTCGAGTGGCATTTGGCGTGGAGCGCGGTCAGCGGGATGGAGGTTTCATTGTTCATCTTCCTCTCGCTTTTGTTGCTGGAACGATTTTACGCGCGCGCGCCAGGAGTGCTCCTGGGATTACTTGGCGGGTTACTGACGTTGACGCGTCCGGAAGGCATTGTCCTTGCCGCGCTCGTGCTTCTCGCAATACTCGCGCAAAAACGATTCGCCGATTTGGGATTTGGTCTTTGGGGATTTGGGATTTGCCTTGCGCCATACCTCGCGTTCAACTTGATGACGAGCGGCGCGCTGTTGCCGAACACTTTCTACGCCAAGAGCGCGGAGTACGCCGAACTGTTCGCGCGCGCGCCATTTCCCGTGCGCTGGCTCGAATTGCTGTTCACGCCGTTCATCGGCGCGCAGATTTTGCTGATCCCAGGATCGATCTACGGCGTCGTCGCGCTCGCGCGGGAACGCCGATGGCGCGCGCTGATTCCGTTCGCGTGGCTGTTGCTGCTGCCGCTGCTGTACGCGCTGCGCTTGCCCGTGACGTACCAACACGGTCGCTACGAAATGCCGATCATTCCGTTCATCGTCGTGTACGGCGTTTGGGGAACTGCCGCGCTGCTCGCGCGGATGAAGAATTTCGTCATCCGCGCGACGTGGACACTTTCGATTGGCGCGACGCTGATCGCGTTCTGGCTCATCGGCGCGGCGCAGTACTCAACCGATGTCGCGATCATTGATTGCGAGATGGTACAGACCGCGCGCTGGGTCGCCGCCCACGCGCCTGACGATGCGGTGATCGCCGCGCACGACATCGGCGCGCTGGGATATTTTTATCCGCGTCCGTTCATCGATCTCGCGGGGCTCGTCTCACCCGAAGTAATTCCGTTCATTCGCGACGAAGATCGCCTGCGCGAGTTTTTGTTCGCGCGCAACGCGACCTTCGTAGTTGTGTTCCCAGGTTGGTATCCCAAGTTCGATGCGGATCCGCGTTTCGTTCCCGTGTTCCAAACGAATTGCGCGGTGACGCGCGCGGCGGGGGAGAAAAATATGATTGTCTATCAGATTGTTCGATATCCAACGATCCAACTATCCAACTAACAAACTTTCAACGAACCCGCGCTGCCCGCGCGCAAACTCTTTAACATTCATCGCGCGTTTGCCCGCCAACTGAATCTCGCGCAAGATCAACGCGCCGCCGCCGCAAACGACGGCGATTTCTTTTCCCAGTTCAATTACGCGCCCCGGTTCGGCGTCAGATTTTTTTGGCGCCGCGTCCGCGCGCAAGATTTTCAGTTGCGCGCCGTGCCAAAACGTGAATGCCGAGGGCCAGGGATTGAACGCGCGGACGCGCCGCGCGATTTCGATGGCGGGACGCGTCCAGTCAATCAACCCTTCCTCTTTTTTGATCTGTTTGAACATCGTCGCGCGCGCGTGGTCTTGCGGTTGCGGCGCGATGTCGCCGGTGAGAATGCGCGGCAACGTTTCGATCATCAATGCGGCGGCGAGCGTCGCAAGTTTCGGCGTGAGCGTGCCGGTCGCGTCGTCGTTATTGATCGGAATCGCGCGCTGCGCCAGAAGCGGTCCCGTGTCGAGTCCTTCGTCCATTTGCATCAGCGTAATGCCGGTTTCCGCGTCGCCTGCGAGAATTGCTGCCATCACCGGCGCGGCGCCGCGATGGCGCGGCAGGAGCGACGCGTGCGTGTTGACGCACCCGCGCGCTGGAATCGTCAAAATGTCGCGCGGCAAAATCAGACCGTATGCCGCGACGACGATCAGATCGGGCGCGAGATCGCGCAGTGGCGCGATCTGATCGGGCGCGCGCAGTGTTGGCGGTTGAAAAATCGGCAAGCCGCGCGCGCGCGCGAGTTGTTTGATCGGCGAAGGTTGCAGTTGCTTGCCGCGTCCCGCCGGTTGATCGGCGCGCGTGTAGACGCCGACGATGGCGTGCGGTGTGCGCGTCAGCGCGTCGAGAAGCGGTACGGCAAATTCGGGTGTGCCCATAAAGACGATGCGGGACATCGTTCCTCCAGAAATTTTTTTCGTCGGTTGGGTGAGTGGGTGATTAGGTGATTGGGCAACTGGTTGACTGATTGCCTGCTTCACTGCTCACATTGCTATTGTATCACAAAACTCGATTTTCGTTTTCGTGTGACTATGTGTATAATGTCAATATATTCCATCCCGCTATTGCAAGATTTCTTGGGAGAAGGTATTTGCTGAGAGTTCAACGGATAATTTTTCTTCTGGCAATTGTAATCGGATTGTCAGGCGTGTTTTCCTTCAGCGAAAAAGTGGTTGCGCAACACGGAGAGACACCTACACCGCGCCGACTTTATTCGGCACAAGACCCGTACACGGTTTTCTTGCCCCTCATCATCAAACAACCCACACCGACTACTTTTGCCGATCGTGTAATCGAGTTGGTTAATCAACAGCGGGCAAATAATGGATGCCCCGCGTTGACAAAGAACATCGCCTTGACGAATGCTGCTCAAGCACACAGTACGGATATGGCGCTCGACGATTTTTTCAGCCACACGGGGTCGGATGGCTCATCACCAGGCGCCCGCGCAACGCGCGCGGGGTATAGCTGGTCAGCGATTGGGGAAAATATCGCGGCAGGATACGCGACCCCTGAAAGTGTCGTGCAAGGATGGATGAATAGTTCGGGGCATCGCGCGAACATTTTGAATTGCGGATACCGTGACACGGGCGTGGGCTATTACTACTTGGCGAACGATACCGGGAATGTGAACTATCAGCATTACTGGGCGCAAATGTTCGGAACGCCGCGCTGATGTAGAACAAATCCAAACAGGTGGGGGGATTATGAATCCGTACAAACTTTTAGCCGAACGCTTGGACGCGCTGCCGAATGGTTTTCCGCCAACCGATGACGGCGCGGAATTACGATTGCTCGCGAAATTGTTTACGCCGGAAGAAGCCGCGCTCGCCGCGCAATTGCGCTTGACGCGCGAGACGCCGGCGCAAATCGCCGCGCGCCTCGGTGGGGACGCGGACGCGTTAGGCAAGCAACTCAAGGCGATGGCGCGGCGCGGACTGATCGCGGCAGGACGCGCGGAAGGGGGGATGGGCTATCACCTGATGCCCTTCGTCGTCGGCATTTACGAGATGCAGTTCAGTACGCTGGATGCGGAACTGGCGCGCTTGTTCGAAGAGTATTATCAGCGCGCGTTTGTCAAAGCGATGAACGCCGCGCCGCCCGTGCATCGCGTCATTCCCGTTGGCAAGACGGTGCAGAACGATGTCGAGGTGCGTCCGTTCGAGAGCGTGGTCGAAATCATCAACAGCGCAAAATCGTGGGGCGTCCTCGATTGTATTTGCCGCAAACAAAAATCGCTGCTCGGCGAGGCGTGCGCGCATCCGATCGCAATGTGTATGACGATGAGCCAGATTCCCGACGCGTTCGCATCCAGTCCGGCGATTCGCGCGCTGACGCGCGCTGAAGCGTTGGCGACTTTGCGCCGCGCGGCGGAAGCGGGCTTGGTGCATTCGGTCAGCAACAATCAAGAGGGCTTGTGGTACATTTGCAACTGCTGTACCTGCTCGTGCGCGATCTTGCGCGGGATGAAAGCACTCGGGATCGCGAATGTCGTCGCGCGATCCGCGTTCGTCAATCGCGTGGACGATGCGCTGTGCATCGGTTGCGAGCTGTGCGTCGCGCGCTGTCAATTCGACGCGCTGACGATGGAGGACGCGGTCGCGCGCGTCAACGCAACACGGTGCGTCGGTTGCGGCGTCTGCGTGCTGGCATGCGATCAAGACGCGCTGCAACTCATTCGCCGTCCAGCCGATCAGGTTTTGCCAACGCCGCGCACGGAAAACGATTGGCGCGTGGAACGCGCGGCGGCGCGCGGAATCACGTTGGACGCGGTGCTGTAGAAACAAAAACCTGGAAGGGTTCCGAAACCTTCCAGGTTTTTTCATCTCGACGGCAAGCGCACCCGCGCCATCATCAACGTATCCACGTATTGCCCGTCGCGGAACGCGTGACCGATTTGGGTCCCTTCGACTTGAAAGCCGAATTTCTTGTACAACTTGATCGCGGGCTCGTTGTCGGAGTACACACCCAGTTCGAGGCGGAACAAGTTGAGCCATTTGTCGGCGAGATCGATTGCGGCTTGCATCAACGCGGTGCCGATGCCCTTGCCTTGCCAATCGTCGCGCACCATCATTCCGATTTCGCCGACGTGACGGCGGCGCGGACGATTCGGAAAGGTGTGCAAGCCGATTTGCCCGACGACATCGCTGTCCACGCACGCGACGAGCGAGTAAAATCCCTCTGGCGGTTCCGCAATTTTTTTGCGCCATTGCTCGAGCGAAGGATACGGGATTTGAAGCGTCCCCCAAATCACTTTCGGGCAAGTAAAAATTTTGTGGATCGCTTCATAGTCGCCTGGCTCAGCGCGGCGGATGGTGAGGTTCATAGGTTTTTTACTCCTGATTGGATTATACCGCAGAGAGACAAAAAACGGAAACGGCGCGCGTGCGATGTGTCATTGCGAGGAGCGGTCTTCGCGAAGCAATCTCCGAATCGCTACGTGGAGATTGCTTCGCGCACTGCGCTCGCAATGACACTCTCTATGTTTGCGTCTAATCCTTCCTCGTGGTAAAATCGCAACAACCTTAAACATCGGAGTCAGTGTGTCTCCCAAACCCAAACGCTGGCAAATCGCGCCGCGCGTCGCGTCTGCGATCATCGCGCGCTTTTCCAACCTGCCCCCCTTGATCGTCCAGGTTCTTTACAATCGCGGCATCACCACGCCGGAACAAGCCGACGCATTTCTCGCGCCCGACGCGCTGATTGGCAATCCGTTTCAAATGCGCGGCATGAACGATGCGGTCGAGCGATTGCGGCGCGCGATGCGCGCGGGCGAATCTATCGCGGTCTACGGCGATTTCGACGCGGATGGCGTCACCGCGACCGCGCTCCTCGTTCAAGTTTTGAGATCGCTCGGCGCAAAGGTCAAGCCGTATATTCCGCATCGCGTTGACGAGGGATACGGCTTGAATCTGGAAGCGCTGCAACAATTGAAGGACGACGGCGTGCGCGTCGTGATCACGGTGGATTGCGGCGTCCGTTCGCTCGCCGAAGTCGCGTTCGCCACGCGCATCGGCTTGGATATGGTCATCACCGATCATCACGCGCCAACCGATCAACTGCCCCACGCGTTCGCGGTGATCGATCCGAAACAACCGCAGTGCCAATATCCGGCGAAAGAATTGTCGGGCGTCGGCGTCGCGTTCAAACTCGCGCAGGGATTGTTGCGCGTCAATGAGCGCGTGCCGCTCAAAAATCAAACGCCGGTTTCCGAAGACGCGTTGCTCGATCTCGTCGCGCTCGGGACCGTCGCCGATCTCGTTCCATTGACGAACGAAAATCGCGCGCTCGTCAAGCGCGGCATCGCGCGCCTGCGGCAATCGGAGCGACCTGGGATCCAGGCGTTGATTCGTCACGCCGCGCTCAAACCCGAAACGCTCGACGCGGGTCACATCGGTTTTACGCTTGCGCCGCGCCTGAATGCGGCGGGACGCTTGGAGCACGCGTTGCGCGCGTACGATTTGCTCACGACGATTTACCCGGACGAAGCGGAAAAACTCGCGCAAGAACTCGAAGGGACGAATCGCAATCGGCAGAACCTCACGAGCGAATTGACGCTCAAGGCGCGCGACGCGGTCGCCGCGTTTGCCGATGCGGAGCCGCTGCTGTTTGTCGTCGATCCAAGTTTTCTCGAAGGCATTGTCGGTTTGATCGCCAGCCGCCTCACGGAAGAATTTTATCGCCCCTCCGTCGCGGTGCATCGCGGCGAAACGGAAAGTCGCGGCTCGGCGCGCAGCATCAGCGAGTTCAACATCGTCGGCGCGCTGGACGAGTGCCGCGATCTGCTCATCCGGCACGGCGGTCACGCGATGGCGGCGGGCTTTACCGTGCGCAACGAAAATTTATCTGCGCTCGAAACGCGCTTGCGCGCGATCGCCGCGCGCGAACTTTTGCTTGCCGAACTCGCGCCGACGTTGGCGGTGGACGCGGAAGCATCGTTGAGCGAAATGAACTGGGCGCTGCACAAAGCGCTGGAACAACTCGCGCCGTTCGGTTACGGCAACCGCGAACCGATTTTCGTCAGTCGCAACGTCGTCGCGCGCGAAGCGCGCGTGGTCGGCACGGAACATCTCAAGTTGATCTTGAGCGACGCGCAAATTACCTGGGATGCGATCGCGTTTCGGCAGGGAAGTTGGCTGGGCAAACTGCCGCCACGGATTGATGTCGCGTATCAACTCGACGCGCGCACGTGGAACGGCGAGACGCGGTTGCAGTTGAATGTGAAGGACATCAAGCCGACCGACGACGGATGACCGCTGACGGCTGATCGCTGATTGCTGTTGGTAGACAATTGCTGGAGAAAAGTTGAAGCGCGACTTGCTTGCTTCGGGCATCATCGGTTTGGCGACTGGCGCGGGCATCTACGCGGGCGCGAGCGCGCTCAGCGCGCGCATCCCGCTTTTGTTGCAAGGCACAATCGTCACCGCGATTACTCTTGTGATTCTGTTGTCGCTCGCGTTACTCGAAATTCCAATGATGCTGTTCGGCTTGCGGCAAATGGCGCGCAGTCATTCGACGCCGCGCCGTTTGATCGTCGGAACGTTCGGTTTCTATGTCGCGTTCGCGGCAGTCTACGCGTCTGCGTTCGTGTTGCTGACGGGACAAATCGCGCTGGGACTTGTGATCGCGGCGGTGTGCCTCGCGCGATTGGTCAGCGGCATTTGGATCGAATGACAAATTGCAAATGACAAATGACAAATTGAGACAAGCCAATGGCGCGGTGACATTCGTCGTCAAGGTTGTGCCGCGCGCGAGCAAAAATCAGATCGCGGGAGTCGAAGGGGACGCGCTCAAGGTTCGTTTGACTGCGCCGCCGGTCGAAGGCAAAGCGAACGACGCGCTGATCGCGTTTCTGGCGGAGATGCTCGGCGTGCGCCGCGCGCAGATCGAAATCATCAGCGGGCAAACCGCGCGGCGCAAAATCGTGCGCGTGCGCGGTGTGACGGCGGAAGATATGAAAAAGAAACCAGGTTTCTCGTAGAAACCTGGTTTCCTGATTTTCAGCGCAACCGGATTGGCGGCTTGCCTTCTTCGATGCGTTGCAAGCGGCGCGCGCGCGCGTACCTCAAGTACGCCAGAATCGCCGCCGCGAGCGCGCCCAGCGCGCAGAGCGCGGCGAGAATTTGGAGCGCGAGCGTCGCGCTTTCGTTGAGAGAGGCGGGGATCAGCCACGCCGCCGTTGGTGCGGGAGTTGGCGTCGGCGACGCAAGTGCTGGCGCGCTGGTCGGCGCGAGGGTCGGGAAAAGCGTCGGCACTGTGGGCGCGGGTGTGGGCGCGAGCGTGGCGATGCCTGGCGCGTTCGGAATTTTCAAGATCATTCCAGTTCGCAAACGCGTCGTGGTCGTGATGTCGTTCGCGTTGGCGATCAATGGATATTTCGATCCGTTGCCGTACACTTTTTGCGCGATGATCCAGAGTGAATCGCCGGACTGGACCGTGTACGTTTGCTCGCTTGCGGCTGGTTCAGTTGCCGCCGGAGTTCCGGCAGGCGCGGGCGGCGTTGCCGTCGGCGCGACGCGCGTGGGCGGCGCGGGCGGCGTATCGTTCGCGTACGTCGGGATAAAGATCGGTGTGGGAAAAACGTACGGACGCTTGGTCGGTTCTTCGGTGGGCGCTTGCGCGGACGCGAGCGGCGCGCGCGCGCCAAATGTCGCGATGCTCAGCGCGACGAAAATCGCGACGACGAAAAATCGCGCGTTCATTTGCACCCGTCAAAGATGATGCGCGCGTTGATGAGTTTGTTGTCTTGAAAACCGTTGCCTTGGCACAAGCCCGCGACGGGCTCGTACCTGGGATCGGCGTTGGGGCGGAGCAAGACATTGGCGCCTTCGAACGTGTTGCCGGTGTAACTGGAGAACTGCGCGTTGTGATGTTCCACGCTGTTGACGCGCGCGCCTTTGACGGTGTTGGATTCAAAGCGCACATTCTGCGCGTATCCCAGCCACGCGCCGTAATTGTCGTTGGTGAACGTGTTGTGGTGAATGTAATTGCGGAAACTGAACGTCGCTTCGATCCCGTTCGCGATACTTTTCGAGATCGTGTTGTACATCATCTCGTTGTCGTTGCTCGCCGTTTCGGGCAAGTTGCCTTGATAGATGCCGTCGCCGTTCGCGGTCAGAGTATTCCAGCCGATTTGATTGAAGTTGGATTGCATCGTCAGCACGATTCCCGCTGAACCGCACCCGGCGTCTTGTCCCCATTCCGGACAACTACGATTGCAGTACTCGACGGTGTTCGAAAAAACCTGGCTGGCAGTCGTGGAGTACAAATAAATCCCCCAACCGCGATCGCGGCTCGTCGTGTTGCGTTCGACGCGAATGCGCGACGAATTCAAAATCTGAATCCCGGTGACATTGTCGTTCGATTTGTTGCCGACGACGCGCGAATTTTGAATGCCGTTCAAAATCAAGCCGCCGTGCGGTATCGGTTTCAGATGTTCGATGTTCGAGTTGTCGTTCAGAAAATTGCCGCTGAAATCGTTGTTCTCGATCACGAACCGATTGCCGCCGACGATATAGCCGCCCACGTCCCAATTGCGAAACTTGCAATTGCGAATCGTGACGCCCTTGCGATTTTGGATCAGCAACCCCACGCCCACTTTCTCGCCGATGAACGCCGAGCCGTTGCAATCGAGCGTGATATTGTCCGCCATAATGTACACCGGCTGCCGATACTCGCCGTTGGGCGGCAAGGTGGTGTTCTGATAAATCCGCATCGGCGCGGTGATGAGCAAAAATAAAGCAAGCAGGTTCATTTTCCCAATTCCAATCTTATCGCGCGAAACAATTCCGCGTAATCCACCTTCGCAAAATTCGTCGTATCCATTTCGATCACGCGCCCGCCGATCTCCAGCGCGCGATAATCGCGCTCGAGCATTTCCGCGATTGCTTGATCGCCGACCAGCGCGTCAACGTGACCAGGGTGCCGCGCGGTTGAATTCGACCGCGCGTGGAAACGTTGCGCGAGCGCATCGCGCTCACATTTTAGCACAACTTGCAGTGAAGCAAAATCGTGCCGCGCCCGCAACGCGCGAAATTCCGGCGTCGCCCACTCTGCGCGAAAGTTGCTTTCGACGATGCACGAACACCCCGCCGCGAGTTGCGCGCCCACAAAGTAGAACAGCAAGCGCATCGTCGCGCGCCCCAACTGTTGCGACCACGCGCGATCTTTCCAGCCGAGCGAGTCGAAGAGCGATTCCTTGATGTCGTCTTTCGCGATCAGCGGTATACGAAATTCTTGCGCGATCCGCCGCGCCAGCGTCGTCTTGCCCGCGCCCGGCGCGCCGGTGACGAGGATGAGAACGGGCAGCGACCGATGACCGGCGACGGATGACGGTGGATTATTGTCGTCGCTCATTCGTCGTCCGTCCTCTGTCGTTCATCAAGCGCCGCGTTTGCCAGCGCGTCTGCGCGCCGGTTCAACTCGCGCGGAATGATCGCGATCGTCGCGCGCGTGAACTGCTTGAGCGCGCGCTCGGCTTGCGCGTGCAGTGGTTTTAGATTTTCGGCGCGAACTTTGTACGCGCCGCGGAGTTGCCGCGCCAGCAATTCACTGTCGGTGCGAATTTCGATCGTGTCGCTGTGTTGCCGCGCGCGTTCCAAGCCGCGCAAGAGCGCGCGATACTCTGCTTCGTTGTTCGTCGCGCGTCCAATCGCTTCGCCGAACGCTTCGATTTCGCGGCGTTGTTCGTCGGCAAGAACGATGCCGATGGCGGCGGGACCCGGATTGCCGCGCGCCGCGCCGTCGGTGCAGAGAATGATCTTGCGCGTCATTGGAGTTTTTTTCGCGAATGGAAAAAGTCAGCGGTGTCATTGCGAGGAGCGGTCTTTGCGACGAAGCAATCCCCAACTCGCGATTAGGAGATTGCTTCGCTCCGCTCGCAATGACAATTCACGGACTAGGCCGCCAAAATTCTCCCGCACCCCGAACACAGCACGATTTCGTTTCCTTCGCGCACGCGTTGGATCAACCCCGTCGGCGTGCCGACGCCGCACGCGCTGCACGCGTCGCGCTTGATTGGCGCGACCGCGCGTCCGGCTTTCGTCTTGTGCAGCTGCTCGTACAGCCGTAACGCGTCGGCGTTCAGCGCGCCGCGCGTTCGTTCGCGCGCCGCGTTCAACTCCCCAAGCCGCGCGCCGAGCGTGTCGCGTTCGCGCGCCAAATGTTCCAGCGCGGACGCGCGCGCTATTTCACTCTGTTCGCGCGCGCGCGCCGTCTCGTCCGCGTGTTTCTGCGCGGATTCCACGGCGTCCATCAGCCCCAGCCGCTTGTCGTCGAGCGCGCCGCGCAGACGTTTGTGCATCTGCAAATCCTTCTCCAAACTGTCGAGTTCTTTCGGATTCGTCACGCGTCCGCCGTACAAGCGCATTTCGATCTCTGTGATCTTCGCGTCGAGCGTTTGCGCTTCCAATTCGCGATCGTGCAATTGCGCGCGCGTCGCGCCCAATCGTTTGTGCGCGTCGTCGTTTGCCGCGCGCGCCGCGACGACGGCTGGATCGTTTGCCAGCGCATCCTCTACCTGACGCGCGCGCCTTGTTTTATCGTCAAGCTCGGCGTCGGTTGTCTGGAGGTGCCAGAGCAGGGCAACCAGATTCATTGTTTTCCTCGCGATCTGATCCGAGCGCGCCACAAGCGGTAGTGTGTCGCGCGCCCGGCGCGATTTTGACTGACCTTAAAAGTTTGAATCAATGGACACGACCCCTTGACACTGCGCGCCGATTGTGGTTTAATAGTGGGAGAAAAGTGGGTCAAAATGGGTTAAAGTGGGACGTTGAGCCCGTTTAGAACGTCGGTTCTAACCTCAGGTGGGAGAAAATAGAACGAGTGTTCTTTGGAACATTTCAGCACGCGATTGACGAAAAAGGTCGTTTGACTTTGCCGTCCAAATGGCGCGAAAAGATCGAGTCGAAAGTGGCGATCACGCGCGGTCTGGACGATTGTCTATTCATTCTCCCCGAATCGCGTTTTCTCGCGATTGCCGAAAAAGTCGACGCGCAGGGTTTTGAAAGCGCCGACGCGCGCGAGTGGGGGCGCTATTTGTTTGCGAAATCCGAGATGCTGGATGTGGACAAGCAAGGTCGTATTTTGGTGCCCCAGGATCTGCGCGCGGAATTCGGAATGAACGGCGAAGTGACGCTGGTCGGCGTCTACAGCCGGATCGAACTCTGGAATCCGCCAAAATATCAAGCGATGAACGCGCGCGTGACAGCCGATCCCGCCGCGCTCGCCGAACGGATTCGCCCGTTGTTGTACGGGCAAAAATAATCGCGATGACGCAGGCACGCGCGCACGTCTCCGTTCTTTTGCAACCGGTGATCGAATTTCTTGCGCCGCGCGACGGCGGACGCTACATTGACGCGACGCTCGGCGCGGGCGGACACGCGGCAGGCATCCTCGATGCGTCTGTGCCAGCGGGACGCTTGCTGGGTCTGGACGCCGATCCGAACGCGCTCGCAATCGCCGCGCAAAACCTGGAACGCTTTGGCGCGCGCGCCCAACTCATTCATTCGAACTTTGAAAATTTATCAGCCGTTGCCGCCGCCCATGGTTTTGCTTTTGCCGATGGTATTGTACTCGATCTTGGAATATCGTCAATGCAGTTGAGTGACGCCGCGCGCGGTTTTTCGTTCTTGACGGACGGCGCGCTCGATATGCGTTTCAATCCGGACGATCCGGCGACCGCCGCCGATCTCGTCAACACGCTGCGCGAAAAAGAATTGGCGGACTTGATTTTCGAATCCGGCGAAGAGCGCGCCTCGCGCCGGATCGCGCGCGCGATCGTTTACGCGCGACCGATTCACACCGCGCAGCAACTTGCCGCCGTGATCGAACGCGCGCTGGGGCGGCGCGGCAGAATTCATCCGGCAACGCGCACGTTTCAGGCGTTACGGATCGCGGTCAATCGCGAATTAAATGTGCTCGATCGTGTGTTGCCGCAAATCGTCGAAACGCTCAAGCCCGGCGGACGCGTCGCGATCATTGCGTTTCATTCGCTCGAAGATCGACGCGTGAAACAATTTTTCCGCGCGGCGGAACAGTTGCGCGTGCTGACGAAACATCCGCTTCAACCGACGGACGACGAGATCGCCGTCAATCCGCGCAGTCGCAGCGCGAAATTGCGCGTGGCGGAAAAAGTTAGTCTGTCACTCTGAGCGCAGCGAAGAGTCTCGTTCTCGCAGATCGAGATGCTTCGCTCAGCATGACAATGAAAAAATCTGATGGACAATCCCAATCCTTCCGCACTTGAAATCAATCCTGGCTTTAACTTCAGCGGCGTGCGCGCGTTGCTCTTGCTCGTCGGCGTGATTGCGTTGCTGGGAATGATGTACCTGACGCAAAACAGTCAGGCGGCGATGACCGGCACGCGCACCCTGGAATTGCAAGATCGTTTGGAACGCTTGCGCCGCGAGAACGCGCAGTTAGAGTACGAGATCGCGGTCTTGACGACGCCGGACAAGATCGCGGAACGCGCGCGGCGGCTGGGTCTGCGCCCCGCGACGATCACGCAGACGGTATTTATCGCGATCAACAATTATCCCGCTGCGTCCAAGCCCGCGTCGCCCGCCACGCTCGCGCCGACGAAAAGCGCCGCGCCGATGGAATTGTTGTGGAACGAATTGCTCGCGCGGCTGGGTTTGCTGTCCAGCGGGCGCACGGTGGAAGCGAGTCCGTAGGAGGCGGCAATGACCGAAACCACTTTGTCGCGCGCGCCGGTGCGCCTGCGCGCCGCGCTGATCGGTTTGATGGCGGTGGGTTTTTTCCTTGCCGCGCGTTTGTTCTGGTGGCAGATCGTCGAGATGGACAAACTCGCCGCGCGCCAGGACGATCAAACCAGGTATTACGCGCCGATTTTCGCGCGGCGCGGCGACATCGTCACCTCCGACGGGATGTTGCTCGCCACCGATATTTTTGTCTACAAGATCACTGCGACGCCCAAGGACATTCGCAATCCTGAACGTGTGGCGCGCGAACTCGCGCCGATCCTGGGTCAGCCCTACGACGCGATTCTGGCGAAACTGAAATCGCGCGACAAGAATGTGATCCTCGCGCAGAACGCGCCGCAATCGGTGGGCGGTCCCGCGCAAAATTTGAAAGAGCGGTTGGGGCTGGGCGGATTGTCGGTGGAAGGCAAAACCAAGCGCGTGTATCCGGCGAACGCGTTCGCCGAACATATCGTCGGGTACGTCAATGTGGTGCGCGAGTCTGCGTATGGCGTCGAGCGCGAGTACGACGAGAAATTGCGCGGCACCGACGGCTGGATCAGCGGCGCGAGCAACGCGTTCCGCGACATCATTCCGTTCGACGTGCCGGCGTCCAAGCCCGCCGTGGATGGCGCGCGCCTCGTCTTGACGTTGCACAGCGGCATTCAGCGCATCGCCGAAACAGAGTTGCTGAACGCGGTGCGCGAGACGCGCGCGACCGGCGGCACGATTGTCATTATGGAGGTCAAGACCGGCGCGATTCTCGCGATGGCGTCGTCCCCGGCGGCAGACCTGAACGCGTTTGCCGATCCGGCGAATCAACCCAGGTACGCCAATCCTGCGATCAGCGCGCAGTACGAACCTGGGTCGGTGTTTAAGATCGTCACGGTCGCATGCGCGCTGGAAGCCGGAACCGTCAACGTCCATTCCGTCTTCGACGACAACGGTTATATCATCATCGGCGGGCGCACGATCAAGAATCACGACGACCTCGCGCCGGGGCGCGTGACGCTGACGGACGTGATGCAAATGTCGTTGAACGTCGAAGCCGCAAAGATGAGCGTCGGGTTGGGCGCGGAACGGTTTTATCAGTGTCTTGCCAAGTTCGGTTTTGGCGCGCCGACGCGCGTCGATCTCGCGGCGGAAGCAGCGGGCAAAGTCAAAGCGGTCGGCGACGGCGAATGGCGCGAAGTGGATCTCGCGACCAATTCGTTCGGACAAGGGATCGCGGTGACGCCGTTGCAAATGATCGCGGCGGTGAGCGCGGTCGCGAACCAGGGCAAGTTGATGCGTCCGTACATCGTCCAAGAAATTCAGCCGGCGAATGGCGCCGCGCGCAAGACCAATCCCGAAGTGGTGCGCGCGGTGATTCGCCCGGAAATCGCGCAGACCTTGACCAAAGTGTTGGCGGACGCGATCATCGCCGAGTCTACCAACAAAGCGAGCGTGCCCGGTTATTCGATCGCGGGAAAAACCGGCACCGCGCAAATTCCGATTGCGGGGATGTTGGATCCGCGCTGGACGATTGCGTCGTTCACCGGCTATTTGCCCGCGAACGATCCGCGCTATGCGATTCTGGTGAAAATTGACAAGCCCCAAACGTCCGAGCGGGGTTCCCAGGTCGCGTCGCCGGTTTTTGCGTCACTCGCAAAACAATTGGTGAGTATGGTCGGCTTGCCGCCGGATGCGCGTGTGGCGAGCAAATAGTGGACAGTGAACGGTGAACAGTGTTCAGTATTCAGTGTTCAGCGCGCATACTGAATACTGAATACTGAATACTGAACACTGAATACTGGCGTCTAAAGATGTTGACCCTGGCGGATTTGTACGAGGCATTGACGAACACGCGCGTCGAGCGCGCGGCGCAAATCGCGATTCCACAGGTGACGATTGATTCGCGGCAGGCGCGCGCCGGTTCGCTCTTCATCGCGTTGCAAGGCGAAACGCGCGACGGGCATGAATTTATTTCTGACGCAATTACGCGCGGCGCGGCGGCGATCATTGCCGAAGCGCGCGGAGGGCGCGGGCTAGGTCCGAATACGCACTTGATTGATTGCATCAACTCAGGTGTCGCCGGGTTGCAACCTAGCCCGCCAACCCTTCCGTGCGTTTTCAGCGTCCCATCGAGTTTGCGCGCGTTGCAACAACTGGCGGCGTTCTATCGCCGCAAATTCAAATGCGAAACGATCGGCGTCACCGGCAGCATCGGCAAAAGTTCGACCAAGGAATTGATTGCGGCGGTGTTGCGTCAACGCTTTGGCATTTTGAAAAGCGAAGGGAATCTGAACAACGAAATCGGTTTGCCGCTGACGTTGTTACAATTGAACGATTCGCACGCGCGCGCGATTCTCGAAATGGGAATGTACGCGCTCGGTGAAATCACAACGCTGTGCGAAATCGCGCAACCGCGCGTCGGTGTTGTCACGAACGTCGGTCCGACGCACCTGGAACGCTTGGGGACGATTGAGCGAATCGCGCAAGCGAAAGCGGAATTGGTTACCGCGTTGCCGCGCGACGGATTCGCGATTCTGAACGGCGACGATCCGCGCGTGAGCGCGATGCGCGAGAAAACGCGCGCGCGTGTCTTTTCATATGGACTCGATTCGCGCTGCGATCTCTGGGCAGACGCGATCGAAAGTTTGGGGCTGGAAGGAATCGCGTTTACGCTACACCACGGCGGCGAAAACTTGCGCGTGCGAATCCCGCTCCTGGGTCGGCACAGCGTTCACACCGCGCTGGCGGCGGCAAGCGTCGGCATCGTCGAAAATTTGGCGTGGGATGAAATCTTGCGCGGCTTGCGCGACGTATCGGCGCAACTGCGTTTGATCGCGGTGCCAGCCGAAAATGGCGCGACGATTCTCGACGACACATACAACGCGAGTCCCGCCTCGTCGCTTGCCGCGCTGAATTTGCTGGCGGAGTTGGACGGGCGCAAGCTCGCGGTGCTGGGTGATATGTTAGAACTAGGTGAAGAAGAAGCGCGCGGACATCAGGTTGTCGGCGGACGCGCGGCGCAAATCGTGGACGCGCTGATCGCGGTGGGTACGCGCGGCAAATGGATCGGCGCGGCGGCGCGCGACGCGGGTTTAGCGGCGGATAAAATCTTCTTCGCGGCGGACAATGCGCGCGCGATCGAAATGTTGCGCGCCGTGACGCGCCCAGGCGACCTGGTTTTGATCAAAGGATCACGTGGGATGCAGATGGAACAAATCGTCAGCGCGTTCGCGCGCGCGAAGGGAGCGCACTAATGGCGTGGCCCCTCACGCTCGGCGCAATTTCATTTTTTCTCGCGGTGGTCTGGGGCGGCCCGCTGATTCGCTTGCTCAAGGCGTATCGGCTGGGCAAGCAGATTCGGATCGAGGAGCCGACCGAGCATCAGATCAAAACCGGCACGCCGACGCTCGGCGGAATTATGGTGATCGCGCCCGTGTTGATCATCACCGCCGGTTTGAATCTTGCCGCGCTAATGGGCAACACGCTGATCGGTCGTTCGATTCTTGTGCCGATGGGAACGCTGTTGACGTTTGGGATTCTCGGCGCGCTCGACGATCTTGCCGGAATTCGCGGCGCGCGCAAAGGCGAAGGGATGACCGCGCGGCAAAAAATTTTGGCGCAAGTCGTGTTGGCGTTCGTCGTCGCGTGCGCGCTGCATTTCGTTCTCGATCTGCGGAGCATCGCAATTCCACTCATCCCGTTTCGCATTGACATCGGTTTGCTCTACATTCCGGTCGCGATGTTTTTCATCGTCGGTTTTTCCAACGCGGTCAATCTCACCGATGGTTTGGACAGTCTCGCCGGTTGGACTTCGACGATTGCGTTTGCGTGTTACGGCGTGATCGCGTTTTTGCAGGGGCAAGCGTACCTCGTCGTCTTTTGTTTTACGATGGTCGGCGCGCTGTTGGCGTTTCTCTGGTACAACGCGCATCCCGCCGAATTGTTTATGGGCGATACCGGCGCGCTCGCGCTTGGCGCGACACTCGCAGTCGTCGCGTTGATGACGGGGCAGTGGCTGTTGCTTCCGCTGATCGGCGCGGTCTTCGTCGCGGAAGCATTGTCGGTGATGATCCAGGTTTTCTATTTCAAGCGAACGCACGGCAAACGCTTTTTCAAAATGGCGCCGTTGCATTTGCATTTCGAGTTGCTCGGTTGGTCGGAGACCCAGGTCGTTCAGCGATTTTGGTTGGCGGCGTTGCTGGCGGGAATGTTGGGGATCGCGTTGGCGTTGTTGTAGAACTGACCGATGACCGATGACCGATGACGGGCGACCGCGAGATTGTGGCAATCGAGATGGTGACAGCCCTACTATTCTACTGTCTCACTGTCCTACTGCTCGCCGCGTGCAGCACTCCGGCGAACGCGCAACCTGTGACCGCGCCCAAGATCGCGCTAATCGCAACACCGACATCGGCAATTCCAACGCCCGCAAGTTACCTGGGGCAGTACAAAACATACAACTTTGATACGAGCAGTGATCTCGGTTTCAACCAGAAATGGTTTTTCCAAGTGAAGAGCGGCGGCACGAACGCGAACCCAAACGATTTCTCCGGCAAACTTTGTTTTCGCGCGCGCGAGACGCGTTGGGTGATCCGCGATTGGGGCAGCGTTGTCAATGGCGAGTGGATCGCGTTCGAGTACGCGCCATGGAAAAAAGTGGGCGACGTGTGGGGCTTGGGCGTTTGTTTGAGCGCGTCGTGCTTGCGCGAGGTCGCCGAGTTGGGCGGAATGAAAGCGGTCGAAGTGCTTGGCATTGGCGCGCAAGAGCGCGTCGTGACTGTGCCGACGCATCCGCCGGTTTTCGGCGTGGAGCAAAAGTACTGGACGAACATCTGGAGTTGCAACTGTTCGATCCAACGCGATTTGCGGATCACCAATCCGTACGATGTTCCGGTCTGCCTCGCGTGGCGGATGATGGGCGACCATGTTGTGATCTGGGTCAGCCGAAATTGAAGATTGCAGGTGTGAATGATTGAATATGTGACGATCGTTTTGATCGGGTTGCTCGGTGGCATCGCAGTTGGCATACAATCGCCGATTGCCGGAGCCATGGCGCAACGCATAGGCGGGACGGCGAGCAGTTTCATCGTTCACGTGAGCGGCGCGATTTTATCTGGCGCGTTGTTGTTTCTGCGTGGCGGTGAGAGAATACGCGAGTGGCACACGTTGCCTTGGTATATGCTCCTGGCTGGAGTGTGGGGCTTGATTCTCTACTTGACGATCAATGTGACTATGCCGCGTTTGGGCGCGACGATGGTGGTCGTTTTAATCACGGTTGGACAATTGTTCGTCGGGATGGTGATCGATCACTGGGGCTGGTTTGGCGTTCCACTTACTCCGATCAGCTTGACGCGCGTGTTGGGAGGGCTGGTTTTACTCATTGGCGTGTTTTTGATCGCGCGATAGTGAACGATGATGAATCTGCAGAACAAACGCATCCTTGTTTTTGGACTGGGCGTTCACGGCGGCGGACTGGGCGTTGCGCGCTGGCTGGTGAAGCAAGGCGCGCGCATTACTGTCACCGATTTGAAACGCGCGGAAGACTTGCAATCGTCGCTCGACGCGCTGCGCGGCTTACCAATCGAATACGTTCTGGGCGAACATCGCGAGCAAGATTTTCTGAACGCCGATCTGATCGTTCGCAATCCGGGCGTGCCGCGCGAGAGCAAGTGGTTGCGATTCGCGCGCGAGCACAGCATTCCAGTCGAGATGGAAATGTCGCTCTTCGTCGAGCGACTGCCGCGCGGCGCGGCGCAAGTCATCGGCGTCACCGGCACGAAAGGGAAAACGACGACGACGTTGATGACCGGCGCGATTTTGAAACGCGCGAATCCTAAAACGATTATCGCGGGAAACTTGCGCGTGAGCGCGCTCGAACTGCTCGATCAGATTGACGCGCAAACGCCGGTCGTGCTCGAACTTTCGTCGTGGCAACTCGAAGCGTTTCCGGCGCGCAAAATCAGTCCGCACGTCGCGGCGATCACGAATATTTTTCCGGATCACCTGAATCGCTACCGCGATCTCGATGATTACGCAGATGCCAAAGCGATTATTTTCCAATTCCAACGCCCGGACGATTTTATCGTTTTGAACTTTGACAATGAACCGCTCGCGCGCTTGGCGCATCGCGCGCCGGGCAAAATCGTGTGGACATCTAGCCACGTCCTCAAGGGCGTGGCTAGCGAAGGCGCGTTCCGCGACGGCAACGCGCTCGTGTGGCGATGGCGCGGCGCGGCACGAAAAATCTTGGACGCGCGCGATCTGCGCGTCCCCGGCGAGCACAACATTGCGAACGCGCTCACCGCGATTGCGCTCGCATCGGTTTGGGGCGCGACGCCGGAACAAATCGCGGACGCGTTGCGCGAATTTCGCGGCGTCGAGCATCGCCAAGAATTCGTGCGCGAGAGCGGCGGCGTGCGGTACATCAACGACACGACCGCCACCGCGCCTGCCGCCGCGATCGTTGCCATCGAGACCTTTGCGCCAGGCGCGGCGGGCATCGTTTTGATTGCGGGCGGCGCGGACAAGTCGCTTGATTTTTCTGAATTGGCGCGCGTGATCGCACAAAAGGTACGCGCGGTGATCCTGCTGGAAGGAAACGCGACTGATAAACTGGAAGGCGAGATACGAGGGGCGGGGGGCGAAGGTTTGTTGGTTGGCTGGTTTGATAATTTACAGCGGGCAGTAGAGCGCGCGCGTGAAATCGCGCGCGACGGTGAAATCGTTTTGCTCTCGCCCGGCTGCGCGAGTTTTGGAATGTTTGCGAATGAGTTTGAACGCGGAGATCAATTCAGAAAGATAGTGAACAGTGGTCAGTGAACAGTGGAAAGATAAAGCGCGTCTGTCGACTGTCTACTGACGACTGTCTACTGAAAGGTGGCAATGACCATTCAATCCCAAACCAGAAACGACTGGACCAGCGCATTGCGCGTGGATTACGTTTTGCTCAGCGTCGTCGTGATGCTGGTCATCATCGGTTTGATTATGGTGTTCAGCGTGACGTTCGCGCCGCGCGTTCAGCAAGGATTCGCGAACCCGCAAGGCGATTTTGTCAAGCAAGCGACGTTCGCCGTGCTGGGTTTGATCGCGCTGATCGTTTGTGCGCGGATTGATTATCGCTGGTGGGGACGCGGCGCGCTGATCTTGATGGGCATCACGCTCGTCCTGCTCGTCGTCGTGTTGTTCACGCCGCCGGTCAATTACGCGCGCCGCTGGTTGTTCGACGGTTCGATCCAACCCGCCGAGTTTGCGAAATTCGCGATGGTCGTCTATATGGCGAAATGGTTGTCTTCGAAAGGCGAGAAATTGCGCCAGGTGACGTACGGCGTTTTGCCGTTCGCGATCATCGTCGGAATCGTCTGCGGCTTGATCGTGTTGCAGCCGAATATGAGCACCGCGATCATCATCGCGCTCTGCGCGCTGGCGATGTTTTTCATCGCGGGCGCGGACCTGGTGCAACTGTTGTTGCTCGGCATCATCGGCGGCGTCGTTGCGGCAATCGTCGTGTTCAAGACGCCGTATATGTTCGATCGCTTGTGGACTTTTGTTCAGAATCCTTTGATGCTGAACGATCGCGAAGGATACCAGATCGTTCAAACCTTGATCGCGCTTGCGTCCGGCGGATTGCTGGGACGCGGCATCGGCGCGGGGTACGGCAAATTCGGTTTCGTGCCGACGCCGCAAACCGATTCGATTTTCGCGCTGCTCGGCGAAGAGATGGGGCTCGTCGGAACCTGGTTCGTGCTGGGACTGTTTCTCTTGTTGGTGTATCGCGGTTTTCGCATCGCGGCAAACGCGCGCGATCCGTTTGGGCAAGTTTTGGCGGCGGGACTAACCTTCTGGATGATTTTTCAAGCGTTCGTCAACATCGGCGTGGTGACCGCGACGATTCCATTTACCGGCGTGCCCTTGCCGTTCATTTCGTTCGGCGGCTCGTCGTTGTTGATCGCGCTCGTGTCCATCGGCGTGTTGCTCAGCATCTCGCGCGCCGCTGCGACGAAAGAACCGAATGCGACTTTTAATCTCGGGTGGCGGAACGGGGGGACACGTGTACCCCGCGCTGACCGTCGTCAACGCAATTCCGCCGCGCGACGATAACGCGTTTCTCTACCTGGGTCGCGCGAACAGCGTCGAAGCGCGCCTGGCGCAGCGCGCGCAGATTCCATTTCGCGCGATTGAAACCGGGCAGGTGCGCGGCAAGGCGCCCTGGATCGTCGCGCGCAGCTTGGCGCGAATGTACCGCAGCGTCGGCGCGGTGCGCGCGCTCATTCGCGATTTTCGACCGGACGCGATTTTCGTTACCGGCGGGTACGTCAGCGCGCCGGTGATCTGGGCGGGCGCGGCGGAAAAAATTCCGCGCGTGATCTATCTGCCCGATCTCGAACCCGGCTGGGCGATCCGCGTCACCGCGCGTTGGGCGACGCGCGTCGCGGTGTCGTTTCCGGATGTGACGCGGCATTTCGCGCCCGGCAAAGCGATTGTCACCGGCTATCCGGTGCGCGCCGAATTTTTTGCGACGGATCAGAAAAAAGCGCGCGCCAGATTTCAACTCGATCCCAACACGCGCACGGTCGCGATTTTCGGCGGGAGCAGCGGCGCGCACAATATCAATCGCGCAGTCGTGATGAACTACGTCGCGCTGGCGGAACTGGCGCACGTGATTCACCTCACCGGCAAGAACGACGAGGAGTGGGTGCGACGCGAAGTCGAGCAGTTGTTCCAGGATTTGGAAGCGCGCGTCCGCGTCTTTGGCTATCTGGATGACGATTTGCCGGATGCGCTTGCCGCCGCCGATCTCGTCGTCGCGCGCGCGGGCGCGGCAACGCTCGGCGAATTTCCCGCGCTGGGTCTCCCGGCGATTCTGGTGCCGGGTCCGTTTGCCGGACAATTTCAAGAGCCGAACGCGCGATTCTTGGTCGAGCGCGGCGCGGCGCTCAAAGTGGACGATGCCGCGCTGAAAGAAAAATTGATCCCGACGATTCGCAATCTTTTCGACGCGCCTGAAAAACTGAACGCGATGCGCGACGCGATGTGCGCGCTGGCAAATCCAAACGCGGCGACGAACATTGCGAATTTGCTGGAACAATTGGCGTTGTCAGGTTCAAAGTTCAAAGCTCAAAGTTAAAAATCTATGTATCGCGCATCACGCAACCTGCATTACGCATCACGCACTACGTACCACGGATCATGTGAGGCGAAATAATGATCCCGCGTCGCATCCACATCATCGGCATCGGCGGCATCGGTTTGTCCGCGATTGCGCGCGTGCTGATCGCGCGCGGCGTCCAGGTCTCCGGCTCGGATCAAACCGCGTCGCCGCTTACCGACGAACTGGCGCGACTCGGCGCGAAGATCTTCATCGGTCAGCGCGCGGAAAATTTGCCGGAGGTTGATCTCGTTCTGGTCACGTCTGCCGCGCCGGAAGATAATCCGGAGATCGTCGAAGCGCAACGCAGAAGAATTCGTATAGCGAAACGCTATGGTTTCTTCGCCGACCTCACGCGCGGCAAAAAAACAATCGCCGTCGCGGGGACACACGGCAAAACGACGACCGCCGGAATGATCGCGCTGATCTTGACAAATGCCGGACTCGATCCGGACGCTGTGGTCGGCGGCGCCGTACCGGAACTGGGCGGCAACGCGCGCGCTGGGCAGGGCGAGTATTTCGTGATCGAGGCGGACGAGTACGATCGCGCGTTCCTGGGTTTGCGTCCGCACATCGCGGTCGTCACGAGCGTCGAAATGGATCACCCGGATATTTTCCGCGACGTGGAGGATGTGACGCAGGCGTTCCGCGATTTTATGCGATTGGCGCCGCGTGACGGAGTCGTGATCGGGTGCGGCGATTCGGCGCGGGTTTCTGTGGAACTCGCGCGCTGTGAATCGCGCGTGTTGCGCTACGGTTTCGGTGCGGACAACGACTGGCGCGCGAGTGACGTGATGCCGAACGCGCGCGGCGGCAGCGATTTTAGCGTGTGGCGCGGGACGGAAGAGATCAGAGACTGGAGATTAGAGACTCCGGGGCGACACAATGTGCTGAACGCGTTGGCAGCGATCGCCGTGGCAAGCAAAGTAGGCGTTGATCTTTCAAGCGCGCGCGCGACGCTGGAAAAATTTCGCGGCGCGGCGCGGCGATTCGAAATCAAAGGCGAATTTCGCGGCGTGACGATTGTGGACGATTACGCGCATCATCCGACCGAAATTCGCGCGACGCTGGCGGCAGCGCGCACGCGCTTCCCGAGTCGCGCGATCTGGGCGGTGTTTCAGCCGCATACGTTTTCGCGCACGATCGCGCTGCTGGATGAATTCGCGACCGCGTTTGCGGGCGCGGATCACGTGATCGTCACCGCCATTTACGCGGCGCGCGAGCGCGACGCGCGCGCGGTCAGCAGCGCGCAGCTCGTCGAACGAATGACGCATCGCGATGCGCGCGTGATCGCGACCTTGGATGCGGCGGCGGAATTTTTGAGCGCGCAAATGCGCGCAGGCGATATTTTGATCACGCTCGGCGCGGGCGACGTGAATCGCATCGGCGAAATCATCGCGCGCGAGCGAGGAGCATAAACAATGTCCGAAATTTTTGGCGCGCGGAGTTTGCTCTACTGGTGGGGCGTTTTGACCGCGACGATGTTCATCGAGGGCTGGCTCAAACAGTTGGCGGCGTTTTTCAGAACCTCCGATACGTTTTCTCCGCAACGGATTCCATTCAACATCGTACCGGGGCTGAACAGCTGGATTGACGGCGCGGGCAATTTCATTCGGGAGACGGTCAAATTCGATCCGAACGCGCCGTTGCTCACAGTCGGCTCAACCGTCATTCCCAGTTTCGCGCTGGCGTTTTTTGCAGGATTCCTCTTGATCATTCTAGGAATTTTGTTCTTGCGCCGCGCGATCAGGTCGTCAATCTGGTTTGACGATTTCATCGCGCTGGGAGTGATCTACATCATTCTGCGGATCGTCGGTCACATCGTTTCGTTGGCGACGAGTTTGCCGTTTGCGAATTGGTTTCGCGTGATGGTGGACAATCCCTTTGCCGCATACATCGTGATTCAGTTGCTGCTGTTGTTCATCACCTTCTTTGGCGAAGGGTTTCAGAGCAAGCGCGCGTTCTGGCGCGCGCTGATCGCTAGCGGTCTCTTGTCGTTGTTTATGTACCCGCGCGAGGCGGCTACGAGTTTCAGTTACGTCATCGAAGCGTTAGCCCTGTTTGGCGCGGGCTTGGCGAACGAGGCGAACGTTCCGTTCGCGGCGGCATGGGGCGTGCTGGGAATGTATTTGGCGTTTCGCAAGTTGACTTTACCCGAATGTGGGAACAAGAACGCGCAAGTAGAGACGTTCGGCAGTGACACGACGCCGGTGAATGTCGAAGCCGAGGCGAGTAGTCAATCGTGATGACGGATGGGCGCGCCGCGTTCGGCGCGCGCGGGCGCGCGAACGAGCCGCTTGCCGCGCATACGACGTTTCGGATCGGCGGTCCGGCAGATTTTTTCGTCGCGGCGGAAACGCCGGACGGCTTGATCGATCTCGTGCGCGTGGCGCGCGCACAGCAGATTCCGTTTTTTGTTTTGGGGAACGGATCGAACATTCTCGTGCGCGATTGCGGTTTTCGCGGACTCGTGATCGAAAATCAGTGCGATCAATTTTCATTAGACGTATTGGATCCAACGCGCGCGCTTTTGCGTGTCGAAAGCGGCGCGGTCTTGCCGGGACTCGCGAATCGTCTGGCGCGACAAGGTTGGGCGGGCTTGGAATGGGGCATCGGCGTCCCGGGCACGATCGGCGGCGCGATTGTGGGCAACGCCGGCGCGCACGGCGCGTGCATCGCCGACAATTTGATCGGCGTGACGATTCTCGACGCGGACAACGTTGTGCGCGAGTTACCTAAGACGGAATTGGCGTTCGCGTACCGCACGAGTCGTTTCAAGCGCGCGCAAGACGAAATCGTCCTGCGCGCGGAATTCGAGATGACGCGCGACGATCCGCACGCGTGCATCGCGCGAATGCAACAGTACGTCGAGCATCGCCGCCGCACGCAACCGACCGAACCCAGCGTCGGCTCGATCTTCAAGAATCCGTCGGGCAGCGCGGCGGGACGATTGATCGATCAAGCCGGATTGAAAGGCACGCGCGTTGGCGGCGTCGAGGTGTCGCAAGTCCACGCGAATTTCTTCGTCAATCGCGGCGGCGCGACGGCGAACGACGTGTTGCAATTGATCGAAATCGTGCGCGAACGCGTGCGCGCCAAGTTTGGCGTGGAGTTGGAGTTGGAGATCCAAGTGGTGGGAGATTAGAGATTGTCTGACGAAGGACAAATGACCAATGACGAATGAACAATCACCGAATCACCCAATTTCCCAAGCGCTTGAAAAACGGATTCGGGTTGGAATTATTTTCGGCGGCAAGTCCGGCGAACACGAAATTTCACTCGCGTCGGCGCAAGGGGTTGCGCGCGCGATTGATCGAGACAAATACGACGTGGTGTTGATCGGCGTCACGAAAGAGGGGCGCTGGATCACCGGCGGCAACGCGCTGCAACAACTCGCGGCGATCAGTCCGACACCACTCCTCGCGCCGGAAAGCGAGAGTACGAACGGCGCGATGAGCGCGCCCATTGCCAGCGCGGAACTCATGCCAACCGCGACGGCGACTTCACCGCTGGCGACGATTGACGTCGCGTTCCCGTTAGTGCACGGACCGTTTGGCGAAGACGGGACGATGCAGGGCTTGCTCGAACTGGCGGACATTCCGTACGTCGGCGCGGGCGTCGCGGCGAGCGCGGTCGGAATGGACAAGGCGTTGATGAAGGCGGTTTTCCGCGCGCACAATTTGCCGATCCTGGATTGGCTCGTGATTCTGCGACGCGATTGGAACGCGCAGCCGGACGATACGATTTATCGGATCGAGAGTGTGCTGGGTTATCCCTGCTTCATCAAGCCCGCGAACCTGGGATCGAGTGTGGGCGTGGCGAAAGCGCATCAACGCGATGAACTGAAGCGCGCGCTCGATCGTGCCGCGCAGTACGATCGCAAACTGATCGCCGAGCGCGCCGCGCAAAACGCGCGCGAGATCGAATGTAGCGTGCTGGGCAACGACGAGCCGATCGCGTCGATCCCCGGCGAAGTGATTCCGCGCCGCGAGTTTTACGATTACGCGGCAAAGTACGAGAGCGACTCTGGTACGGAGTTGATCGTCCCTGCCGATCTTGCGCCGGAGCTCGCGCGCAGTGTCCAGGAAATCGCGGCGCGCGCGTTCAAGGCGATTGACGCGTGCGGAATGGCGCGCGTGGATTTCTTTTTGGAGCGCGGCACGCAGAAATTATTGCTGAACGAAATCAACACGATTCCTGGTTTTACATCCGTTTCGATGTACCCGCGAATGTGGCAACAGAGCGGCGTCAGTTACGCCGATCTGATCGATCGCTTGATTCGACTCGCGCTGGAACGGCACGCGGACAAGCGCAGATCGAAAATCGCGTACGAAGCGTGAAAGCAAAATGACATTTTCAGCGCGCAGACCCACGCGTCCCGCGAAAACGCGCCGGCGTTTGAATACGATCGCGCAAGGCACGCTGAGCGCGCCGTCTTGGACGAGTACTCTCTGGTCAACCCAGCGTCCCAAGATTTTTGCTGTTCTCTTGCTATTGATCCTTGGCGGTGCCTTGTACGTTTTTTTCGATACAGATTATTTCTACGCTTTCAATTTCAACATCACCGGCGCGCGCTATGTGACGACGGCGGAAATCGAAAAGGCGAGCGGGATTCGCGGCTATAACATTTTCTTCGTGGACGCGCGCGCGGTCGAACGCGCGATCCTGAAATTGCCGGAGGTGAAAGCGGCAACCGTCACGACGCGTCTGCCCAATTACGTCGCGATTGAAATTCAGGAACGCCAGCCGGTTTTCGTTTGGCAGCGCGGCGCGGAAACGTTCTGGGTGGATGCGGACGGCATTTTCTTTCGCGCGCGCGCGCCGATGTCGGAATTGCCAACGGTGCGCGATCTCGATCCGAGCGTGATTCAGCCGGGACAACGCGCGCAGGCGAACGCGGTCGCCGCGGCGTGGGCGTTGCGCGCGACGATGCCTGAAAGTCCCCGCGCGCTCGAATGGTCAACGGGACGTGGCATCGCGTTCACGGACGAGCGCGGCTGGAAAATTTATCTCGGCGACGCGGACGCGATGCCGGGTAAAATCGCGATCTTGCGCGCGCTCATCGCGCAGCTCGTCGCGCAGAACGCGCGAATTCGGTTTATCGATCTAGGGAAAGGCGATCCGTATTATCAATGACAAATTAAAAATGAACAAATGACAAATGCAGAATCCATTTTGTCATTTGCTCATTTGTCCATTTGTCATTCGCAGAGGAATTATGGTTTCTCCCATCGCAGCACTTGATATTGGAACAACTAAAACGTGCGCGCTGATCGGCGAAGTGACGGATGCCGGGAACGTGCGGATCCTTGGCTCTGGCATCGCGCCGTCGCGCGGTTTGCGCAAAGGCGTCGTGACCGACGTGAAGGAAACGTCGCTCGCGATCGTCAGCGCGGTCGAGCAGGCGGAACGCGTGTCCGGACTCACGATGGGCGCGGTGTACGTCGGCATCGCCGGGGCGCACATCCAGGCGACGAATTCGCGCGGCGTCGCGGCGATTCATTCCGGGCGCGGCGTGACGCAAGACGATATTGATCGCGCGCTCGAAGCCGCAGAAGCAATCGCGGTTCCGACGAATCGCGAGATCATTCACGTCATCCCGCGCGGGTTTACGCTCGATGGACAAGACGGCGTCAAGGATCCGCTTGGGATGATCGGCTTTCGCTTGGAAGTGGAAGCGCACATCGTCACCGGCGCGGCGGCGTCCATTCAAAATGTGACCAAAGCGGTCGAAGGCGCGGGGCTGAAAATTCTTGACCTGGTGCTGGAACCCATCGCGGCGGGCGACGCGGTGCTGACGACGGCGGAAAAAGAAATGGGCGTCGTGCTGGCGGACATTGGCGGCGGCACAACCGATATCGCGATTTTTATTGACGGCAGTATCTGGCACACGGTCATTTTGCCGACCGGCGGTTTGCACATCACGAACGATCTCGCGGTCGGATTGCGCACGCCGTTCGACGCGGCGGAAGAAATGAAACTCAAGTACGGGCACGCCGACCCGAATCAAGTGCCGGACACGGATCTGATTGACGTGGCGGCGTTCGGTGAGGAAGGGCGGCGTACCGTCGCGCGGCGCGATGTCGCGGAGATCATCGGCGCGCGGGTCGAAGAAATTTGCCAGTTGATCCTGACCGAGATCAAACGATCGGGCTATGACAACTTGCTGCCGGCCGGTGTCGTCTTGTGCGGCGGCACCGCCGAATTGGTCGGCATCAAAGCGGTGGCGCGTCAGGTCCTCGATATGCCGGTGCGCGTCGGCGCGCCGCGCGATCTGGAGGGTTTTGTGGATCGCGTGTCGTCCGCCGCGTTTGCGACGAGCATCGGCTTGTTGCGCTGGGGCTGGACACAGCAAGAAACGCAGGCGGTCGCCAAGCCGCCGCGCGGCGGATCGAAAAAATCGAATCCGTTGGGCGGATTGTTCGGTTGGGCGCGCGGCGCGATTTTGCCGGGGTAGGAATCGAAAAACCGAACAGGTGTTCGGAAAATCGCTCGAAAAGCGAATTTCCGAAATTTAGCAAAAGGGGCTTGACAGAAGTGTACAGATAAGATAAAATGTCTGTACACTCCCTAGATATTGTGGCAAGCCGCTCCTTTTGCTACTAGATGTGGGGGATCAATGGAGACCGCAAAAAACGTTGTAGTAGACGTAAAACGCAAAGGCACGAATTGGAGCGCGAACGCAGCGCGCCGGGAGGAAAGTATGCTTCAACAACCCAAAGAGACCAACGCGGGTCCGGAAAATTTCGCCGAGATCAAAGTGATCGGCGTGGGCGGCGGTGGAACGAACGCGGTCAATCGGATGATTGACGAAGGTTTGCACGGCGTCAATTTCGTCGCGATCAACACCGATGGACAGGCGTTGCTTCATTCGCGCGCGACGAACAAACTTCGCATCGGCGACAAATTGACGCGCGGGCTAGGCGCGGGCGGCGATCCGATCATCGGCGAAAAAGCCGCGGAAGAATCGTCCGAAGAGTTGTACGACGCGCTCGTCGGCTCCGATATGGTGTTCATCACCGCCGGAATGGGCGGCGGGACCGGCACTGGTGCCGCGCCGATTGTCGCGCGCATCGCCAAAGAAGCGGGCGCGCTCGCGATTGGCGTCGTCACCAAGCCGTTTACGTTCGAAGGGACGCGCCGCCGTCAAGTCGCCGACGAGGGTCTTGCCAAACTCAAAGACCAGGTGGACACGCTCATCATCATTCCGAACGATCGCCTGCTCGAAGTGAGCGACAAAAAAGTCACTCTGCAAAACGCGTTCCGCACGGCGGACGATGTGTTGCGGCAAGGCATCCAGGGGATCAGCGAGTTGATCACCGTCCCAGGTTTGATCAATCTCGATTTCGCCGACGTGAAAACGATTATGGGTGTGGGCGGCGCGGCGTTGATGGCGATTGGGCGCGGCTCGGGTGAGAATCGCGCGATTGCCGCCGCCGAAGCCGCGATCAAGAGCGCGTTGCTCGACGTGGCGATTGATGGCGCGAAGGGCGTTCTGCTCAACGTCTCGGGCGGCGTCGATCTCGCGCTCAACGATGTCTACCAAGCCGCCGATGTGGTGCGCCGCGTGTCCGATCCGGACGTCAATTTGATCTTCGGCGCGGTGATCAATCCGGACTTGAAAGACGAAATTCAAGTCACGGTGATCGCGACCGGTTTCAGCGCGCTGGCGAAACGCCAAACCGGCGCGGGGCAAGCCGTCGGCAACGTCGTGACCGCGCCCGCGCGCAAGACGATTGATTTTCCGGTGCGCCAATTCGACCGCGAGGATTTGGACATTCCGGCGTTTCTGCGGAAACGTGGGTAGGGACGTTTAATCAAACGTCCCCACAGGAGTGTAAAATGAAAACGCGTTCATTCCTCCAAGGGCTCGTCACGATCGTTTTTGCGTTGCTGATGCTAGTTGGAATGGCGACGACCGCACGCGCGGCTGATCCGTGGCCCTGGGGTCAGGGACTTCCCTGGTTGACGACGACGCCGTGGCCCACGCCGCGTCCGTTGAACATCGGCGAACGATTCACGGTGTCGGGAATCGTCCGCGCGCCGACGCCGGTGATCGTTCACGCGCCGCGCGCGGTCCCGGCGGTCAACTCCGCGCCGGTGCCGCCTGCAAATTTCGCGCCGCGCGTTGCGCCGGCGGTCAGTCCCGCGCCGGTGCCGCCTGCAAATTTCGCGCCGCGCGTTGCGCCGGCGGTCAGTCCCGCGCCGGTTGCGCCGCCAGTTTCATCGCGCGATGGCGCGAGTCCGACGAGCGCGTTGAGCGCGGATGGCGCGCAACGTACGCTCGGCGCGGGCGCGAGTGCGTGGTACAAGATCGGCAGCGGCGGACAACACATTGACGTTTTTCTCGATGCCAAGCCGTTGAGTGGAATGGCGCTCGCGGTGTTTGCGCCCGGCAATTTATCCGATCCGATCGGGCAAGGCACGTTGCAAAATAGTTCCGGACGCTTGGTGTGGGCAGGCGGGCACTGGAAATCGGAAGGCGATTGGCTCGCACGCGTGACGAACCAAAATCCGATGGCGGTGCAATACACGTTGACCAGTTCCGGGCGCGACATTAGCAAGAAATCGTGCTACAGTTATTGGGAAAGTTACCCCAACGGCGCGCGCGTGTACTGGACCGAGTGTCAATAGTTTGCCAATGTCACATTTCTTTTTTCGTAACTACTCAGCCTGCCCGTTTTTTTAGTAGCCGTCACGCGCTTGGCTACTAGATGTTGTGGTCGTTGCCATAGTTGCTCAAGAACTTCAGA